>Ga0075163_10011170_pt1 | contig 11710 bp, 9 predicted proteins | sample JI1023141ADNA_FD_71478 | JGI IMG/M metagenome (GOLD analysis project Ga0075163, IMG submission 71478) | Wastewater effluent complex algal communities from Wisconsin, to seasonally profile nutrient transformation and Carbon sequestration -... | ecosystem: Engineered > WWTP > Effluent > Algae... | reverse complement strand
CTTGAGACTTCTTGATGAGAGCGGCGCTTTCTTGCTGCGCGGCGGCGAGCTTGGTCTGCATCTCCTCGGCATATTTGAGGCCGGCACCGATTTTCACCGCGCGCTCGTCCATGGCCGCGATGGTGGGCTTGATGCCGAACTTGTAGAGGACCGCGAGGACGATGAGGAAGCTGATCGCCTGAATGACGATATACTTCACATCTAAGCCGAACGTTTCCGCGAGACCGGGTTTGGCGGATTGGGCTTCGACGGCAGCGGCGAGGAAGAGAGGCAGCGTCATGGAGGAAGAGCGGTAAAGAGAGTGGCGACACGGGACAGCCGCGTCGCCGGTTCAGAAAACAAACAAATTACTTGGCGAGGAACAGCGCGAGAATGCCGAGACCTTCCGCGAGCGCCATGCCGATGATGGCTTGGACGAGAACCTTGCCGGAAGCGGCGGGATTACGACCGACGGCTTCAGCGGCTTTTTGACCGATGAGACCGACGCCGATGGCGGCGCCGAGGAGGCCGAAGGCGCTGGCGATGTTACCGGTGACTCCGGCGGGAGCGGCGGCTTCTGCGGCTGCGATGATGGTGTTCATTCTGTTTATGGGCTTTGTTGTTGGATTTCCGTCGTGCGCACGCTGGGCACGCTCCCGACGGGAGATTGCTTAGTGATGGGCTTCAGCGGCATCGCCGTGTTTGTCGTCATGGGCGTGATCGCCGTGATCATCACCATGGTTACAGAGAAGCCCGATGTAGACAGAGGTCAGGAGCGTGAACACGAGGGCCTGAATCAGACCGACGAGCAGTTCCATAAAGTAGAAGACGAAGAAGAAACCGGTGCCGTGGAGGAGATTTTCACCGCCGAAGACGTTGCCAAAGAGACGGACCGAAAGCGTGAACGGGCGGATAACGATCGAGAAGACTTCGATGAAGCCGACGATAAAGAAAACCAAAGCCAAGATAGGATAGAGCCAGCCGGGCGTCTCTTTTTTATCCGCTTTGTTTCCGAAGAGGTCCCAGAGAATGAGCTTCGTGCCCGCAATTTTGAAGACGATGATCGCCCAGGCACCAAATGAAATGAGCGCGAGGGCAATGGTGCCGTTGAAGTCGGAGTTGTGCGGGCGGATCAACGGGCGGGTGATGTGGAAATGGCCCGCAGCGTCGGTGGTGCCCCAGCCCATCGTGCCGACCCCGGGGATTAGTCCCATCCAGTTGTGGAAAAGAATGAAAATGAAAAACGTGACAAGAATTGGAAAGGCCAACGGAAAGGCTTTCTTGCCGACGATGGGTTCAAAGAGATCGCGGAGAGCCTCGATGAGAGATTCGATGACAGCCTGACCTTTCCCGGGCAAAATAGTCGGCTTACCGACAAGAAAGAGCACCAACGTCACAAGGAGGGCGGAAATCATCCAGCCCGTGAACATGCTGTTGGTGATCGCCCAACCGCCGCCGAAATCGACGAGCTTGGCCGCGCTAGGCTCCACACCTTCCGCAAATGCGGTGGAGGTGAGAGCGACGGTGGCGAGAAAAGTGGCGAGTTTGTTGCCTCGTGACATGCGGCGTGGAACAGAGGTGGCGGGAAAGAAAGGGAGCAGCAAAGTCGACCGGTTGGCCGGCCGTCAACCTCTGAAATTGTCGAGATTTCGAGCCATTGAACAAATTAGGCAGGCTGGTCGGGCGCTCGCCGGCATCTATCTGCCGGGGCTTACGACCCGGTCAAAGTGTCGGCAGCGGGCGTGAGTCGAAGCCCTGCTGTGAGTGAGTGAAAGCTGGGGGCGCGGCTTTGGAAGACCGTCTCTTGCTCGAAAGGCCAAGGAGCGATCTCAGGCGGAAGCTCTTGCCAAGCTGCGTGGGCAGCGAAAACCGCCTTAGTGTCGTTATAGTAAGGGGTAAAGTCGGTCCGGAAGTGGAGTCGACTCCCCTCCCCTGCCCTTTTGGCCGCCGCGGCCAGAAAATCCGGCTGCATGATGCGATGCTTATGATGACGGAGCTTGGGCCACGGATCCGGAAACAGCACAAAAAGACGCGAAAACGTCGTATGGGGCGGAAGGGTTTCGAGGAAGAGACGTGCTTCGGCGTGGATAAAATGGAGATTGGTCAGTTTGGCCCGGTCGCATTTCCGGACGGCTCGACCTATTCTTTCGCTGACGATATCGACCCCGATACAAATCTCGTCGGGATGAGCTTGCGCATAGGCGGTGAGGAAATGGCCGTGGCCGCAGCCAATTTCCCAAGTAATGCTGGCTCCTGCTGGGATAATTCGCTCATGGAGTCGCCTGAGCTCGTCTCGGCGGGCCGCCATCATGGCGAGAAACTGAGCGGTTCGTTCTGAATTTTCCACGGTTTGGGTATTGGGCCTATGCGAATCTGAAAAGGTGGGCAACAAGGTCACTCCCCTGCCCTATTTGCTTCGATAAAAATCATTAAAACACTTATATCAGAAGGGTTTACGCCGCTGATGCGACTCGCCTGGCCGAGGGTCATTGGCCTGATTTCAGCAAGTTTTACGGCTCCTTCTTTTCTCAACCCTCGCACGTTGGAATAGTCGAGGTCAGCGGGTATGCGAATTCGGTCGATATCCGCAAGTTTGGCTACTTGGCGTTGCTCGCGGGCGAGGTATCCTTGGTAGGCAACACGATAGAGCACTTCGTCGCGAATTGCGATCGGGAGCTTGGTGAAGTCCTCTGGGAGCACAGCCCCGGCTTTCTCGCGGCGCACGGCCTCACCCCAGGTGCCGCCACGAGTGCGACCCGATTCCAACAAATCCACCCAGCGTGCGATTTCGGCATTCTTTTGATCGATCCGTTGAATACGACTAGCCGTGAGGAGGCCTTGCGCCTTGGCGTGGTGAATCAGGCGACATTCGGCGCTGCCGTGATTGAAAAGGAGCCGATGTTCCGCCCGGCTGGTGAACATGCGATAAGGCTCATTGGTGCCCTTCGTGACGAGATCGTCGATCAAAACGCCAATGTAGGCCTCGTGGCGCTTCAAAATCAGCGGCTCCCCTCCCCTGACCTTGTTAACCGCGTTCACGCCGGCAACGAGGCCTTGCGCCGCGGCCTCTTCATACCCGGAGGTTCCATTGATCTGGCCGGCAAAAAACAGGTTTTCGACCTTCTTGGATTCGAGGGAGGCGAAGAGCTGGGTGGGAGGCGCGAAGTCGTATTCTACCGCATAGGCCGGGCGCAACAGGTGGGCCTTTTCCAGACCCGGGATGCTGCGCACCATCCGAAGCTGGATTTCGAAGGGCAGACTGGTAGACAAGCCGTTCACATAGAACTCGTCGGTGGCCCGACCCTCAGGCTCGAGGAACAGCAGGTGCCGGGGTTTGTCGGCGAATCGCACAAATTTGTCTTCAATGCTCGGGCAATACCGTGGGCCGACGCCTTCGATCTCGCCACTATACATCGCCGAAAGGTGGAGATTATCCCGGACGAGTTGAGCGGTCTCGGGCGTCGTGTAGGTCATCCAGCAGGAAACCTGTTCGGATCCTGGCAACCATCCTAGGCGGCGTTCACCGGTTTGTTCCACGTGGAACAAATCCTGAGGGTCACGCGTATCGTGGAACGCAAAGAGCGTGGGCGCGGCATCACCTTTTTGCTCCTCCATCTTGGTGAAATCAAGGCTGCGGCCGAGAAGCCGCGGCGGCGTGCCCGTTTTGAGTCTGCGCAGTTCGATCCCGGCCTCGATGAAGCTCGCTGAAAGGGTCTTCGCACTAAAGTCCCCGAGACGTCCGCCCTCGTTCTTGTTCTGACCAATGTGCATCAGGCCACGCAGAAAGGTGCCGGTGGTCACGACGACGGTCTGGCCCCGAAACTCGATGTCTAGGTTGGTTCGGCAACCGACCACCTTTCCTTTTTCGAAGACGAGTCCGGTGACAGTTGCCTGAAATATCTCCAGGTTGGATTGGAGCTCCAACGTATGCTTAAGGCGGAATTGGTAGGCCTTTTTGTCGCATTGAGCGCGGGGAGACTGGACTGCCGGTCCCTTGGATTCATTCAATAGTCGGAACTGGATGCCGGTAACGTCAGTATTGATCGCCATCTCACCGCCTAGCGCATCGATTTCGCGAACCATTTGACCTTTGGCGAGGCCCCCGATGGCTGGATTGCAGCTCATCTGGGCGATGGTGTCGATATTGCCCGTGAGGAGCAGTGTTTTTGCCCCCATCCGAGCAGCGGCGAGCGCCGCCTCCACGCCGGCATGTCCAGCGCCGCAGACAATCACATCGTAAGTAATTCCAGTTTGAAACATTGGCTGAGAGGGCAGGGTGGGGGATGTAGGTTCGATATGGGCCGATCGAGCAAGGAGGCTACTTGCCTATACAGAACGTCGAGAACAACGCGTCGAGCATGCGTTCGTTGTCCACCTTGCCTGAAATCATTCCGTAAGCTTCCAGGACACCGCGAAGATCGCTCGCGAGGAGCTCGATGGGCTCATTCGTCTCGATCTTCTTCTTCGCTCCCACCAAACAGGCCCGCGCTTGACTGAGCGCGCCGGCATGACGGGCATTGATCGCGACGACCTCTGTTCCGGTTTCGCGCTGAAACGAATCCGCACAGCGAATTATCGCACTCGTGAGGCCTTCAAAACCATCGCCGGTTAGTGCTGAAACGTTGAAACGGGGCAGTCTTTCATCGAGTAATACGATGGATCTATTTTTACTTAAATCATTCTTATTAAAGATAATTACCGAATTTGAAGGAGTGAGCTTTGTGAGGACTTCGACCGGTAGAGGCGGCGTTTCGGTTTGGGTCGAATCGAAGACCAACAGAAACAGGTCCGCCTCGGCGGCGCGTTCCAAAGTCTTTTCCATGCCCAGTTTTTCCAAGGGGGCGGGGGAGGGGTTTAGCCCGGCGGTGTCGATGATCCGGAAACAATGCGGGCCAATAATGATTCGCTCCTCGATGAAATCGCGGGTGGTGCCCGGCTCTGCGCTCACCAGCGCGCGGTCCGAGCCGACCAAGCGATTGAGCAGGCTGCTTTTGCCTACGTTGGGCGCGCCCACGATCACGGTTTTGATGCCATCTCGGAGGAGCGCTCCGTAGCGACTGGTTGCCAGCAATCGATCGGTCGCCTGCGCGAGGAGCGTGACCTCCCGACCGACGATTTCCCGGTCTTCGGGCGGCAAATCCTCCTCAGGGAAGTCGATATAGGCCTCCACGCGGGCCAAAACCTGCAATAAACGCTCTATAAGCGCGTTCATTTGGCGTCCGAGAGCCCCTCGCAACTGCCGATTTGCCGCCCCCAGCGCGCGTTCGCTCCGTGCGTGGATCAGATCCATCACCGCCTCGGCTTGGCTGAGGTCCATCTGGCCATTGAGAAATGCGCGTTGGGTGAACTCGCCGGGCTCGGCCGGCCGGCACCCTCGTGCGCACAAATCCTCCAGGATCTTTTGCGCGATGAAAGGGTTGCCGTGACACGAAACTTCCAACGAGTCCTCGCCGGTATAGGAACGCGGTCCTTGAAAAAAAGTGAACAACACGTCGTCGACCAACGTGCCGGCGCGGTCGCGATAGTCTGCATGTGTCGCGACTCGTGGCAGTGACGAGGTGGCGAAAATCTCCTGCATCAGCCGCGCCGTATCCGGACCGCTGGCACGCACGACGGCGATGGCCGCGGTGCCAATCGGTGTCGCCAGCGCGGCAATGGTTTCGGTGGAGCGATGCATGTGGGAAGCCGGTCACGCTTCGCGGGGCTTCCCGCCAAGTCAAACGCGCGCGCTCTGGTCGATCACACTCTGCCTCAACCGCAACTTGGCCCCGATTGCCGGTTCCTGCACGTTCAGTGTCAGCGCGTCGCCACGCTCAACGGCGCGACACGCGTGCCGTCGACGACTTTGTCTCCCGGATAGATCACGACCCGCGTGCCTTCGCCCAGACCGTCCACAATCTCGGTTTCCACACCGTTGCTTCGCCCCACCTTCACCGCGCGCAACTTCGACCGCCCCGCCTCGATGGCGAAAACCTGCCAGGCGCCGCCGCGTTGAAACAGCGCCCCGGCCGGAGCCCGCAATGCCGACCCATTCTCCCAAACGACAATGCGCGCCTCCACTCGGTAGTTGTCTCCGAGCGTCGGACGTTTCTCCAGCGCATCCGTAAAGTCGGCGATCACATAAACCCTTTGCTCTTCAACACCTAGCGCGGAAATCTTGGTGAACGCCGAAGGCTCGACATGCCGGACCCGCGCCGCCAAGGGCTCCGCGCCGCCCCATTGTTCCAACATCACGCGAGTGCCGGGTTTGATCGCGACTCCGTCCCGCGAAAGCACCTCGATCCTCACTTCAAGATCCGTGGAATCCCCCACCTCCAAAAGTGGAAAGCCCCCCGGCACCACCCGCGCACTTTCCTGCATCACTCGCAAAATCCGTCCGCTCACCGGCGATGTAATCACCAGAGGCTCAGCGCCACTTTTGCCGCCGGACGCGCCGCGCGTCAAAATGGCCTGCGCTTGTTGCAGCTCGAACTCCGCCACCTTCAGGGCAAACTCCGCCGCGCGTTCTTCCTGCTGCGTCGTGCTCGCTCGCATCTGGGCGGAGTCATATTCCTGCGCCGACAGCACTTTCTGCGCAAAGAGCTGCTTCAGCCGATCCAAGTCGGCAGAAAACATTTTCGCTCCCGCACTCGCGCGCTCTCGCTGCGCTTTGGCCGCTTCGCGCGCTGCCTCGGCGGTGCGCACGCGCGCTTCCGCCTGGGCCTGGCTCCGCGCATCGAGGAAATCTGCGCCGCTCGTCTCCAAAATCGCGATCACCGTTTTCCCCGCTTCCACCATCGCGCCAGACTTCCAATCGATTCGCCGCAACTGTCCGGCCACCGGCGCCGAAATCACGTAGCGGTTTCTCACGCGTGTCATCCCTTCTTCGTCGATCGTCACCACCAGCGGCCCGCGGGTAACTGTGCCGGCTTCGACGGGCACGGCCCGCGGCCAAAGACCGACGACGATCAGCGCCACCAGCAACACAACGCCCAACCACGGCAAGCGACGTCGCCACGCAGGAGCGCCGGGTTTCTTCGCGGCAGAGGAGGGCAGGGGAGCTGGGTTCATGAGAGAGGAAAGACTCAGTCGAGCGCCTTGAGTGCGCTCACAAGATTGATCTCGGCGAGTTTGCGCGCCGCGAAGAGCGCGGACAACGCTGAAGCCAACGCCACGACCAAAACCGCAAACGCGTAGTTCGACGCCGTGAGCACTAGCGGAAGACGGACCGTCTCCGTGTTCACCGAAGTCAGAATTCCACGCGCAAATCCGGAGCCGATCACCAATCCGATCGGCAGCGCCACGATCGTAAGTAAAACCAATTCGCCCACCAACACGGCGCCCACCTCGCCGCGGGTAAAACCGAGCACGCGCAGCGTCGCGAGTTCGCGGGCACGCTCAGACAACGAAATGCGGGCGCTGTTATAAATGATCCCAAACGCTACGATCGTCGCGAACATCATATACATCTTCTGCAAAAGCCCGATGCTCTCGCCGGTCGTTTTTCGAAACCCATCGCGGATGGAATTCTTGATCGTGCACCCGGCGATGCGCGGGGTGTTTTTCACGGCGTGGAGAAACTCGCTCCAGCGGTCGGAGCGGACGACGATATGTGCTCCGCTGATACGATCGCCTTCCAGCAGCAGCCGGTTGAGTGCGTGCAACTCCATATAGGCGGCCGTCCCCGCGAAGTCCTCTGCTAGACCGATTACGGGAATCGCCAGTTCGCGCTCCCGACCTTCGAGGACCTTGGCGACGACTTCGTCGCCCGGCCGCACTCGCAGAATCTCAGCGAGTTTCGCGGAGATCACGATTCCGCGTGCCGGTAAAACAAACTGCCGTGGCTCGGCATCGATCACACGGCTCAGTGTGCCCCGTTCGGGAAGACCTTGCAGGGTCATGCGGCGTGAGACCGGACCGGAGCGCAATTCCACCGGCACAAAACGAAACGGTTCGGCCAACTCCACGCCGGGCAGGTGCCGAAAATCCGCGATGGCCCGCGCTGGTCCAGGCTCGACGAGCGAGAGCGTCACGGTCTGGCGCTGCACGATGTCCCACTGAAAATCGATCACATAGGCGATGCCGTCGCGAAACGAGTTCGGCACGATGAGAATTCCCGTGGCGAGCGCGAGGGCCAGACAGGTGAGACCGCTGCGGAATGGACGGCGCTCGATGTTGCGCAGCGCCATGCGAAACGACGCGCTGAACCAACGCGCACCGCCGAGGCGCTCAACGAGTGCAGGCCGAAAACTCGCGGGTGCTTCCGGTCGCATCGCCTCGGCCGGCGGCAAGCGCACCGCGCGGCGCACGGCCCCGGCGACACCGGCGAATGCTGCGAGCGCACTCACGATGCTCGCCGCGATGAGCACACGCGCATCGAGCACAAAATCCAGCTGGGGAAACCGGAAAAACAAATGATACATTTCGACGAGCCGGTGCCCGAGTATGATGCCGCCCGCCGCGCCGAAGCCGGTGCCGACTGCGACGATCGCGAGCGAGAATTTGAAATAGTGCGCGCCCACCTGCCGGTTGCTGAAACCGCAGGCTTTGAGCATAGCAATCTGCTCGCGCTGAAGTGCGATCTGCCGGCTCATCACGGAATTCGTCATGAATGCGGCGACGCTCAGAAACACCAACGGAAAGGCGACCGAGAGCCCCTGCAATACGCGGATCTCGTCGTCGACGCGCCGATGCGACGGATGGTTCCAGCGGCCATACGCGCCGCGTGCGCCATAGGGCGCGAGCACGCGATCGACCGCGGCAATCACTTCGCCCTCGGAGGCTCCCGGCGCGAGGGAGATCGCGACGTTGTTAAAGGCACCGTAGAGCTGAAACGCCGTCGCAAGTTCTTTATACGGCATCCAAAAAACGCCGTAGGTCTTATTGTCCGGCAGGGCCGCTCCGGGTGGCGCTTCGAACACAAACTCCGGCGAGAGCACAATGCCCGAGAGGCGAAACGTCTGCTTCGTGCCGTTGAGAATCGCGGAGACCGCGCCGCCCGGCTTGAGCCCGTGGGCGTCGGCGAACGCTTCGCCCACGGCAATTTCGCCGCGCGTCGTGCGGCCGAGCGGGAGGCGGCCCGCACGCACATAGGGGCGGTTGAGCACCGGCTCGCCACGTTCTGGGAGCGAGTTAATGAGGCCGACCGCCGGCTCGGGGAGCCCGGGCACGTCCAGCGTAACCTGAATGGCGATACCGGTCTGCACGGCGGCGACGCCGGGAATCGCGGCGAGTTGTTCGCGCACGGCATTCGGCGCGCGCTTCAACCGCGCGAACACCTGCGCAAAACGGTTTTCGCTGTAGTAAGCGTCGCGCGTCGAATCGAGCGAGAGGATCAACGACCGCGTCATGATCATCATCGCCAGGCCGCAGGCCATGACCAGCGCGACGGCGAGCGCCTGCGACTTCAGCGCACGGAGATCGCGGAGGAGTTTGCGGTCGAGGAGACTCATCGCGGGCGCGGCGGGACGTGTCTACCAGGCGAGCTCGCGGACCGAACCCCGGTGCGCGTTTGTGCGGGCATTGATGATACGACCGTCGGACAACGTGAAGACGCGGTCGGCCATGTCCGCGAGGATCGCGTTGTGCGTGATGATCACCGCGAGCGTGCCGAGGTCGCGGTTGATGCGTTCGATGGCTTCGAGCACGGTAATGCCGGTGTGCACGTCGAGCGCGCCGGTCGGTTCATCGCAGAGCAGCACTTCGGGGCGTTTCGCAATGGCGCGCGCGATGGCGACGCGTTGTTGCTCGCCGCCGGAGAGTTGCGCCGGGAAGTGGTCCATGCGCGACGCGAGTCCGACGAGTTCGAGCGCTTCTTCGGGCCGCATCGGGTCGCGGCAAATTTCAGTGATCAGCGCGACATTCTCGCGGGCGGTGAGACTGGGGATGAGGTTGTAGGCTTGGAAAACGAAGCCGACGGCATCGCGACGAAACTGGGTGAGACCGGGCTCATCCGCGGCGCCGAGATTCCAACCGCGATAGAGCAACGTGCCGCTCGATGGGGAGTCGAGTCCGCCGAGTTGATTGAGAAGCGTGGATTTTCCGCTGCCGGAAGCGCCGAGGAGCACGATGAGTTCGCCGCGGAAAAAATCGAAGTCGACGCCGCGCAAAGCCGTGACGGCCGCCGTGCCCTCGCCGTAAACCCGCGCAAGATCGCGCACGTGGAAGACGGGGTCACGGCCGGCGCCAACCGCGGCGGGAGGCGAGGGGAGGGCAGTGGAGACGGCGGCGGACATAGGAGGAAAGCGGAGAGGAAACGCCGCGGCGGGTCCCGTCGCAACTGACAAACCGCGCACCGGGCCGGCTACAGGCCTGGGAGTTGGGCGCGCACCGTATCAATTTCGCGAATGCGCTGCGCGGCGCGTTTCTCGGCGGCGGGCACTTCGGCGGGCTTCGTCTTCGTGAGGTAGCTGCGAATGCTGCCGAGGGAGCCGGAGTCGAGGTTGTAGTGTTTGGCGACGATCAGCCAGGCGAGCGCCTCGGGGTAGTTGACCGGCGTGCCGCGGCCGTTGGCGTAAAGCGCGCCGAGGTTGAAGATGGAGGTGCGCACGCCGCCGCGGGCAGCTTGGAGAGTGTAGGCGAAGGCCTTGGCGTCGTCGCGGGCGATCCGCGTGCCCTTGGTGTAAAGTTCCGCGAGGTGATGGGCGGCATCGGCGTTGCCGGCTTTCGCCGCGCGCTCGAGGAGAGCGGCGGCGCGCGGGGAATCTTCGGCAAGGAGTTTTCCCTCGAGGAGGATTTGGCCGAGTGCGGAGAGGGCATCGGGCGTGCCTTGATCGGCGGCGGCTTGGAGCGCCGCGAGGTCGGGCCAGTGGAGCGCGCGGCCGGTCGGAGCGACGAGCTTTACGGGTGGACCGGAATTTTCAGAGGGGGTGGCGGCGGCGGGTTTAGACGTTGAAGACCCTCCGGTGTAGGCGAGGGGAGCAGGCGGTGGGAGCAGCTTGACCACAGTTGTGCGGGAAAGTTCGCGTTCGATGGCGGGAGCGCGCTTTTCGCCGGCGGCGATCAGCTCGGGACGACGCAATTTCGTGAGATGCGCGCGCAGTTCGGTTTCGACCGAGCCAGCGGTGCCGTGTTTTGTGGCGAGGATGAACCAGCCCAGCGCTTCCGCGTAGTCGCGTTTGACGCCGCGGCCGGTGGAGTAGGCGACGCCCACGTTGCGAAACGCCTCGGCTACACTGCCCGCGGCCGCGGCGCGGAGATAGGCGACGGCGCGCGGGCGATCTTCGGCCACGTTGTCGCCGGATTCGAACAACATGCCGAGGCGAAAGGCCGCAGACGCTTCGCCGGCGCGGGCCGCTTGTTCGAGGAGTGCCAAGGCGCGCGGGCCGTCTTGGGGAACGTCGCCGCCGTGTAGCAGCATCTCGCCGAGTTGCGCGCGGGCTTTGGCGTTTCCGCCCTCGGCGGCGGCGGTCAGTTCGGCCACGGTGGACCATGAGGTGCCGCCGCCGGTTTTGGAGAGCAGCACCGGTGCGGAATCGACGGCGAAGCCCACCGTGCCGAAGCCACAGATCGCAATGAATCCTAGGCAGACGACGAGGAGGGTGCAGCGACGAACGGACGGTGTCATGGTGCCGTTAAGAAACGAAAACCGCACCGGCGGTCGAGCCGATGCGGTAGATTTTTCGGAAGCGCTAGCGGGTCCGCCCGCGGACGCAAAACGTTACGCGGTCTCCGCCACGGGCTCGCCGGGCTTGACGATGGCTTTGTCCTGAATCGCCTTCGCAATTTTCTCGGCGAGCTCGGGTTTTTCTTT
>Ga0075163_10011167_pt1 | contig 11711 bp, 15 predicted proteins | sample JI1023141ADNA_FD_71478 | JGI IMG/M metagenome (GOLD analysis project Ga0075163, IMG submission 71478) | Wastewater effluent complex algal communities from Wisconsin, to seasonally profile nutrient transformation and Carbon sequestration -... | ecosystem: Engineered > WWTP > Effluent > Algae... | reverse complement strand
CGCTTCTGATTGCAAGGGTTTATAAAGTTGGCCTTGCTCCACATATGTTTGAGCCAGCAAAAACGTAGCGCGGGTTGAAATGGAATGTGCCTGATACTGTTGTTCTAATTTCTCTAAAGCACTTCGGTACAGCTTATCTTTATCGGGTAGCACCAGGTTGGTGTGCATAAAAGTTATGCGGGCCAGATCCAAATCAACCAGCGCTTCGGGGTCTTTATCGCCAAGATGAAAGCGTGTTAACTCCTGAAACAACTGTACAGCAAAATACTTTAGCGAAAAAGTATCTTGTGTAGCGATGGTTAAACCGGCAAACGTAGCCGCATCGGCCAGATAATTTTCCTGATCTAACACAAACGCATAAACCGGTTGCGTAATAGCTGCTTCACTACCCGAAGCAAACGTGAGCGCACGATGCGCCAGAAAATCAAACAGGGTAGGGCGGTAACTGCGACCGCGGCCATCACCGGTATGCATTACCGGTTCATATAAATCAATTCGTGTGTTTTTACTTTTGTCAGTTTCCTGTAAAGAAAGTTTATACTGCTGCAATGTTTCTTCCACAATCTTATTCAAACTCCAGGTTTCAATATCGTCTTGCTGGGTGGTGGTTTCGCTGCGATTATTAAACCGGTAGCGGTTGTTCTGATAATATTGCCAATACATTTCGCCCAACATGGAATGCAGCAACGGCTTGGCCGGGAAGGTGGCGGTGTTGGCTTCATCGCGCAAGCGATTCAGGTTTTTAACAAATGCATTCTCTTCTTTGTAATCGGTAAATTTTAGTTGGTGAATAACTGCTTTTACCAACTGGGGTGCGTTCTGTTCTTTCTTGGCTTCTTCATAAATTGTGTTAACCACTTTTAAAGCCGACTCCGGTAATCCTTTGTTCTCAAAATCTGCTACCTGTTGCCAGGCCTTTTCATAATCGTAAGGCATTGTATGTTTAGTTTGTTCAAAATCGATACTTATTAACAAGCTTGCTAAAATGACCAGTAGCTGTGTTTTCATAAAAATTTGTAGTTATTATGTTGCTTGATGTTGCGAGCCATGCGCAATCAGGCGTCAAGACGGCTGTAAATTTAAGTAAACAGCCGTCAGACGCCTTTGCTCAAGTTTGCGCAACATCAGTAAGTTAATTCAACCTGTTTAAAATGGTCACTGCCTTAAGATGCAAAAAAGTTAGCATTCCATAAGGTGGGGAGAAAATTTCGCAAGCAGGAATGGGGAACTACAAGTAAGTGTTTCAGAATCAGTCTCAATAAAACGCATCTTCAAAATGCCTGATCTCGGGCTTGCCATATTTCATGCTAATGGCAATTACATCGTAGCGTACATTGCCATCGTATTTTCTTTCGTAGGTGTATTGCTCGGCACCAAATACTATGTTTTTAGCTTTGTGGTAATCCACAAATTCTTCGGGGTAGCCAAAGGCATCGCTTGAGCGCATCTTCACTTCCACAAATACCAGCCACCCCGCCTTGCGTACAATCAAATCAATTTCCGATCGTTTATAGCGATAGTTGCGCTCCACAATTTCATAACCTGCTTGTTGCAGAAAGACAGCGGCAAGGTCTTCGCCATCTTTTCCTTTTTGTTGCTTATCGTTCATGGGGAAACTTATTCGCGTGCGTCATTTATCTCAATCCAATACCCATCGGGGTCTTTAAAGTAAATTTGTTTTACGCCATCAACCCGTTTGGTAATCGTGCCTTTGCTGCCACCCCAATCTTCAAACTCTATCTTGTGTTTCTTCAATACTTCCACAAACTGATCTACCGACTGCACACTAAAACATAAATGGATGTTTTTATCCTGAGTTACTTTTGCCCGCGCACCTTCAATCAAATGTAAATGACTTTTGGGGCCGACCTCAAACCACGTGTGCTTACCATCGTGAAAGGGTTCTGGAATAGTGTCCAACCCAATTATGGTTTCATAAAAATGGCGGCTGGTTTTTAAATCCTGCACATAAACCGCAATGTGATTTAACCTAACCTGCGCCTGGCGTTGTGCTGTTGCCGCACTTGCGCTTAAGGCGAAAACTAAAAATCCTGTCAGAAACTTTTTCATGTTTACCTGGTGTTTAAAATCGGGGTAGTAAAGCTGTTGTATTTCATCGCTCAATGGAATCTCCTTACCTTTGTGCATAAGTTACGGAAAGAATGAAGAAACTAATAGAAGGTTTTACATTACAGTTGGCGCACGGGTTAAAGATCGGGCAATCGGTGGATCTGGTGCGGCCGGGCAGCGACATTCGTAACATTCTTATTACCGGCATGGGCGCATCAGGTATCGGGGCTAACCTGGTGGAATCGCTCACGTTTGGGCGCGTACCCATTCCCATAACGGTTTGCAAAGGCTATAACATTCCGCAGTTTGTTAGTCCGCATACGTTATTCATTGCATGCTCGTACAGTGGCGATACGGAAGAAACGCTGGCTGCGGTGCAGAAAGCTATGTTGAAGCGGGCACACATTATTTGTATTACTTCGGGCGGCAAGTTGCTGGAGCTCGCCAAAGAATATAATCTGTACTGGATTCAGATTCCGGGCGAATCAAAAAGTCCGCGTGGTAATCTGGGCTACATGATGATCTCGCTGCTGTATGCCTTGTATCACACCAACCTGATTGGCGCTGCGTTTATAAAAGAAACTGAAAATGCTATTGAACATCTTAATCGATGTGAGAAAGCGGTAGAGTCGGAAGCCGAACTGATTGCTAAAAAATTGAAAGGCAAGTTGCCCATTATCTATTGCGATGAACGATTAAAAGCAATGGCTATTCGTTTTCAAAATCAGATTAATGAAAATGCCAAACAGTTGGCTCATGTTAATACCTTTCCGGAGATGAACCACAACGAAATTGCAGGCTGGCAATTTCCGGAAGCAGTGCTGCAACATGCGCAGGTAATTTATTTGTATTCCGATCATGACCATCAGCGTGTAGAAAAGCGCATGGAAATCTGCCGACCGGTTTTTGAGAAACGATCGAACACCATTATAGATATTGTAGCCGAGGGCGCTTCGTTGCTGGAACAATATTATTACCTGATTCACCTTACTGATTGGATTTCGTTTTACCTCGCGAAAGAAAACGGAGTGGAAGCCGGCCCGCTGGAAGCCATTGAACATGTAAAGGAAGAATTGGGGCGGATAAAATAAGTGTACACCAGTTTGAACAACACACTCAACAAAAAAACCAAGTTTATCGATCTCGGCTTAATGGATTACAAACAAGCCTGGGATTATCAAACTACGTTGTTTCAATCTATACTGGATGTAAAGGCCGCCAACCGGACGAGCAGCCAGCCACTAGCCACCAGCAACTTCTTAATTTTCTGCGAACATCCTCACGTTTATACACTGGGCAAAAGCGGAGATGAGCAAAATTTACTCTTAAAGAAAGAAGACCTTCACACCATTGATGCAACTTATTATCACATCAACCGCGGAGGCGATATAACGTATCATGGGCCGGGCCAGCTTGTAGTTTATCCGGTTATGGATCTGGAGAATTTTTTTACCGACATCCATAAGTACATGCGCCTGTTGGAAGAAGCAGTTATCCAGACGTTGGAGGAATTTGGAATCAAGAGTGGAAGAATAAACGGACTTACCGGTGTGTGGCTTGATTACGAGAATGAAAAACAAGCCCGAAAAATTTGTGCGCTCGGTGTAAAAACCAGTCGGTGGGTAACTATGCACGGACTGGCTTTTAATGTAAATGCAAACCTGAATTACTTTGCCAACATTGTGCCCTGCGGCATTGCCGATAAAGCTGTTACCTCCATGGAAAAAGAGTTAAGTGCTATACAGGATTTTGTATTAGTAAAAACTGCTTTAAAAAAGAAGCTGGTCAATGTTTTTGAAATGGAAATTTTTTAAAATGACCAGAAAAGAATTGTGATGAGAAGAGATATTGAAATACCCGAAGTAAAAAACGTAACACTGGCCGTTACGCACGAGAAGAATATTCTGAACCAGAGCGAATGGAAAGTTTATCTGATTAATAAGAATTCGTTTCCCATTGAAAATACATTGGTAGCCAGTAGTGGTTATGGCCAAAAGGAAGGTGAAACACAGCGTACTTCAACCTTGCGTCATTTTCTGGAAACCGTTCCGGCCAACGAAACGGTGATGGTAGAGCCTTTGGATGAAAAACTTTTTCATCTCAATAATGAGTACTGGGTAAGTTATTATATCGGTACACAGATTTACGATCGCAGATTTGTTTTTGTACCCGACTCCATTTGCGAAGCCAACCTTACTTTTATTAAAGAGTTGGATAAAGAAGGTGTGCTGCATTCGTGAGCATGTGGCTATACCTCCAGCAAATAACCCAATTCAACCAGCTGTGCTTCTGATTGGATAGAGTAAGTTTTTCCATTTGCAAGTACATACAATCTATCGGCAATTGCTCTTACTTGCCTATGAAGATGATCTGAAACAATAATTCCCTTTCGGGATTTCTCTGCACAAATTATTTCTGATAACTGTTCGGCATGTACCGGCATTATCCCTGAAAATGGTTCGTCTAAAAAACAAAAAGGATGATCTGAAAAGAGAATCAGCAAGGCTTCAAAAATTCTGCGTTGCCCACCCGATACCTGATGCGGTTTATATTTTAAAAAGTCCATCAACTCCGGAAAACTTCTTTCAATTCGTTCCGCTTTTACACCAAAAAGATTTAAGGCTGTTGCAAACGTTATGGAATCAGGAAGTAAATCGTGTTGCGGTAAATAGGCAATTCTTTTTTTACGCATGTAATCACCCGTCAGGTATTGCCCATCAATTCTTACAGATTTGCTTTGCGCTGCCATACTACCAAATACAATGCGCATCAGGCAAGATTTACCCGAACCATTTCTGCCCAGCAAGCCCACTACCTCACCGGTATTACAGGCCATGTGTACCGCAGATAACACCCGGTGCATTTCAAACTCAAGCATGATACTGTCGAACTCAAGTTTCATAACAATGTGGCTACACCTCCCAGCACAAGTATGGCTACAAGCCAGTCTATCAAGATCATCGCTATAAGAATATTTGTTAACGAAAGTCCCATGTTATGATAAAAACAAAATGCGGATGAACGAAACAGATAAACAAATCCAATCAATAAAAGCGTTGTGATAAGCTTTGTCCAGAACAACCAAACCAGAAACAGCACTGTGCCCGATTGCCAAAGAAAAGCAGCGCAAGTAAGGGTGATAAGAATAGCTGGAATAGCGATTAAGCGAAAAGAATAAAGGGCTACCCTGATAACGTGCATACCGCAAAAAGGCAACTATTGTACCATGTTTATCAGGTTGCTTATAGTTACTTTTAGCAAACAATTACGCTAAGTATGCATGCCGATTTAAAAGATGTTTTGTTTCTTGATATTGAAACCGTTCGGGTGGTTGATCAATATGCCAGCCTGAACGAGCGACTTAAAACCCAATGGGCACGTAAAGCAAATTTCTTTAAGCGTGAAGAAGGCCAAACCGATGCCGATTTATTTCAGGATAGAGCCGGAATTTATGCTGAGTTTGGTAAAATTATTGTGATTGGCATTGGCAAATACACCGTGCAGAATGGCGTGCTGGGTTTACGCACACGTTACTTTGCCGATCATGACGAAAAGAAATTGCTTTCAGAGTTTAGTGATACGTTAGAGAAGATGGGCCCGGCAACAAAGTTGTGCGCACATAATGGTAAAGAGTTCGACTTTCCATACATCTGCCGCAGAGCGTTGGTGAACGGTTTACCCATTCCTGGTGTTTTAAATGTGTCGGGCAAAAAACCCTGGGAAGTTAACCACCTTGACACCATGGAAATGTGGAAGTTTGGTGATTATAAACACTATACTTCGCTCGATCTGCTTGCCGCAATTTTTGAAGTTCCTACCAGCAAAGGTGTAATGGATGGCTCTATGGTAAGTGAAGTTTATCACCAGCAAGGCGACCTGAATAAAATTGCTGAATACTGCGTGGGCGATGTGGTGGCCGTAGCCCAATTGTATTTAAGAATGAAGGGGCTGCCGATTATTGGCCAGCAGAATATACTGTATGTATAATTGAAATGCCCTTTCAAATTAGTTGGACAAACGCTGTTTCTTGACGGAGTTTTCGCTATGAATTTTAAATGATTATTTTTTACTTCATAGATTTTTCTTGCATCGAATGACTGAATAGCAAGCCATTTTCAAGATACTTGATTTGATTCAAAAAGAAGTTTCAAATTTTAATAAGGCATTTAAAGAAAAGAATTTGCCAGCCGTAAACACCAATACCAAAAATACAGAGCTGAATAATTAAGGTTTAGCGCTTATGGTTTTCAAAAGCCCTGGCGTTTGCCGGGGCTTTTTTTGTGCGGCACATCAAAAAGCTTAACTTTAATGAGGCACAAGTTAATCCCCCAACAAAATGACACGGCAAGAATTTAAAACCTTGGTTCATCGGTACGAGGGTGGCGAAAGATTTTTTGGATATATCATATTTCTTTCTCCGCTGGCACTTGCCCTGTCGTTTTTGGTTTTTGTAATAGTCGAGTATTTCAAAGATCCAGTTACTTCATTTTTAGTTTGGTTTGCATTGATTGTAGCCGTGTTGTGCGGTCTCTTTGCATGGTGGGGATTGCGCAAGATCAAACGAAAGTTTAGAGATATTTTCGTGATAACATTTGATCAGAATCAGATAACCGATCGTGAGTTGATTAATCTTATTGCTGAGAAAATGAATTGTGGAAAACAAAAACATGAGTCCGGGTTAATCATTCTGCGCTCAGGCGGTTGGCAAATTTCGTACAATGTATTTATTGGCCGCCAAACAAACGAGCTCTATGCCGATCTGCGACTGGACGACAACGGTGGCTTTTTAAGTTGGGGCATGAAGAAATTGAAACAACAATTTTTAGATGCAATCAATGCGATTGAAAGCGAAACTCAATACAAGTTGGCGATAGAGTTGGAAGCGGTGTAATTTCACCGCCATTTCCAGTCAAGGTCAAGATTGTATTTAATTCCTTTGGTGTTAGCTATATTTTGAAGAATGCCTTTAATCTCTTCAAAATTTTCTGTTTTTGACTTAGAGATTATTAACGACTGACCAGTCTTAATCTTCACAAAACAATATTCTTTGATTTCGTTAATTTCTTCTATTTCAGAAGTGTTGATTATTACTTCACTTGTCTTATCCTTTGTTCGAATTACTTCCGCAGAGATATCAAGTGTTACTTCTTCATCATACCGGTTCTTAAACGCATCGCGTGTATATGCTAAGAAGTGTCTTTTATAGCGCCACCTTGAATAGAGCGGAAAGAACACTAAACTCAACCCTGAAACGATTAGGAAATAATAGCCTACAGTGTGGTTATCACTTCGAAAGAATAAAAAAGACAAACATAAAAAACTCACTGTCGCTAAGACCCAACTTTTAATTCGAGCTTTTTTAATTCGGGGAGTTTTGGAAGCCGTATAGAGTTGATAATTAAGATAGTCATTTTCGTCAAGTTTCATGCGCTTGTGTTTTGTTTGAACTTGTAAATCTTTTTAGGATCACGATTCTCTTCTTTTAGACTAGTTGGTGCAACTCATTCTCTAAACTACAAACTTTTTGTAGTTCGTTACGGCTAGTTTTTTGAATTTTACCAGCCACACGGTTTTTCACTTGGTAAAAAACTCAACTTCAGGTATTTTGGCGCAATGTCTCTAAGAACCATTCTGCTGCTGTTGATTAATCTGGCTTGTTTTACTTCGCGCGCAGAAGCCCCGCTTGTTACCAAAGGCGAATTAGATCTAACAACCTGGAACCAAAAACAAATGCCTACCATTTCGCTGGCAGGCGAGTGGCGGTTTTATTGGCAAGAACTATTAACGGCTAATCAGTTAGATTCCAAAGCCTATTCCTTTGCTCAATTATCCGTTCCGTGGAACGAACAAGAGATTGATGGTAAAACCCTACCCAAAACCGGGTATGCCACCTATGCGTTGCGCATAAAACTTCCGCCTGCTATTAAAGAAATAGCCTTTGCCGTACCGGCTGTTTTTAACAGCTATGCTTTTTGGGTTGACAACGAGTTGATTTGTAGCAGCGGCCAGGTGGGCACTACCGAGTCTGAAACAATTCCGAAATGGAAACCACAAACCGTGTTGGTAAAAATAAACTCACCAACTATTACCGTATTATTTCAAATCGCAAATTTCCAAAACACACGCGGAGGATGTGCCGAAGTAATGCGAATAGGCGAGGCCGGTTATTTAACCTGGCTTAGCGATATCTATCATACCACCGGTAAGTTGCTGATTATTTTCTGTGCGTTGTTGGGCAGTGCCGGAATCTCCATTTATTATTTAACCGATGCCAAAGGTTATTTATACCTGGCATTTCTGGGGTTTGCTTACTTGCTGCGATTTTTATTTTCTGATCTGTACCTCGCCACCAACTTTGAAATTGATTTGCCTTGGCTGATGGCTGCAAAAATAGAGTATGCTACGGTACCATTAATTGTGGCAGCGGCAGCAACTTTTATGTCCGCAATTTATCCCAAAGAATTTAAACGAACGGCCCGTATATTTTTTCAGGCTACCAGTGCAATTGCTGTATTATGTATTGTGTTGATTCCTTCTGGTGGATTAACTCCCATACTACTTTTATTGCAGGTACTCGGACTCTCGCTTGCGGTCTATTGTTCAATCAGTATTCTGCGCGCAGTGATTACTAACCGCTCGGGCGCGTGGGTAACGGCATTGAGCATGGGTGTGTTAATTGCAGTTGCCTCTTATAATGTGTATGCGTTTATCATGGTGCTTGATCTTAACCGCGCCTTTATTCACATTGGTTATGCATGTGCATTAAGCCTGGCCGCATTCTCGCTGATGTACCGAACGCCCCTCAGACTAAAACAAGAAGACAGCGAAATGCTGCGCTATGAGGATTTATATCGTACGGAATAATTTGCTGCTCTCTTAAAATGATCTCGAAGCAACCTCCGCAAAGTTTTTAATCCTTCGTGATTTAAAAGTTCCAACCAGGTTTGGAATGACTATCTTTAGAGGAAACGCCTTTACTCTAAATGACACAACAAGAATTTAAAACGTTAGTGCACAGCAATCAGCGCGCAGATAGGTTCTTTGGCTATGTTATTTTCCTTTTTCCGTTGGCCGCAGCCTTGTGGTTTTTGGGGGCGATGATTCTGGAGTACGTAAAAAATCCCCAGTCTTCTTTCATGATTAAGGTTGCAATGATGGTGGTGTTGCCTTGTATCGGTTTTTCGTGGTGGGGAATTCGAAAGATCAGACGGAAGTTCAAAACCTTTATCCTGATAAAGTTCGATGCCAATCAGATTACCGCAAATGAAATAGTAAGCCTGATTGCCGCGAAATTAAATTATGTAAGGCGTAAGGAAGAAACTGAATTGGTTGTACTGCACTCAGACTCGTGGAAAACATCTTACAACATTTTTATTGGCAGCAGCACAAACGAGTTGTATGCCGACTTGCGCCTGAATGATAACGATGGTTTTTTCAATATCGGAATAACCAAGGTAAAGCGACAGTTCGTGAATGAAGTTAAACGGATTGCGATTGAACGGCAGTGAGAGATAACTGTGGACATGAAAGCAGAGTAAGGTATGCCATTTGGGATTCTTAACTTTTATGTTCCTTAGCGGGAATCTTCGCGCTCGAAATTTTTAAAAGCATATGTTGCTTCAGTAGGTTTTCGTGTAGTGAATCGCGAAGCCGGAAGCGAAACTTCGCTTGGAAGTAAAAATTGTATACTCATTTTTGAAATAATCTATTAAACTTATCCTTGTTATGTAAATACATATTTTTGTATTGAAAATAGCATCCACATATTTTATTCTCGACATGTCTAATTTCAACCTGTATCTTTAATAAATTTGAACTCTTGAGTTTTTTTTCTATAGTTTTTTTAACTAGATCCGAAATTGCTTTGATGCCTCCATTTGGATATAATAGGTTTATTCTAGGATCATCAACCACAATCTTCTCACAATACAAATCCAATTCCAATGACTTTGATACTGCGTCAAAAAGAAACATTATTCTTACATCACTTATTTTATTACCAACAAGATATTCAGCATCCAAGTCCTTAATGCTCTCGTAGAAATTATTGCTTACCGATTTCCATGAGTCAGGATTGCTCTTGGTAACTCTTACAGTTTTAAACGAGGGGTTTAACAGAATATCCAAGTTGATCTGAAAAAGAATTGGACCGTAAAGATTTGGTCGAGCTAACTTTTTATGAAGGTCAATTCCATCGAGAAAGATACAGTCCCAAATCCCTAATTCCTTGTCCTTGGTATCTGTATATTGGTCAGTCTGAACGAGATTGTTTACTTCTATATAACTTCGTGACAAGAGAGCTTTTTCTTGAATGAAAGTCAGGGCTGTTTTTAAAGTGTTTGCATGGTAGAAAAAATGAATGCCTTTCCTTTTTAGAAGTCCGTGAACAAGTTTCGAGTCAATCATAAAATCAGTTTAGCTTGTTACTGATTTTGAAACTGCTAATAGTTTTTTCAAAAACCGTTTTCCAATCAAATTTATTCATTTGGCCTCTAATTGGATCATACTTAGTATCGATCTCTATCTGGTGTTGATTAGAAAAGAAAGTATAACAATTTCGTTTGAAATTCGTCATGTATTTTCCTTCATAAATACTATAAGTTTGCATCAAACTTTTCTTGCTATTAATTTCTTTAATTTCTATTCCGTCCCATGAACATTTCCAATTGCTTGAGTCATGCTTAAAAAGTTCATTCTTGTAGTAATTGTTTGCTTCTTGTAATGCATTTGTATCTCCCAAGAGAATTCTTTTAAAGTATCTTTGTTCTGTAAAATTAATATCTCTACAAAATATAGATATCGATGCTTCGTGATATTCAAAAAAATTGAAAGTGTAAAAGTCTACACTGTAATTATTAGCTTGACTATACTTTCTATCAAATATTTTATGAAGAAGCAGTGTTCCAATAGACTTGATTATGACCTTATTCCAATTTTTATCTCTTGGTAAAATGTAGTATTTATGTGGCCGATCTTCTTCCGTCCTATTTTTGATTTTAACTTCTTCTGTGGTCTCCTCTTCAAACGGGTAGATATTTTCTTCCTCAATATTAAAATTGAAGGCATTCGAATATTCTTCAATACTTAAAGTTTCTAAATATCTAAGGTATTCTTCGGGATCATCAAATCCATCTTCAATCATTTTATCAGTAAAACTGCTCATGATGTTTATTTTATTGGTCTTTCAAACTAGTGCGAAACCTTTGTCATAGGAAAGGCCTCTTTAGAGGACCAAACTCTTCTCCGCATGGAAGGATATTTTCATTGAGTTCCGCACAACAATTCAATATAAAACTTATCCATTCAATTATTTTTGTCTCTCCTTCAAAATTAATTTCGCCCCTAACTTAAGTACATAGTAAGGCTGCTTAATTTCATTCGCCCCCCGCTCAAATTCCTTCACATCCGCTGTATTAAACTTGAACAAATCATAATGATGCGGGATCACTAACCGTGCATGGATTTCTTTCCCTAGTAAAGCCGCTTCTTTGCAATTTAAATTTCCGGCAACGCCACGCGTGGGGTCGTTTCCATTGATCGGTAGAAAAGCTACATCAACATGAAACGGTTTTAAAATCTTTACTATGTCATCGTACCACAACGTATCGCCACTGTGGTAAACGGTAAACTTTCCAAACTGT
>Ga0075163_10011166_pt1 | contig 11712 bp, 4 predicted proteins | sample JI1023141ADNA_FD_71478 | JGI IMG/M metagenome (GOLD analysis project Ga0075163, IMG submission 71478) | Wastewater effluent complex algal communities from Wisconsin, to seasonally profile nutrient transformation and Carbon sequestration -... | ecosystem: Engineered > WWTP > Effluent > Algae... | reverse complement strand
GTGGTCCCGAGCTACGAGGTGGCAGCATGAGTGACGTGAACGCAGCCTTTCGCTTCTATCCCTGGGTTCGCCGCGCCGCCGCCGCGCAGCTCGCGACGACGGATGGTGCGGCCGGCGGGACGCGAGCGGACGTACCGGTGGTAGTGCGGTTCAATGGCGATCCGGATCTCGAGGCGGCATCGAGCGTCGCCCTGGTCGGTCCGGGCGACGTGACCGGCTTCGACGCGCGGTCGATCAGTCGGCGCTCCCCACCCGAGCGAACCCTCGACGCCGAGCCGAACTACTTCCCGGCGATCGAGTTCGATCAGGCGGACCTGCCTTGGCGCTACACGCCGCGCACCGCCGACGCGACGGGACGCCTACGACCCTGGCTTTGCCTGGCGGCGTTCACCGAGGCGGAACTCGGGCCGTTCGAGGTGACCACGTCGACGCGCGCGCTCGAGGCCGTGACGCTCAAGGCCGGGGCCGCGATGCCCCCGGCCGATCAGCTCTGGGCCTGGGCCCACGTCCAGGTCAGCGGTGACGATGACCTTCTGCTCGAGGAACTCCTGGTCCGCCATCCCGGGCGGTGCCTGGCGCGGCTCCTGTGTCCACGCCGACTGGCCCCGAAGACGACGTACCAGATGCTCCTGATCCCGACCTTCGAGGTCGGTCGTCGGGCCGGGCTGCGCGAGCCCCTCGACGAGGCCACTGCCGCGCTGACGACGGCCTGGAACGGCGCGGCCCTCACCGCCGACCTGCGCGTGCCGATCTATCACCGCTGGACCTTCACCACGGGCTTCGAGGGTGACTTCGAGAGCCTGGTCCGAAGGCTGGCGCCGGCGCCCCTGCCGCCGACCGCAGGAGCCCGGGGCCTCGACGTCGCGAACCCGGGCGGCGGGCTGCCAGCCGCGGCGGCGACGCCGCTGGCACTGGGGGGAGCGCTGCGGCCACCCACGAGCCCAGCCCCGGCGCCGCTGGCGCCGGCCTTCGTCGACGGCCTGGTGGCGCTCTTGAATCTGCCGGCGACCGTGCGGGAGACCGGCGGGGCGCCGATCGTGGCGCCACCGATGTACGGGGCCTGGCACGCGAAGCGCGAGACGATTCCTTCGGCTGCCGCGCCCCCGGCGAGCGGCCCGGGCTGGTTCCGCGAGCTGAACCTCGATCCGCGGGCGCGGGTGGCGGCCTCGGTCGGTACCGAGGTCGTGCAGGAGCAGCAAGAGGGCTTGATGGCCTCGGCGTGGGCGCAGGTTGCCGGCATCCGTGAGGCCAACGCCCAACTCCGCGCGGCCCAGGTCGCGCGTGCGGTCGGGGAGCGGTTGCATCGACGCCACGTCGCGGCAGCCGAGGACGCCCGCGTGCTTGAGTTGACCGCGCCGGCCCTCGGTCAGATCCGAGCGACGAGCGCGACCGCGCGCGCGCGGGTCGAGCGCAGCCCGGCGCGGCTGGCGCTGTCGTCCACGGGGATGCGGCGGATCGCACGGTCGCTGGGGCCCGTGGGGCGTCGCCAGGGGCGGCCGGTCAGCGCGTCTCCTCACGTGCTCACCCGGGCCAACGCCTCGACGCTGGCGGCCCTGACCGCGACGCCGGTGCCGTTGCCGCGATCGGTGCCGACGCAGGGGTGGCTCGAAGAGGTCCTCAAGCGACCCTTCCCGCAGCCGGCGGAGGTCGAACAGGCCCCGCCGGCGGCGAAGGCCTACGCGTGGGATCCGATCGACGGCAAGGTCCCCGAGCGGTGGGATGAGGGAGACGGGACGGACAGTCCATCGATGGCCGCCTTTCGCGCCGCGGCGCGCGCACTGCTCGGCCGCGATCGCACCGCCGACAAGGGCGAGACCCTGACCCGGCTCGATCTGCCTGCGCTGCGCGCGACGGTGCAGGCGGCGGTCGACCCGCGCGTGACCATCGTCCAGGCGATGACCGCGCGCCTGGTACGCGCCCCTGGCTTCACGTGGTCACCGACCGATCCGCTGGCCCCGGTGATGGCGCATCCGGTGTTCCCGCAGCCAATGTTCCAGCCGCTGGCCGAGCGGTCGCCCGACTGGATCTTGCCGGGGCTCTTCGACCTTCCAGCGGATCGGGTCACGCTGGCCAAGACCAATCCGGCGTTCATCGAGGCCTACATGGTCGGGCTCAACCACGAGCTAGCCCGGGAGCTGCTGTGGCGCGAGTATCCGTCCGATCAGCGCGGCAGCTACTTCCGGCAGTTCTGGGATCCAGCCGGGGTCGAGGTGTCGCCGGTGCCTGAGACCGCGAAGGACGTGCGGCCGCTCCACGGGTGGGACGCGTCGTCTCCGCTGGGGAGCCACAGCCCCCGGCCGCTGGCGCCGGGCCACGAACACCTGGTGCTGGTCATTCGCGGTGAGGTGCTCAGGCGCTATCCCGGGACGTTGGTCTACGCGCAGCGCGCGACCCGGGCCGGCGCGCTGGTGGGCCTGGGCTCCGAGCAGCGGCGCCCGGTGTTCTCGGGGCGGTTGCCGCCGGACGTGGCGTTGTTCGGCTTCACGTTGACCGACGCGGAGGTGCGCGGCGACGGCACCGCGGCCAACCCAGGCTGGTGCTTCGTGTTCGAGGAGCAGCCGGGCGATCCGCGCTTCGGCCTCGACGTGGGGACCGCCCCTGCGCCACCCGCAGCGACCTGGGACGACCTGTCGTGGGGCCACCTGGCGGCGACGCCGGAGGCCCAGGCGGCGATCGCGTACATCGACCTGGCGTCGGCGTTGCCGCTGCGGCCCACGGCCGAGCCGGCGGGGGGCGTTGGCTGGCAGGCGAGCGCGGGTCCGGGACAACCGATCGCCCGCGGCGCCGACCACGCCGTCATCACGTTGCAGCGCGCGGTCCGCGTCGCGATCCACGGCGCGGACCTATTGCCGACGGCGCCGACGCCGTCCTGACCTCTAACTCGGCGAGCAAGACATGGGCGACCTGGCGTTCGAGCTGACGCAGCTCCACACCGACTATCCGATCGCGCTGCTACCGGTGCGGCTGGAGACGCGCTTCGTCGCGTCGCCGCCGGCGCTGAAGATCCGGATCTACCCCGACGAGATCGTGGCCGACGGCCATCGCCGCGCGTTGACCACCGGCGAGTGGGTTGACGCGACCCAGTACTGGCGCGACGGCTGGGATCCGGCCGACGAGTATCAGGCGTGGCAGACGTTGACCTCGCGGTACCCGGCCGAGCGCGCGGCCTGGCTGGTGGCGCAGGCGACGCCGACCAACGTCAAGGCGCGCCCCGGCGGCGCGCCCAGCTTTGCGCCGCCGGCGCTGAAGGACGACCTGCTGCCCGAGGTGACGGCCAAGGCGCTGCCGCGGTCGTGGCTGGTGATCGCCTATCGCGGTGGCCTCGAGGTGGGCCGGGTGACCAGCGGAGAGATCGTGGAGCCGGTCCACCTGTCGTTCGCGCCGACGGTCGCGGCCGGCGATCCGTCGTTGGTCGCGCGCGACGGCGTGACCATCGAGCCCGAGCTTCTGTGGACCATCGACTACGACCAGGCCGTGGCGATCGGGATGGCGGTGACCTTGCCGCTCACCAGCGCCGACCTGGCGTTGGGCTTCGATCGGGTCGTGGTGGTGGGCGTGCGGACCCAGGTCGACGCGGCGGCCGGGGCCGCGCTCGTGACCGAGCTGCTCGACGCCCACCGCTACACCCGCGGCGTGGCGCTGGTGCCACAGGGGACGCCGACCAACAACACCACGGCCGTGCCGTCGGGGTTCCCGTTGCCGGGGGACACCCTCGAACGGTTCACGCTGGAGCGTGGTGGCGCCGAGGTGGTCGGTGCGACCGACGGCGGCTCGATCGCGACCGCGTTGGGGGTGCCCGCCACGACCCTCGCGCGCGTCGACGGCCACCGCCGCCGTGAACAGGCGAGCGCGGCGGCGATGAACCTGGCGTTGTGGCCGTGCACGCTCGGCTACTTCCTCGAGCAGATGATGGCGCCTCACGTCTCGGTCGAGCAGCTCACTGCCGCGCGGGCGCACTTCCGCGACTTCGTGCGGGGGCGCGGACCGTTGCCGGTCCTGCGGGTGGGACGGGTGCCCTATGGGCTCCTGCCGGTGACCTCGAGCGCGCGCTGGCAGGCGGCGCGGACCGAGGATCCGATCGAAGGTGGACTGGCGACGCTCCTCAAGACCTGGCGTGCCGAGTTCCTGGCGCGGGCCAGCGCGGTGCCGCGGGTCGGCGCCACGGCTGACGCCGACGAAGATCTGATCGGTGTCCTGGTCCGCGACGCCCACAGCCGCGAGGTCCGGACCCGCGAGGTCTACGGCCCGGCGTTCGTCTCGAACCTGTTCGTCCTCCTGGGCCTCGACGGTAGCGGGCCGGCGGCGGCGCGGTTGACGCTGGCGGCCCAGGCGCTGGCGCAGGCCGGGTTGGCCGGATTGGCACCTCGAGTCGCGCAGCTCACGTTGGGCGACGAGGCGCGGCGCATCGGTCGACCATGGGTCGCGGAAGGTGCGCTGTCCGAGACGGCGACGCTGGCGCCCAACTACATCAATCAGGTCCGGACCTCGAGCCTGCGCGACCTGCGGGGCGCGGGCGCGGCCGCGAATCCGTCTTTCGGCCAGCCGTTGCTGTTCCACCTGCTGCGGCAGGCGACGCTGGTCGAGAGCAAGCGCGCGGGGGTCGCCGCCGCCGCGACCGTTGGCGCGGCCGATGCGGTCGATGGGGTCGAGCGCGAGCTGCACCGCATCGGGCCCGGCACCGAGCCGCGCCGGACCGCGTGGGAGTGGTTCGAGGCGTCGGTCCCGGGTGTGACCGCGGGGGAACCGCTGGACGCCTGGCTCGGGGATCCGACCTCGACCGACGAGGCTCGTCGCTCGCTGCGGGAGCACCGGGCGGCGCTCGCGACCCTGGCGACCGTGCCCACCGCCGAGCTCTCGCGGCTGTTCATCGAGACCCTCGACACGTGCTCGCATCGGGTCGACGCGTGGTTGACCTCCCTGGCGACCCGCCGGCTCGCGACCATGCGCCAGAGCCATCCCACCGGGGTCTACATCGGTGCCTACGGCTGGGTCGAGGACCTGCGGCCGCGGCCGAGCCCGCGGCCCGGGACCGCCGGTGGCTTCATCCACGCGCCGTCGGCGGCCCAGGCGACGACGGCGGCGGTGTTGCGCAACGCGCACCTGAGCCGCATCGGGGCGGCTCGCGATCTGGTGGCGGTCGACCTGTCGTCGCGTCGGGTGCGCGCCGTGTTGGAGCTGCTTGACGCCGTCCGGCAGGGCCTGCCGCTGGCCGCGGTCCTCGGCTTTCGCGTCGAGCGCGGGCTCCACGAGGCGCAGCTCGATCGCTACATCGCGCCGCTCCGCCAGGCGTATCCGCTGGGCAATGACCCTGCGGTGCCGGTCGTCGCCGGCGAGCGCGTCGCCGCGCGCAACGTCGTCGATGGCCTGGCGCTCCGCGCCGCCTTGGCCGGGCAGACGACGGCCTCGACGATCCCGTGGTCGGCCGCGGCCCCGTTCGTCGCCGCCGGCGACCGCGCGGCGATGGCGCCGGTCCTGGCTGCCCTCGAACACGACGTCGACGGGGTGGCGGATCTGCTCCTCGCCGAGACGGTGCATCAGGCGGTGCAGGGCAAGACCGAGCGGGCGGCGGGGACGCTGGCCGCGCTGGCCGGCGACGGCGCGATACCAGAACCGGAGGTGGTGAGCACACCGCGCCGTGGCACGAGCGTCACGCACCGGGCCGCGATCGTGGTGGGCCCGGCCGAGGGGCACCCAGCGCTCGGCTCGTGGACCGAGACCCCGCGGACCCTGGCCGAGCCGCGCCTGGCTCTTTGGACGGCGCTTCGGCTCGGTGCGGCGGGCACGGCGGAGGCCCGGGTGAGCTTCCCAGCGCCGACCGTTGGTGACCCGGGCGCGCGGGGGACGGCGGTCGTCACCTTGGCCCACCTCGGGCTCGGTCCGCTGGACGTGCTGGCCATGGCGCGCCGCACGGAGGTCGATGGCCGGGGCGAGCTGGAGCTGCGGCTGCGCAGCCACGTGGCGACGGCCCTCGGCCAGGCCCAGGACGTCGCCATCGATCATGGGCGGGTCGGCGACACATTGACGTTCCTGGACGTGATCGAGCTGGCGAACTCGATCGATCACGTGATCGAGCAAGGCCGGCCGATGGCGCCCGCCGACGTGGCGGTCGCCGGGGCCCAGGTCGCGGACGTCGACGAAGGGGAGTTGACCCTTCGCGCGCAGAAGCTGATCGGCGCCCTGGCTGCGGCGCGGGCGACGCTCAGCGAGGCGGTGGCGGCAGCGGCGATCGACGACGTCGCGACCAGCGCCGCGTTGCGCGCGGCCTTGTGGAGGGTCGCGGCCTTCGGGGTGGCTGAGGCCGTGCCCCGCCAAGTCGATGATCACCGTGCTGGCGACCGCGCGTCACTGCGCGAGGCGGGCGCCGCAGCGCTCGTCGTCATCGAGCGACGGCTGGCCGCAGCGGCGAGCCCCGGGCGCGGCGACTCGCGCCTGCAGGATCTGTTTGGCGGGACGCTGATGGTGCTTCCGACCTTCGCGCCGGTCAACCGGGCCGAGCTCGACGAGGCCATCGCCCGGGCGCCGGCTCTCGTGCCGGAGCCCGTCGGGGTCCGGCGCTGGTTCGTCGGCGCCGCCGCGGTGCGGTCGCGGCTCGCGGGGTGGCGGCTCGCGATGCTCGCGAGCGAGGCGGTCGCGCCGTCGAAGACGACGCTGGTCCCGGCACAGTTGCCACTTCAGATCGGCGCGCCGTGGGTCGGTGGGGCCTTCGCGCCGGGGGCGTCCCGACCGCGCGCCGGCACGGTCTCGCTGGTCCTGGACCTACCGCTCGCGCTCGGTGCGAACGACGGCTGGGCGGGTCTCCTGATCGACGAATGGTCGGAGGTGATTCCTGACGACACCCAGGACACCAGCCTCGCCGTGCACCACGACGCGCCTGGCGCGGAGGCCGCGCAGTGCGTGCTCCTCGCGGTGCCGCCGCGACCCAAAGGGGCCTGGGACCTGCCGAGCCTCGAGGCCATCGTCAACGAGGCCTTCGATCTGGCGAAGATCCGCGCGGTGGATGGCGACCTGCTTGGGCCGCTCGGGCTCCTGGCACCGACCACGTTTCTCGCGGCCAACCTGAGCGACGACACGATCGCCGTCGACCTGGCGGCCATGACCATCGGCGAGGCGACGGTCCTCGCCGCGGAGTAGCCATGCCCTCGATCACCTACTGGAATCGCCTCGAGCCGCGGCCACGCGCGACCGACCTGGCGGAGGCGCTGGCGGCGCGGATCGCCGATCCGGCCTGGCTCCTGGCGCGCCAATGGCAACTCGGCGAGTTTCAAGGCGAGGACTCCGGATCCCCGGCCTATGTGAAGGTCGAAGCGACGATCGGCCGCGTGCGCGGCTGGGGTGCGGCGGGGGTGAGCGCGCAGGCGCTGCCGGCTGCGGCCCCGGTGGAGGCCCGGGTGACCGCGGAGCCTGGCGGCGGAGACCTGGCCCATGCCGTGGAGCTCGGCCAGACCTTCGAGCTATGCTTGGGCCAGGCGGCCGCGGCCGACCTGCGTGGCTACTTCGTGGCGGCGTATCCGATCGCCGCTGGCAGCGACGATGAGCCGCGCGCGGCGCGCCTGCGCGCATTGTGGCAGGGCCGGGCCATCGATGGCCTGGCTCTGTGGCGCGCGACGACCGAGGCAACGCCACCGGCGCCGGGGGGCGCGGCGCCGCAGCCCAAGCCTGCGCCCGGCGTGCCGTGGTCGGTGCCATCGACCCGGCGCGGCGCCGCGGCCAGCGCCGTGCAGGCCTTCGTGGCCTGGGTGCAGTCGACCGGCGTGCCGGGCGTCGGGGCGCCGGCCGGGTGGAGTCCGGGCGAGCTGACGACGCGCGCGCAGCTCTACGTCGATGCGCCCGCGGGTGGCACGCTCAACTTGACCGCGACGCCGGATCGGCGGGGGGACCTGGATTGGTACGGCTACGACGGGGCCAGCGCGGCGGCTCCCGGCGGCACGCCGACCGGTGCGATCGAGACCGTCGCGCGCTCGGTGATCCCCGGCCCGGTGCGGTTCCGCGGCATGCCCAACGAGCGCTTCTGGGACTTCGAGGACGCGCGCTATCCGATCGATGCGCTGCGGCCGGATCGCCGCAGCCTGGCGTCGATGATCTTGCTCGACTTCATGCTCGTCCACGGCAACGACTGGTACCTGGTACCCTTCGAACAACCGGTGGGCAGTGCGTGCGCGATGACGGTCGCGGTGGTGGACGTCTTCGGGACGACGACGACGGTGCCGCGGGCCGAGCCGAGCGGTCCTTCCGGGCCGGGGCGCTTCGCGATGTTCGCGATCGACCGCGGCGACGTGGGCCTGGCTGGCGTCCACCTGGTGACGGCGTCAGCGGCGACGTCGGTGCTCGAGAGCGAGCCGATCGAAGACGTGCGCTTCTTGCGCGATGAGCAGGCCAACCTGGTGTGGGCCGTCGAGCACGCGACGGTCGGGGCGCTCGGGGCCGGTCGCAGGGCCGCGGATCGTGCGCCGGCGGCGGTGACCGCGGAGGCACCGTTGCCCGAGGGCGCGGCGCTGCGTTACCGGCTGGCGTCGGCGGTGCCGGCGAGTTGGTATCCGTTCCAGCCGGTGAAGCTCAGCGGCGCGAACCCGGATGAGGTCGCGCTCGAGCTGGCGGGGTTGTTGACGCTCGACGGGACGACCCCCGAGGTGCGGACGCCGCGCGGGCGTGTGCTTGCGGGGGCGGCGCCGGGAGTGGCACTGCGCCTGCGCGAGGAGCAGGTCCCCCGCGAGGGCACGTGGGTGCGTCGGATCGTGCGGCGTGCGCGCGGCGCCGATGGCGCAGTCCACGTCTGGGTCGCGCGGACGCGTGGGATCGGGACGGGGGAGGGCGATGCGGGGTTGCGCTACGATCGTGGGGTCGAAGGGCCGGCGGAGTGACGCAGCCGGGGTGACGTGGCCGGGGCGAGCGCGCCGGGGCGATCGCGGCGGAGGGACGGCGTCGAAGTGCAGCGGCCCGCACGGTTTGTGCGGGGGCGTGTTCACATCCGCCGTGGGTCCGAGGAAAGCTCCTACCGATGCAACCCGCCCGTCGCTCGCTCGCGCTCCTCGTGGCCCACGGGGCTCTCTGGGCCCTCGCCGGGCCGGCCGCGGCCCAGGTCGACGACGCGCGCTACCGCGCCGCGCCGGCCGCCGGGCTCGAGCTGCCGACCACGCCGCTGGCCGGCGACTTCGACGCCCGGGCCGCGATCGCCAACCCCGGCGGCCTCCAGCTCCTCGACGGCGACAGCCTGGTGGTGGCGGCGGTCGGGAGCCGGCGCGACGACGCGGTGACCGGCGGCGACGGCGTCGGGGGCTACGCCGCGACGGTGCTCGGCGGTGGCCTGGTGCCGCGGTTCGCCCTGGGCGCCGGCCTCGAGTACCTGAGCCCGGCCCGGGCCGCGCTGGTGCCCGATCCCGGGACGCCGTGGCGGCTGACCCTGGCGACGTCCTTCGCGCCTCGACCGGGCTGGGGCCTAGGCGTGGCGTGGCACCGGCTGGCCGGCGACGGCGCGGCCGCCGGGGCCTCGACCTTCGACGTCGGCGCCACCACCCGGTTCGGCAACCACCTCGCGGTCGGCGTGGTCGCCCGCGATCTCAACGCGCCGACCGTGGGCGCGGTGGCGATCCGCCGCAGCCTGGCCGGTGAGGTCCTGGTCCGCCCGCTCGGCACCGATCGCCTGGCGCTGGCGCTCGGCGCCCGGGCCGCGGCGCCGGCCGGCGATCGCACCGTCGATCTCGACGGCTGGCTGCGGGCCGGGGCGACCGTCGCGACCGGCCTGTCGGTCGAGGCGGTGGCCGAGTCGCGGGCCCTGACCCGGGTCGACCTGACCGGCACCGGCGCTGAGCGCGACGTCGCCGAGCGCGACGTCCGCCTGACGGTCGGCCTGACGGTGTCGTTCGGACAGCTCGCCGCCACCGTCACCGGCGGCGCCCGGCTCAGCGACGCCGGCCTGGGCCAGCCCGGCGGCGCGGTGATCGCGAGCTGGTCCGAGCGGCCACGCCCCAGCGTCCTCGGGGCCGGCCCGCGCCTCGAGCGGATCGAGCTGACCGGCGCGCTGTCGGCGCGGACCGTGGTCGCGACCGCGCTCCGGCTGCGCGCGATCGCCCGCGATCGCGACGTCCGGGGCGTGATCCTCGCCCTCGATGGCGTCGGCGCCGGCTGGGCCTCGCTCGAGGAGCTGCGCGCCGAGATCGCGCGGGTCCGGGCCAGCGGCAAGAAGGTCTTCGCCTACCTGGTGACCGCGACCTCCCGCGACTACTGGCTGGCGTCGGCCGCCGACAAGATCTACCTCGACCCGGCCGGCGGCATCCGGCTGATCGGGTTCGCCGGCACGACGCTGTACCTGCGCGGGCTGTTCACCCGGGTCGGGGTCGAGCCGCAGTTCGAGAAGATCGCCGAGTGGAAGAGCGCGCCCGAGCAGTTCACCGAGACCGGCCCGAGCGACGCCGCGGCGACGATGCGCGACGAGCTGTACGACGATCTGTGGGCCACCTTCGTCGATGGCATCGCCACCTCGCGCCGCCTCGAGCCCGACGCCGTGCGGGCCCTGGTCGACGGCGGCCCGTACACCGCCGGCGACTTGGTCGACGATCGCCGGCTGGTCGACGCGGTCGGTCCGCCCGAGCGGATCGTCGAGCTGATCGCCGAGGAGCTGGGCGGGCTGGCGCCGGTCGGGGTCGCGCCCCGGGTCAAAGACGATCGCTGGGTCCGCCCGGCGATCGCGGTGATCTACGCCGACGGCGACATCGTCGACGGCGAGTCCCGGACCATCCCCGGCCTGGGCCGCAAGCTGGTCGGCGGCGAGACCGTGGCCCGCGCGATCGCCGCGGCCCGGGCCGCGCCCGAGGTCGTGGCGATCGTCCTCAGGATCGACTCGCCCGGCGGCAGCGCCCTGGCCTCCGAGCTGATGGCGCGCGAGGTCTTCGCGACCCGCGGCGTCAAGCCGATCGTGTGCTCGCTGGGCGACGTCGCCGCGTCGGGCGGCTACTTCCTGGCTGCCGGCTGCGACACGATCCTCGCGGCGCGCTCGACGGTGACCGGGTCGATCGGGATCTTCTACGGCAAGTTCGATCTGTCGGGCTTGCTGTCCAAGCTCGGGGTCACCACCGACACCTTCCGGCGCGGCGCGCGGGCCGACATGGAGAGCCTGTTCCGCCCGTTCACCGAGGAGGAGCGCGCGGTCGTCCGCGATCGCCTCGGCTACTTCTACGGCCGGTTCAAGGATCACGTCGCGCGCGGCCGCGACCTCACCGAGGCCCAGGTCGAGGCGGTGGCCCGCGGGCGGGTGTGGTCGGGGGCCCAGGCCAAGGCCCGCGGCCTGGTCGATCAGCACGGCGGCGTGACCGACGCGGTCGCCCTGGCGAAGGCCCGGGCCGGGCTCGACGCCGACGATCGGGTCCGGATCGTCGAGCTGCCGCGGCTGTCGCCCGGGCTGCTCGGCCTGGTCGGTCGGTTCCTCGGCGTCGAGGCGGCGCCGTCGTCGGGCATCTGGGAGCTGCCGGCGGTGCGGGCGGCCCTCGACGCGGTGCCGCCGGCGCTCCTGGTCGCGCCCGGGGCCCAGGCCCGGCTACCGTTCGATCTGATCTGGGAGTAGCGGCGCGGGCGCGGCGTCGGCCGCGGGCGCGGCGTCGACCGCGGCGTCGGCCGGCAGGATCACCGGCGGCACCGCGCGGTAGTCGGCGGGCGGCGGCGGCTCGGTGTCGCAGCGCATGACCGCCAGCCCGAGCCCGATGTTGATGCTCATGATGAGGA
>Ga0075163_10011165_pt1 | contig 11712 bp, 12 predicted proteins | sample JI1023141ADNA_FD_71478 | JGI IMG/M metagenome (GOLD analysis project Ga0075163, IMG submission 71478) | Wastewater effluent complex algal communities from Wisconsin, to seasonally profile nutrient transformation and Carbon sequestration -... | ecosystem: Engineered > WWTP > Effluent > Algae... | reverse complement strand
CACCCGTTCTTCAGCGTGGTGACGGACGTCGTCGGGCGCCGTGTGGTGGAGGCGCCGCTGGCACGGAGTGCCGACGACGCCTACGTGATCGACCTCGAGGTCCTGGAGCGCGCGTTCGCGTCACCGGGCGTGACGGCGTTCCTGATGTCCAACCCGCACAACCCGACCGGCGGCGTGGCGTCGCGTGACGAACTGCGAGCCGTGGCCGACCTGGCCGCCCGTCATGGCGTCGCCGTGATCTCCGATGAGATCCATGCGCCCCTCGTGCTCCCCGGCGCCGTGCACGTTCCGTTCCTGACGGTGGTCGACGACGACGCCGACGCCGTGGCGCTCGTCTCCGCGTCGAAGGCCTGGAACCTCGCGGGACTCAAGGCCTCGCAGCTGGTGAGCACCGGCAGGACAGCCCGCACAGTGACGGCCCGCATCCCCATGGAGGTGACCTTCACGACGGGGCACCTCGGCGTGATCGCGGCGGCCGCCGCCTACCGCGAGGGAGGCCCGTGGCTCGCGGACGTCGTCGGGCTCCTCGACGCGCAGCGGCGCCTGCTGGCCGACCTGCTCGCCGCCGAGCTGCCGCGGGCGCGCTACCGGGCGCCCGAGGCGTCGTATCTCGCCTGGATCGACCTGTCCGCGTACGGACTGGGCGACGACCCGGCCGCCGTGATCCTCGAGCGGGGGAGGGTGGGCCTCAGCCCCGGCGCCACCTTCGGGACCCAGGGCAGGGGCTTCGTCCGGCTCAACTTCGCCACGTCGCCGGCGATCCTCCGCGAGATTGTGAGCCGCATCGCGCGCGTGGTCCAATAGCGCACGTGAGGATCCGTCGCGGCGCTGCTGCACGATGCGCCGTCGCGGTCGCGATGGTGGCGGGTCTCGCCGCGGGGCTCGCCGCGCCGGCGCACGCCGCGACGCCGAAGGATCGCTACGCCCTGGGCGACTCGGTCATGCTCGGGGCCAAGGACGTCATGAAGCGGCTCGGCTTCCGCGTCGTTGACGCCGAGGAGAGCCGGCAGGCCTACAGCGGTGCGGCCGAGCTGCGCCGCCGCGGCGCCTCCCTGCCCGAGAACGTGGTCGTCCACCTGGGCACCAATGGCACGTTCCCCCTGTCCTCCTGCCACGCCATGGTCAAGGCCGCGGGCCCTGACCGCCGCGTGTTCCTCGTGACCATCCATGCGCCGAGGTCGTGGGAGAAGGGCAACAACAAGGTGATCCGCCAGTGCGCCGCGGACTACCGCCCGGGCCGGGTCAACGTCATCGACTGGAACTGGGCGGCATCGCGCCATGCGAAGTGGCTCTACTCCGACGGCATCCACCTGACGCCGTCCGGCGCGAAGGGCTACGCACGGGTGATCGACGCGGCGATCGACCGGGCCGCGTCGGGAGCGACGGCGTCGGCCTCCTCAGCATCGGCCACGTCGGCCTCGGCCGCTCCGACCACGGGAGCCGGCGCCGGCATCCCGTACGCCTCCGGCACCATCTCCGTCGGGATTGTCTAGGGATGGACTCCGGCACTCTCCTCGTCCCCCTGGCGCCCGACTGCGAGGCGATGCGTCAGGGCCTCATCGCGAACCCGCTCCCTCCGGTCTGGGAGCTGGACGCGGCGACGGCCCGACGCCTGCACCGTGAAGGGACGCTGGCCGCACGCGTGAACTGGCAGCCGGACCTCGACGCCCTGCCGGTGTCGTCCGTCGACACTCCGGCCTCGGACGGCTTGCCGGCCCGGCGGACCTACCGGCCGGACGGGGCCGATGACGACACGCCGTGCCTCGTGTGGCTGCACGGAGGCGGATGGGTGCTCGGCGACCTCGACACCGCGGACGCGACGGCGCGCACGGCCAGCGCCGCGACCGGGTGGACCGTCGTGAGCGTCGACTACCGGTGCGCGCCCGTGGCGCGGTTCCCGGACGCCGTCGATGACGCCGTGGCGGATGGTGATGCGGCTCTCCGTGAGCACCGTCGGGTCGTGGTGGGCGGTGACAGTGCCGGCGCCACGCTGGCCGCCGTCGTGGCGCAGCAGCGCGGGAGCCATCCCGGGCTCGTGGGCCAGGTGCTGGTCTACCCCGCAACCGATCCTCGCCTGCGGTCACCGTCGGCGCACCAGTTCGTCGACGGGCCGCTGCTCACCCGCCGCGACATGGAGTGGTTCTACGACCAGTACCTCGCCGACGACGCCGATCGCGAGAGCCCCCTGGCCGATCTCGTCGCCGGCCTCGTCACCGTCACCGGTGTGCTCCCGCCCGCCGTCGTCCTCACGGTCGGCCACGATCCGCTGCGTGACGAGGGCATCGCCTATGCCCGGCACCTGGCCCACCGCGGCGGCGACGTGCGCTGGATCCATGCGCCCGAACTGCACCACGGAGCGTTCTCCAACTCGGGCTACCTGCCGAGTGCGGCGGTGCGTGTCGGCGAGGTCTGGGCCGCCGCGCGGGAGATCGTCGCCTGACCTGTGGACTTGGTCACACGTCAGCGTTTGCATGGCCCGTGTCGTGGTGCCTAGCGTGGGTAGCGGTGCATATTGGACTCAGCGTCCGGCATGCCCGCCCTGACGACCCCTTCGAACGAGCTGGAGCGAGTCCATGAGTGTTCCCGGGATGGAGAACCCCCCGACGAAGAACAAGCAGCTCCTCGAGTGGGTCGAGGAGATGGCGGCCCTCACGAAGCCCGATCGGGTCGAGTGGGCGAACGGCTCCGATGAGGAATGGCAGCGCCTCACGGCCCTGCTGGTCGACGGCGGCACGTTCATCCGGCTCAATCCCGAGCTGCGGCCGAACTCCTTCCTGGCCCGCTCGGACCCCAGTGACGTCGCACGAGTGGAGGATCGCACCTTCATCTGCTCGCAGCGCGAGGTCGATGCCGGGCCGACGAACAACTGGGCCGAGCCGGCGGAGATGAAGAGCACGCTGCGCGGGCTGTTCGACGGCTGCATGCGCGGGCGCACCATGTACGTGATCCCGTTCTCGATGGGCCCGCTCGGATCGCGGATCTCCCAGCTCGGAGTCGAGATCACCGACTCGCCCTACGTCGTCGTCAACATGCGCATCATGACCCGCATGGGCCAGGCCGCCCTCGACGAGATCGGCGAGTTCGGCGAGTTCGTGCCGGCGATCCACACCGTCGGCTACCCGCTGGTCGATGCCTCGGGTTCGGCGCGAGCCGACGTGAGCTGGCCGTGCAACCCCGAGAAGTACATCGTGCACTTCCCGGAGACGCGCGAGATCTGGTCGTACGGATCCGGCTACGGCGGCAACGCGCTCCTGGGCAAGAAGTGCTTCGCCCTGCGCATCGCCTCGGCCATGGCACGCGACGAGGGCTGGATGGCCGAGCACATGCTCGTCCTCAAGCTGACCTCGCCGACGGGTGACTCGCGCTACGTCACGGCCGCGTTCCCGTCCGCCTGCGGCAAGACGAACCTGGCCATGCTCGAGCCGACCATCCCGGGCTGGACCGTCGAGACCGTCGGCGACGACATCGCCTGGATGCGCTTCGGCGAGGACGGCCGCCTCTACGCGATCAACCCGGAGGCAGGCTTCTTCGGCGTGGCCCCCGGCACGGGAATGGCGACCAATGCGAACGCCATCCGCGCCCTCCACGGCAACTCGATCTTCACGAACGTCGCGCTCACCGACGACGGCGACATCTGGTGGGAGGGGCTCACCGACGAGCCGCCGGCCCACCTGATCGACTGGAAGGGCAACGACTGGACGCCCGCGTCGCCCGAGCCGTCGAGCCACCCCAACTCGAGGTTCACCGTCCCGGCGGGCCAGTGCCCGTCGATCGCCCCCAACTGGGAGGACCCGGCCGGCGTCCCGATCGAGGCCATCCTCTTCGGCGGACGGCGGGCCACCAACGTCCCGCTCGTCGCGGAGTCCTTCGACTGGGCCCACGGCGTCTTCATGGGCGCCACGGTGTCGAGCGAGACCACGGCAGCCGCCGTCGGCGGCGTGGGCATGCTGCGTCGCGACCCGTTCGCCATGCTCCCGTTCTGCGGCTACAACATGGCCGACTACTGGGGTCACTGGCTCAAGATCGGCTCGTTCACGACGCCCGACAAGCTGCCGCGCATCTACCAGGTCAACTGGTTCCGCAAGGATGCCGACGGCTCGTTCCTCTGGCCGGGCTTCGGCGAGAACTCGCGGGTGCTCGAGTGGATCGTGCGCCGGCTCGAGGGTGAGGCCGAGGCGGTCGACACCCCGATCGGCCGGGTGCCCGCCGAGGGCGAGCTCGTCCTCGACGGCCTCGATGTGTCGGACGCCCAGATGGCCGAGCTCTTCGCCATCGATCCGACCACGTGGCTCGCCGAGTCCGACCTCACCGAGGAGTACTTCGACAAGTTCGGCGACCGCGTGCCCGCGGAGCTGCGCGGGCAGCTCGCCTCGCTGCGCGAGCGGCTCCAGCAGGCCTGACCCTCGTCCCGGACTACGTCAGGGTGGCGACGAGGATCGCCTTGATGGTGTGCATGCGGTTCTCCGCCTGGTCGAACACGATGCTCGCGGGCGACTCGAAGACGCCGTGCGACACCTCGACGCCGTCGGGCAGGCCGTAGTCCGCCGCGATCCGGCGGCCGACGGCCGTGCCCTGGTCGTGGTACGCCGGGAGGCAGTGCAGGAACTTCGCGGCCGGGTCGCCGGTGAGGGCCATGGCGGCCTCGTCGATGCGGTAGGGCCGCAGCAGGTCGACCCGCTCGGCCCACACCTCAGCAGGCTCTCCCATCGAGACCCAGACGTCGGTGTGCACGAACTCCGCGCCCGAGAGGCCCTCCTCGAGGTTCGCGGTGAGGGTGAGGCGGGCTCCCGTGTCGGCGCCGCGTGAGCGGGCGATGGCCTGCACCTCGTCGGAGGGCCAGAGGTCCGGGGGAGCGACGATGCGGACGTCGGCACCCATGATCGCGCCCATGACGAGCAGCGAGTTCCCCATGTTGCTGCGTGCGTCGCCCACGTAGGCGTAGCGCAGGGGGGCGTCCGCGTCGGCGGCGTGCTCGCGCATGGTGAGGAAGTCGGCCAGCATCTGCGTGGGATGCCACTCGTCGGTGAGCCCGTTGTAGACAGGGACGTCGGAGTACTGCGCGAGCTCCTCGACCGACGCCTGCGAGGCACCCCGGAACTCGATGGCGTCGAAGACGCGCGCGAGGACGCGCGCGGTGTCGGCGACCGACTCCTTGTGCCCGATCTGGCTGCTCGCCGGGTCGAGGACGGTCACATGGCCGCCCTGGTCACGCATGGCGACCTCGAACGAGATGCGCGTGCGGGTGGAAGTCTTCTCGAAGATCATGGCCAGCTGGCGGCCGACGAGCCGCGGGACCTCGGTTCCGGTCCGGCGCTGCGCCTTGAGATCGGCGGCGAGCCGGAGCAGGGTGTCGAGCTCGGCCGACGTGAAGTCGGCCTCCTTCAGGAAGTCACGTCCGGAGAGCGTCATTACCGAACGCTACTGCCCGAGTGATCAGGCGATGCCCAGCACCCGTGGCGAGACGGCAGCGGCGATGTCGTCGGCCGCGACCCGGATGCCCTCGCCCTTGGCCCGGGGGTAGTGCCGGGAGTCGAGGCGGGCGTAGATGCTCTCCCGCTCGTCCTCGGACAGCCCGCCCCACACGCCGTAGGGCTCGCGTGCCCGGACGGCGTAGTCGGCGCACTCCATGCGGACGTCGCAGCCGGCGCAGATGATCTTCGCGGTGCGGTCGCGCCGCGCCCGTGAGGAGCCGCGCTCGTTCTGCGGGTGGAAGAAGAGAAGGGGGTCGGCCTGACGGCACGCGCCGTGCTCCTGCCAGTGCCACTGCGCGTCCTTGGGCACCTGTGCGAGTGGTTGCTGCGGCATCTTGGGGTCCTCCCGGCTGGCTGTGACCCCACGCTACTGGTGGGTAGCACCCGCCTTATACGGACAAAGGTCCCAAACGACCGAGCCTTCAGCCCCCTGCGGGGGGACCGTCGACGGGTCCCCCGGCCGGCGCCTGGGCCGCGAGCGAAGCACGCACCTCGTCCATGTCGACGTCGCGGACGGCCTGCACCAGGTTGGTGAGGGCCTGCTCCGGAAGAGCGCCGGCCTGGGAGTACAGGACGACGCCGTCGCGGATGGCCATGAGCGTGGGGATGGAGGTGATGCCGAAGGCTCCGGCAAGGCCCTGCTCGGCCTCGGTGTCGACCTTGGCGAACACGATGTCCGGGTTGGCTGCGGAGACCGTCTCGTAGACGGGGGCGAACGCCCGGCACGGACCGCACCAGGCGGCCCAGAAGTCGACCAGCACGATGGGGCTGGTCTCGACGGTGGTGGCGAAGGTCGCCTCGGTGAGGGTCGTGGTCGTCATGGCGAAATCATACCCCATGGGGTATAGAAGGGGACGCTGCGGCCGAGGCGACGCCGGGCCGCCGGGCGTGGATGAGGAACGCCGAGCAGAGGAACATCCCGCGCCAGCCGGACGCCTCGTTCTCCAGGCGCATGCTCTCCCGGCGGAACGAGGCCGGGTGCTCGGAGGCCAGGAACGGCATGGCCGGGTGGTAGTGGAAGAAGTGCGGGCGGACGTCGACGAATCCGAGCGACGCGAATCGCTCGGCGACCTCGAAGGGGTTGTGGAAGCGCCAGGCGCTCGCGCCGGCCCTCGGCAGGGGCGGGCGATCCATGTCGACCCGTGACTCGAGCACGTCCGACACCGACGACCTGAGGTCGTCGGAGACATCCGCCAGCAGCTCGTCGACGATGAAGTTGCGCGTGTGCCGGTTCGAGGTGAACAGGCTGAAGAGCACGTTGCGGAACTCCACGAATACCTCGCCGCCCGGCCGCACGAGCGCCTGCATGTTCCTGAGGGTGCCGATCTCGTTCGCGACGTTCGGGAGGATTCCCAGGGCGAGCAGCGCGTCGAAGGGGCCATCGCGCAGGACGGTCGCGTAGCTGACGGGGTCCTCGATGTCGCCCACCGTCACGCTCTCGGGGTCCTGCCCGAGGGCGCCCATCTGCTCGCGCCCCCGTGCGACGAGGTCCGGATCGATGTCGAACCCCCGGACGTCGACTCCCGCCCGGATCAGGGGCGCGAGGGCCGTGGCGTGCCCGGTTCCGACCTCCACCAGCGTCGGCGCGGGACGGGCGGCCAGCGCGTTCAGGACGTACTGGAGGGCGAAGTGATTCGCGGGGTAGTCGGTCTCGGGATCGAGGAAGGCGTCGAGGCCTCCCCCGGCAGGGGACAGCGTCATGCCGTCCATCATGGGGCAGCCGTGGCGGCGGCGCATCCAGGCGGGGCGCTGGAGGAAGCCGGGGATCAGACCTAGACTCACGCCCATGAGTCAGGAGCCGCTGGACAGCCCCGGCCTCTCGGGAGGGACCCTCCTCGAGGAGCGCGAGTCCTTCACGAACGACGACGGCGATCACGAGAAGTTCGCGCACTACGTCGAGAAGGCCAAGATCGTGGAGAGCGCCGTCACCGGCAGCCCGGTCACGGCCCTCTGCGGCAAGGTGTGGATCCCCAACCGCGACCCTTCGCGGTTCCCCATCTGCCCGGACTGCGAGAAGATCCACAAGGGCCTGCCTCGCGGTGGGGGCTCCGGGGACAAGTCCTGACCGCGTCCCCGGCGGAGCCGGGGACAGCAGGCACCACCTCGCTCTGGCGAGGCGAGCACCGCCCCCTGACCATCGGCATCGTCTCGCTCATCACCCTCATGGCCTTCGAGGGGATCGGAACCGCGACGGCCATGCCGGTGGTCGCCCGCGAGCTCGACTCGCTGGGCGCCTACACCTGGGCGTTCAACTCCTTCGTCGTGGCCTCGCTGCTCTCCATGGTCGCTGGCGGGCTCTGGTCCGACGCCCGGGGGCCACGCGGACCCCTCGTCGCCGGCGTCGCCGCCTTCACGGTGGGCGCCGTGATCGCGGGATCCGCCAACGGCCTCGGCCTGCTCGTGGCCGGACGGGCCCTTCAGGGCATGGGCGCCGGGGCGGTCATCGTGGCCGTCTACGTCCTCATCGCCCGCTCGTACCCCGTCGACCTGAGGCCCAAGGCCTTCTCGGTGCTGGCGGCCGCGTGGGTGGTGCCCGCACTCATCGGCCCGGTCATCGCCGGCTGGCTGGCCGACAGCGTGACATGGCGGGCCGTCTTCTGGCTCGTGCCGCTGTTCGTCATCCCGCCCTCGCTTCTCCTCCTGCCCCGGCTGGGCGCCTTCGAGGGGGGCACGCCCCAGCCGTCGGCGCGGCAGCGCATCGTGGCCGGGATCCTGGCGACCGCCGGGCTGCTGGCCGTGCAGGACGGCGTCCTGCGCCTGTCGCCGGCGGGCACGGTCGAGGCGATCGCCGGCGGGGTGCTGCTGGTGTTCGGCGTCCGCCGCCTGCTCCCGGCGGGAGCCCTGGCCTTCGCGCGCGGCCTGCCCACGAGCGTCATGATGCGAGGACTGCTGGCGGCGGCGTTCTTCTCGGCCGAGGTGTTCATCCCCCTCGCTCTCATCGAGACGCGGGGGATCAGCACCACCGCGGCCGGCATGATCCTCGCCACGTCGGCAGCGCTGTGGTCGGTCGGCTCGTACGCCCAGAGCCGCCTGCCGGGCGAGCTCGACCGGTCCGCGGCGGTGCGCGTCGGGGCCAGCATCGTGGGTGTCTGCCTGCTCACCCTGCCCCTGGCCGTCGTCACGGCGCTGCCGCCCTGGGTGGCCGGCGTCTCGTGGGCGATCGGAGCCTTCGGCATGGGCCTGTGCATCCCGTCGATCTCCGTGCAGGTCATGCGCCTGTCGCCCGAGGACGAGCAGGGGGTCAACTCCGCGTCGATCCAGATCGTCGACTCGGTGATGAGCGTGGTGGCGATCGCCCTCCTGGGCCTCGTCCATGCGTCGGCCGTGGCCTCGGGCGGCGCGACTGCCTCGACGTACGTGTGGCTGTGGGCGGGCTCAGCGGCCTTCGCCGCGGCCGCGATCGTCCTTGCCGGGCGCATGCGACCGGCGGGCCTCTGACAGGATGTGAGGGCCGTTGCGAACGCCGCCGGCCCCGAGGAGGTCCCTGATCATGTCCGGCCTGTCCACCCGCCGTCTCCTGCTTCCCGCCGTGGCCCTCGCGTCCGCGAGCCTGCTCCTCGTGGGCTGCGCCCAGCAGTCCAGCACGACGGAGTCCTCCGCGGCCGCGTCCGAGTCCGCCGCCCCGTCGGAGTCCGCGCCCGCGTCCGAGTCCGCCGCACCGTCGGAGTCCGCCTCGGCGGAGCCCACCACCGACGAATGCTCGGTCGAGAACCTGCCGCTGTTCACGCCGGGCACGCTGACCATCGGCACCGACACGCCGGCCTACCCGCCGTACTTCGTCGACGACGACCCGACGAACGGCCAGGGCTTCGAGTCGGCCGTGGCCTACGCCGTGGCGGAGACGCTCGGCTTCGCCCCGACGGACGTCGCGTGGACGGTCGTGCCGTTCAACAGCTCCTACGCCCCCGGCGACAAGGCGTTCGACTTCGACATCAACCAGATCTCGATCACGCCCAAGCGGCAGAAGGTCGTCGACTTCTCCGACGGCTACTACACGGTCAACCAGGCCGTCGTGGCGCTGAAGGACTCGCCGATCGCGAACGCCACCACCGTCACCGAGCTGCAGCAGGCCAAGCTCGGCGCGCAGATCGGCACGACCAGCCTCGACTACATCAACGACGTGGTCCAGCCGGCCGAGCAGCCGTACGTGTACAACGACACCAACGACGCCAAGAGCGCCCTGCAGAACGGCCAGATCGACGGCATCGTCGTCGACCTGCCCACGGCCTACTACATCACCGCCGTCGAGATCCCCAAGGGCAAGATCGTGGGGCAGTTCCCGGCCCCGGCCGAGGGCGAGCAGTTCGGCCTGCTCTTCGCCAAGGGCAACCCGCTGGTGACCTGCGTCAACAAGGCCCTCGCCGAGCTGACCGCCTCGGGAGAGCTGCAGGCGATCCAGGACGAGTGGCTGGCTGGCGAGACCGCTCCGTACTTCACGGAGTAGCAGCCGGTACGGTCACGTCGCATGACGACAACCGCGCCAGCGCCTGGCACGCCCGTGGTCTACAAGGACCCGGTGCGCCAGGCGCTGGCGCGTCGTCGTGCCCGGCGTAATGCGCTCGTCGGCATGGCCAGCCTCATCGGCTTCGTCGTCGTCGTGGCGGCCTTCGTCGCCAGCACCCCCGGGTGGCCGGTCGTCCAGGAGACGTTCTTCAGCCCTGAGCAGTTCGCGGACTCCTTCGCCGGCCTGCTCGAGGCGTTCTGGCTGAACGTCCGCATCTTCCTCGTCGCCGAGCCGCTCATCCTCGTGTTCAGCCTCGTCATCGCGCTGGTGCGCACCCTCAAGGCGCCGATCTTCCTGCCGCTGCGGGTCATGGCCACGGTCTTCGTCGACGTCTTCCGCGGCGTCCCGACCATCCTCGTGATCTTCCTGCTCGGCTTCGGCGTCCCGGCACTGCGGCTGCAGGGCGTGCCCACGAGCCCGGTCTTCTGGGGCACGACCGCCCTGGTCCTGTCCTACAGCGCCTACGTGGCCGAGGTGTTCCGGGCAGGCATCGGCTCGGTGCACCCGAGCCAGCGCATGGCGGCGAGGTCCCTGGGCCTGTCGACGTTCCAGACGAACCGCTACGTCGTCCTGCCGCAGGCGATCCGCAATGTCGTCCCGCCGCTGCTCAACGACTTCATCTCCCTGCAGAAGGACACGGCGCTCGTGGCGGTCCTCGGCCCCATCGAGATCCTGAGGCAGGCGCAGATCGACGCGTCGTCGAGCTTCAACTACACGCCGTACGTCGCGGCGGCCGTCATCTTCCTCGCCCTGACGATCCCCATGACGCGGTTCGCCGACTGGATCCAGGCGCGCATGGCCCGCCGCCAGAGGGCCGGGGGAGTGGCATGACGGGCGGATCGGATCCGACGCTGCTGACCGCCCGGGGCATCTGGAAGTCCTTCGACGACCACTCGGTGCTGCGCGGGCTCGACCTCGACGTGGCTCGCCACCAGGCCGTCGTGCTGATCGGCGCATCCGGCTCGGGCAAGTCCACCCTCCTGCGCTGCATCAACGGACTCGAGACGGTCGATGCCGGGACGATCGTGCTGGACGGAGACCTCGACGTGACGGATCCGTCCGTTGACCTCGACACCGTCCGCCGACGGATCGGCATCGTCTTCCAGTCCTACAACCTCTTCCCGCACATGACCGTCCTCGACAACGTGACCCTCGCTCCGCGGAAGGTGGTCGGCACGTCGGTTGCCCAGGCCCGGGACGAGGCACGTGCCCTGCTCGCCCGATTCGGGCTCGATGCCAAGGCCGACGAGTACCCCGACCGGCTGTCCGGCGGGCAGGCCCAGCGGGTCGCCATCGTGCGTGCCCTCGCCATGCAGCCCGAGCTGATGCTCTTCGACGAGATCACCTCAGCACTCGACCCGCTCCTGGTCGGCGAGGTGCTCGATGCCGTCCGCGAGCTGAAGTCCGGGGGGCTCACCATCGTCATGGCGACGCACGAGATGGGCTTCGCCCGCGAGGTCGCCGATCGCGTGTGCTTCCTCAGCGACGGGATGGTCCTCGAGCAGGGCCCGCCCGACCAGCTGTTCAACGACCCGCGCCTGCCGCAGACCAGGGAGTTCCTCGCCCGCGTACTCGCCTGATGCACGCGGGAGTGTCACCGGGGATTGACGCCGCCACGGATCTAGACTCATGGGTTGGGCGCAACGTGCGTCGAGTTCGTCAGTGGGAGGTCCTATGACCACGGTCACGACAGTAGAAGTCTCCGAGGGTGGCATGGGCGCCATCGGCCGCCACTGG
>Ga0075163_10011164_pt1 | contig 11713 bp, 5 predicted proteins | sample JI1023141ADNA_FD_71478 | JGI IMG/M metagenome (GOLD analysis project Ga0075163, IMG submission 71478) | Wastewater effluent complex algal communities from Wisconsin, to seasonally profile nutrient transformation and Carbon sequestration -... | ecosystem: Engineered > WWTP > Effluent > Algae... | reverse complement strand
GCCTGCGTGGGCCTGGGCTATGTGCGGGGTGACGCAGCGCAGCAGGTGCACGAAGGCACGCCGGCCACGGTGGACCTGTGGGGCGAGCCGGTGGCCGTGACGTCCTGGGACCGCTGAGCCGGGACGTGGAGCGCCGGAAGGCGGTACACGCCAGGCGAAGGCCGGAGCGCGATTTCACGCGGGAGTGCTGAGCAGTGGCGCCCGCAGCGTACCCTCGGCTGGCACCCGGTCATAGCGGCGCGCGCAGGCGCAGCTCAGGCTCGGGTTCGGGCTTGTAGCGTTGCGGCTGGTAGGTGCGCAGCAGCTTTTCCAGCTCGGCCATTTCGGCCAGCAGGCTGCTCAGCGACCCGGCCTGCGCCGCGTCCAGCTTGTTCGCGCGCCCACGCTGGCGTACCGGCGACTTGCTGCAGGACTGCGCGATGGCCGCCGCCAGCGGCTGCGTGTGCGCGGTCCACTCCGCGCTGGCTTTGAGGCCGGCCACCCGTTCGCGCAGGCCGTTGACCAGCACCAGCAGCCGCAGCCAGCGCTGTTCGTCCCAGGCCGGCGAGCCCTGGCCCGCCGGGCCGGCGAAGCGGTCGACGAATTTCTGGCCCGCCGTGGTGCCGTAGCGGTCGGCCATGTTCAGGATCTGCTCGGCCGACATGCCGATGTGCAGCCCCGTTTCGCCCGGGTGCAGCCACAGCCGCGCCACGCGGTTGCGCACGTGTGGGAGGCGCATGCTGGTGCGGTCGCGCCAGTCCGTGACGCTGGTGATGAGCGCGAGCACAAAGCCAGCCAGGTGCTTGAGCTTGGCACGCTTGCCGTCCGGCTTGACCTGGCCTTCGGGCTCCCCGGATTCGGCAGACTCTGGGTCGAACCGGTCCCAGTTGTCGCCCCGGCCCTGGCCGTTGAATTCGGGCAGCCAGACGTCGTCACCTTCGAACTGCACCATCGGCACCTGCCAGGGCTTGGGCGGCAGGCGCGGCGGGCGCCGCGTGTCGCGCCGGTCCAGCCATAGGCCAAAAGTCGGCCAGCGCGGAATGGCCGCGTCGAACAGGTGGATGGGGAAGTTGGACGAGGCACCACCGTCGGTGAACAGGCAGCGCCTCAGTGGTCGCTTTTCGATGTCGGGCACTTCATAGTCGATGGCCCACAAGGGCACGGCCGCAAACAGCAGCGGGAAGCTGAGGCTCAGCCGCGCCGCCACGACGATGGGCATGTCGGCGCCCGGGAGTTCGAAGAACTGCTCCGGATGGGCGATCGCCTCGGGGTCGGCGCTGCTGAGCTTCTGGTAGCGCCTGGACGCCGCCACCAGCGCGTCCAGCACCGCGGGCGGGAAGTAGTCTTTCAGCTCGCTGGGCTTGTAGAACAGCCGGCTGGTCGTGTCGGTCAGCGGCAGCCGGTAGGGCCGGCCGTGGGTCAGGTTGGTGGTGATCATCTGCAGGTTGATCGAGCGCCGGTCGCTGGGCTCGTGTTCGCTGCAGGGCAGATGCGCGGCGCCCGGCCGGGCCGGCGCGCACCACAGGTCGCGGAAGCTCAGCGGCCTGTCCCTGGCCTTCAGGCCGGCGCTGGCCTGGATGCCTTCGTGCAGCCACTCGCAGAGCCCTGGCCTTTTTTCCCCTTTCGGGCTCGGCCCTTCCAAGCTGCCGCCCTTGCAAAGGCCCAGGTTGTTGGCGATGACCCCCAGCCGGATGTCGCGCCACACGGCCCATAGCAGGCCCAGGAGGGCGCCGGCCAGCATCACCAGCACGGCATTGAAGAACATCGACACCCAACCCAGTGCGCTGAGGCGCCATCGGCTGTGCCCGGCAAGGCTCAGCGACTCCAGGGCCGGCGAGTGGGGCAGCAGGGCATCGAGCGCGACGGCACTCAAGCCGCTGAACAGCAGCCACAGCAGGCAAGCCAGGGCGGCGCCCAGTACCAGGGGCCAGCGGTAGGCGTGCAGCAGGGCGCGAACCGCCGTGCGCCAATCGGTCCGCGGGGGCGGTGAGGTGGCCGCGGCCTTGGGGTCGGTCTGCAAGCGGGTGATGTCATGCCCGCTGAAGAACACGCCCCACAACGCCACCAGGCGCCGGCCGTGGGCATTGGCCTGGAACAGCGACAGCATGCGGGTGCGTTGCCCGTCGACCTTTTCCCCCAGTGCGCCGGGAATGCGCCGCAAGGGCTCGAATGACTGGTCAAATCCGGTGCGGCGCCCGAACTCGGCCGCCGCAGCCAGGACGGCGGCCATGGCGCCTACGGACGTGCCGCCGATGTTGCGGAAGCGGTAGGCGCGGGCGATCTCCACCACCGCCCAGGGGTAGACCACGCCACTGGCCACGCCGCCCGTCATCACCAGGTCGCAGAAGCGGTCGTGGGGCGGTTCTTCGTCCACCGGTGGCGGCACCGGCACCTGGGCGTCGCCCGGTGGCAAGTCCTTCACAGCCTGTCCTTCATGGCTCTCGTTTCACGACTCGTTGTCCTCGTCAGCGGGCCGCCACAGCCTGCTGTCGGCCAGGCCCCGCAGGCTGCTCAGGCTGGGGTAGAAGAGGTAGGCTAGGCCGCGAGTGCGCGTGAAGGCGCGAAAGTCCTTCACCGTGAGCGGCGGGCGCGCGCCGGACTGTGGAATCTCGAACTCGCCGTCGCCGCGTTCGTGCTGGCCGATCAACGGGTCGCGCGCCTGGCCCCGGTCCAGGCTGCCCATGGGCACACGCTCGGCCCATTGGCCCAACAGGTGCTCGAACTGCTCCTCGATGCTGGCGCAGAAGAAGTGGCCCATGAGCCCGCGCGGTTCGTCGTCGGCATCGTCCCCTGTCCACGCCGACCCATAGGGCATGCCGCGCCGCAGCAGCGGGCGTACACGGCCGGCATGGGCCAGCGCATCCCCGCGCGGGTTCATGCGCCGGATGTGGCTGCCGAAGGGGCAGCCGTAACCCTGGCGGTCGAGTTCAAAGTCGAAGTCATCGGTCGGCTTCGCCGTGGGGTCGGCCAGCGGCACCCCTTGCGGTGTGCGGCCGCAGAGCTTGGCCTTGAGCTCGGCAGGTTCGAGCCCAACGATCTTCGACTTGTCATGGACGAATTTTTCGAAGTCGGCAACGTTCTGCTCCAGCTGCTGCAGCACGCCGAAGCTGCCGTCGCGAAAGAACTCGCGTACCTCCTTTGGCCAGACCGACCGGCCGGTGCTGGACAGCCACGGATTGGCGCCCGACTTCTGCGCATGGCCCAGCAAAAACTCGCCCGCCGGAAAACGCGACAGTTCGCTGCACTCGGCCCACTTCTGTGGGCTTGTCCAGTGTTCGATGCCGATGCGCGCGAGGCCGTCGCGGAAACCGAAGTGCACCCACTGTGCAGCCTGGTCGTCGGACTCCACTTTGGCTGGTCTGGGCAAGCGGCGCGACAGCGGCAGTTCGCGGATCTGCACGTGGCGGTCCTTGGCCAAGTCCCGCGCGGCTTTCACCATGGCATCGGCGCCGCCCTCCGAGCGTGCGTGTAGGCTCAGCACAGCGTCCACCGTCATGAAGTGGAACGCGTCGGCCCAAGTGCTGGGCGCGCTGGAGCCGGAGGCGCCAAGCTGGCTGCTGGCGCGCAGCGCCGCTCCGGCGGTGAAGGCCGGCGACTTCAGCGCCAGCAGGGACAGCAGGTGATCGGGCAAGTGCAGCCGCTCCAGGCCGCGCCGGCTCAGGCCCAGGCTCACCTGGAGCTGCAGCTCCCTTGGCTGCTCGACGCGGCTGGCTGCTGTGGGTGGGGTGGTCTCCAGCAGGAGGTTCAGAAAGCGCACCGCTCCCCGCTCGGGCAGGCTCAGCACCAGGTGGCGCGCTTCGGCCCAGAGGCTGCCCTGCAGCACGATGCGCTGGACCTGGTCGAACGAAGGCGGTGCCTTCATGGCCGCACCATTTCCTGACCGACGATGCGTGCCACCTCACTGCGCGGGTAGGCGCTGAAGAAATAGCCCATGGCCGGCTGGCGGTTGTAGCGCTGGATGAGGGCGATGAAATCGTTGGGGAACTTGTCCACCGGTGTCGGCGGTGCGTCCTCGATGCACTGGAACAGCGCGTCGAACAGGTCGCCCACCTTCAGCGCGAAGTGCTGGATGTAGGCCTCGAAGGGCCCGTCGTAGATGGTGTGCAGCACCAGCACGGTGTCGGCCTCGATCAGCTCGAACCAGGCGAAGTGCACGTGGCGGGCATTGCGCAGCGCCTCTTCGATGCGCGGCGCCCCGGCGCGGATCAGCGCACGCACGCGGTCGGCGCTGTCGCGCACCGGTGCCTTCAGCCGCATCGCCACGTTCAGGCTGGACTGCGCCACCCGGCTGTGGCGGCGGTGCGTCAGCGGGTAGCTTTCGCAGGCAAAGCCCCAGCGCTTCTTCAAGCCGATGACGCTGCCGTCCTCGGGGTCCAGGCGTTCTGCGAGGCCGGGCAGGGCCATGACGTGGCGCACGGTCTCGATGATCAACGGCCAAGCCAGTTCCATGCCCATGCACCAGTGTTTGCCGTTATCGGGCATGCCCCAGACCAGCGGGTCATCGCCGCTGCCGTGGGAGGTCGCGCCACCCAAGGCCAGCAGGACTTCGCCCTGGGCGTGGCCGTTCTCGTCCACCTTCAGCCGGGGCAGGAAGGGAATGGGTGGGTTCTCGCGCAGCGCGCTTTGCAGCAGCGCTTTCCACTCGTCGAACTTGCCCGTCGGTTGCAGCGGCGATTCGCTCAGGGCCAGCGCTCTTGCCTTTTCCCAACGAATGCTGTCGACAACGTCGCCTTGGTCGGGGTCACCTGGCCAGCGTTTGCGCGGCATCAGCGACTTCACCGCGATGCAGATGGCCGCCTGCACATTGCCCACCGTGCCAATGGCCGAGCCCATGGCGATGACGGCGCGCTGTTCGCCGTTGAGGTCCGAGCGCAGCAGGCCCAACTTTTCCAGCACGCGTTCGTGACCGGGCGGCACGTCGGTGTCGGTGCAGCCTTTGAGCGCGTCGGTGTCCTTGGTGGCGTAGGCGTCGATCAGCTCGCTGGTGCGCTTCAACAGCACAGCCATGGCCTGCTTGGCCTTGGGAATGACCGTGGGGTCGCTGCTGAAGTGCCGCCCCAGCACCTGGTAGACCAGCGCTGCGTAGGATGCACGCAGCGTGCTTTCCAGGCTCACATAGTCGGTGAAGCCGTAGCCCATCAACTTCTGGCAGAAGCGCAGCGCCGTCTGCTCCGCGAAGTCGGCAAGGTCGAAGTCCGCGGTCCTCAGCGCCGTGATGGCCGCCGCCTGGCAGGCGCGGTGGCTCAGATCTATGAGCAGTGCGCGCGAGTGCCGAAAGCTGTCCTTGAAAGCTTCGCGCTGCACCGTGTGCGCCAGGGCCCGCTTGGGGTCCAGCGCCAGCATGAAGCTGCCGCCGCCGAGCTCGGCATAGACGCGGTTGGACCAGCGGCTGCCGTCGTCCTGCAGGATGGCATTGATGGTCTTGCGGTCGGTGATCAGGGTGACCGGCAGGTGTTCGGTCGGCGGCTCCTGCAGTGGTTCCTTGATCCCTTTGCAATCGCACTCGCGCGGCGTGGCGTCGCGGCTTGGAAATTCCAGGCGACCGCTCTCTTTGCCACTCTGCTGATTGATGATCTCAAACAGCGTGGCGCGCCACTGGTCGTCGCTGAGCCAGTCCAGCAGCAGGCGGTTCCTGCGGTCCTGGTCCGCCTGCTTGAACGTGACGAGGTTCGGCGCTCCGGCCCAATGGTGTTGCTTCATGCGCTTTCCTTCTTCAGGGCTGTGCATCAGCCCAAGGTTTTGCTCAACGCCTGCGCCGCGCGCAGATCGCGCGTGCCCAGGCCTTCTTGCCAGCGCGCCAGCAGTGGCAGCAGCAGGCGGCGTGCGTGTTCGTGGCGCGCCGTGCCGGCCCACAGGCCGGCCAGCGAAGTGGCCGCACGCAGGGCAAAGCCCAGGCGGTGTTGGCGCATGGCCAGGGCGTAGGCGCGCTTGAAGCGGTCTTCGGCCGCGCCGGTGTCGCCGGACTGCAGCGCCAGTTCGCCGTGCAGGCGCTGCAGTTCGGCCTCGAGCTGACGCTCGCCAAAACGGTCGGCAATGACAAGGCCTTGCTCCACACAGACTGCCGCGTCGCCCCACTGGCCGGCCAGCATCAGGCCCTCGGCCTGCAGCGCCAGGTACAGTGGCTGCGACACCTGGGCACCGGTGGATAGCCACATGGCGTAGCCGGCGCGCATGTCGGCGAGGCCGCTGTCAAAGTGCCCCTGTTCGCAGCGCAGGCGGCCACGCATGCAGCGTGCAATGGCCAGCCAGACCGGGAAGCCCGCTTCTTCGCAGACCTGGATGCAGACCTCGACCCGGGCCAGGGCGGCCCCGGTTTCGCCCCGCAGCAATTCGACGGCCACCCCGTAGGCCAGTGCCACGGCCTGGCTGAACTTGTGCTCGTACTCGCCGGCCATGGCCACGGCCTGGTTGATGCGCGCCAGCGCCGCATCGGGGCGGCCCAGCTCCCACAGGGCCCAGGACGAATAGGCCAGGCACATCACGCCCGGGTCCTGGATGCCGAACAGGCTGTGCAGCGCGGGTGAGTACAGCGCCAGCGCGGCTTCCATCTCGCGCATCGTCGCGCGCAAATCGCCCTGGTGGAACAGGGTGCAGGCTTGGCCCCAGTGTGCATGCAGGCGCTGCTTGACGTCACCGGTTTGCGCGGCAATGGCAGCCGCCCGGCGCCCGTGCTCCAGCGCCGGGCCGAAGTCGGCGCGCATGAAGCGGTAGGCCTCCAGGCCCATCTCGACCTTGAAGCGCGCGGTCTCGTCGCCCAGCTGGTTGCACAGGCGTTCGGCCTCGCTGTAGGCCTGCAGCACGGCCTCGGCGCCATAGCCTTCGGTGGCCAGCAGGCGTGCGGCCAGCAGCAGTTGCAGGCGCAGCGCGGTGCGGTCGAGGTCGATGCCGGAGCCTGGGCCGATGTGCGTTAGCGTACCCAGGGCCCGCCGCAAGTGGCTGATGGCCTCCAGCTCGGCCGAGCGTGCTGCCGCGCTGCTGGCAGCCAGCTCCCATTGCGCCAGCGCCTGCGTGTGCAGCCCGGCTTCGGCCAGGTGCAGGGCCAGCAGTTCGGGCTGCAGCGCCGCCAGTTCTGGCCAGCGCTGCTGCAGCAGGTCGACCATGCGGGCGTGCAGCGCGTGGCGGTCGCGCGCCCACAGCGAGGCGTAGGCTGCGTCGCGCACCAAGGCGTGCTTGAACACGAACTGGCCGGCGCCAGCCGGCCGCACGAGGCTGGACGCCACCAGCGTGTCCAGGTGCTCACCCAGAGTGACGGCGTCCACGGCGAAGTTGCTGCTCTCCAGAAGAGCCGCCAACAGCGTGCGTGAAAACTCGCGCCCGCAGACGGCAGCCACCTGGGCTACCTGCTTGGCCCTGCCCAGGCCATCCAGGCGTGCCATCAACAGGTCCTGCAGCGACGCCGGCACGGCATAGCCGGCGCCCGCTTGCGCCCCTTCCAGGCTTTGGGTGCCCAGTTCCAGCGCCATGCGCGCCGCCTCTTCCAGGAACAGCGGCACGCCGTCGCCGCGTGCGGCCAGCGCACGCACCAGAACCGCCGGCAGTGGCGCGCCCGCGCTGACCAGGCGGACCAGCTCGCGGGCGTCCTCGGGCGGCAGGCCGGCCAGCTCGATCAGCTCGGTTTGACCCCGGGAGCTCGGAGTCGGGCCAGGCGGGCCGCGGGTCGTGATCACGGCCAGCAACCCCGGGCTGCCCCTGCGCTGCGCCAGGTGCTCGACGAACTCGCGAGTCGACGGGTCCACCCAGTGCCAGTCTTCGACGATGAGGCAGCAAGGGCGCCCCTTGGCGAACGCCGTGAACCAGTCCAGCAGCAGGCCCAGCAGCCGTTGGCGCAGGCCACCGGGTGCGGCTTGCGAGGGTTGCGGCGCCAGGCCCAGCAGGGCCGCCAGCAGGGCCAGCGGCTCTCCTGTGCGCGTGCCTGGCGGCAAGGCCTCGGCCAACTTGTGCAGCGCCTCGGCCGGGCTGTCGTCGACGCCAATGCTGAGCCATCGACGCAAGGACTCGGCCAGGCTCAAGTAGGGGCTGGAGCTGGCGTCGGCGCGGCAGCGCAGCTCCATCACCCTGACCCCGGCATCCAGGAGCTGGTGGCGAAACTCCCGCGCCAGGCGGGACTTGCCCATGCCGGCGTCGGCACGCACCACGACCACGCAGCACCCACCCGGCTGGGCCCGTCGCCAGCACGCCTGAAGGCGCTCCAGCTCGGGTAGGCGGCCGACCAGGGGCGCCAGCCCCGGCCGCGGTTCCGGGCGGTGCCCCGCCGCCTCCTGCCTGGGCCCCAGCACGAGGTACACGTCCTCGGATTCTTCGATGCCTTTCAGTTCCGGCCGTGGCGACACGACCCGCAGGTCGAAGGCCCGCGCCACCAGGCGTTGTGTCGAGGCCGACACCGCCACCGTGCCCGCCGCAGTGACCTGCTGCAGGCGCGCTGAAAGATGGATGGACAGGCCGACCGGCTGTTCGTCCTTGATGGCCACCAGCCCGGTGGCGATGCCCACGCGCACCAGCACGCCCAGATCGGCTACGGTGCGGATGATCATCAGCCCCGCCTCGACGGCACGCACCGCGGCGTCCTCCAGCGCTGCTGGATGGCCAAAGTAGACCATCACACCGTCGTTGCCCTGCGGCGCATCGGGCTGGCCGCCGTGCCGGCGCACGACTGCCGTGCAGCGGGCATGCAGGCTGGCCAGCATGTCTGCATAGGCCTCGTCGCCCAGCCGCTGCAGCATGCGCGTGGAGCCGACGACGTCGAAGGACAGGCTGGTGACCTGGCGCCGCGAAGTTGGTGCCTGAGCGCGCACGAAGCGCATGCCCGGGTCGCCATACAGACGCGCCGGCAGCGTGGCCGGCGCGGCACGGCGGTGCAACCAACGCACCGCTTCGCCGACGCTGGCACCACTGCTCAGCTGCAGCAGCAGCGTGTCGAGCGCCCCGCCCTGCAGTTCCGCCACCAGGCCCAGGGCTAGCACGGCTGCGCCGGCGTCCAGCGCGGCCAACAGTTGGGCGGCCGGCAGGTGCCCGGGCACGATCAGCAGGTATTCATGGCGCGGCAGCCGGGCCCGTTCCTGCACCTGGGCCGGTGTTACGCCCTGCAGCACGATCACTTGCGCCGCCGCCAGCGCGTCGCGGGCCCAGGCACGGTCGAGGGCGTCAAGGCCGAGCTGGCGCACCGCGGCGTCGGGGTCTGACAGACCACAGTGCACCACCACGCAGGCCAGGTTGTCGGCCGTGGCGGCCTGCAGGGCCGGCAGGGGCTCGGTGGCGCTGATGAGTTGCCGACCAAGCACAAACTGCTGGGCCAGGCGGGTGTCGCCCAGCAGCAGCGACTCCCAGGCCACCGCATCGAGCGCGGCCTCAAACTGGACGTTGAGCGTGCGCGGTGCGCTCTGCGCCAGGCGCTCGGCCAGGTCGGTCCCCAGGAGCTCAGCAGCTGGCAGCGAGTCTCGGGCCCGTTCCAGCAGGGCAGCCGGCTGACGCGAGCGCCAGGCCAGGCGGCGGCCGTCGCCCAGGCTGAACTCGAGCTGGTCCGCGTCAACGCGGGCGCTTAAGGTCCAATGAGGTAGACCCGGCTCCTCCAACGGCTCCTCCCGTGCAGTGCAGTGCGGCCAGACGCGGCGGCCAGGTCGGCAGCCCACCTTTTTTCGCAACGCTATCCGAAAGGCAGGTGTTCAGCCAGCACCGCTTTGTGGATGGAGCCGGCTGTTGCAGGCGGCGGCCGCTGGGACTGCGCACGCCGCGCCGCGGGTTGAATTCGGCCCGTGACCAGGCGCGGCGGGGTGCTTCTCGAGTTCAGTCGTCCGCCGCGCCGGGCCCCGCCGGCACGTCCAGCGCCCGCACCGCCCCCCGCAGCCACCACAGCATCAGCAGCGCCGGCACGGCCAGCACGGTGCTGATGATGAAGAAGCTGGGCCAGCCAATGCTTTCCGCCAGCACACCCGCCAGCGGGCCCACCCATACACGGCCCACGCTGGCAAAGGCGCTCAGCAGCGCGTACTGCGTGGCCGTGAAGCGCTGGTTGCACAGGCTCATCATGAAGGCCACGAAGGCGGCGGTGCCCATGCCGCCGCTCAGGTTCTCGAAGGCCACCACCATCAGCAGCCCGCCGTCTACGGGCGTGGGTGTGGCCAGCTTGACAAAGCCCCAGTCGAAGGCCGGCAGCACGGTGCCGGGCAGCACGCCTTTGCCGCTGACCGCCAGCCACCAGAAGCCCAGGTTGGAAAGCAGCTGCAGCACGCCAAACAGCATCAGCGACCGCCACAGGCCCAGCTTGAGCATCAGCGCACCGCCCACCAGCGCGCCGCCGATGGTGAGCCACAGGCCGATCACCTTGTTCACCACGCCTACTTCGGCAGACGTGTAGGCCATGCTCTTCAGCAGGAAGGGCGTCATCAGCGACCCCGCAAAGGCGTCGCCCAGCTTGTAGAGCACGATGAACAGCAGGAAGGCCGCCGCGCCCTTCTGGCTGAAGTAGCTGTTCAGCCCGCCCAGCAGCGTGTCGAACTGCGCCTTGCGCGCGGCCCAGGCTGCCAGCGGCAGCGTGAAGGCGATGCCCAGCAGCAGCGTGGCCAGGTCCACCCAGCGCTTTTGCAGTGGCAGCGGCAGGCCGCTGCCGTCCAGCAAGGGCCCCACCAGCGCCTGCGCTGCCATGCCACCAAAGTTGTCCGTCAGCCAGAAACCCAGGGCCACGGCCAGCAGCACGGCGGCGAAGCCGCGCAAGTCGTGTCTGGCGTCGCTGGTGGGGCGCGGCGCGCTGTCGGGCAGGCGGGGCAGCAGCAGCGCGCTCACGCCGGCTGCCACCACCATCAACACGGCCATGAAGCGGTAGACCTCGGGCCAGCTCCAGCCGCCGCCCTGGTGGGGGTCGGTCCAGATCAGCGCAATGCCGCCGGACAGGATCATCGCCAGCCGGTAGCCCATGACACCCAGCGACGCACCCATGCCGCGTTCGGCCGGTGGCAGCACGTCCGTGCGGTAGGCGTCGACCACGACATCCTGGCTGGCTGACAGAAACGCCACCAGCACCGCCAGCAGCGCAAAGGCGCGCAGGCTGTCCTTGGGGCTTGTGGCCGCCAGCAGCACCAGCACACCGGCCAGGGCCAGCTGTGTCAACACCAGCCAGCCGCGGCGGCGGCCCAGCCAGGGCAGCTCGAAGCGGTCCATCAGCGGGGACCACAGGAACTTGAAGGTGTAGGGCAGGCCCACCAGGCTCAGGAAGCCGATGGCCGCCAGGTCCAGGCCTTGCACCGTGAGCCAGGCCTGCATGGCCTGGCCGGTCAGGGCCAGCGGCAGGCCGCTGGCAAAGCCCAGCAGCGTGACGGCGGCCAGCCGGTGCAGGGCCGCGAGGGAGGGCAGGGCAGGCATCGGGCGGATTCTAGGGACCGGATCTTGGCGCCAGCCCAGCCACCGCGACAGGCAAAATAATGCAGTTAACTATCTTGGATCAGCTTGATTTGCGTCAAGCGGCTGGGCTTGTGTGTCCATAAAGTGCAATATGTTGCATTTTTTCCAGCAGGAGACACCCATGAGCGACAACGCAGACACCCTGGTCGAAACCCCCGAGAGCGTGCGCGCCGACAACTTCGTCGAGGTGCAGCTGAACGACAGCATTCCCAACAACGTGGACCTGGCGTCCGACAAGCAGTTGCTGCGCGCGCTGGAAACCTGGCACCCCAACTACCTGGAGTGGTGGAAGGACATGGGCCCTGACGGCTTCCAGGACGCCGCCGTGTACCTGCGCACCGCC
>Ga0075163_10011163_pt1 | contig 11713 bp, 10 predicted proteins | sample JI1023141ADNA_FD_71478 | JGI IMG/M metagenome (GOLD analysis project Ga0075163, IMG submission 71478) | Wastewater effluent complex algal communities from Wisconsin, to seasonally profile nutrient transformation and Carbon sequestration -... | ecosystem: Engineered > WWTP > Effluent > Algae... | reverse complement strand
TTCTCGCTCGCCTATACGGGCGTGATGATGGCGCTGGTGCAGGGGCTGCTCGTCGGGCGCATCGTCAAGCGTATCGGAGAATGGCGCGCGGCGATGCTCGGCATCGCTGCAGGCACGACGGCCTTCTTCCTGAACGCCTTCGCAGGCCATGCGTGGGTGATCTATCTGTCGATGACCGTCGGCGCGCTGCAGGGCCTTGCCTACGCCTCGCTGCAAGCGATCCAGTCCAAGCGCATCCCGCCGGATGCGCAGGGCGAACTGCAGGGCGGCCTCGCGAGCATGACGAGCGTCGCGTCGATCCTCGGGCCGCTGATCATGACGCAGATCCTCGCGGCCTATACCGATCCCGCTGAGGGGCATGTGTTTCCCGGCGCGGCTTTCCTGCTGGCGGGGGCGATCGGCGTGCTCTGCGTCGTGGCGCTGATGTTGATCGCGCCGAAGCGGACGCCTGAAACCTGACGCGCTGAAACCCGTAGGCGGGCCCCGCGTTCCCTCATGGAACCGCATTGCGTAATTTCCCTAAAAACGTTATGGGAATGAACCGCTGCTCGGGAGACCGACCCCATGAGCCTCAAGGACATTCTCGCCATCGTGCTCGGCGCGGACGCCGATGCGCCCGCCATCGCGCTCGCGGAACATCTCGCGGACGTTCACGGCGCCGCGCTCTCCGCGACGTTCCTGACGGCGCTGCCGGACGAGCCGCTGGCCTACGAACCGACGGTCGTGGCCGGCGTGTGGGCCGAGTTGCTCGGGCGCGCCCGCACCGAGGCCGACGAAGAACGCAAGCGCGTGGAAGCGCATCTCAAGCGTTCCGGTCGTGATGTGGAGTTCCGCACCATCGAGGCGCTGGGCCGCGATCTCGGTCGGGTCGCTGCCGTGCATGCGCGCTATTCGGACCTCGCGGTTCTCGCACGGCCGCGTGACGATGCAGCGGGCGACATGCATTTCGAGACGATCGAAGGCGTGCTGTATCACGCAGGCCGCCCCGTGCTTGTGGCGCCGCCCGCGTGGAATGGCGGCCCGTTCGCGGAAAATATCGTCATCGCGTGGGATGCGAGCCGCGAAGCCACGCGCGCGCTCGCGGAGGCGCGCACTTTTCTCGCGCAATGCAAACGCGCGACGGTGCTGACAGTCGATGCGAAGCCGAAGGCCTTCGGCCATGGCGAACAACCCGGTCTCAATATCGCCGCACATCTCACGCGGCGCGGCGTCAACGTCGAGGTGCGCAACGCCGACGGCGCCGGCCGCAGCATCGCGAGCGTGCTTCTCGACGAGACGCGTGCGCTCGGCGGAGATCTCCTCGTCATGGGCGCCTATGCGCATTCGCGGCTGCGCGAAATGGTCTTCGGCGGCGCCACGCGCGACGTGCTGGCGACCGCGGAAGTTCCATTGCTGATGGCGCACTGAGGCGCTGTCGGGGCGGGGCGAGGGAACTCGCGCTGGAACCTTAGAGACCGACTTATTTCCGATTGAACGCGTCCATCAGCGCTCCTAGGGTCCGCCGGCTGCGTCGCGCGGACGCGCGCGCGCCAAGGGGAGATTCAACATGCCGACGCCGTTCAAGTGGTTGCCCGACGTTTCGTCTTTCTTCGGCCGCCAGGCATCTCTGGTCGCCCGTGCAGACGGCAGCTTCGAGCTTCAGGCATCCTACGATCTGCCCGGACCGCCGGCGCACACGAACACGATCACCTTCCGCTACTCCGCTGCGGGCGGATCGATTTCCGGCCCGGTCCTGGAAGCAGGCGCCGCCATCAACAGCGCCGATCCCTCGGGTGCGCTGCTGACTGACGGACGTCGCGTCTATGTCTGGACGGAAGCGCCGCAGGCAGGCGGCGGCGATGGCCGCGATGTGATGGCGCAGATCCGCTATGCGGACGGCACGGGCGCCGGCTCCGTCGATGTCGGCACGTTTCTCGTCACGGGCGGCGCGGGCGATCAGACCGATCCCGCCGTTGCAGCGAACCTCTCCACCGGCGGTTTCGCCGTCGCCGTGAACGATCGTTCTGTCGGCAGCGGACAGCTGATCCTGAAGTTCTACAGCGCCACCGGCGATCTGCTGACCACAGTCACGCCCGGCAATCCCACGGCCAATGTCTACGGCAGCGAAGGACGCAACGTCGCCATCACGGGGCTGGCGAACGGCAACTACGTCGTCACCTGGACGCGGCCCGCCTACGACGTGCGCGCACAAATCTACAGCAGCAACGGCGTGGCGGTCGGCTCGGAATTCATCATGCCTGGCGGCGGTCAGGAGGCGATTCCGGCGATCACGACGCTCGCCGACGGACGATTTGTCGTTGTCTATCTGGACACCGGGATCGCCGGCGTCTCGGCGCAAATTCACAACGCCGACGGCACGGTCGCCGTCCCTGCATTCACCGTCGGTACGGATTTCGGCGCATCGCCCTTCGGTATTTCGGTGGCCGCGCTGAATGACGGCCGTTTTGTCGTGGTCTGGGAAGACAGTTCCAACGGCGGCGACATCAAGGGTCAGGTGATGTTCGCGAACGGCACGGCGGACGGCGCATCGTTCACCGTGAACACCCTCACCACGGGCGCGCAGACCGATCCCACCGTTGTAACGCTCGCCGACGGACGGTTCGTCGTCTCGTGGACCGACGCGTCCAGCGGTCAGGATGCGCTGAAGTTCACGATCTTCGATCCGCGCGAGACCAACATCAACATGTCGGGCTCCACGTTCTCGGACGACGCCTACGGCACCTCGTTCAACGACGCCTATTACGCGGGCGCGGGCAACGATACCGTGCGCGGGCAGGGCGGCTCGGACTACATCCTCGGCGAAGGCGGCAACGACTCGTTGCTCGGCGGCGATGCGACCGACCTGCTCTATGGCGGTGCGGGCTTTGACAGCCTGCAGGGCGAGGCCGGCGACGACTTCGTCTATGGCGGCGTCGGCGACGACACGGTGTCGGGCGCGGGCGGCAATGACGTCCTTTACGGCGAAGCCGGCAACGACTTCATCGCGGGCGACGACGGCAACGACACGGTCATCGGCGGCGACGGCAATGACTCGATGTACGGCTACGCCAACGACGATGCGATGGATGGCGGCGCCGACAACGACACCGCTTACGGCGGCCTCGGCAACGACTTCATCCGCGGCGGCGCCGGAAACGACGTGCTGATCGGCGAAGACGGCAACGACCAGCTCTATGGCGAAGACGGTGCGGATTCGCTCGACGGCGGCATCGGCGCGGACACCTTCTACGGCGGCGCCGGCAACGACACCGCGGTCGGCGGCGCTGGCGGCGACGTGCTCATCGGCGAAGCCGGTCAGGATGATCTGCGCGGCGGCGACGACGATGACTCCATCGACGGCGGCGCGGACGGGGATACCTTGCGCGGCGAGAACGGCAACGACTTCATCCAGGGTCAGGACGGCGACGATTTCATCGACGGCGGCGCCAACGTGGACGATCTCCGCGGCGGCAACGGCAACGACACCATCATCGGCGGCTCCGGCGGCGACACGATGTACGGCAATGCCGGCAACGATGTGTTCCGCTTCGCGGTCGGCTCGGGATCGGACGCCATCGTCGGCTGGGAAGACGGTCTCGATCGCATCGACATCTCGACCTATGCGGGCGCCACGTTTGCGAACACCGTCATTACGCAGGTGGGCGGCGACACGCGCGTGACCTTCGTGAGCGGCGACAGCGTGCTGCTGATCGGCGTCAGCGCGGCGACGGTGACGATCGCGGACTTCATCACCTGATCGACGATCCCTTGCGGAGCCCTCCCGCGCGCCCTAACCATCGGGCGACGCGGGAGGAATTCGCATGCGTGGACTTCTGGGAATAACGGGCGGCGCAGTTGTGGCGCTGGCGCTCATGGCGGGCGCAGCGTTGGCGCAGACCCAACCCACACAACCGGCGACGCGGCCGGACCAGCTGGAATTCCGCGCGCTCTACAAGGAACTCGTCGAGATCGACACGACGCTGTCGAACGGCTCGTGCACGCGCGCGGCCGAGGCGATGGGCGCGCGTCTGCGTGCGGCGGGCTTCCCGGCGTCGGATGTGCGCGTGATCGTGCCGCCGGATCGCCCGAAGGACGGCAACCTCGTTGCAGTGCTGCGCGGCACGGATCGCCGCGCGCCGGCGCTGCTGCTGCTCGCGCATATCGACGTCGTCGAGGCGCGCCGCGAGGACTGGACCCGCGACCCCTTCAGCTTCATCGAGGAGGGCGGCTATTTCTACGCACGCGGCGTCGCCGACGACAAAGCCATGGCGGCCGTGTTCACGGATTCGCTCGTGCGCTTCCGGCGCGAGAACTATCGCCCGCGCCGCGACATCAAGATGGCGCTCACCTGCGGCGAGGAAACCTCCGATACGCACAACGGCGTGGAATACCTGCTGCAGCACCATCGTCCGCTGATCCAGGCGGGCTTCGCGATCAACGAGGGCGCGGGCGGGCGTCTCGACCCGCAGGGCAATCGCGTCGCGCTCGGCGTGCAGGCGGGCGAGAAGATCTATCAGGACTTCATTTTCGAAACGACGAATCCGGGCGGGCACAGCTCGCGACCGTCGAAAGACAACGCGATCTATCGTCTCTCCGCCGCGCTCACGAAGGTGCAGGCCTACGATTTCCCGATCGAACTGAACGACGCTACGCGCCTCTTCTTCACCCGCAACGCCGCAATCACCGGCGGTGATATGGGCGCGGCGATGCGGGCCGTCGTCGCCAATCCAGGCGATGCGCGCGCGGTGGCGATGGTCACGCGCGATGCGTCCTACAATTCCATGCTGCGCACGACTTGCGTGGCGACCATGGTCAACGCCGGACACGCGCCGAACGCGCTGCCGCAGAAGGCGCGCGCCAATGTGAACTGCCGCATCCTGCCGGGCCATACGCCGGCGCAGGTCAAGGCCGAGCTCGAGCGCGTGATCGCCGATCCGGGCGTCGCGGTGAGCCTGCTGGCGGAGCCCGATCCGGTTTCGCCGCCGCCGCCGCTGAGCCCGGCGATCCTTGCGCCTATCGAGCAGGTGGCGGGCAAGCTCTGGCCCGGCGTGCCGGTGGTGCCGGCCATGGCCACGGGCGCGACCGACGGGCGCTTCCTCAACCACGCGGGCATCCCGACCTATGGCGTCTCCGGCATGTTCGGCGACCCCGATGGCGGCGGCGCCCACGGCCTCAACGAGCGCATCCGGGTGCGCTCGGTATATGAGGGGCGGGACTTCCTGCACGATCTGGTGAAGGTCTACGCCTCGCGCCGCTGAGGCCGTGCGTCTGCGGGTGAATTGGGCTATGAGGCAGCCATGCTGAAGAGAGACGAACCCGCCGGTGATCTCGCCCGCGTCCGCTATGGCGACGCCGAGTTCACCGTGCTCGCGCCGGGGCGCTTCGTGCGCTGCGCCGTGTCGGGCGCGCTGATCCCGCTGGATGAGTTGCGCTACTGGAACGTGGAGCTGCAGGAGGCCTATCGCAGCGCCGCCGAAGCCACCGCGCGGTGGCGCGAGCTGAACGAGAAGAAAGCCTGACGTCAGCCAGTTCTGGGACCGCATCGGGGGGATCGACCATGCGCGCCGTTATTGTTTCCACGTTCGTCATCGCGCTTGCGGCCTGTAGCGCCCCGCAGGCCGCGCAATCGCCGCTGCCGGCCCCAACGCCGCCGGTCGCCGCACCCGCGCCGCCGGCGCCCATGCCCGCGCCGGTTCCGATCAGCGTTGAATGCGCCGGCGCCTTTGCGCAGGGCGGGGTGATCGTGTGCCGCACCGAGATCGGCGCGAAGGTGCTCGTCGATCACATCGAGCGCGGCAATGCCGACGCCGAAGGTTGGTTCGTGGCGGGCTTTGACCGCGACGCGCCGGCGACGGCGCTCGTCGAAGTCAGCGGCGCAGGCGGCACGGCGCAGCAGATCTACGCCGTCGCGCCGCGCCAGTTCTCGGTCCAGCGCGTCGACGGACTGCCGCCCGAAACGGTGACGCCGACCGATCCCGCCGTGCTCGCCCGCATCGCCCGCGACACCGAGATCAAGAACAAGGCGCGCGACTCCCGCGCGACGCTGCAGGGCTATCAAGACGCGTTCGCCTGGCCGACCAGCGGCCGCATGAGTGGCGCGTGGGGCAATCAGCGCGTGCTCAACGGCGTGCCGAAGACGCCGCATTACGGCATCGACATCGCAGCGCCCATCGGTACGCCCATCGTTGCGCCGGCGCCGGGCGTCATCGCGCTTGCAGAGAAGGATCTGCACTTCGAAGGCGGCCTCATCATGCTCGATCACGGGCAGGGGCTGATGACCTACTATCTCCACATGAGCCGCATCGACGTGGCGGTGGGCGATACGGTGAACCAGAAGCAGGTGCTCGGCGCGGTCGGCCGCAGCGGGCGTACCACGGGGCCGCACCTGTGCTGGCGCATGCGCTGGCGCGACCGCAATCTCGATCCCTCGCTCGCCGTCGAAGGCCTCGCCATCGCGCGTGCGCATTGGGGCGGCCGCACAGTCGTCGATCCGGGTACAGCGCCGACCGGTTTCATGCAATGGACGCCGGCCGCCGCGCCGCCGGCGCAATAGGCCAAGACTCAACAGGCCGAGACTCGACAGGAATGAGCATGACCAAATCGATTTTCGCGGCGCTCGCCTGCGCCGTGCTTCTCACCGCGTGCGGCCAGCAAAAGCCGCCGCCGCCTGCGGAAGGCGCGGGCGTAGAAGTGCTGCGCAGCCCCACGGCGCAGGGCCGTGAGCTTGTGTGCCTCGTCAGCTATGTGGCGGTGCGCGGACCGATCGTGTCGGAGTCGCGCGCGCGCATCGAGATGGTCATCGAGAACGGCGTGCTGGCCAAAGGCTGGACCGTGGAAAAGGTCGAGGTGCTCGAGCCGCTGCCGGATGCGCAGGGCTTCGATCCGTGGATCCAGTTCCTGCCGAACGTGCAGCGCAACTTCTATCGCGAGGACGGCGCGTTGCTGACGCTGGCGATGGCGGACGGCGCGCCGCTCACGCTCAACCGCGCGACGGGCGATCTCAACTGGAGCGTCGAAGGCGCGCTCGGCGAGACGGAATACACGGGCGGCTGTCGCTGAGCGGCCGCCCGCGCTGATCTTTCGCTAGACGATCGCCGGTCCGCCGCGGGGCGCGGCCCTGCGCCACACGCCTGCGATGAAGCCGGCATATTTCGACAGCGTCCAGAACGCGCCCCAGGCAAGCGCGAGGAAGACCGGCCCGAGCGCCATGATCAGCAGCGGCGGCAAACCCGCCGTCTGCACATGCGGAAGGTGCACGCCCATCGCCTCGATGGCGCCGATGACGATGAGCAGGACGCCGGAGAGCGCAAAGCCCACGCCGATGGAGCCCAGGGCCAGGACGATGACGAAGGTCGCGATGCCGCCGGCGGCGAGAAGTCCCAGCAATTGCAGGAATTGGCCGATGCCTGCGCCGCGCGAGCCGGCGGGTTTATCCATCAACAGCTCAACGGCGTAGGCGCGCGCCAACGCTTCGGGCGGCCCGAAGGAGTCGAGGATCGCGTCGATGGGTTTTCCGTAGTCGATCGCTTCGGCGATGTGACTGCGCACGTCGCGCGCAATGTCGGCCGATTCCTTGAGGCCGTGCTTGCGCAGCGTCGCTTCGAACTGGCTCATATAGGCGCGCACGCGCGGGTGTTCTTCGGTCATGACGCAACTCCTTCTTTCAGGCAGCGCGCGACCGCGTGCGCCATGTCTGTCCATTCAAGTTCGAGGGTTTCGAGACGCGCGCGTCCTTCGCGCGTGAGCCGGAAGTACTGACGCGGCGGCCCGGTGGGCGAATCCACCGCGAAGGTCTCGAGATGACGGTCCGTCTTCAGCCTTCGCAGCAGCGGGTAGATCGTATTCTCGCCCGCCGCGAGCGGCCCGAAATGTTCGAGGGTGGTGACGATCTCGTAGCCGTAGCTTTCGCGCGACCGCAGAAGGCTGAGGACGCACAGCTCCAGCACCCCTCGGCGCAGCTGCGACGTCCATTCGCTGGTTGGATGATCCGGCACGGGGGCCTCTTTGCGTCTGCACACCCGGCGGCGATCGCTAGTGTGTAGCACAAAGTAGCAGCTAGTGTGTAAAACACAATAGCTATTTTCGGGCGCGCCTCAGACCCTGAGATCCGCGCCTACTCGACGCGGAACAGCGTCAGCCGGTTCTTGTCGCCTTCGTTGTGATTGAAGCCTTCGACCACGCCGAGCTCCACCGGCCTGAGACCGGCGGCGCTCGCGGCTTCGAGGAAGGCGAGACGCTTGGGTTCGCCGACGAGGCCGATGGCGCAGGCGCGGTCGGCGGCGAAATGCGCGGCGAATTCCTCCGGCGTGCGCGAGAGCACGGTGTCGGAGCCGTTGAGGAAGACGAGGCTGGGCTCGTGATATTCGAGCAGCGCGAGTTTCGACGTTGGGCACGGCGCAGTGCTCTGTGCGAGCGCCATGACGCGCGGCGACATGAACACCTGATCCATCTGCGGCAGCGTCAGCCCGAAATTGTTCACCCAGGCGAGCAGCGCCGTCGCCATCATGGCGCCGACGCCCGCGCGCGGCCGCCCGTCCGCCACCAGCGCCAGCGTGATCGCGCAACCGAGCAGCGCGACGCCGCCGAGAAGCAGCTGTCCGAATGCGGCGTCCTGTTGGAGTTCAAGCCGCAGCGCCGGTACGCCCACCGTCAGCACCAGTCCGAAGACGAGCCAGAAGAACGTCGCGACGGCAAAGAGGCGCGGCCGCCCGAACCATTTCGCATTGCCCGCTTCGAGAATGGCGGCGGCGGCGAGCATGGCCACGGCCGGGAGAAGCGGCAGCGTGTAGTGCGGCAGTTTCGTGCCGGAGAGTTCGAAGACGAGCCACGCCGGCACGATCCACGCGATGGCGAAACGCACGGCGGGCGTGCGCCGCTGGATCCACGCATAAGGGATGGCGAGCCAGCCGAAGAGGCTGCCGGGCCAGAACATGCCGGTGAACAGCAGCGCGTGGTAGCCGATCGGGCCGCCGTGCTTCTGGTGCGTGCCGGCGATCTTGCCGGCCACGCTGTAGCCGAGCGCGGTGCGGAAGAACTGGCCGTCTGTCGCGAGGCCGATGGCGATGTACCAGGGCGCCGCGACCAGCAGCATCAGCGGCACGCCCCACAGGGGTTGCAGCAGGCCGAGCCATTTTGCGCGGCGTTCGAGTGCAATGAGCCCGAGGATCGTCCCGCCGGTGACGAGCACCATGACGGGGCCTTTGAGCAGGATGCCGAAGCCGAGCGCACTCCAGAACAACGCCGCCCACCACGGCGAGAGCTTTTCCGATTTCTCCCGCGCCATGAAGGCGCGCGCGAGTACGGCCTGCGCCAGCAGCGTCACCGCGCAGAGTGTGGAGTCGATCTTCGCGATGCGCGCTTCGACGCTGAAGATGAGACACGTCCCCACGAGCGCGGCGGCGATGCGCCCGGCCTCCCGGCCGAAGAGCAGTCCGCCGATCCACCATGTCAGGAAGACGGTGGCGATCGCGGAGAGCCACGACGGCACGCGGTGCGGCCAGATCGCGCGCACCTCCTTGTCACCGAGCGTCTGCACCGACGCCGATTGCAGCCAGTAGATTCCCGCCGGTTGGAGATAGCGCGGCACGTCGAGGAAGCGGATGTCGATATAGTCGCCCGTCTCGACCATCTGGCGCGTCGCCTGCGCGAAACGCGCTTCGTCACGGTCGATGGGCGGGATCGTCGTCTGTCCCGGCAACACGATGACGAGCGTCAGCAGCAGCGCGAAGAGCGCAGCGCCCGTGCGGTCGCGCAGCGCGTCCGCGAACCGTTCGAAGAAATTCACGCGCGCTCCACGCCGGCCGGCGCCTTGGTGCGCGCGCGCAGCCAGACGACGCCGATGATGTCGACGACGCCGACGAGCGCGCGACCGATATTGGAATATTTCGACACGCCCGCCGTGCGCGGCCGGTGATTGACCTCGTGCAGGATCAGCGGGTGGCCGTAGGTCTTGAACAGCGCGGGCAGAAAGCGGTGCTGGCCTTCGAAGACCGGCAGGACCAGGAACGCCTCGCGCTCGAAGAGTTTCAGGCCGCAGCCGGTGTCGGGGCAGCCGTCGTTGAGGATCGCCTGGCGGATGCCGTTGGCGATGCGCGTGGCGACGAGGCGCGACACGGGGTCGTTGCGGCGCCGCCGCACGCCCGCGACGAGCGGCGAACCGCCCGCGTCCACGGCGAGCTTCAGCATCTTGGCGACATCGACCGGATCGTTCTGGCCGTCGCCGTCCATGGTGCCGATCCAGTGTCCGCGCGCGGCGACGACGCCGGTCCGCACGGCCTGCGATTTCCCGCAGCGCTTCTTGTGCTTGATCACCACGATCCGCGGATCGCCGATGGCCTTCAGATTGGCGACGGTGGCGTCGGTGGACCCGTCATCGACGAACACCACCTCGAAGGCCGGCCCGCCGTCCAGCGCCGCGATGGTCTCGCGGGCGACGGCGGCGGCGTTCTCTTCCTCGTTGAAGACCGCAATGACCACCGACAGGGTCGGCTGCGCGGAAGATGGGGGTGCGGCGGCGTCGCTCATGGAGCGGGGCGCATAGCACAGAGGGGGGCTGGCGTCGCTAGAGGCGCGGCGGGTGAAGGTTGACGCAGCCCGCCGTCGGCGTCAGGAGTCCCGCACCACTAACGCCAGCGCAGGGAGGCCCGATCATGACAGATATTGTTTTTGCGGCCCTCCGCCGCGCCGAGGACGTGCGCCTTTCGTGATGGCGCACACCGGCGGCGCATCCGAGTTCCTGCTGGTGGACGATACCAATGATCAATGAGTTTGGCTGGAGCGAAGCGCTCCGGACCGCCTTTGCGCCGTTCGAGGCCGAAGGCTATCTGCCCGCGCGGGTCATCGCGCAACACCGTGGCCTGTGGCGTCTCGCCATGGAGGCCGGCGAAATCAACGGCCGGCTGACCGGGCGCTTCAGTTCCGCCGCCGCCTCCGGGGAGCACCCCGTCGTCGGCGACTGGCTGGCCGTGACGCTGGAGGGCAGCCCACCCGAGGCGCACATCCACGCGCTGCTGCCGCGCCGCACCGTCTTTGCCCGTCGCGCGGCGGGGGACCGGGGCGGGGCGCAGATGGTGGCCGCGAATGTGGACGTCGCGTTCCTGGTCGCGGCGCTCAACGCCGATCTCAACCTGCGGCGGCTGGAACGCTATCTCGTCGCCACGCGCGACAGTGGCGCGGAGCCGGTCATCGTGCTCACCAAGTCGGACCTGCTCGACGATCCGGGTGCGGCGGCGGCGGACGTCGTCGCCATCGCCGGCGGTGCGGCGGTGGTTGCGCTATCGGCGCTGACGGGGGCGGGGCTCGATGCGTTGTCGGCGTGGCTGAAGCCCGGCGTCACGGTCGCGCTGCTGGGCAGCTCCGGCGCGGGCAAGTCGACCCTGCTCAACGCGCTCGCGGGAACAGCGCTGATGGACACGGGCGAGATCCGCGAAAGCGATGCGCGCGGGCGCCACACGACCACGCACCGCGAACTCTTCCGGCTGCCGAGCGGCGCGCTGCTCGTCGACACGCCCGGCATGCGCGAGCTGGGTCTGCTCGCCGTCGACGATGCGCTCGATGCGAGCTTCGACGATGTGACAGAGCTGCTCGGCCAGTGCCGGTTCAGCAACTGTACGCACGGCGCCGAACCGGGCTGTGCGATCCAGGACGCCATCGCCGATCAAACGCTAAGCGCCGATCGCTGGCAGGCCTATCTCAAGCTGCAGCGCGAACTCGCCTTCGCCGCGCGCAAGGACGA
>Ga0075163_10011162_pt1 | contig 11714 bp, 8 predicted proteins | sample JI1023141ADNA_FD_71478 | JGI IMG/M metagenome (GOLD analysis project Ga0075163, IMG submission 71478) | Wastewater effluent complex algal communities from Wisconsin, to seasonally profile nutrient transformation and Carbon sequestration -... | ecosystem: Engineered > WWTP > Effluent > Algae... | reverse complement strand
GGGCAGGCCTGCACGCAGGCCGGCTGGCGGTCGATCTCGTCGAGGTTCTGGTTGTAGATGCGGTCCACGCACAGCGTGCATTTCTTCATCACGCCTTCGACGTGCGAATACTCGCGCGCGCCGTACGGGCACGCCCAGCTGCACAGCTTGCAGCCGATGCACTTGTCCTCGTCGACGAGCACGATGCCGTCCTCGGCGCGTTTGTAGCTGGCGCCGGTGGGGCAGACGGTGACGCAAGCCGGCGTTTCGCAATGCAGGCAACTGCGTGGAAAGTGCAACGTCATCGCCGGCTGCTTTTCCCCGCCCCCCGGCCCCTGGTCCCCGGTCCCTTCGATTTCGTAGCTGTGCACGCGGTTGAACCACACGCCCTGCGGATCCTTGCCGTAGGGGCGTTCGTCGGTCAGCGGCCCGGCGATGCCGCCCGCGTTCCATTCCTTGCAACTGGTCGCGCAGGCATGGCAGCCGACGCAGGTGTCGAGGTCGATCACCAGGCCCAGCTTCTTCTTCGACGGCGGCGACAAGGCGGTCATTCGATCCGGAATGATACGCGCGCGTCGCCGCGTCCCGGGCCGCTTACGGGTGGAACGGCCAGATCTGCGGGATCAGCCACATCGACAGCGCGCAGAACAAGGCGATCAGCGGAATGCCCACCTTCATGAAATCGGTGAAGCGGTAGCCGCCGGCGTAATACACCATGGTGTTGGTCGGATAGCCCACGGGCGTGGCGAACGAAGTCGCCGCGGCGAACGCGACCGCGACCACGAACGGACGCGGGTCGGCGTGGACCGAATGCGCCATCGCCACCGCGATGCCGACCATCAGCACCACCGACGGGTTGTGACCCATCAGTTCGGTCAGCAACGCGGTCAGCAGGTACACCACCAGCAACGCGGCCAGCGGCCCGTGGTCGCCAACCAGGCCCATGCTGGCCGAAACCACGGCATCGGCCAGGCCGGTTTTCTCGATCGCGATGCCCAACGGCAGGATCGCGCCGAGCAGGACGATGATCTTCCAGTCCATCGACTGGTAGATGTCGCGGCGTCCGTAGCAGCCGGCGAACGCCATCGCGATCGCGCCGCAGATCGCGGCCGCGGGGATCGGCAGCCAGTGCATGCCCGAGGCCAGCACCACCATCGCCATGATCCCGACCGCCAGCCAGGCCTTGCGCGGCGTCGCCGGCGCTTCCTCCCGCGCGCTGAGCACGATGAAGCGGTCGTCGCTGCGCAAGCGCGGCACCTTGTTCTCGTCGACCAGCATCAGCAACACGTCGCCGAGGTCGAGTTCCACCGACTTCAGCGTGCTGCGCACGATGTGGCCGCGGCGGTGGATGGCGAGCACATTGGCGTCGTACAGCCATTGCAGGTTCAGGTCCGCCAGGGGGCGTCCCTGCGCGCGGCTCGCCGGCGCGACCATGATCTCGACCAGCACGCGCGGGTCGTCGCCTTCCTGCCGGTAGCCGTGCTCGGGCGCATGCTCCAGGCGCGCGGCCTTGCGGAAGTCCTCGATCTTCTCCCACTCGCCGCGCACCAGCAGCACGTCGCCGACCTGCAGCTTTTCCGCGTTCGGCGACCACAGCTCCTTGTCGCCGCGGACCAGCTGCAGCGGGTGCACGCCGAACTTCTCGCCCATGGCGACGTCTTCGACGGTCTTGTCGCGCACGGCCGAATCGCGGCCGACGCGAAGCTCGGCCACGTACTTGCCGCGGTCGCGTTCGGTGGGCAGTTCCGCGTCCGATTTCTGCGGCAGCAGCCAGCGCCCGATCAGCAACAGGTAGGCGATGCCGACCAGCGCGAGGATGGCGCCGAGCTTGGTGAACTCGAACACGCCGAACGGCGCCAGGCCGTGCTTCTGCGCCAGCGTGTCGGTGAGCAGGTTGGACGAGGTGCCGATCAGCGTGCACACGCCGCCCATCTGCGCCGCGTAGGCCATCGGCATCAGCACCCGCGCGGGCGAGGTGCCGGAGCGCGCGCAGACGCGCAGCGCCAGCGGCAGGAAAGTGGCGACCAGCGCGATGTTCTTCACGAATGCGCCCATCGGCGCGATGGTCAGCATCATCGCCAGGGTCAGCAGCCAGGGTTTCCTGATCCGCGACAGCCAGCGGCTGAGCGGCTCCAGCGCGCCGGAGCGCTCGATGCCCATGCTCAGCGCGAACATCGCCGCGACCGTGATCGTGGCTTCGTTGCTGAAGCCGCTCAGCGCCTCGTCGAGGCCGACGATGCGCAGGACGACCAGCAGCGCAAGCACGACCAGGGCGACCAGGTCGATGCGGATCTTCTCGCTGGCGAAGGCAATGACCGCCGCAATGATGATCGCGACGGTGGCCCAGGCTTGCCATCCCATGCGACGCGGGTCTCCGTGGATGTGCGGGGAATCGCGGCGCCGGGATCGATCCTGCCGGCCGCGGGGATCGACACCATAGCGCAGCGGGGCGCCCGCCGTCGCCCCGTCGGGCCGCGATCAGGCCGGCCTGCGGCGCTGGATCGCTTCGGGCAGGTCGTCGACGCGGCGCATTTCCGCATCGAGGATGGCGGGATCGCGCGCGTAGGCCAGCGCGAGGCCGGTGGCGTCGTTGCCCCAGAACAACTCGTCGCGGACCTTCAGCGTCGGCACGCCGAACACGCCGAGGCGGATCGCTTCCTCGCCATTCGCCTGCAGCTCGCGCTTCACCTCGTCGCGGGCGATGGCCGTGGCCGTATCGTCGATGCCGAGCGCCCGCGCGACCGCGGCCAGCGTTTCGACGCTGTCGCCCTGCAGCCCGCGTTCCCAGAGATGCGCGAAGAGCGCATCGATCGCGGCGTTGCGGTCCGGCGCGGCCAGGCACAGCCGCAGCGCGGGCAAGGGGTTGAACGGGTGCGCCGGCGGAAACACCAGCGGGATGCCGAGTTCGCGCGCCTGCCACAGCGCGATGCGGTAGGTGTGGCGGCGCTTCTGCGGGATTTCGGCCGGCCCGAGCTGGCCGTGGTGGTTGAGCAGGGCGGCGAACAGCAGCGGCTTCGGGTTCAGCGCGACATCGGCGTGGTCGCGGCGCAACCGTCGCCATTGCAGGTAGGCGAACGGCGAAATGAAATCGAAATACCAGTCCAGCGGCGCGATCACTTCGCGTGGACCTTGCAGTTCGCATCCTTGCGGAAGCCGGCGCCATAGCGCAACGGGCGTTCGTTCGCTTCCGGGAAATCCAGCGGCGCGAATTGCGGCACGCTTTCGCCGACACCGTCGCGCAGCGTGCGGATCGAAACGCGCAGGTCGAACCACGCGGCCTGGCCGGTGACCGGATCGGCGTTGGCGTAATCGCCTTTCGGCGTCACGTCCGAGATCAGGTGGTTGAGCAGGAAACCCTGTTCGCCCTCGGGCGCGTCCTTCGCCAGCCGCCACGCGCCGCGACGCTTGCCGATGGCGTTCCAGGTCCACACCGTGCCCGGCTGCACGTTCCCGGCGAATTTCGCCTGCACGGTGATCGCGCCGTGGTGCGAAGCGACTTCGATCCAGTCCTCGTCGGAAATGCCGTATTGCGCGCCGGTCTCCGGGTGCAGGTAGAGATAATTGCGCGCGGTGATCTGCCGCAGCCATGCGTTCTGCGAACCCCAGGCGTGGTACATGAACATCGGCCGTTGCGTGACGGCGTTCAACGGGAACGTCTCGCGCGATGTCTGGTCGTGCTCGAACGGCTCGTACCAGATCGGCAGAGGATCGAAGTAGGTCGCGACGCGTTCGCGGTGTTCCTCGGGTGGCTGGTGTTCGCCGTGGCCCTGCGCGGCGAGGCGGAATTTCTGCAGGGTCTCCGTATACAGCTGCATCACGATCGGCGCGTCGTTCGGCACGAAGCCGAAGCGCTGCGCCCACTGCAGGTAATCGCGGTTCGCCATCTTGTAGTAGCGCGCTGACTCCGGGATCGGCGCGTGCCAGAAGCCGCCGTGCTCGATGTAGCGCTGCAGTTGATCCGGATTCGGCGCGCCCTTGCCTTCGCTTTGTCCGTCCGTACCGCGCCAGCCGGCGAGCAGGCCGACGCCGGGCGCGCGTTCGTGGCGAACGATATAGTCGGCATAGTCGCGGTATTTCGGTGAACCGTCCTCGTTCACCAGTCCCGGCAGGCCGAGCCGCGCGCCGAGTTCGATCAATACCGACTGGAAGCCGCGCACGTCGCGCGGTTTGCCGTCTTCATCCAGTTGCGTGGCCGGGTCGAACACCGGATGGCGGATCGCGTCGCTGGCCGCGTCGGCATCGGAAATCGGGCGATCCAGCAACGAAATCGCATCGAAGCGTTCGAGGTAGGTCGTGTCCGGCAGCACCAGGTCGGCGTAGGCGACCATTTCCGAAGCATAGGCATCGGAATAGATGATGCGCGGGATGCGGTAGTCGCCGTTGTCGTCCTTGTCGGTCAGCCAGTGCATGGTCTGCCGCGTGTTCATCGCCGAGTTCCAGCTCATGTTCGCCATGAACATGAACAGCGTGTCGATCCTGTACGGATCGCCGGCGTGCGCGTTGCGGATGACCGTATGCATCATGCCGTGCGCGGACAGCGGATAGGCCCAGGAATACGCGTGGTCGATGCGGCGCGGCTGGCCGTTCGCATCGACGACGAGGTCTTCCGGCCCATGCACGAAACCGAGCGGGCCGGCATCCAGCGTGCCGTCGGCCTTGCGCGCTTTCGCGGGACGGTTCGCCGGCGGAATCGGCTTCGGATACGGCGGCTGGTAGCGGAACGAACCGGGCGCGTCGATCGCACCGAGCAGCAGTTGCAGCAGGTGCAGCGCGCGGCAGGCGTGGAAGCCGTTGCTGTGCGCGCTGATGCCGCGCATCGCATGCATGGCCACCGGGCGGCCGACCATTTCGGAATGCTCGCGGCCCCAGCTGTCGGTCCAGGCGATGGGCAGCGAGAATTTCGAATCGAACGCGGCTGCAGCGAGTTCGCGCGCGATGCGGCGAATGGTGTCGGCGGGGATGCCGCAGCGTTCGCTGACCGCATCCGGCGCGTATTGCGGATCGAGGTAGCGGTCCGCGACGAGCTGGAAGACGGGACGTGCTTTCCGTCCGTCCGGCAACACGTACTCGCCGACGACGGCGGGCGAAATGCCGATGGCGTCCGCACGGGCGAATGCTCCCTCCCTTTCGCCGGAGGCGAAGGGGAGGGCTGGGGAGGGGTCGCTTCGTCCCGTCGTGGAATCAACCCCCTCCCGACCTCCCCCTTGCGCTTCGCGCAAAGGGGAGGAGAAGGACCAGCACAGCGCATTCCCGTCCGCGTCGCGCGCGAACAGGCCATCGTCGGCGCCGCCGGGGTTGTCGATCACCAGCCAATGCGCGTTCGCGTAGCGCACCAGGTAATCGAGGTCGATGCGATCGGCTTTCAGCAATTCATGGATCAGCGCGAACGCGAACAGGCCGTCGGTGCCGGGGCGGATGCCGATCCACTCGTCGGCGATGGCGCCGTAACCGCTGCGCACCGGGTTGACCGCAATGACTTTCGCGCCGCGCGCCTTCAGCTTGCCGAGGCCGAGCTTGATCGGGTTGGAATCGTGGTCTTCGGCCACGCCCCACAGCATCAAATACCGCGTGTGTTCCCAGTCCGGTTCGCCGAATTCCCAGAAACTGCCGCCCAGCGTGTACAGCCCGCCCGCGGCCATGTTCACCGAGCAGAAGCCGCCGTGCGCGGCATAGTTGATGGTGCCGAACTGCTGCGCCCACCAGCCGGTCAGCGCCTGCGACTGGTCGCGGCCGGTGAAGAACGCGAGTTCGTCCGGGTTGCGTTCGCGGATCGGCGCCAGCCACGAGGTCGCGATGTCGAGCGCTTCGTCCCATTCGATTTCGCGGAATTCGCCTGCGCCGCGTTCGCCGACGCGTAGCAGCGGCTTGCGCAGCCGCGCCGGCGAATAGTGCTGCATGATCCCGCTGGCGCCCTTTGCGCACAGCACGCCCTGGTTGACCGGGTGGTCGCGGTTGCCCTGGATGTAGCGGATCTTGCCGTCCTTCACCCAGACTTTGATCCCGCAGCGACAGGCGCACATGTAGCAGGTGGTGCGCTTGACCTCGTCGCCGGGCGATGGGGAGAGATTGAGGGTCGGCTCTTTCATTCCGTATGCGCGCTAGTGCCGTCCATGGAAATCTGTCCGGCCCGCACATCCGTGTGCGGGCGCTCGCCGCCGCGCGAACCAGTGGTTCGCGAGCGCGGCGCCTCGCCCACGCATTGTGCCTGCGCGGACGGCGCGAAGCGACGCCCGCCTACTTCGGCGGTTCGATCACGATCGCCGGATCGTCGAAGCGCGAATATCGGATCGTCGCCTGCCCCAGCGGGTTGTGCGAAACGATCTGCAGCGGTAGTCCGCCGTCGCCGATCCAGAGGGTGATTTCGGCCGGCTTGGGCTTGGCCACGCGCACCAGGTATTTCTTCGCGGGCTGGCCGTCGACCGCATCGCTGCCCTGCGCGTCGACCTGCATCTCGGTCTGCGCATCGGCCAGCTTGGCCGGGTCGCGCCATTGGGTGATCGTGCCTTCCGGCAGCGGCACCTGCATCGCGCGCCCGTTGATATCGAGGTACATGGTGTCGCCGATGATCACCTGCACGCCGCGGCCGGCGGCTTCCATCCGGTAGCGGTCGGGCGCGACGAAGTCGACGGCGTTGTCGATCGGCCCGCGCGGACCGCCTTCCAGGTGCATCGCGGCGTGGTAGCTGCGCAGGTCCCAGAACTTGCGCATCGCCATGGCGACTTCGCCGCGCGCGTCGATGGCCGGGACCACCGGCGCGGCAGCAGCCTCGGGCCTGGCGGCCGGGGCCGGCGTGGCATCGGGCGCGGCCGCGGGCTTGCAGGCGGCGAGGACGGGCAGCAAGGCAACGGCAAGCAGGGTCCGGCGGTTCATGGCGAGCTCCGATGTCGTGTCCGGGGGACGCGTTGCCGCGATGGCGACGGCCGGCACGGCATAATCCTCGCATGGACCGCTACGAACGCATCCTCGCCCTGCACCGCACCCTCCAGGCCGCGCGCTACCCGGTGACGGTGGCACGGCTGCAGGACGAACTCGGCTGCTCGCGCGCCACCGTGTACCGCGACCTCGCCTTCCTGCGCGACGCGCTGATGGCGCCGGTGGTCGGCGACGGCGAAGCCGGCTTCCGCTACGACCCCGACGGCGGCGGCCGTTTCGAACTGCCGGGCCTGTGGCTCAATTCCGAGGAACTGCACGCGCTGCTCGCCGCGCAGCAGCTGCTCTCGCGCAGCGGCGGCGGGGTGCTGTCCTCGGCGCTGGCGCCGCTGCAGCAGCGCATCGAGAAACTGCTCGACGAGCATTCCACCGGCCGCAACTGGCCGATGCAGCGCGTGCGCGTGATCCCGCACCGCGGCCGGCGCATGGACGAGCATTCCTTCCGCATCGTCTGCTCGGCGGTGCTCGAGCGTCGCCAGCTCGCGTTCGACTATCGCGCGCGTTCCACCGACGAAGCGACGCGGCGCACGGTGTCGCCGCAACGCATCACCCACTACCGCGACAACTGGTACCTCGATGCCTGGGACGAGGACAAGCAGGGGTTGCGCAGTTTCTCCGTGGATCGCATCGCCGCCGCGCGCCTGCTCGATGCGAAGGCGCGCGACGTCGACGACGCCGAGCTCGACCGCCAGCTCGCCGGCGGTTACGGCATCTTCTCCGGCGAACCCAAGGGCTGGGCGACGATCGTGTTCAGCGCCAGGGCCGCGCGCTGGGTTGCCGACGAACGCTGGCATTCGCAGCAGCAGGGCAGGTTCCTGGCCGACGGCCGCTACGAACTGAAGATTCCCTACAGCAATGCGCGCGAACTGCTGATGGACGTGCTTCATTACGGCAGCGACGCGGAAATCGTCGAGCCGAAATCGTTGCGCGAACAGATGCGCGGCATGCTGCAACTCGCGGTCGCCAGCTACGACGGATGAGCGCGCAGCGCGACGACCGGGTGGCACTGGCGTTGGGCGCCGGTGGTGCGCGCGGCCTGGCGCAGATCGGCGTGATCGAGGCGATCCAGGCGCGCGGGCTGCGCATCGACGCGGTCGCCGGCAGTTCCAGCGGCGCGCTGGTCGGCGGCGTGTTCGCGGCCGGCAAGCTCGCCGAATTCCGCGCAGGCATCGAGGCGCTGGACCGTGGCGCGTTCCTGCGCCTGCTCAGCGATCCGGCGCTGGGCGAGGGCGGGTTGTTCCATGGCCATCGGCTGGTCGCGGCGATGCGCGCGGTGGTCGGCGATCCCGATATCGAAACCTTGCCGGTTCCCTTCACCGCGGTCGCGGTCGACCTGATGCGCCAGCGCGTGGTGTGGCTGCGCAAGGGGCCGTTGTGGCAGGCGCTGCGCGCCTCGTTCGCGATCCCGGGCCTGTTCACGCCGGCGATCGTGCATGGCCGCGAACTGGTCGATGGCGGCCTGCTCGCGCCGCTGCCGATCACCGCGACGCGACTCTCCGATGCGCATCGGCTGATCGCGGTCGACATGCACGGCTGGCCCGAGCGTCCCAGCGGCGAACTGCCGGACGAACGCGCGGACGAGGACGACGGCCACGGACTCGCCAAGTGGATCGAACGCCGCGTGCGCCGGCACTGGCCCGAACGCGGCGAACACGCGATCGGCCTGACCGAAGTGATGGCGCGCGCGCTCGACACCATGCAGGCGCAGATCGCGCGCGTGCAACTGGCGCTGGATCCGCCGGAAGTGGTGATCCGCATCCCGCGCGACGCCTGCCTGTTCTACGAATTCTGGCGGGCGAAGGAAGTGATCGAAATCGGGCGGACCGAGGCCGAGAAGGCGCTGGACGCGGCGGGGTATTGATCGCTCATTCCTTCTCCCCGCATGCGGGGAGAAGGTGCCCGTCGCCTTTCCCTCTCCCCTCTGTGGGAGAGGGTGGCGCGTAGCGCCGGGAGAGGGGAACGACGAATGCCCCTCTCCTGTCCTGCGGACATCCTCCCCCTCAAGGGGGGAGGAAAAGCAAATCGCAATCCGTGAGAAGGCGCCCCGGCAGCCTGTCGGCAACCCGACACGGAGCAGCGCCATGCACGATCCGCGACCCGAACGTTACCTGCGCAGCGCCGTCATCCTCGGTGCGCTCGCCGTGCTGCTGGTTCCCGCCGCGCGCGGCAACAGCGACTGGTTCGGCTTCCTGCCGCTGTGGCTGCTGGGCATGCCGCTGGCGGCATGGTGGAGCGTTGCCGGTTTTCCCTTGCCGCAGGCCGCGGCCGTGCTGCCGCGTCGCCGCCGCGCGCAGGCGCGGCGCGTGACCATCCGCATGCGCTGAGGGTCTGGCTGCATGCTAGCGTTGGGAATTCCGCCCCAACGCGAACACGCCATGCGCCAGACCCGCTTCCTCCTCGTGCTGATGGCCGGGTTGGCCGCCGCGCCGGTGTTCGCCGCCGCCACGCAGGAGCCCGACATGCCCACCGCCACCGACGATCCCTATCTCTGGCTGGAGGACGTCACCGGCGAGAAAGCGCTGGCCTGGGTCGGCGAGCAGGATGCGCGCACCGACGCCGAACTCGCATCCACACCGGGCTTTGACAAGTTGCAGGACCAGATCGAGGCGATCCTCGATTCCAAGGCGAAGATCCCGGACGTAGAAAAGATCGGCGACCACTACTACAACTTCTGGAAGGACGCGCAGCACCAGCGCGGCCTGTGGCGGCGCACCACGCTGGCCGAATACCGCAAGGCCGAACCGCAGTGGGAAACGGTGATCGACCTCGATGCGCTCGGCGCGGCCGAACACGAGAACTGGGTCTGGCACGGCGCCGACTGCCTGCGCGAATCCGACGGCAGTTACCAGCGTTGCTTGATCGGACTCTCGCGCGGCGGCAGCGATGCCGACGTGACCCGCGAATTCGACCTCGACGCGAAGGACTGGGTGGAAGGCGGCTTCTTCCGCCCGGAGGCCAAGGGCGACCTGTCGTGGATCGACCGCGACCACGTCTATGTCGGCACCGATTTCGGCCCCGGTTCGATGACGACCTCGGGCTACGCGCGCATCGCCAAACTGTGGACGCGCGGCACGCCGATGTCGGCGGCGACCATAGTGTACGAAGGCAAGCCGGACGACCTCGCGGTCGGCGCGTTCCGCGACCGCACACCCGGTTTCGAACGCGATTTCGTCAACCGCACCATCGCGTTCTGGAACGACGAACTGTTCCTGCGCGGCGCGGACGGCACGCTCACCAAAATCGACGCGCCGAATTCCGCGGGCAAGGACGTGCATCGCGAATGGCTGACCCTGCAGCTGCGCGAGCCGTGGTCGGTCGGCGGCCATGACTATCCGGCTGGTGCGCTGCTCGCAACGCACCTCGACGATTTCATGGCCGGTGGACGCGATTTCAGCGTGCTGTTCATGCCCAGCGACACGACCTCGCTCGAAGGCACGACCTGGACGAAGAACAAGCTCGTGCTCAACGTGCTCGACGACGTGAAGAGTCGGCTTGAAGTGCTGACGACGCAATTCTCGGAGGATCTGTTCCTCCCCGATGCGAATGGCAAGAGGCGTTCGGATATTTACTGGACATGGCAACGCGAGAATTTCACCGGCAGCGGCGGCATCGGTACGCTGTCGGCGCGCGCGGTCGATTCCGACGACAGCGACGACCTGTGGTTGACCGAAACCGGCTTCCTGACCCCGACCACGCTGTCGCTGTGGAAGTCGGGGGAAAAACCCGAAGCGCTGAAGTCGAATCCCGCGTTCTTCGATGCGTCGAAGGACGTGGTCGAACAGCATTTCGCCACTTCGAAGGACGGCACCCGCGTGCCGTACTTCATCGTGCACCCGAAGAACCTCGCCCACGACGGCAAGGCGCCGACGTTGTTGTACGGCTACGGCGGTTTCGAGGTGTCGCTGACGCCCTCGTACTCCGGCGTCGTCGGCAAGGCCTGGCTGGAACGCGGCGGCGTGTACGCGCTCGCCAACATCCGCGGCGGCGGCGAATACGGCCCGCGCTGGCACCAGGCCGCGCTGAAGGCGAATCGCCACGTGGCTTATGAAGACTTCGCCGCGGTCGCGCAGGACCTGGTCGCGCGCAAGGTCACTTCGTCCGCGCACCTGGGCATCGCCGGCGGCAGCAACGGCGGCCTGCTCACCGGCAACATGCTGGTGCGGTATCCGCAGCTGTTCGGCGCGATCGTGATCGAAGTGCCGCTGCTGGACATGAAGCGTTACAGCCACCTGCTCGCCGGCGCGTCGTGGATGGCCGAATACGGCGATCCCGACACCTCCGACTGGGATTACATCAAGACCTTCTCGCCGTACCAGCTGTTCGATCCGGCGAAAACCTATCCGCCGACCTTCATCTGGACCACCACGCGCGACGACCGCGTGCATCCGGGCCATGCGCGCAAGATGGCGGCGAAGATGCTCGCCGCGGACGAGGACGTGCGCTACTACGAGAACACCGAGGGCGGGCATGGCGCCGGCGCGACCAACCGCCAGCAGGCGCACCTGTGGGCGCTGACCTATGCCTTCCTGTGGAACGAACTCGCGAAGAAGCCCTGAGTTCCGCAGGGCGCTCGTAGGGAAATCGTCGTTCCACTCGTCTCGATGGAGGCGGACCATTGCGTTCGCCTCTTCCGGGCCCCATCCATGAAATCAGCGTTCCTTTTGGTTCTCGCCCTGATGATCACGCCCAGCCACGCCGCCGATGCGCCGGTGCCGCCCGATGCCGCGCGCAAGCCGCATGTCGTGAAGGCGCCCTTCGGCGCCGAACGCAACGACGATTACTACTGGCTGCGCGACGACACGCGC
>Ga0075163_10011158_pt1 | contig 11715 bp, 8 predicted proteins | sample JI1023141ADNA_FD_71478 | JGI IMG/M metagenome (GOLD analysis project Ga0075163, IMG submission 71478) | Wastewater effluent complex algal communities from Wisconsin, to seasonally profile nutrient transformation and Carbon sequestration -... | ecosystem: Engineered > WWTP > Effluent > Algae... | reverse complement strand
AACTTGATCGCGACCTCGCGACCGAGCTCGACGTCGCGTGCCAGGTGGACCACGCCGAAGCTGCCCTTGCCGAGGCGGACGCCCACCTCGTACTTGCCGATCCGCAACCCCGGCGTCACTCACACCAGGATACACGCATGGTGCGCCGGTTGGCCGGGCGCTCCGGGGTGATCAGGGCGCCGTGATCCAGAAGTCGCGCGGGTACAGGCGGTACAGCTTCGCGATCTTCGGATCCTTGTACGTGGCCTTGAGGTAGTCCTCCCACGCGGTCAGCTGCTTGTCGGGACCGATCACGAAGTACGTCGTCGTCGCATCGGGCTTGGTGGCGGTGATGCCGTAGCCGGGCAGCACCTTGCCGTAGGTGGTCTCCATGCGCGCGAACAGCTTCGCGGCGATGTCGGGCTGCTTCGAGATCTCGAGCACGCGCGTGCGGAACGCCTTGACCAGCTCCGGCGTCTGGCCGTCGACCAGGTTCGCCGCCATCGCGCTCGCGCGTGCCTCGTAGCTGCTGGCGACGCGCGACGCGAACGCGTTCGACACCGCGTAGCGCGCGATCGAGGCGTCGGGCTTCGCCTTCTTGAGCTCGCCGATCACGAACTTCATCGTCGTCGGCAACAGCGGTGTGCGCTCGGCGTAGTAGATCAGCGCGGCGCCCTCGACGGTGGGACGCAGCCCGTTCGAGTAGGCGAGACCGGCGGCCCACGTCTTCATGAACACGCTGTGGCCCCCGTGACCGGTGTAGAGGTTCGACGCGAGGTAGTCGAGCACCGCGTCGTCGGTGACGTCACCGTACGAGGTGGCCGGCGCGAGGTTCAGGAACACGCCGCTCGACGTGCCGGGTGCGACGAGACCGACGAACACCGGGTTGGTCGCGCTCGGATCGCGCTCCTTGAGGCGCGCCTTGAACGGCCCACCGTCGAGCCGCGCGTCGCCGAACGCGGTGCCTTGTTGCGGCGTCGGCAGCGCGCGCACCAGCGTGTCGAGCTCGGCGGCGATCGCGGTCTGCGAGGCACGCGAGCCGACCTCGACGAGCCGCGCGGCGGGTGCCTGGATGATCTGGGCCCGAAGCGCCTCGAGCTTCGCGAGCGCGACCGGCGCACCGAGCGCGAGGTCGCCCGCCATCTGCGCCGCGAGGTACTTCCAGTCGGCGGCGAGCGAGCTATCCGGCAGATCCGCGAGCAGCGCCGACAGATCCTTGCCGGCGGCGACCGCCAGCTTCTGGCCCTCGGGCGACAGCTTCTGCGCGGCGTCGTAGGCCTTCGACGGAGTCTTCGGCTTGAGCTTCGCGTCGGCGAGGTGGGCGAGGCCCTTCGCGAGCTCGGCCAGCTGGGCGCGGGGCTGCTTCGCGGACGCCTGGACCTGCGTGAGGAACGCGCTGACCTCGCTGGTCACCTTCGGATCGGTACCGAGCAGCTGCCAGCGGAGGCGATGCAGGTCGTGCATCTGGGTGAGGAACGAGCCGGTGTGCGCCTGCAGCGTGGATTGGTGGCGCCACGCATCGCGCGGATCGTTGACCCAGCCTTCCTCGGCGCCCAGCATGCGCGCGCGCAGGCCGGTGATCCGCTGATCGATCAGATCGCGCAGCCGCGGCAGGTTCGCGGCGCGCCAGTCTGGAGAGAACAGCACGCGACGCATCCAGGTCAGCGCGGCCTTGGTCTCGGCGGCGCCGTTGCCCGCGCCGGCGACCACCAGCTCGACGCGACCGGTGCGATCGTCGTCGGTGAAGTACATCGACAGCTCGAGGATCTCCTTCCTGATCCTCTCGCGCACTTCATCCGCGGCGATCGGGGTGCCGTCGACGATCACGCCGGCATCGCTGAGCAGCGAGGGCAGGGCGGCGAGGTACATGCCATCGCCGGGCGCGACGCGGTTGTTGAGACGGAACGCCAGCGAGACGCGCGACGACGCCATCGAATCGAACGTGGCGATGAACGTCTTCACGACGCCCAGCTCGCCGGTGGTGTACGCGAGGCCCTCGTCGAGCGTCATCGGCAGGCTCGCGACCAGCGGCGGCAGCTCGGCGGCCGCGGCCTCGAGCTTCTTGGTCTCGGCGTCGTAGTCCTTCTCGAACCGCGCGAGCGTCGACGGGACGTCCTTGGTCTTGTACTCGGCCTGCAGGCGCACGAGCTCGGTGTCGATCCGCGTCTTGCGCTCGGCATCGAGCTTCTTGCGGTAGACCGGGCTCGGCCGCGACGCGACGCCATACGGCACGTCGGCCAGGCCCCACGCCTTGATCCGGTCGCGCCACGGGTTGCCCTTGGTCGCGAGCACCTCGCGCACCTTCGCGAGCGCGGGCCGCATGGTCAGCGACTTCTTGAAGCCGTCGGTCTTCGACAGCGACTGCAGGTGATCCATCCACCCCGAGCTCGCACCGCGGAAGCCGAAGCCCGGCGGCGAATCGAGGAACTTGTTCATCCGGCGCTGCAGATCGATGACGCGGCTCGAGAGCTTCGCGTGGAACGTCGCGAGCTCGGCATCGCCATCGGGCAACTTCGCGATCCGATCCAGCTCGCCGAGGATCAGCGTGCGCACCTCGGCGAGCGACTTGTCGTCGAGCTTGTCGGGCTTGACGCCGCTGACGCCGATGAACACCGGCTGGCCCTGGTCGTCGGTGTTGTACGACCACACGCCATTCGCGCCGAGATCGAGCACGCGCGACTTGCTGTCGATCAGCTTCTTGTAGAGCACCGTGCTCTCGTCACCCGCGAACGCGTCGAGGAACAGGCCGAGGAGCAGGCGCTCGCCATCGTCGAGCTTGCGCGTCGCCGGCCACGCGAACGTCATCGGGCCGGGGTTGGTCGCGTCGGCGTACGGATAGTCGACCACCTTGAGCGTGCCGCTCGCCGCGCCCGCGGGCTTCGGCAGGTCGCGCTCGGTCAGCGTCTTGCCGACGTAGCCGTTCTTCGCCTTCGCCGCAGCGAGCACCTTGTCGGTGTCGGCGAGCACGCTCGCGAGCGACATCGACGACGGGAACGCCGCGATCATCCCCATGTTCGCGAGGTGGTAGTTGTCCTTGTGGAACGTGCGGATGTCCTGCGGCGTCATCGTCCGGATCGCGTCGGGTTGACCGCCGGAGTCCAGCGCGAGCGGGTGCGTCGGGCCGTAGACCAGCTGCCCCATCGCGCGCCACATGCCGACGTCGGGGTTCTCGTAGGTCCGGACCATCTCGTTGTAGACGGTGCCCTTCTCCTCGAGCCGGAGCTTGCCGTCGTCGCCCTTGTCGACGCCGAAGTTGCGCACCTCGCGGCGGATCTCCTCGTCGGTGTAGTCGGGGTTGACCATCGCGTCGAGCTGGTCGGCGAACACCGGCCAGAACACGTCGTGACCGGCGACGGTGTGGAAGTGATACGCGGTGCGCCACTGGGCGGTGAACGCGCTCGACTCCGCGAGGGCCATCGCCTGGAACGAGCCGAACTTGCGGCCGCGATCGCCCTTGCCGAGGAGCAGGTGCTCCTGCGTGTGCGGCTCGCCCTTGTCGCTGGTCGGAAACGACGTCACCCAGATGAAGCCCTGCGGTGCGGTCTCGACCCGGAGATAGTCGAGCGTGAACCGCGTCGCCTCGTGGACGAAGCGCGCGCCGACCGGCTTGTCGGCGTCGTCGAGATAGATCGCGGCCGTGGTGAAGCCGTGGAGCTTGCTCCCCTCGCCGAGCGCGCCGAGCTCGCTCGACTCGGGTGGTTTGGCCACCGTGTCCGTGCCGCTACCGGGCTTCGGCGGCGTGGTCTTGTGATCGGGTGACGGGCAGGCGGTGAGGAGAGTGATCATGAGCGACAGGTGACGCGTACGCATCGGCGGGCACTCTAGCCCGAGTTGCCGTCACGAAACGCGTGTCGCACGCGTCGCACGCGGCTTCGCCACGCGTCGCCACGGCCAGATCATCTGCCCGACGAAGCCGTCCGGGACCGCGTCGCGTACACCGAACACCTGCGGGGCGTGCGCGGGGAGGTAGTACGTGCGGAACACGAGGTCCCAGATCGGGAATAACCCGGCGAAGTTGGTGTCGCGTCCGATGTTCTCGCTCGTGTGGTGCCAGCGATGAAACGCGGGGCTCGCGATCACGTAGCGCAGCGGCCCGAACGACCACGTCACGTTCGCGTGCAGCAGCAACCCGTAGAGCGCGAAGAACGGCACGCTGATCGCGACGACGCGCGGATCGAAGCCGAGCGCGATCACCGGGAGCGCCTGGATCGCGCGCTGCACGATGTCGTTGATCGGGTGGACGCGCACCGACGACAACCAGTCGAGGTCCTTCGACGAGTGGTGGATCGCGTGGAACCGCCACAGCGCGCGGCGATGAAACGCGCGGTGGACCCAGTAGCCGGTGAAGTCGGCGACGACGAGGACCAGCGCGATCTGGAGCCCCAGCGACTGCTCGGCGAACCACGCGGTGCGGTGCACGTAGGCGAGCGCACCGTCGGGCGTGCCGCCGACCACCACGGCGAGCCCGATCGCCGCGAGCGCGAACGCGATGACGCCGGTGATCTGCGAGATCACCGGCATCGTGAGCCAGTACAGCAGGTCGGTCAGCGTGCCGCGCCGGCGGTCGCGCCGGATCGCGCCCCACCGGCGTTCGATCGCGCCGAACCCGACCGCGAGCACGACCAGGGTGAGCGCGAGCGCGATCATTCGGCCACCACGTAGTCGAGCTCGACCGCGTCGATCACCGGGAACTGCCAGCCATCGCTCGTCGCGGTCAGCCGGTACTGGACGAGCTCGCCTGGCGCGACGTCGGGGATCCCGTCGGTGGCGTCGACGAACTCGCCGGTGAGCTCGGCCTCCGTGGCCGCGGTGCGCACGCCGATCCGGACGACCGCACCGTCGAACGAACCGGTGACGCGCGCCGCGCCGATCCGGATCGCATCGGGTGTGGCGATCGGCCTGGACGTGTAGCTCACCGTCGGCGAGAACGGCATGGCGGGGCCACCGCGCGTCACGATGTCGACGAACGCGAGGCCGACGGTGCCGCCGAGCGAGTTGTTGGTGACGTCGGTGAACGCGAGCGTCCACTGGGTAGGTGACGGTTGACCACGCAACGAGACCTCGTCGAACAGCAGGCCGAACGAGCCGAGCCCGGTCGCATCGGGGATCGCGAACTGCGCGGCGCCGGTGTCGAGCTCGACCGTGAAGTCGTCCCGCGAGGTGCCAACGAGCATCGCGTACCCGGCATCGACCGAGTGGATCACCGTCATCGCGGGCGGCAGGGGGATCGCGATCGACGTCACCCCGTTGGAGGTCAGCTGCTTGGTGTTCTGGAGTGCGGAGGTGGTGAGGCCCGAGGACACGACGGGGCGCAGCTGGCTGATCGCGATCGGTCCGGAGACGCCGCCCGGAGGCGTCGCACGCACCTTCAGCGACGCATCGTGAGGATCGATGACGGTGGTCTGCGGCGAGATCTGGAGCGCGCGGAAGTCGACGAAGATGTCGTGCCAGCCGACGGCGAGCTCGAGCGTCGCGGTGCTGGTGTGGCCGTCCGTCACCCCGTCGGCCCACGCCGACGCGACGTGCTCCTCGTCGATCCACAGCCGCGCCGTGTCCTTCGCGTCCGGCACCACCTCGAACGTCCACGCGCCGGCGACGTCGATGAAGATCTGCCCGACGAGGCGGTACTCGTAGTTGTTGTTCTGGGGCGGCGAGAAATCGAACGGCGGCGCGACCTGCGCGAAGTTCCCGTCGAAGCCGTCGACGCCGGCCGCGCCGAGCAGCTTGACGTGCGCCGGTTCGAACAGCTCGCCGATCAGCCCGCGCTCGTCGGTCACGCGCGCGCGCAGCTGCAGGGGATCGAAGGCGTTATCGATCAGGAGCGAGAACGCCGCGCTGCCGTTCCCCTCGGTGTAGCCGAGCCGGATCGGGTACCAGCCGTCGGCCGGCACGAGGACGTCGACCGACTTGCGGCCTCCATTGGTATCGAGCGCGACGTGCGGCACCCCGCGATGACGACCTCGATCATCGCGGCGTCGTCGGCATCGATGCTGAGCGAGCGCATCCCGCCGCGCAGGCGGACCTCGCCGTCGAAGTAGACCGTGAAGTCGTCGTTGCTGCCGGGAATCGACAGCCCGGGCGGACTATCGAACTGCCAGTCGGCGGGTACGGCGCCGTAGCCACGACCGCGAGGCGTGAGGCCGGCGATCGCGGCATCGAGGGTCGCGAACGTGGCGCTGCCGTCGACGAATCGACCGATGAACGAGCGCGCGTGGAGGCCACCCATCACGTAGGCGTTCGGCTCGATCCGGCCATCGACGAGCACGCCATCGATCAGCTCCGCGGGATCCGCGAAGTCCGCGGCCTCGGTGTGCGTGATCGTGAGGGTGTCCTCGCCTGGGGTGTCGTCGCCGGCGAGCTTCGGCTCGAACGAGCAGCCGGCGAGCACGACCGCGATCATCGCCACCCGCATGCCCTCCAAGCTAACACGCGCAAGATGCGCGACTTGCGCGCGTTCGTACGGGCACAGACTCCTCGACCAGCCGTCCCCAAACCGCACGGCAACGGAGGTCCAAGCCCGCGAAAGCGCGAGGGCACGGCCGTTGCAGTCCACCTACACATGCGCCCGGTGCTCGTGAGCGATGTCATGACGACGCCCGTCGTGACGTTCTTCGAGGAGCAGACGCTGCCGCTCGCGGACGACGTGATGCGCTTCGAGCACCTCGTCACCTGCCGGTGATCGACGAGCTCGGGCCTCCTGAAACCGAGCGACGTCGTTAGTTGTCAGGCGGCGCCGAGCAGCTCTTTGCCGAGCAGCCCGCAGATCTCGTGGACCTCGTCGACGACGTGCGTGAGCAGGTCGTGCACCGACGAGCCGAGCGGCTCCTTGCCACGCGCGGTGACCCAGACATCGAGGACGCGCAGCTGCTCGAGCGCGCTACCGCCGGGCAGATCGTGGCGATCGGGCGGGCGGATGTCGGCGAGCCGGTCGTAGGCCGAGTGCACGCAGTACGCGATCGAGCGCGGGAATGCCGCTTCGCTTACCAAGAACCGTGCGACGGCATCGGAGCTGACGCGACCGGCGCTGCGCTTGAGGTACGCCTCGCTGCCGGACAGCGCGCGGAGCAGCGAGAGCCACAGCGCAGTCTCGATGATCTCGCCGCCCGTCGGGTTCTTCGACGCGGCGGTGAACGCGTGGTGCTGGACGTCGAGCATGCGCGCGGTCTGCGAGACCCGCTCGAGCAGCACGCCGAGCCAGATGAAGTCGAGCGGCTCGTCGTGGAGCATCGTCGAGCGCATCAGGCCGAGGGCGAGCTGCGTGCCGCGGCGGACGTGGTGATAGAACTGGTCGCGGTGGTTCGCGTAGATGGTCTGCGCGCCCGACGAGTCGCTCCACAGGTGGAGCTCGTTGATCGCCTCCCAGGTCTCGAGCGAGAGCACCTCGCGGATCGAGCGGGCGTTCCAGCGCGCGGCGCGCAGCGTCTGATGGAGCGACGAGCCGTTGTGCTCGGCCCACACCATGAAGCGCTGCACGAGCTCGGCATCGCCCCACGCCGGGTGATCGTCGGTGTCGCCTGCCTGCGACTCGCGAAACTGCTGCTCCTCGCCGGTGACCACGATCACCGGGCGCCAGACCTGCGCGGGTGGCAGCTCGGCATCGAGGGCGAGCGAGCTCGCGGCGCCGAGCATGCGCGCGGTAGCCTCGGCCCGCTCGACGTAGCGGCCGAACCAGAAGCAGTGATCGGCGACGCGCGAGATCACGCCTTCTCCTTCATCACCCACGTATCCTTGCTACCTCCGCCCTGCGAGGAGTTGACGACGTAGCTGCCGCGCTTGAGCGCGACGCGCGTCAGCCCACCGGGTAGCACCCACGGCCCTTCGCGCGAGGTCAGGATGTACGGGCGGAGATCGACGCGGCGCGGTTCGACGCGACCGCTGGGCGACAGCGAGATCGCACCCGACGCGCGCGACGAGCTGTCGGGGATCCAGGTCGGGCAGCTCGACAGCTCGACGCGCTGCTGCGCGATGTAGCGGCGCGGCTCGGCGGTGATCTTGGTGCGGAACTCGTCGAGCTCGGCCTTGCTCGCCTGCGGTCCCATCAACATGCCGTAGCCGCCGGCCTCGTCGACCGCCTTGACCACCATCTCGTCGAGGTGCTCGAGGACGAACTTGCGATCGTCCTCGAACAGGCAGACCCAGGTACGGACCTGCTCGAGGATCGGCTCCTCGGACAGGTAGAAGTCGATCATGTCGGGGACGAACGGGTAGACCGCCTTGTCGTCGGCGACGCCGTTGCCCGGCGCGTTCGCGAGCGCGACGTTGCCGGCGGCGTACGCCTTCATCAGGCCGCGCACGCCGAGCACGCTGTCGGGGCGGAACACGTCGGGATCGAGGAACGCCTCGTCGGTGCGGCGATAGATCACGTCGACCCGCTTGGGGCCGCGCGTGGTGCGGCAGTAGACCTTGTCGCCATCGACGAACAGATCCGGCGCCTGCACGAGCTCGAGGCCCATCGTGCGCGCGAGGAAGCTGTGCTCGAAGTACGCCGAGTTGAACGGGCCGGGCGTCAGCACCACGGCGTTGACGTCCTCGCTGACCGGCGACACCGAGCGCAGCGTCTCGGCGAGCCGCGTCGGGTAGTGATCGACGCGATGGACGCGCGCGGCGTCGAACACGCGCGGGAACATCCGCTTGCTGATCAGCCGGTTCTCGACGACGTACGACACGCCCGACGGAGTTCGCAGGTTGTCCTCGAGCACGCGCCAGGTGCCGGCGGTGTCGCGGATCAGATCGACGCCGGCGATGTGGATGCGCACGCCGCCGGGCGGCTTGAGGCCGCGCAGCATCGGCCGGTACGCACCCGCGCCGTGGATCATCTCGGTTGGGATCACGCCGGCGGCGAGGATCTTCTGCTCGCCGTAGATGTCGTCGAGGAACATCGACAGCGCGCGCATCCGCTGCTGGAGGCCGCGATCGAGGCGGCGGAAGTCCTCGGCGGCGACGATCCGGGGGAGCAGGCAGAACGGGAAGATCTTCTCGGTGCCGCGCGAGTCGCCGTAGACCGAGAACGTCACGCCCTGCTGGAGCAGCGCGGTCTCGGCGAGGGCCTGCGCGCGCGCCAGCTCCTCGGGGCGCATCTTGTCGAGCAACGCGGCGACCCGGGCAAACGGTCCGCGCGGCGTGGAGCCGTCGAACATCTCGTCATAGGTCTCGGCGAGCGAGGGGTAATTCTCGAACAACCCGAGCAGCTGGGCCACCGGTCCAGACTGCGACTGGGACTGACTCTGCACTGCGTCATCGTATCGAACTCCGAGGAAGGATCTCCGGATGCGGACGTACTGAAACCGGCGAACTTTTGGTGGTGTCTGTCGCGTTACCGGACCTGACCTTGACGACACAACCAGACATGAAGCTCGTCGCCCTCGTCGCCCTGGCCGTTGGCTGTGGTGCAACCCCGCAGCCCGCACCGGCAGCTCCTTCGAATACTCCGACCGCGCCGATCGCCCGGGCCGCTCCGCCCCCAGCGGTGGGCGGCTTACCGATCGGCACGGGACCGTATGGCACCGCGCATCCCACGGTGCTGCGGTCCTACGATCGCCACGAGCGCTGGATGGCGCTGTGCCAGGCCCGCAAGGACACCGACGGCGACGGCAAGATCGAAGTCCATTCGGGCCACCACGGTGGGCTGTTCGGCGACGAGATGCAGCTCTACCTGATCCTCGGTGGTGGGGAGGGTACGCCGATCGAGGCGGTGCCGGGCGTCTCGAAGGATGGCCGCCACCTCGCCGTGATCCGCGATCACAAGCTGTGGCTGGTCGATGGTCAGACCGGTGCGCAACGCGAGCTCGCGGGCGCGGATGTCGAGAGCGACGGCCGGCCCGGCGCGCCGCATCGCGCGGCGCTGTTCTCCGGAGACAAGCTGCTCTACCTCCGCCACGCCGATCGGGGCGACACGCTGGTGATCCACGATCCGACGAGCCACGCCGAGAAGGAGGTCGCGATCGCCGACCGGATCTGGCGGCTGGTCGGCGAGACCGACGGCCTCGCGCAGGTCGTCACCGTCCCGCAGGGCCAGGGCTTCCCGAGGTTGCAGACCTCGCTCGACGCGGGCGAGTGCCTCGGTCCGCCGATGTCGTACTCGACGGGCGGGCAGCTGGGGCCGAAACCCGTGTTCACCTGGTACGCGCTCGATTCCGGCAAGGCGGTGACCGCCGACGGCATCGTCGCCGCGATCGGCAGCTCGTTCGTGCGCGCGCCGAAGGACGGGGCGCTGTATCTCGACAACGATCAGCTCGCGTCGACCTCGTGCACGCCGCAGGTGCTCGCGGTGATGCCGTCGCCGCCGCGCGTGATCGCGATCTGCGGGCAGAAGAAGCAGGCGAAGATCCTGCTGCTCGGCAAGGGCCTGTCGAAGGAGCTCGCGTCGATCGATCGCGACAACGACCACTACGGCGACCTCGACGACATGCTCGAGAGCGACGGCATCGTCTGCGGTAGCGGCCTGCACTGCGTGGCGACGGCCACGGGGACGCCGCTCGATCTCAAGGGCGGCGTCGCCGAGTACGTCCACGGCACCCGGGCCTACGTCGTCCACGCGACGATGTCGTCGCGCTCGCACGAGATCATCGACGTCGCCACCGGCCTGCGCATGCCCACCAAGGGTGCCGACAAGAAGCTCGCGGCCGGCAGCTGGATCGTCGACTACAACGACAACCTGGTCGACCTCACCACCGGCAAGGTCGGTGTGAAGGTCAAGGACGTGCTCCGGCTCGGTGCCACCGGGCGGGTGCTGCGCGGTGGTGGCGAGATGCAGGGACCGATGACCTGGTCGACGCCGTAAGCTCGGGGCGTGATCCTCAAGCCTCCCACCCCGCTCGCGATCCCCGTCGATGCCCGTGTCGTGTTCCTCGCGGGCTCGATCGAGATGGGGGCCGCCGAGGACTGGCAGACCTTGCTTACCGCCGCCCTCGGCGATCACCTGGTCGTGCTCAACCCGCGGCGCGACGAGTGGGACGCGAGCTGGCGGCAATCGATCGACGAGCCGAAGTTTCGCGAGCAGGTCGAGTGGGAGCTCGACGGGCTCGATCGCGCCGACGTGATCGCGATGTGGTTCGCGGGCGGGACGAAGTCGCCGATCACGTTGCTCGAGCTCGGGCTCCACGCGCGCGGCGGCAAGCTGATCATCGGCTGCCCGCCGGAGTTCTGGCGCCGCGGCAACATCGAGGTGGTGGCCGCTCGCTGCGGGATCCAGCTACACGCGACGTGGGACGCGTTCAAGCACGCCGTGCTCACGGCATGCGCTTGATCAGGCCGTCGAGCGCGAGCTTCGCCGTGTACTCGGTGTCCCGCGAGCCCGCGTAGGTGTTGCCGGTCCACACCACGGCCTTGCCGCTCGCGACATCGAACATCGTCAGCGAGACGTAGAACTCACCGCCGAAGTCGTTGACGATCCCGTAGATCAACCGGTCCACCTGTAGCACCTCGGCGATCTGCTTGATGCAGGCGACCTCGTCCTCGCCGCAATTGGCGGTCACCTTCGCCTCGATCATGTCGACGTTCCGGCGGCCGACGGTGATGAACAGATCGTCATCCGCGAGCTTGCGCAGCCAGTTCGTCAGGTTGACCGCGGCCATCGAGCCGACCGGGTTGACCTTGCCGACCAGCTCGATCCCGAGTACCTCGAGCGTGTACTTGGTCGACGACTTGCGGACGCTGACCGGCGGATAGACCCGGACCTTCTCGGCCTCGAGCTCCGGCACCGGTGCGGCCGGCTTGGGCGTGGGCTCGACCACCTCG
>Ga0075163_10011157_pt1 | contig 11716 bp, 5 predicted proteins | sample JI1023141ADNA_FD_71478 | JGI IMG/M metagenome (GOLD analysis project Ga0075163, IMG submission 71478) | Wastewater effluent complex algal communities from Wisconsin, to seasonally profile nutrient transformation and Carbon sequestration -... | ecosystem: Engineered > WWTP > Effluent > Algae... | reverse complement strand
AGCAACCTCTTCGGCGGCGCGCGCAGTGCGTCCAGCATCGGCTCCTCGTCGAACTGGCTGACCAGTGGCGGGGCGTGGCTCGACGGCATCTTCGGCACGGGTGGGGTTGTCGCGACGAACACGGCGGAACTGGCGGCGGCGACGGGCGCGCTGGAGTTCACCGGGTCCGCCGTGGCGGAATCCATGGCGGTCGGTGCCGGCCTGTTCGAGGGCGCCGCGGCGTCGCTGGCGTCGGCGCTGCCGTACATCGGGATTGCGGTCGCGGTGATCGGGATCGCGTCGTCGCTGTTCAAGAAGAAGCCGAGCAACAAGGGTGCCGAATACTCGTTCAACCTCGACGAGGGCTTCTCGACGCAGTTCGAGGGTACCAAGCACCCCGAGCAGATGGCTCTGGTCAAGTCGTTCGCGGAGCCGATCCAGACGCTCATCGGCACGCTGGAGAACAAGTACGGCGTCGCCCGCGCCACGGACGCGACCATCGGCACCAACTTCGGCCTCAAGGAAGGCTCGTCGTTCTTCTACGACAAGGGTGCGCGCGACGGCGGGATCGAGAACCGGCAGGTGTTCAGCTTCGACCCCGAGGACCAGTCGTCGATCCAGGCCGCGCTCGACCAACTGACCGTGGCGTTCCTCAAAGACGCCGACTGGTCCGGCATCGGCACCCGCATCGGTGCCCAGGCCGCGGCCGATGTGGCGACGGCGCTGGAGAACAGCGCGGCGACGACGCTCGACGAACTGCTGGCGGATATCAGCTTCGCGGAGGGCTTCAACACGCTGGCCGAACTCGGCTCCGGCGCGCTCGACCCGCTGGCCTTGGCCACGAAGTCATTCGCGGATGCTGGGAAGAGCGCCGCATCGCAGATCGGGACGGCGGCCGACGAGTTCCGCCAGCGTGCCACGGACCTCGGGCTCGGGCTGGAGGTGCTGGAGGACGGCACGACGCGCGCCGACCAGGCGACCAAGGGCTACGTCATGTCCTTGCTCGGCCTGGAAGCGCCGATGACGGAATTGCAGGCAGCCACGATCACGGCCGAGGCGTATGTGGCCGAACTGACGCCGACCTTGGAGCGGCTGGGCTTTACCGCTGACGAGGTCGCCACGATCACGGCGGCGGCGATCGACAAGATGACGCAGGCCGCGCAGGCCGCGGCGATCGCGGCCGAGACGGCGTCGGCCAACCTCTACAACTCGACGATCTACGGCTCCAACTACCAGCCGCCGGCGGACAGCTTCCTCTACGGGCTGGTCGGGGCGAAGTACGACATCCCGGCCGGCGGCGGCGTTTTCGCGCCTCTGGTGTCGGCACTGGAGCGCACGCGCACCGGCGACCGGGCGGCCTATGACGAGGTGTTCGCCCGGGCGGCTGCGAACCTCGGTAAGGGCGTGTTCACGCAGGACGAGCGGGCCGCGGTCGAGCAGTACGCATCGCAGCTCTATTCCCAAGCGCAGCAGCGGCTGGCGCGGAACAACCCGGCGCCGGCCAACGACAACGGTTCGTCCACATCCTCGGGCGGCGGCAGCAGCGGCGGCGGCTCGTCGGGCACCGACAACAGCGTCCGCGACGCGCTCAACGATCAGATCGACGCGCTGCGGGAACTGGCCGACATCCAGCAGGACGCCGCCCGCGAGGCCGAGCGGATGGCCAATGCCTTCAAGAGCGCCGCGGACAGCCTGCGCCTCTACCGGCTGGGCCTTCTGACCGACCCCTCGAACAACCCGGCGTCGCTCGGCGACCAGTTGGCCGAAGCCCAGCGGCAGCAGGCCGCGGCCCTGGCTCGGGTGCTGGCCGGCGGCCCGGATGCGCCGGATGCCGCCCGCGAACTGGAACAGGTCAGCAGCACGGTCCTCTCGCTCGGCCGCTCGGTGTTCGGTTCCTCGCCGCAGTACGTGGCGCTGTTCGACCGCACCATCGGAATGCTGACGCAGGCCGAGGGCAGCGCCAAGACCTTCGAGACGCAGCAGATCGCCCTGGCGACGGCCGCCAACGCGGAACTGGCGCGGCTCAACACGCAGATCGAGGCGCTGCGGGACCAGCTTTCGTCGTCCTCTGGTGGGGGCGGCGGAGGTGGTGGGGGCGGAGGCGGCGGAGGTGGGGGCGGAACCCCGCCGGCCCCCGGCCAGAACTACGCTTTCGGCTACACCAATCTCGGCCGCAATCAGGGCGAGACGGCGAACGACTTCATCCGACGGATGTTCCCCAAGGTCGCGGCCTCGATGGGCTCCGGCATCATCTCGGAACAGGCCGGCTACAATTGGGCGCAGGCCGCCCATGCGAGCCAACTCCCCGGCCTGACCAATGCCGGATACTACGCCGCGGCGATCAAGGCGGGCTTCCCCGGGCCGTTCGAAGGCACGAAGCACAACGACTTCCTCCGCCCTGGCGGCGTCTGGATCGACGCCCGCATCCAGTCGTTCATCACCGAACTGCGGAAGCTGACGACGGTCCCGGTCGGCTACTTCGGCTATCCGTTCGCGGCCGGCGGGCTCGTGACCGGCGGCACCCCTGGCATGGATAGCGTCCCGGCGATGCTGATGCCGGGCGAGCGCGTGTTCAGCGTCCCGCATTCCCGGATCATCGAGGGGCTGGCGATGGGCCGGTCCAACGACAACTCGGCCGTGGTCGGCGAACTCCAGCGGACCAACGCCATCCTCGAACGCCGCCTGTCGATGATGGAAGCCCGCCTCGCCCAGATCGACAGCGGGCAGAACCGCGGCAACCAGACCCGTGACGAGATGCTGGCCGACGCCAAGGCCAGCCGCGCCGCACGCGCACCGAAGGCGGGCGCCGCACCCGTCCGCAGCCGGGCTGCCTGAGCCCACCACCCCACGACCAAACCGTCTGATCGGAAAGGAGCCCGGCCATGGCCGCAGGTGATTTCGTCTACTACAACAACTTCTTGGTCGCCCTCGGGAACAAGGAAGTCGACCTCGACACCGACACGTTCACCGCCGCTCTCTGCACGTCGTCGTACACGCCGGATCGGGCCGCGCACGTCGATATCGGCGACATCACGAACGAACTGTCCGGCGGCGACTACGCGCGCGTCAACCTGACCACGGTCAGCAAGACGCTGACGGGCACCGCCCTGAAGTGGACCAGCGACACCATCGATTTCGGCAACCCGGTGACGCTCACCGCGAAGTATCTCGTCATCTTCGACAACACGCACGCCTCGGACATTCTCGTCGGCTACATCGACCTGAACACCGGCGGCGGTTCGGCGTCCAGCACGACCGGCCCGTTCGAGGTCGCGCCCGACGGGACGCTGGGCTGGTTCACGATCGACGAAGCGTGATCGGGGGCTGAGCCATGGCGCTGATCGACCGGACCTACGCCGAGGTGCTGGCCGATGCGTGGCCGGGTGCCGAATGGTCGCTGCGCGGCGACGAACTGGACACACTCGTCTGGTCCGGCCCGGGCGAGGCGCCGTCGCGCGGCGATATCGAGGCGGCAGCCGATGCCGCGTGGCTGTTGCGAGCCAAGGCCCGCGCCGCCGCGGAGATCGACGCGCAGGCCGAGGCGGAGCGGCTGGCCATGATCACGCCCGGCAGCGGGCAGGCGATGGTGTACCTGGAGAAGCAGCGGGAGGCGCGGGCGTTCCAGGCCGACCCAGCGCCTGCCGAGGGGGTGTATCCCCTGCTCGCGGCGTCGGTCGGGGTGGACACGGTCCCCGGGACTGGGCGCGCCGTCCAGACCATGGAAGCGGCCGCTGCCGTCATCCTGGCCATTGCCGCGAACTGGGCGCAGGCGGCGGCCGGCATCGAAGGCCGGCGGCTGCGGGCCAAGCGCGCTGCCGAGGTCGCCGTCGATATCAAGTCGGTCGAGGCCGCGATGGCGGCCGAAGGCTGGCGGGTGCCCTGAGTCGTGGCGCGCATAGTCGGCTACGCAGAGGATCTGAGCGAAAGCACATCTACGACGACGACGGTCGCGACCAAGGCGCAGGTCACGGCCAACCTCGTCAATGGCACGACCTATCTGCTGGTCTGGTCCTACCTCGGCGGGGCCGATGACACGTCGAGCGTGCTGCGTGCGACCCTGCGCGACACCACGGCGTCCAGTACGGTCGCCGTGTTGCGCCACGTCTCGCGCGACGCGACGGACTACGTGTTCCAGGGGGGGGCGGCCTATTACACGGCCGCCGCGACGGCGAGCCGGTCTTTCGCCGTCTCCTATGCCCGCGAATCCGGGTCCGGGACGGTCAAGATCAAGGGCGTCCGGCTGCTGCTGGTCGAGCTTGGCGCAAACGACAAGTTCGCCGCGAACACCGCAAACCAGACCACCACGAGCGGGTCGCTGGTCGACGCACTCGCGCTCACCTTCACCCCGCCATCGTCTGGCGACTACCTTCTGATTGCATCGGCCGCGGTCGGCAACAGCGCCACCGAGATCGAGATGCAGACGCCGGGCGGCACCAGCGTCAACAACTGCAACGCATCGCTGATCGGCAATACCTCCTACGTCGCATGGGGCGCGATCTGGAAGGAGACGCTGGCGGCATCGAGCCAGACCCTGCGCATCCGCTGGCGATCGACCTCCGGCGGCGCGCAGAACCTCGACGATTCGTTCCTGATCGCGATCCGCCTCGCCGACCTCCACAACGCGCAGACCACGCAGGACGACACCGCCGACGGCGGCACCTCGGGCACCTACTCGACATCGGAAGCGCTAGCCGCGACTGGTCTGGCGCCGGCGACCCGCGACACCGTCGTCCTGGCGGCGGTGACGTTGTCGAACGACAGCGACACCGTGCCGAGCTATGTCGAGGTTCGCGAGGACAGCACATCGCTGACCGAGGGGCTGTTCGAGCGTCACGCAACATCGACGCGCAAGGCCGCGTTCGGGCTGCTCGGCTACAAGGTCACGACCGCATCGGCGTCGATCACATTCGATGTCCGGCGGAAGTCCGGGTCCGGGAACACCACCACCGTCGAGTATGCCGCGCTGGCGCTGTTCGAGGCGCCGACCGGCTCCGAACTGACGGCCGGCGGCACCACGATCGACCTCACGCCCGGCTCCGCGACCGTCCTGGCGGGCACCGGCTCCATCCTGGCATCGACCGGCGCCACGATCGCCGTCACCGGCGGCACGGCCGCGCTGTCCGTGGGCGACATCCTCGCCGCGGGCGGGGCATCCATCGCGGTCACCGGCGGCCCCGCGACCCTGACCGCCGGCACCGGCCTTGTCCTGACGGCGGGCGGCGCCTCGATCGAGCTGGCCGGCGGCCCGGCCTCGCTGGTCGCGGGCACGGGGTCGCTGCTGACGGCCGGCGGCGCCGATATCGAGATCACCGGCGGCCCGGCATCCATCACCGCGGGCGAGAACGCGGAACTGGTGGCGGGCGGCGCTCGGCTGGCACTGGCCGCGGGCCTGGCGGCGCTCGTCGTCGGGCAGGTGCTGGTGGCCGGTGGCGGCGCCCTGGCGGTCACTGGCGGGCCTGCCACGGTCACGGCGGGCACCGGCTTCGTCGCCACGGCTGGCGGCGCCCAGATCGCGGTCCAGGGCGGCCCTGCGACCGTCACCGCCGGGACCGGCGTCGTCCTCACGGCCGGCGGGGCTTCGGTCCAGATCACCGGCGGCACGGCCGTCGTCACCATCGGGCAGTCGCTCACCGCGACCGGCGCCGAGATCGCGGTTGCCGGCGGCCCGGGAACGCTCACCGTAGGCACGGGGGCGGTCCTCGACGCGGGTGGTGCGGCCATCGAGGTGACCGGCGGCACGGCCGTCGCGTCCCTGGGCGCGCTGCTGTCCGCGGGCGGTGCTGCGCTCGAATTCATCGGCGGGCCGGCGACGCTCACCGCCGGGCAACCGTTCTCGGTCACGGCCGGCGGTGCGGCCCTGGCGCTCACCGGCGGGCCGGCGACGGTCAACGTCACGCAGGGCACGGAACTGACGGCGGGCGGCGCGCTGCTGTCGGTCACCGGCGGCCGGGCGACCGTTCTGGCAACCGCGCCCTACTACTTCCTGCGCCCGGCGCCCGGCGACCTGGACGCGCTGGTCGAGGCGACGCACACCGACGTCGTCGGCATCTTCGAGGTCTACGTCTACCGCACCAGCCTCGGGGCCTCGGAATGGGTGCGCTGGTCGACGGCGGCCCTGACGACGGAGCCGGACGACAGCCTGCCCAACTACGAATTCGACGATCGCGTCATGGATTTCGCGATGTCGTCGAACCTCTGGGCATCCGACGATGCGCGCGGCGTGATCCTGGGCGAGAGCCGGGCCAACACCGCCGAAGTGACGCTCGACAACGCCGATGGCGAACTGGACGACCTGTTCAACCCGGGCCTCGACGGGGTCCGCGAATACCACTGGCGCCGCCGACCGGCCCGCTTCCGCATCGGCCATTCGTCCTGGGGCTACGACGACTATGTCGTGGTCTGGGCCGGGCATGTCGAGGAAGCACAGTCGGACGGCCAGACCGCGACGATGCAGCTTCGCGACATCCTGGAGCGGCTGGACAGCCCCGTGAACGAACGGGTCTACGAGGGCACGGCCTGGATCGGGGAATCCGCGTCGTCGGTCGCCATCGGGACAGGTTCCAAATCGTTCGTCCTGCCCAACCTCGTCACCAACGGCGCCTTCGGGACGGACCTTTCCGGTTGGACCGCGGGCACGGGCTGGGCGCAGTCGTCGGGCACGGCCACGAAAACCGCGGGCACGGCCTCGACGCTGGCGCAGGACAACCTCGTCACCGCGGCCGAGAACCTGTATCGCCTCCGCGCCACGCTGACCCGCAGTGCGGGCACGATCACGGTCATGGTCGACGGCGAGGCGCTGGCGGATGCGACCTTCAACGCCTCCGGCACCATCGACGTCACGTTCACCGCTGCGGGCTCGGCCACGGACATCGCGTTCTCCGCGGATGCGGCCTTCGCCGGCACGCTCGACGACGTCACCGTGCGCCAGGAGCCCGAGGCCGAGGCCGGCGACATGGCGAACGTGGCCCGAACCTCGGACCTGTCCGTGTCGTGGATGTGGGGCGAGGTTCTGTCCTGGACGCCGTCGACCGGAACGCTGGTGGTCGATGTCGATATCGTCGGCGGCTCCGGCACCTTCTCGGACTGGTCGATCTGGTTGCGCGGGGATGAGGGCGGGCCAGACATGGCCGGCAAGCCGGTCCCGGACCCGCTGGGCATCGTGCGCCGGATGGAGCCGGACTATCTCGGCTCCGTGCAGGGGCACCTGCTCTATCGCGGCGCCATCGGGGTCTGGAACGTCGAGAGCGCCTACGACGGGGGCAAGTCGATCGGACTGGCCGGATCGTTCCCGCCGGCCTCGGGCGAGGTCTATATCGACGAGGACCGCGGCATCGCGTGGGTCGCGAACGACGTGACGCCCGACCTGCCGTTCACCGTCGATTGCGTCGCCGGGACCGGAACCTACACGGCCCGGCGGGTCTGGACCCAGCCCGGCAGCTATTCGCTGGTCATCCCGAGCGGCGTCACCTCGATCCGGTTCAAGGGCTGGGCTGGTGGTGGCGGTGGTGCGGCGGGGACCGGCAAGGGCGGCGGCGGGGCCTTCGTCGACACCACGATCGCGGTCACGCCCGGCGAATCCCTGCTCGTCGTCATCGGCGGGGCCGGGCGGTTCCCGAGCGCATCATATCCATCTCTGGGCACGTTCTTCGCGCCGGCCGGACAATCGGCGCTGGGCGCGGGCGGCGTCGGCGCCGGTTCTGCCGGCACCGGCGTCGCGGCGACCGAATGGGGCGGTGGCGGTGGCGGTGCCACGGGCCTGAAGCGCGGGACAACCCGCGTCGTTGTCGTCGGCGGTGGCGGTGGTGGCGCGAAGAACCGCAACGGCGGCGGTGGCGGCGAGGATGGCGGCTCCGGGGCGGCCCGGGACGGCAAGGCGGGCGAGGATACGGTCGGCGGTGACGGCGGCCAGACCACGACCGACGGCGTCACTGGGTTCGACGGGCAGGACGGCGACAACGAACTGGTCTTCGGCGAGGGTCCGGGCCGCGGCGGCTCCGGGCAAGGCGGCGGTGGCGGCGGTCTGCATGGCGGCGGTGGCGGTGCCAGCGACACCATCGAAGGGGCGGGTGCCGGTGGTGGTGGTTCGTCCGAGGATGCCGGCGGCACGACCGAGAACGGGAGCGGCGACACGCCCGGCGGCGCCACGGATGGCGATTGGGATGGCGTAGCCGGGACCGGCGGTGCCGTGGGATCGGACGGGCAGAACGGCCGCGTCGTGATCTCGTGGTCGCAGACCCTGGCCGGGCTCGACCCGACCGGGGGGAACCTGCTCCGGGATGTCCTGCGGGATCGCCGCGGCTATCGCCTGATCGAGGTCGACGAGTCCGATCTGGTGTCGGTCGAAGCCGATGCGGCGAGCAAGACCTTCACCTTCGGCGCATCGCTCGCATCGCTCGGCATCCAGGAACTCGACGTGTTCTCTCTGGCCGGGACGAGCGCCAACGCCGACACGCCGTTCACCGTCCAGTCCGCGGCATCGACCACGATCACGGTCAAGGAAGCGGTCGAGGACATGGGGTCGGATACCGCCTTCAGCCTGGCCCTCGGCGAGGTCGACGGCACCGCCTTGTCCGATCTCGACGCCGTGACGGATCTGATGGGCCACGTCCTGCGCGAGCCCGGCGAGACTGGCCGGCAGGTCGCGGACAAGATTTTGGGCTCGCTCGGGTGGTTCCTCGACGTGACCCGGCACGGGATCATCACCATGGGTGAGTTCGGTCCGCCCGCGGATACGGCCGACCACACCATCGACGAGGATGCCGAGGGCAGCATATTCGAGATCGTCCGGGAGCCTGCCGCGCCCGCGATGTGGCGCGTCAAGGCCGGGGCGGAGCGGTGCTACCGCGTCCATTCCAAGCCCGAGATCGCGACCAGCACCGCCGACGCCGACCGGCGCTTCGTGCTCTCCGAGTGGCGGGAGAACCCGCCGGCACTCGGCACCGACACCGACGTCCGCACCCGCGACCTGGCCGCGCAAGAGACGTTCTTCCCGACCCTGTTCGCCTATCGCGCCTCGCTCAACACCCGCGTCCCGGAATGGCTGTCGTGGTTCACCCCGGATCGGCAGGCATATCGGATCACGATCGGGCCGCGCGCATGGGCGATCCGCCAGGGCGAGACGATCGCGGTCAAGGCGCCTTCGATCGGGATCGACGACTACGTCAACATGGTGGTCATCGGCCGCGACATCGCGCACGCCGACATGACCGGCCGCCTCATCGTGTGGAGATAGCCGGACATGGTCGATACCGCCCTGATCGCCCGCCTGAACTGGGTCTGGGAAGACCCGCTCGTCGCGTTCTCCGGCGGCGATTGGGTCGCGACAACCACGGTGCGGCTGGCGAACCTGCTGAACCTGCGGACGGAGAGCTACGCCCGCACGGCCTCGGCCGCGGTCTCCGATACCATCCTGACGGCGACCTTCGGCGCGGCCCGGCGCATCGATCACATCTGGCTCGGCTACACCAACGCCAGCGATGCCGCGCGCGTCCGGGTGCTGGCGGGCGGCGTTCCGCTCGACCTGGACCTGACGGCGCAGACCGCGGAAACCGTACCCACGGGCTTCACCTTCGCCCGCTCGACCGAGGCCAGCTATTACAATGCCTCGGGCATCCTGCAGTGGGCGGCGGTCGACGAGCCTCGCTACGACCACGCGCCATTGACCGGCACGGCGCTGGGCTACCTCGACGAGGCGTCGACCGACTGCCGGGCGCTGGACAGCGAGGACTTCTCGGCCTGGACCGACGACGGCGCCACGGTCGCCACCAACTCTGACACCGCGCCCGACGGCGCCACGACCGCTGACCGTATCACTGAGAAAGCGACGACGGCTGCCCATGGCCGGACGCGCGCCGTGACCTGGTCGGCGCTGACCCGCTACCGGGTGTCGTGGTTCGCCAAGGACTCGACCCGGTCCTGGCAGTGCCTTCGCATCTACGACGGGTCGGCATCGAAGTGGCTGTTCTTCAACGCGAACACCGGCGCCGTCGGTCACGCCTCGTCCGGCGTGACGTCGTCGGTGCAGCAGCTTCCGAATGGCTGGTGGCGGGTCTGCGCGGAATTCCAGGCCAGCATCGGGGCGGGCGTCGGGCTGGTCGGGCTGTACTGCGCAACGGCCGATGGCGGCGACGCGACGCCGTCCTATGCCGGCGGCACCGGGAACCGGATCATCGTCTGGGGGGCGATGGCCGAGAGCGGCACGGCCTCGGCGCGCCCGTCCTCGTATGTCCGCACCACGACCAGCAACGTCACGCGCGCGGCGGACGGCGGGCTGACCCTGAGCGGGGCCGGCTTCTCGGCCATCGTGCCCAGCGGGGCGGCGGCGCTGTCGCTGGCCGCGGCCTTCAGCCTGCCGGAGACGGCCTTCGGCTCCGCCGACTATCCGGCGGCGCGTGTCGATGGCGGGTCCGCGGCAAACCGCGTCCAGGTCGGCCACACCGGCAGCGGCGCGGCGCTCGGCGCCTTCGTCAACGCCAGCTCCGTCAGTCAGATGACGGCCACCGGCGGCACCGCGACGCAGGGCGGCACCACGCTGCGGGCGGCCGTCGCGATCACCACCAACGACGGCCGCGCCGCCTTCAATGGCACGCTGTCCTCGGCCGACACCAGCCTCGCGGTCCCGGCCGTGGGTCGGCTCGTCGTCGGCGGCGGCAGCGGCCCGATCCACGTCGCCCGCGTCGCGGTGGCGGCCGGCCGCATCGCAGACGCCGACCTCGACGACGTCTCGCTCGACCTCGACGACTTCGACGCCGCGGTGCCGGCCCTGGTGCCGTGGCAGGACATCGTGCCGGTCACGCACGCGCCGAGCGGCGGATTCATCGCGTTCGGCCGGCAGTCGGCGACGGGCAAGGTCCCGACGGACGAGCGCGACCCGCGCGGCGTGTCCTGCCTGATGGTCCTGGACGACGCGGTCGACGTCGAGACGCTGACGATCCAGATTGAGGACCCGGCCAACACCGACGGGTATTTCCAACTCGCGACGCTGTGGGCCGGCATGTCCGCGCGCCCGGCCTTCGCCCCGATCGCGGGCGCCTTCACCATCGGCCCGGTCGAGGAATCCCGGCGCCGGCGCAGCCTGGGCGGCACGCTGCACGCCCGCCGGCTGTGGGCGCGGCGCCGGCTCACCGCGGCGCTCGAATACTCCGCGGCGACCGAGGCGCTGGCCGTGTGGCTGGAGACCGCGCAGGGCCTCGGCGGCACGCAACCCGTGCTGTTCTCGGTCCTGCCGCCGACGCACATCGCGGCCGTCGACCAGCCGCGTGCCACGATCCTCGGCGTCCTCGAAGAGCCGACGCCCGTCGAGCACCAGACCGTCGACCGGTGGCGGTGGGCGTTCTCCATCGTCGAACTGTAGGAGGCCACGATGCGTTTCGTGATGGTCATATCGGCCCTGCTGGCCTCCCCCGCCTTGGCGCAGCCATCGCGCGGCCCGACGCCCGAGGTCGCGGCCGAGCTTCTCAAGCAGTTCCAGGAGCGCCGGACGGCGACCGGCGAGATGCAGCCGGGCGGGACGCTGGTGATCTACGCGACGCGCGACGGCTCGACGTGGACGGCGATCCGCGAGATGCCGGACGGCGTGTCGTGCTTCCTGTCGGCTGGCGAGAAACGGCGCCAGGTGATCGTCGGGCGGGGGGCGTAGAGGTGGCCGGCGAAACCGGGCTCGACCGGGCTCTCGGGCGGTTGGAGGGGAAGTTGGAAGAGGTCCTGAACGATCGGCAGCGGCGTGACGAGGCCGTGG
>Ga0075163_10011156_pt1 | contig 11716 bp, 12 predicted proteins | sample JI1023141ADNA_FD_71478 | JGI IMG/M metagenome (GOLD analysis project Ga0075163, IMG submission 71478) | Wastewater effluent complex algal communities from Wisconsin, to seasonally profile nutrient transformation and Carbon sequestration -... | ecosystem: Engineered > WWTP > Effluent > Algae... | reverse complement strand
AAGTCGCCGCTGACCGTGCAGGCTGGCGGCGCGGGTCGGATCTTCTTCAAGGCATCGAATCAGGTGACCTACGACAAGGTCTACCCGGTGCTCGAGTACATGAACAAGACCATGGCCATTTCGCAGGTCGACATCGCGATCGCGAAGGGCGGAGACAAATAGCCATGGGGATGTCATCCGGCGGACATAAGGGCGGCCCCTCTTCGGAGATCAACGTCACGCCCTTGATCGACGTGCTCCTGGTGCTGCTGATCATCTTCCTCGTCGTCATGCCGATCATGATGAAGATGGAGACCCTCACCATCCCGCGAAAGATCGACGACAGCCAGGAGCAGCCCGACAAGGACGCGTCGATGCTGAACCTCAAGGTGCTGGTGACGGGCGACGTGGTCTACAACGACGGCAACGCGGACGAGGTGCTCAAGGCGGCCGACCTGCTGGGTCGCCTGCGGCCGAAGATCGAAGGCCTCAAGGCCGGCATCGAGAAGGTCGTGTTCGTCGACTTCGAGGACGGCGTGCCCTGGAACACCGTGGTCTCGACGATGGACCAGATCCGCAGCCTCGCGACGGACTCGAACCACGACGACGTCAAGGTCGCCCTCAAGGTTCGCGAGGACAAGGACAAGGCCAACGCGCCTCAATAGCGGTCCGGCCTCCGGTTCCTGCTCCGCCCACGCCTCCCACGTGGGCGGTTTTGTTTTCGGGGGGTGGCTGGCGACTCGAGTAGCCTGCGACACCTCGATCGAGGTCCGGCCATCGCAGTTGGGGCCGACCGTGGGCGGTTTCGCGTGCGGAACCCCTCGTTTCAGATCCCTGCGACAGCGGCTAGAGACTGCTCCTCACCAGTTTCATCGGCGCTGTTACGGCGGGTGATCACACAGTCGTTCCCCGTCGAGAGATGGCTCTGATACGAAGGCTTGACAGCCTTCACTCGCGGTTAGTACAAGCGGTCGAATTTTCTGCGTCGTAGTGCTCACGCCACGCGCGTTCGGGAGGAGCCAAAAGACTATGCACAAGGTGACGAAGTTGATGTTGGGTCTCGGTGTCGCACTCGCCTTTGGCGCGTGCACCGATACCGAGAGCACTACCGACCTGAACCCCGTCGGTCCGCCGATGCTGCGGCAGGTTCGGCTGAACAACAAGACGATCAACGATGACGGTAGCTCCTCGAACAAGACCGTGTTCGCGTTCGGCTCGCACGAGCTCGCCGAGCCCGACGAGCTGAAGTCGAACCAGGTGACCAGCGCCGTCGCGGTGACCAACAAGCTCCGCCTCGTCATCGACGAGCTCCTCGTCGGTAACAACCTCGAAGAGGTCGCTTGCCGCTCCGCCGTCGACGACGACGCGTTCGCGCGGGTGCCGATCGGCGCCACGCCCGATGACATCGCACGCTGCTCGGTCGCCGACGACGTGCTCCCGAGCTCGTGCTCCGGTCCCACCGCCGTGTGCATCTGCCAGAACGCGGCCGGTTGCATCTCCAGCACCGGCGCCGCGATCGCCGAGGGCGCGCCCGTCGGCGTGCTCGACATCAACCAGGACGGCGGCACCGACGACACGCGCTTCATCAACAACGCGGTCAGCCTGATCTGCGGTGACATCACCGTGCCCACCAACCTCGACGCCAGCTACTGGCAGCCGTCGGGCGATCAGAACCGCCCGGCCGTCGGCGGCTTCGAAGCACTCGGCCCCGCCGTCGTGCTCGTCCCGGATGGTCCGCTCCCGACCAACCTCGACTGTCACGTTGCGTTCTCCACGGAAGTTACCGACAAGCAGGGCATCCAGGTCTGCGCGCCGCCCGATGGCGACATCAAGCAAGACTGCTCGCCGGGCAATATGGATGCCTTCACGTTCCGCACGGAAGTGCTGAGCCTCAAGGTCGTCTCGTTCGGCAACAACGCGATGGGCGTTCCGCGCACCGCGCCGATCATCCTCCAGGCCACGGTGCCGCTGAAGGACACCGTCGCCAACGCCGGCTCGATCACGCTGGTCCCCAGCGCGGGCGCCGCGCCGACGTTCACCGTCGCGTTCGACCCGGCGATGAGCCAGGTCGTCCAGATCGTCCCGGACGCCGGCACGCCGCTGCTCGCGAACACCCAGTACACGCTGACCGTCACGGCCAACGTCACCGATACCTACGACCAGCCGCCCCCGGCTCCGTTGGTTACCACCTTCACCACCGGCGCTAACTAACAAGAGAAGCGAGAACCACTATGAAGACGAACAACAAGCTTCTCCTCGCAGCGATGCTCGGGACCTCGGGTCTCCTCGGCACGCAGCTCTACCAGACCCAGGTCGTGATCGCGCAGAGCGCCACGGCCGGCGCGATCCAGGGCACCGTCACGGACAGCAAGACCGGCGAGAAGCTCGTCGGCGTCACCGTCACGGTGACCTCGACCTCGCTCCAGGGCGCCCAGACGGCGATCACCGACGAGAAGGGCTTCTACAAGATCTCGCCGCTGCCCCCCGGTGACTACCTCGTCACGTTCTACTACCTCGACCTCACCGTCGAGCGCACGGGCGTCGGCGTCGGCGTCAACCGCACCACCCCGGTGTTCCAGAAGCTCGATCAGGGCAAGGCCGGCGGCGAAGTCGTCAAGATCACGGACACCGCTCCGACGATCGACCCGACGTCGACCACGCAGGGCATCACGATCGACAAGAACTACATCAAGAACATCCCGGTCCCGGGTCGCACGTTCGAAGCGGCGCTCGGTGCCGCGGCCGGTTCGCAGGGCGACGGCGTCGGCATCTCGTTCTCGGGCTCCTCGTCGCTCGAGAACCAGTACTACGTCGACGGCGTCAACACGACGGGCCTCACCTTCGGCACCGTCGGCTCGCCGGTCATCAACGACTTCATCGAGGAGATCGAAGTCATCACCGGTGGCTACAACGCCGAGTTCGGCCGCGCGACCGGTGGCGTGATCAACGTCGTCACCAAGTCCGGCTCGAACGAGTTCAAGGGCTCGGTGTTCGGCTACTTCCAGCCGGGCATCTTCACGTTCAACAGCGAGCGCACGCCCACCAACGCCACGTCGATCGACGCGAGCGCGGACACCGTCTACGACGCCGACTTCGGCTTCGAAATGGGCGGTCCGATCATCAAGGACAAGCTGTGGTTCTACGTTGGCTTCGCGCCGGCGTTCTCGAAGGTGGACATCACCCGTACGGTCAAGAGCCAGACGGACTGCCGCGCGCTGCAGACGAACGGCACGCTGTCGGCCTGTGATACGCGCCTCGCGGCGATGGGCGGGTTCGCCGACGGCGCCCCCGACGTCGATCCGGAGACGGGCTTCTTCATCACCAAGGACATCGATGAAGAGATCCGCAGCAACACGTCGACCAACTACAACATGCTCGGCAAGATCAACTACGCGTTGAACTCCGAGAACCAGGGCCAGCTCAGCATCCAGGCGTTGCCGGGCTCGTCGAAGCAACCGGGCATCTTCGGCCCGCAGGCGTCGGGCTTCAAGACCAGCCAGCTGACCACGGACGTGTCGGCGAAGTGGACGTCGAAGTTCAACGACAACAAGACCGAGGTCGAGGCCGTCGTCGGTTGGCACCGCGATTACTTCGACGTCAAGTCGTTCAACGGCACGCTCGCCAACGAACCGCGCCAGGTGCTGTTCGACGGCAGCCTCGGTCTGTGGGCACCCTCGGGTGCCGGCACGGGCATCCCCGAGAGCCAGCGGGTGATCGACGGCTGCCGCAACATGGATCAGCCGGGCGGCGGCAACGACGAGTTCCCGTTCATCGACAACTGCCCGATGGACGCCTCGGCCTACGTGGTCGGTGGCCCGGGCTCGCTGACGCGTGACACCGAGCAGCGCCGCAGCGCGCGCCTCGGCGTCACCCAGCGCGTCAAGGCGGGGGGTAGCCACGAGTTCAAGGCCGGCGTCGACGTCGAGGACAACTACTCCGACAAGTCGCGCGCCTTCTCGGGCGGTGCGTTCCTCCAGAACTCGGTCGGCAACGCCGTGTTCGTCGATCGCTTCGTCCAGCTGCAGGGCGCCACGCAGACGGACCCGCGGTTCGACAACTCCTGCAAGTCGATCGTCCCCGAGCCGGATCCGGATCCGACGGACATGTTCCCCGCGGGCGCGACCAAGCCGGTCCCGTGTGACTTCATCGGTGGCACGCTCGATTCGCCGGGCGCGAACATCAAGGGCAACACGCTGAACTGGGCCGCGTACCTCCGCGACTCGTGGCAGATCCAGCCGAACCTGACGCTCAACGTCGGTCTCCGCTACGAGGAGCAGCGCCTCCGCTACGCCAACTTCCTGCAGAACCAGGCCGACCCGCTGACGGGTAACGCGCTCGGCAAGAACGCGATGGAGCTCAAGGGCAACTTCGCGCCGCGCGTCGGCATCCTGTACGACTGGACGAAGGAAGGCCGCTCGAAGGTCTATACCCACTGGGGCCGGTTCTACGAGTCGATCCCGATGGACATCAACGACCGCGCCTTCGGCGGCGAGATCACGTACCGCCAGCGCTTCGCGACCGGCAGCCCGGTGTGTGGTGATGCCGACCCGAACCTCGGTGGACCGAACGGCGTCGGCTGCCTCGACCCGGCCGTCGTCGACATGGCGCAGACCAACCAGTTGATCGGCGCCAGTGGCGTGCTGATCGCCCCCGGTATCAAGTCGCAGTACATGGACGAGATCATCGCGGGCTTCGAGTACGAAATCCTCGAGGACCTCAAGGTCGGCGTCTCGTACCAGAACCGCCGCCTCGGCCGCGTCGTCGAAGACGTGTCGACCGACGGTGCGAACACGTACATCATCGCCAACCCGGGCGAGTGGGCGAAGGAAGAGGAGACCAAGATCGAGAACCGCATCGCGGTGGTCGACGGCGCCTGCCAGAGCGAAGGCCCGTCCTCGCAGTCGTGCGTCGAGCGCGACCGGTTGACCCGCGACCTCGGCATGTACAAGGGCATCCGTGGGTTCGACAAGCCGCGCCGCGACTACAACGCGCTGCAGTTCACGCTGACCCGCCGCTTCTCGAAGGCCCTCTACATCCAGGGCTCGTACACCTACTCGAAGACCGCGGGTAACTACGGTGGTCTGATCTCGTACGACAACGGCCAGATCGATCCGAACATCTCGTCGCAGTACGACCTCATCGAGCTGCTCGCGAACCGCATCGGCCCGCTGCAGACCGACCGCCCGCACTACATCAAGCTCGACGGCTACTACACGTTCGACTTCAAGAAGTCGGGCTCGCTCACGGTCGGTGCTCGCCTCCGCGCGCTGTCGGGTACCCCGACCAACGCCCTCGGTGGTCACTTCCTGTACGGCGGCGACGAGTCGTTCCTGCTGCCGCGCGGTCAGCTCGGCCGCACGGACTTCGAGCACGGCCTCGACATGCACTTCGGCTACGGCAAGCAGCTGAACAAGAACTACAAGATCGAAGTCTTCCTCGACGCCTTCAACATCTACAACCGCCAGGGTCAGGCCAACCTCGAGTCCACCTACGCTCCGTTCTTCCGGCTCTCGGGCCCGGGCGGCGTCGGTGGCTCGCAGCAGAACGCCAACCCGATCTCGGGTGGTACGTACGAGGACCTGATCTTCCTCAAGACGATCGACGAGACCGGCAAGGAGCCGGCGAACCCGACCCCGATCGGTACCAACCCGAACTTCCGCAACACGACCTCGCGCTACGCGCCGGGTAACGCCCGCATCGGCGTCCGCCTGACGTTCTAACCGTCAGCCAGCTTGTTGCGATGACGCCGGCAGCTTGCCGGCGTTTTTGCGTTTGGGGGGAACCGCGTGCCGTGTCAGAGCGCGGTGGTATCAACGGGGAGGTGCACGGGCTGAACGAAGAACAACGCGCTGCCGTCGATCACGGCGATGGGCCGCTGATGGTCCTCGCCGGCGCTGGGACGGGAAAGACGCGCGTGCTCGTCCAGCGGATCGCGCGGCTGGTGGAGAGCGGGATCGCGCCCTGGGAGATCCTGGCCGTCACGTTCACCAACAAGGCGGCCGGGGAGATGCGGCATCGCCTGCGCGAGCTGCTCGGCGAGGCGGCGGACGCGATGTGGATCGGCACGTTCCACTCCACCTGCGCGCGGCTGTTGCGGCGGTACGGCGAGAAGATCGGGCTGCCGCGGAACTTCGTGATCTTCGATGACGACGATCAGGTGAAGGCGATGGAGCGGCTGCTCAAGGAGACCGGGCTGGATGCCCAGGTCTCGCCGCGCACGATCCTGTCGCGGATCGATCGCGCGAAGAATCGCGGCGTCGATCCGCGGAGCATCAAGGTCGGGATCTACGACGAGGAGGTCGAGCGGCTGTACCCGATGTACCAGGATGCGCTGGCGCGCGAGCACGCGGTCGATTTCAACGACCTGCTGCTGAGGGTCATCGACCTGTTCGCTCACGAGCAGATGGGAAAGGTCCTGCGCGGGCGGTTCCGGCACGTCCTGGTGGACGAGTTCCAGGACACCAACCGCGTCCAGTACGACCTGGTGAGCAAGTTCGCGGCGATCACGCGCAACCTCACCGTGGTGGGCGATGACGATCAGTCGATCTATGCGTGGCGCGGCGCGGAGCCGAAGAACCTGCTGGATTTTGATCGCGAGTTCCCGGATGCCCGCGTGATCAAGCTCGAGCACAACTATCGATCCACGCAGACCATCCTCGATGCCGCGAACGGCGTGATCCAGAAGAACCGCGATCGCCACGACAAGAGCCTGTGGACGGACAAGGGCATGGGGGACAGCCTCGAGCTCTACCAGGCGGGTGACGAGCGCGGCGAGGCGTACTTCATCGCGCAATCGATCCGGCGGCTGATCGATGACGGGCCGCACTCGCCGAGCGACATCGCGATCCTGTACCGGACCAACGCCCAATCGCGCGTGCTCGAGGAGCACCTGCGCGCGGCGCGGGTCCCGGCGAAGGTGGTCGGGGCGGTGTCGTTCTTCGAGCGCAAGGAGGTCAAGGACGCGATCGCGTACCTCCGGCTGCTCGCCAACCCGGCGGCGGATTCGGCGTTCGAGCGCATCGTCAACGTTCCACCCCGCGGCATCGGCGACACCACGGTCGACCGGTTGCGCGCGGCGGCGCGGGCGAACGGCACCGGGCTGCTCGATGCGGCGCGGCTCGCGGCGCGCGAAGGCGTGGCCGGTCTCACCACGGCGCCGCGCAAGAAGCTGCAGAGCTTCGTCGAGCTGATCGATGGCCTGCTGGACGTGATCCAGCAAGGTGCGTCGGTCGGCGAGACGATCATCCAGGTGGTCGATCGCAGCGGCCTGCGCGCCAAGCTCGAGGCCGAGGCGTCGGCGGAGTCGCGCGATCGGCTGGACAACCTCGCCGAGCTGGTCTCCACGGCCACGGACTACGACGACGAATCGGGGGCGCCCGGTGACGAGACGGACGATGGCCCGCCGCTCACCGCGGTGGATGGGTTCCTCGAACGCGTCGCCCTCGCGTCTCCCGGCGATCAGACCACCGGCGAGCAGGTCGTGCTGATGACGATCCACATCGCCAAGGGGCTCGAGTGGCCCATCGTGTTCCTCTCGGGGATGGAGGACGGGTTGTTCCCGTCGCTGCGCGAGCGCGAGGGCACCTCCGAGGATGCCGCGCTCGAGGAGGAGCGCCGCCTCGCGTACGTCGCGATCACGCGTGCGCGAGAGAAGCTGTGCCTGACCCACGCGCGCACGCGCCGGCAGTGGGGCGAGATCCGGATGCAGGGGCCGTCGCGCTTCCTCGAGGACATCCCCACCGGCTGCTTCGGGCAGAAGTTCTCGCGCGCGCCGCGGCCGTCGCTGGTGCCGCGCGGCCCACGCCTCGATTCGATGGACGATCAGTCGTCCCCCGCCGCGAGCGGGCAGTGGCGCCAGCGGAAGATGACGGCGAATCGCCGGCTGCAGAACGAGTTCGACCAGCGCTCGTACGACGACGAACCGGTGTTCCACGTCGACGACGACGCGCCGTCCGGCTTCCCCGTCGGCGCCAACGTCTCGCACTCCACGCTCGGTGTCGGTCGGGTGGTCGCGGTCGCGGGGACGGGGCGCGATCAGAAGGTCGTGGTCGATTTCGGCACGCTCGGGCGCAAGACGGTGTTCGCGCGGTTCCTCGCCGCCGAAGCCGCCGGCGACGACCTCAACTGAGCGCTCGACGCGATCCGCCGTCAGGCAGCGAGCTACCAGGCCGCCCCCGCATCACCGCATCACCGCGCCGCAGGCACGGCACGCGAGCTCGCGTGGCGTGGCCGGCGTGGCAGTCATGGGCGTCGCCAGGTATGCGCACACCACGCCGAGGAGGCCGAGCACCAGGCCGAGCACGGCGTAGAACGCGACGTCCTCTCGCTTGGCCTTGGCCACGTAACCGGCCCACACCGCGAAGCCTGCACCGATCACCACGTAGAGCATCAGATAGATCGCCACGAGAAACCTCCAACTGTGAGGCGCGCACTTCGCCCGCGCCTCGCGGCGGTTGCGAACAATTTCGAACGAGCCGCGCAACTCCGAGCGGGCGCGGGCGATGGGTGCCGCCACAAGGAGACACTTCATGGAGATCGCTCTCGTGTTCGGAATCGCTGTCAGCTGTGGCCTGTGGGCTGGTGGAATCGCTGCTGGCAAGCAGCGCAGCTTCCTCGGCTTCGGGGTGCTCGGCTTCCTGTTCGGCGTGATCGGCGTGCTGATCGCCTACGTCATGGACGAACGCCCGTTCGACCCGTCCACGCCCTACGCCCGGCGGTGACGTCAGCGCCGGAGCTCGCCGGCCGTCGAATCGCCGACCGCTGGCGGCGATGGGCGTCGGCGGTCGTGCTCAGCGGTCGTGCGCTACGCCGTCTCGCCGCTGTGCGACGTGCCAGAGCACCCCGGCGGGATCGACGACGTACGCGATCAGCAGTCCCCAGGGTTGCATCGCCGGAGCCTTGGGTGGGGGCACACCAAAGCGCTTCGCGAGCTCGAGTGACTCGATGTGCACCCACCACGCGGCGAGATCGTCGACCACGAGCTGCATCATGGAGTTGGCCGCCCAGTCCTCCTGGAAGTGCCGCTGCAGGATGAACCCACCCGAGCCTACGCGGAAGATGGCGACCTCGTCGTCGAGGGTCTTCTCGAAGCCAAGGGCTTCGTAGAAGCGCTTGGACAGCTCGAAGTCCTTGGTGGGGAGAAACGGACGCGCCAGCTCTGTCCTCGTGGGTACGCTCATCGTCAGCTCCTTCGCAGAGCCTATCGCTCGGAGCCCGTCAGGCGCTCGAACAGCCGCGACACGATCGGGATCTGGAGGCCGTGCTCGCGCGTGCGTGCCACCCACGCGGTGATCGCCTGCGTGGCCTCCGCGACCAGCTGCTCCGCGACGGCCTCGGGAGCCTGGCGATGCGACGTCGGAGCGGTGGCTTGGTTCCTCATTGCGAGATCCCCAGGTGCTGCTCGATGCGGTCGACGCGCCCTCGGAGCTCCTGATCGTCGCAGGCATTCGCACGAGCCATGGCTCGGAGTGCGACCTCCAGCTTCACCGCATCGATCCGCTCGCCGAGATCCTCGCGGGTTTGATCGAGCTTGACGTTCGTGATGTCGAGTTGGGGTTTGAGATCCTCGCGGGTCTGCTCGAGCTTCGCGTTCGACGCATCGAGCTTCGCGTTCGTCGCATCGAGCTTCGCGTTCGTCGCATCGAGCTTCGCGTTCACGCCGTTGACGACATCCCCGAGTTGCTGGAGGACCTCGGGGATTGGTTCGTGACCGTTGCCTTCCACAGACACCTTGCAAGTATGTGCATCGGACCAGCTCCGTCGCAACGAGCACACGGCGCTTCCCCAACCCTGAGTTTGTTCGCAACCCGTGCGTGGGGCGGACGACTCGGCGCCCACAAGGAGACGCTCATGGGAATCTACATTCTGACTGGAGTGATCGGTGCGATGTGGGCCGCGGCTGTCGCGAGCTCGAAGAACAACGACGTGGTGGTGTGGGGCCTGTTCGGCCTGCTGTTCCCGCTGTTCGGCGTCATCTTCGCCTACGCCGCGGAACCGACGAAGCGGCCTCGCCTCGATCTCGCGATGCGGGAGGCTCAGCCGGAGTAGCGCAACGGCCGTGATCGAGACGAGCCCGATCGCGCACGCGACTACTCGGGCATCTTCTCGGTGATCACGGCGAGCTTGATCGCCGCACGATTGCGCCAGACCTCGACCTCGGTCGCCTTGCCGACCGGCGTGGTCGAGACGAGCCACGGCAGCGAGCGGTGATCGACGGCGCGATCGCCCCACTTCAAGATCACGTCGCCGGTGCGCAGCGTCGAGCGCGCGGCCGGCGAGCCGGCCTTGACCTCGGTGACCAGCGCACCCTGGGTCTGCGGGAGGCCGAGGTTCTGCGCGAGCTCGGCGGTGATCGGCTTGACCAGCACGCCGAGCCAGCCACGCGCGACCTGACCGTAGTCGCGGAGCGCGTCGAGGATCTCGCGCACCCGGTTGATCGGGACGACGAACGACAGCTCGGTCGAGCCGCGCTCCGCGGGAGCGATGGCCATGCCGACGACCTGACCGGCGGTGTCGATCACCGGACCGCCGGAGTTGCCGCGATGGATCCGCGCGTCGGTCTGGATGTACGCGCGGTAGCCGAGCGTCGGGCCCTGCACGAGCGAGCCACCTTCGCGACCGGTCGCCGAGACGATGCCCGCCGCCGCGGTGACCTCGTCGCCGAACGGATTGCCGAGCGCGACGACCCACTCGCCGACGTGGAGTTGATCCGAGTCGCCCATGCGGAGCGCGTGGAGCCGCGGCACGTCGATCTGGAGGAGCGCGAGATCGAGGCGAGGATCGCGGCCGAGCACCTTCGCCGGGACCTCGGTGCCATCCGGCAGCACCACCTTGAGGTTGCCGGCTTCGATCGTCGCCGCGCCGTCCTTGCCGGGGGACGCGACCGCCGCGACGATGTGGTCGGTGGTCAGCACGTAGACGCCGCGCGACTCGACCAGGAAACCGGTCCCGAGCGAGACGTCGGCAACCGAGTCAGGCGCGCCGGGGAACATCGACGCCGGTCCGGATTTGACCGGCGAGGTGGCGCGAATCGCGACCACGCCATGCTTCGCACTCGCGACCAGATCGACGAACGAGCCCGGCGCGCTCGGGTAGAGCAGGCGCGCCTGCTGGGGATTTACCGACGGGGCGGGCCGTCCGCCATCTGCGGGAACTTCGCGCTCGCGGCACCCGCCGAGCACCAGGGTGCTGGCGAGGAGGACCAGCCCGGCGCGCAGCGTCACTTCGCGTGAGCCTTGTTCTGCGCATCGACGAACGCGATATGCAGGTCGTAGAGCAAGCTGGCGATCAGCTTGGACTCCGTCTCGTCGAGGTTGCCCTTGGTCTTCTGCTCGAGCATGGCGAGCACGTCGATGAAGTAGCGCGCCGCTTCGAGGTCGACGGGATGCGAGGTGCCGTCGGGGTCGGGGAGCAGTCCGAGCGAGACCTGGACCGTCGACGCCGTCGACAACACGTAGGTAGAGAAGTCGACCGAGCCGAGAGCTCCGGGTTGGTCCGCCATGGGGCGAACATATACCCGATCCCCGAGCTCACCTCGGCTGCCCCCTGACCTTCCGCCACCGGAGGGCTCTCCAACATGCGCCGGCGCCTGCCAACCCGCCTACGGCAGGCAACCGTGCGGCAACCTCCGGCGTCCTCGTCCCTCCCGAGCCGCCCGTGCGGCGATCTCGTCGAGCGCCCGGCACGTGCTGAACGTGCCGGCGTCGAGCGCCTCGTCGACCTCCCGAGCCGCCCGTGC
>Ga0075163_10011155_pt1 | contig 11717 bp, 9 predicted proteins | sample JI1023141ADNA_FD_71478 | JGI IMG/M metagenome (GOLD analysis project Ga0075163, IMG submission 71478) | Wastewater effluent complex algal communities from Wisconsin, to seasonally profile nutrient transformation and Carbon sequestration -... | ecosystem: Engineered > WWTP > Effluent > Algae... | reverse complement strand
TAGCCGCTTTCGATCAGGAAGCGCAGGTAGACGTCGGAACCGATGGTCGACGGGACGAAGCTGGCGTTGCCCGTCAGTCCTGTAGGTTCTCAGTCTTCGTGGCGGATACTCGTTTGAAATGGCGGGCGATGGCGGATCCGCCACCACGCTGAGTATTCGTCGACAAGGGGTGGGCAAACAATCTCGGAGACACGGTGACGGTTAGCCTTTCGAGTCAGCTCACTGGCTGAGCTCGATCAAGCGGGCAGTCGCTCGATCGATGAAGCGTCTTGGTGCAGTGCTTGGTATCGGGCTCCTGCCCCGCCGGGCCGGGGATCACGTGGGGGCCGTTCGTTGAACGGCTTAAGCGACTGGCGGCTGCCCCGAGCAGAGAATCCAAGACGTATCGGGCGCAGCTTGTAGCGGTGAAACGGATGGGCGCTGCGGCGACTCTGGAACCGGCCGTGTCGCGCCGTACTTAATACGCTCAGATTCCGGGCACGGGCGCCAACGGTCCTCTAGCTCCAACGACGACTCCGTAGGGGTGAGATTCCTGGCTGCAAGGTGGGCCGTGACTCGGTGATGTCGAGCTGTTCAGGGCGTCGGTGCGGATTGGTCCGGTGGTCCGGATTCTGGACGTTGCAGGGATCCGCACCGGGCAGGTGTGGCGACACAGGCCCGGACCCTGGTCAGAGCCCCACCCGTCACATTGTTTGAGGCATCCAACTCTCAACCTCTAACAAGCGCGATCGACCGACTAGGCGGCAATCGTGGTCCACTGCAAGCTGTTTAGCTGCCTTCGTGAACTCCGCGTTGGTCACCACCATGCTGGTGGCGCACCGATAGCGGACGGCGCCCGAGGCGGCTTGCTGGACCGCTGACACGCCTACCGGGGTAGCCAGTCGCTTGCACTGTATGGCGACCTTGTGTGAGTTCTTCGCCGCTATGAGATCTACCCCATAGTCCCCGGTCGCCGGCGTCGTAGAAACGCTCCATCCGGCACTCCGGATCAGCGCGGCAATATAGTGTTCGAACTGAATTCCTGACATCACGTCGATGTCCGACCATCCCGCCGCCCGGTATTCGGCTTCCCGCTCTAGTCGTGTCAGTTCAGCTCGCAGAGCCGCGCTTTCGATTCGGGATCGCTCGGCCTCCAAGTTTGCTTGCCGATGTCGCTTTATCGCCTCGTTGAGTACCGCTTCTTCCTCGTCCAAATATTGCTCAAACTCGGCCATGGACCGCTCGAAGCGGCGCTCCGCGCGTATGGCCCGAACTTGACGCACTCCCTGTAACGCCGACCAGCCCAATAGAATTAAGGCGACGTAACCCAGGTAAATCGGGACTGCTCGGTCGGGATCTCGAGTAATGGCGAGGATTGCGAAGAATGGGCCGAAGTAGATCAGACCATCACGAAAAGTGAACCGCATGGCTTCCCCCCGTTCCGTAGTGCGCGTCCAGTCAGAACGGGGTTACGCCCCCGACGCTGACTGTCATGCCGTGCCCCGTCGTATCGTTGATGAATGTCGTATCTTCACTCGTCGGTCTGATGGTCCAGCCCAAAGCGCTGTACGTGGTCCCGTATCTCAGAGTGTCGATGGGCTGTTGGCCGCGGTCACCGGCAGTCCACTCGAAGTCGCCGGTGATTGAGACACTGACACCGTTCGCTGGTGCGCCGTACCGCAGGGGTGTAGGAACGTCGAACTCGACGAGGCAGATGACCGATCCTGCAGTGATCTGGCAAAACGTTCGGCCCGACTGCGTGCCTACCCATGCGCTCCCCTGCGGCGCCGATAAGGCGACGGGTACCGGAGGCGTACTCGGGATGGGGCTGGAGGTCGACGGGGCTGGCCGGCCCGCGGAAGGGGAACTGTTGGTCACCGACTCGGCGGACGCCGTGCGACTTGTGGGCGCTGGCGCAGTCGCCGAAGGTTCGGACTTGAGGTGGTAGCCAACGAGGCCGGCGACCACAATCGCAGCGATAACGGCGCTCACGACTGAGGCCGCAGTAATACGCCCGGCAGTCCAAAAGGGCGGTTCCCACTCCGGGCCATCGTCGAGAGCCCATGCATGTGACTGGTCTCCGACAGGTGGGGCGAGCTCAGTTTCGGCCGATGGCGTCGAGTCGACCGCCGTCTCGGGACTATCGCCAGCCGCATCTAAATGCCCCATGGCCGGGCATCGTACTTGTCCCCACCGGGCGTAGACGGTCGTTCGCGCTCGCCATTCCAGCGACCGCTCTGTCTGTGGTTGTCGCTAGCGTTCCGGCCATGACCACGTCAGCCAACAACGCAGCCATGTGGGCCACGTCCGCCGCGAACAAGTTCCGCGAAGTCGCCCGAACCACCGAGAACGAGACGACGAGGGCTCTGGCCGAAGGTCTGACCCACCTCGCGGAAGCGATCCGGGTACTGGATGGCGCTTGACCCGTAGGCCGACCGTGCCGCCACCTCACCCCGCCGACGCTATACGTCATGTTAGGGCTGTAGGCGCTCAAACGGCTCGTACCGCCAAACTCTTCCGGTCGCGCGGCGAATGGGCTGCAACTCAACAGCGTTCGCCGATGCTTCGCGCTGGCGTAGGCACCAAGAGCCGCAGCCACGTCCGTCTCTTTCAGCTCCACACCCGGAAGCCCGACGCCTTCGATAACCGCAGCAACGCTCGCGCCGTTCCTGATGTCGAAGTGGACGGAGGACATTGCGGACCGCAGCCCCTCCATGGCGGGCCGGCCGCCTCCGCCGACGCAGACGATTGTCACCTGCGTTGCAGTACGCAGCTCCAAAGCCATTCGGTCATCCAGGAGCTTCGCCTCGGCAGCGGCCTTGGCGGCTTCATCCCTGGCCTCCGCAGCGATCCTCACGCGTTCTTGTTTCTCTTCGTTGGCAAGCTTTTCCTTCTCTCGCCTTGCTTCGGCAGCCGCCGCCTCTAACTTCTCGGCAGCCTCACGTTTCATATCCTCCGCACGCCGCTCTGATTCCCGCCCTGAGGTCTTCAGCTCGATGGGCAGTTTCTCGTTGGAAGGAATGTACGGAACTTTGCTTTACGTGCGACAATTACCGCAATTGCGTCCGGACGCGGAATCTTGTGGTTCTGCGCGCTTCCCTCACACGAAGCTGCAGTCCTTGTGCTGTGACGAGAACGGGAGCATCCTTACTCCACACCACAATGTCGTGGAGCAAACCGGATGGCGCAGCAACTCAAGGTCGACGTCTCATCCGCGGTGCTGTCCTACCGGCCCGCGGCCGGTGAAGACCGCTCACTGCCCCTGACGCGGGTGGAAACCTCAGCTCTCTACAGGGCGTCACCGTGGCGGACGTTTCGGTGGTACTACGGCCAGAAGCACTACTCGGGCACCTACTGGTCCGCCACGATGAACGATCACGTCATCTACGAATCACGGTTAGAGCTTGAGACCCTGCTGCTGGCCGACTTCGATCCAGCGGTAAGCCGAATCGTCGCTCAGCCCTTCATGCTTCAAGCAGACGTCGATGGTCAGATGCGCCGCCACACTCCCGACTACCTCTTTGAAACGGCGGAAGGGCCCGTCGTAGTCGACGTCGTGCGGGCAGCTCGGCTGAGCAACCCCCGGATTCTTCAGCTGTGCTCGTGGACTGAACATCTCGCAAATGCTCAAGCGTGGGTCTACAAGACTGCATCCGAGACGCCGCCGCCCCTGCTGGCCAACGTCCGATTTCTTGCCGGATATCGCCGGTCGCGATACATCAACGAGTGCATCGCGAGCGAAATGCGTTCGAACAAAGACAGTCTCGTCGGGCTACCGATCATGCATGCCGAGCAGAAGTTTCAGACGAATCCGCGTCCGCTGGTGCGTGCAGCGCTACTGCACCTTTTATGGAGGCAGGAGCTTTTGGTTGACGTATCGCAATTGCTCCGACCGACGACCATCATCGAGGGGGCGAGGTGAATCGAGCGGGCGTGCCCGTCGGTATTGGTTCTCGCTTCAGCTACGACGGCGAGGTCATCGAGGTCGTCGAGGTCCACTCCGTCGCCGGAGCGGTCGAGGCCCTGGCAAAAAGTCTTCACGCCGGGACGGTCCACCGATATGCGTTGAGCGAGTTGATGTTCTCTGATCGGTCTCGACTGCTCGACGACGATCTTCAGGTCCGCGAGGCAGTGATTACCGGTGATGTCGCAACCGTTGTGTGGTCGGCGGCGCCTGAAAAGGCGAGGCAAGAGGCGCGGGCGCGTGCAGCACACGTGCGGGAGGTCTTGACCGGCTATCGATCCGGTTGTGCGGAAACCGCACAACCGGGCGAGCCTCGAGCCCGGTACAAGCCGTCGCTGCCCATAACCGACCGTATTGCCGCCAAGGCCAAGGAAATTCACGCCGGCTTTCGGAGCGTCGAACGCTGGATTGCGATCTACCGCCGAGACGGTGAATGTGGGCTGATATCGGGCAAAGCAACGCAACCGCAGCGAGGGAGCGAGACGTTCGCGCTATTCGAACAAGCTGCGCTGGACGTCATGATCGAGCTCACCGACAAATCCCGTCCGACAAAGCAATTCATCGTGGCTCACGCCACGGCGCGACTAAACAACGAGCACGGCGAGAATACTGTTCCTGTGCCGTCAGCGGCGACGGCATACCGCATTCTGGAAAAGCTGGAAAAGCGTCATCCCACGTTCAAACTCAGTACCTCGCGCAACCGCGACATCGCGGCACGGTTGTTGAAGTCCTATGGAAAGCTCTCCCCTCAGCGCCCGGGGGAGTACCTCCTAATGGACACCACCCGTTTGGACGTGTTCGCCATGGATCCGCAGACCTTGCGTTGGGTCGCAGTCGAACTGACCGTAGGCATGGATTGGTACTCCCGCTGCATCACGGGGTTGCGGCTGACGCCGCAATCGACGAAAGCGCTCGACGCCGCCGCCGTCCTTTATCAGTGCTTCCGCCCGATGCCGGCGGGGCAGGACTGGCCTCTCGAGGCGATCTGGCCCGCTCACGGAGTCCCTCGATCAGTGCTCGTCGAGATGGAAGCGCTCGATTCCGCCAGCGTGGGAGCTGCAACACCGGCCATCGTGCCGGAGACCATCGTCGTCGATCACGGCAAGATCTACGTCGGCGAACACCTCACCAGCGTGTGTCGCCAGATGGGAATTTCCATTCAGCCCGCGCGTCTCCGCCGAGGCCAAGACAAGGGACCGGTCGAGCGGTTCTTCCGAACCCTACGACAAGGATTTCTGCAGGAACTGCCCGGCTACAAGGGTCCCGATCTGTACTCGCGCGGGGTAGCACCTGAACAGGAAGCCTTCTTCTTCATCGACGAACTCGAAGCCCTCCTGCGGGAATGGGTCGCCACGGTGTATCACCGGCGTCCGCATAGCGGGACGGCGGACCCGGGGCTGTGGTCGATGAAGTTGACCCCGGCCCAGATGTTCGAGCACGGAGTCCACCGAGCCGGCTACCTCGAAGCTCCCCGGACACCGAACCTGGCGTACCACTTCTTGGGAGTCGAATGGCGGACCATTCAGCACTCCGGCGTCGAGATCGGGAAGCGCCGATATCGGGGAGAGGTCCTCGTCGACTACATCGGCGAAAAGAGCCCCTATCCTCACCGCGGCGGGTTGTGGCCCTTTCACGTCAACTCCGACGACATCAGACAGGTCTACTTTCTCGACATCAAGGACCCAGACCCGCAGTGGCACATCCTTTCCTGGACCGAGGCAGTCCCGTGTCCGATGAACGAGGACGGCCTCGCCTTCGCCCGGAAAATCGCGGGAAGTAAGCACCGCTACGTCGACGACAAGCTAGCTCTCGCCGAACTCTTGGAGCGACGCAAACTGAGCCAGGGTCACACCATGGCCGAGCGCCGCGCCGCACTGCGATTGTCCCGCGAGCAACACTCGCTGGGTTTGGACCTCGCGGCCAGCCAGCCCGTAGCCTCTCAAGCCGCAACCAGATCACTCGATCCGAACACCACAAGCGGCGACTCTGAATATGTCGCACCATCCGTTGCCGATGAGCTCGACGATGTTCCGGGCGGCGCCTTCGACGATCACTTCTACGACGACGTACTGGACGACGTATGACTGCCGCCCAGATCGTTGCTCGTCCGAAGTCCAACCTCGACAACCTCACCACGTCACGGAAGGAGGGTTGGCGTGATTTGGTCGACGCTCCTAAGCGGCAGCCGCCGGAGTCGTTGTCCAAGAAGCAGATCAACCAACTCGGTGAGGCCGCCGCCGACATCTACAATCAACGCCGATGCGACTGGCACAACAACCTTGGGCCATTCAAAACCCCTCAGCTGACCCACCTCCACGATGCGCTGTGGGACATCATGGACAGCAGCACCCAGGACGGCAACAACGCTAGGGGAGCGGTCGCCGTCGATGGCTATCCAGGGCTGGGTAAGTCACGCGCCGCCGAGGAGTTCGCCAAGCAGTTTCACCAGCGCGAGATCACGCGGCATGGACCCTTCACCACAGCGGGTCACGAACGGTGGCCAGTCTGTCGAATCGGCATGCGGGGCAACACCAGCATGAAAGACTTCAACACCGCGCTGTGCGACTTCTACGCCCACCCCGGAAAGAACCGCGGCAACACCGAACAACTGGGCCGCTACGCCCTTGATCTGGTGTTGAGCTGCGAGACGCGATTACTCATCATCGACGATCTTCATTTCTTGCACTGGCAACGTCATGGTGGGGTCGAAATCAGCAACCACTTCAAATACATCGCCAACGACTTTCCCCTGACCCTGCTGTCCATCGGCGTCGGACTCGGTGCGCGGGGAGTCCTGCTCGAAGGGACGTCCTACGACGATGCGGTTCTGGCTCAAACCACACGCCGCACCACCATGCTGGACATGTTGCCGTACAACGTCGGTAACGATCGTGGCCGCACGCAGTGGCGGGCCCTTTTGGCCACGATCGAGCAGCGCCTGGTCCTCGGAAACAAGCATCAAGGCATGCTCGCCGACGACCTGTCCGACTACTTGTACGAGCGCAGCACCGGTCACATCGGCTCACTCATGGAGCTCGTACGACGCGGGTGCGCCCGAGCGATCCGTACCCGCGCAGAGACCTTGAACAAGCAGATCTTCGACACGTTCAAGATCGACAGCGCCGCCGAGAAAGCCCGCAAAGAACTTTCGGTGGCGTTCCGCACACGCAAACTGACTACGAAAGTACAACTGCGGTGACACGCAGGCTCCCACTGCGGGTGCCGCCAACGCCAGGAGAGGCCATTGACTCCTGGTTAGAGGCGTACGCCCGACGGTACGAGGTGTCACGCTCGGAAGTTCAACGCGCCCTTGGTTTATCCACAACCGACGCAAAGTGGTTGGTGCGCCTATCTGCCGCCGAACTCGAAAGTGCCAGTACGGCAAGCGGATTTGACAGGAAATGTCTGTTGTCGATGACGATGGACTGCTTCGACGGCGCGTGTATCTCCGTTCGGGACGACACTCGGCGACTGCGACGCTCGTTTTTGTGGGGCGGGTACTACAGGTCTCGATACTGCCCGCGATGCCTGGCCGACTCGGGCGGGCGATGGCAATTGGCGTGGCGGTTGTGCTGGTCGTTTCTGTGCGTGAAGCACCTGTGCTTGCTGGAGGACGTGTGCCGGGTCTGCGGCGGTGAACAGCGTACGATCCGCCACCTGTTCAGCGGAGTTCAAGGTGCAAGCCTGTGTACCGCTAATCGGAGGAACGCGATCTGCGGAGCAGACCTTTCCACGGTCGACGTTCACTCGGTGGCGCCGTCGCACCGATCCGTCGCGGCGCAACGCACGATCTATGACATCCTCGACCGCGGCTATGCCGCAATCGGCGTGTACGCGAGCTCTCCACGCACAGCACGAGATGCATTGGTCGACATCAGTGTTCTAGGGTCCCGGGTGTTGGCCCATTCGCGGTGCAGCGGCCTATTCGACGCACTTCCGCAACGTGTCCTCGACGCGTATCTCGATGACGGTCCACCGCAAGCTCAGCCGTGGCCGCAAGCGGAGTACAAGTCGATCAGAGAGCCGCCGCAGACTGCCGCGCTGGCCGCCGTTGCCATTGGATCCGCGCTGCGAATATTGGAACGCCCAACTGTTTCACTCGCGGCGAGCGAGATGTCCTGGCTGGTCCCCGACCGTGGCCTCGGTAGAAAGCCCGCAGGCTTCGTGGCTGGTCTTGGGGGTAGCCCAATCTTGTCGAGGGTCAATATTCAGGCCTACATGCCGAAGCTTGGTCCCATACGGCAGTTGCGCCATCAGCCGACAAGGACGACACGGCCTCGTCAGTCGTGTATTGGGCTAGACAGTGACATCCTCGCGGCCAAGGTTCCCACCATCTTCTGGCCGGACTGGTCCGTGCGTCTTCAATCCCGCGGGCGGCGAAAGGTCGAAATCCGGCGGCAAGTGCTTTCCTGCTCGACTCTTCTTGTGTCCCTACAGGTCTCAACTGAGCGCGTGACTCAGATTCTGGGTACCATGCTCACCGGAGCGACGCTGTCGAGCACGCTCAGCCTGCTAAGTGCTGAGCCTCACTGGTCGGCCGTCACTACGGCGTTGACGCGCCTCAACGACTACCTCACGTTGACCCCGGCGCCCGTCGACTATGCGCGACGGCGCTCATTGGATTACCGGTCACTGCTCACAGATGGGGACTGGTATCGACTGTGTGACGGGCTCGCTATGAGCCGGGGAGGTCCGCAGGCGCCCGCGACAGCCAGAAGTTATCTCATCGGCCGCGTCAGCGGCCTGCCGGTCGAACTCACGACACCGACGGAACTCAGCGGTAACTACTCATTCGCGCAAAACGTGCGGAACTTCCCATTGCACCTGACATCGGTGCTCGCCGAGAGCCTCGACCACAAGGCTCGATGCTTTCTTGACGACAAAGACATTCACGAGCCACTCACGTGGTCCCCACCGCTGCGACTGCTCGACCACCTTGAGCTTCCAGGCGACTACGTCCAAACCATCGATCTAGACACGCTGCACGCGAACGTACGCCGCCACCCATCCTCGGTGACCGCTATCGCCGGCACGATCAACGCCGACGCGTCAGTGGTTCGCCACCTTCTCGAACAACATCCGTTACCGCCACATTCACCTGCCCCGCGGCCCTATGGAAAGCGACCGTCTTTGCAGCTCCGTTCGGCGCTTACCCCGGAACGGCTGCGGACCTTGCACGTCGTCGAGAAGAAGTCTGGCCGCTCAATTGCCGAGGAGTTTGGCGTCAGCTACCCAGTGCTTCGCCGCCTCGCGGCAAGCTATGACATGAGCTTCGTTCAACCCCTCGAGCAGCCGAGCCCGGAGTGGCTGTACGAGCAGTACGTCGTCAAACGCCGGCTGCTAACAGAGCTCGCCGAGGAGTTGGGCGTGTGCTTTGACTCGGTAGCCGCGTGGATCAAAGAGGCCGGCCTTCAGCACGCGAAACCGACCTATCAGGCTCCCACTATGAGTGCCGAAAATGCGGCGGCCTTTCTCGCGCCCGTCCTGGCGCGCAATGCAGGACCGCGATCACTACAGAACTTCGTCGATGCTGCCGCACACGGAAACCTAGCCAGCGCCGCGAGAGAACTGGGGATGGACCGTAGTACCTTGCACTTCCAAGTGAAAAGCCTTGGCAAGGATCTCGGTGGACCGCTTCTTCACAAGGCGAAGATGCCGCTGCCCATGGCCCCGACCCCGCTGGGGATGCAGGTCATCGATGCCGTCAAGATCCACCAACAGAGCCACCACAGCGCGGTGTCTTCGTGGCCCGCGGCTCAATCCTCGGGTGGGAAAAGCTCTGCCGGAGCCACTCCCAAGGCGTCGGCAAGATCGAACAACCGCTCGTAGAGCAGTCCTCGTTTGCCGGACTCCACGTCGATGAGGACGTTGCGCGTCACGCCAGAACGCAAGGCAAGCGCCTCTTGCGTAAAGCCCTTCGCGATGCGCAACTCTCGGATACCGCGCCCCACAAGCTGGCGGCGAGCCGCCCACAACTGCGCCCTCGCTGGGTCCGTCTGACTCGGGCGCGTCGGCACGCACCCAATTAGTTGGCGAGAAAGGTCCCACGTCTGCCCTACTAGTAATACATTGACGGGTAGGCGGCCACCTGCAGATCGACAACTGATGCGTGAGATCGAGGAGCAAATGATCTCTCGCGACTAGTGCCATCGGTGGTGGGCTTGCAATGCGTGCAGAAGATCCAAGTAAGAAACTGCGTACGCTTCCGCTGCGCGTCGCGCCTGAGGAAGGCGAAGCGCTGACCTCCTGGCTGGAGGCCATTGCGCGCCGGCACTCTATCTCCTTTGTCGACGTCGCAATCGCCTGCGGCGTCCCCCGAAACCTCAGTGTGACAGCGTGGTTGAGAATCGCTGACAACCAACTGGACAACATCGCGAACGTCACCCGACTACCGGTCGACTGCGTACGCAAAATGACCCTGCACAGCTACGCCGACGCACTTCCTGGCATCGACTTCGCCGAGCGGTCCGGCGTCTTCGCGCTCTGGGTAAGGCACCAAGGGGCCCGGTACTGTCCTCGCTGTATTGGTGATACCGGGGCACGGTGGAGAACGTCGTGGTACCTCAACTGGACGTTTGCCTGTCTTACTCACCGATGCCTGCTCGTCGACGAATGCCCACACTGTCATCGCCGACAACGAGCAGACGTGCCGCGAATCCGTCAAGTTCCGGCAGCCAACAGTCGATGTCGCGCTGACACCCTCATCTCGTCTACATGCCATGGGGAACTGGCCGATGTTTATCCACTGCTACTAGACGCAGAAGATCCCGTTCTCGCGGCACAGCAATCAGTCGATGCGCTTCTCCGCGGCAAGGACCTCCGGTTCGGCTTGTACGCCGGTCGCCCAACGCCACCTCGCCATGTTCTGACCGACCTACGAATCCTCACGCAATGGATCTACACGTCCAGGTTCGTAGGGGACTTCCATGGCCGGGCGTCCAGCAGAGCGACTGCTGCGATCACTGAACAACGAGTCATCGCGGCACGCACACGAGACGCACAGTGGCGACGGAGCGGAGTCACGCCCTATTCGGTCGACATTGCAGCCGGTATGGTTCACGGCCTCGAAATTCTTAGATCGCATACGGATTGGGGCGTACCCCAAGGCATTGGAGAGTTGGTGACGGCCGACGCCGGCGCGCCTCCGAATCATCGAACGTTTGCAATTCGGACGGGCATCTCCCCAGCGCTCAGTCGAGCACTCGCTCCGGCACTCGTGCACGCGAGACACGGCCGAAGCGCCCAGCGTCGTTTCGATCGGATGAGCGCACGTGCAGCTGAGGTCGTGCAGAATTCCGCAGGCGACCAACGATAGGTCGAACAGCCTTCTCGATCGAACGGCCCAGATCTGACAGACCGTTGCTCAACCCTGGCGAGTGCACGACGTCAACACGGTCGTCACATTGCGATGAAGCACCGGTGGCTATCCTTCGACTATGACGAACGAGGGCGATGGCACCAGGTCGGCTCCGGTTTCGCCGCGCCGTTTCGGCCAACTTCCCGGTCTCAGTGTTCCCGACGACTTCGACCAGGCGGTACCAGAGACCGAGGCTGCGGTTTGGGAACCGACCGATTCCGAACCCAAAACTGCCCCTGGTTTCGCGGACCACCGTCAAGACCACTGATTCGCGCCGATTGCGACACCTAACCGAAGTCCTCAGGAAGTGATCGAGTCCGACGTCTAGTGGCGGACCCAACTGGCTCCCCCTCGTCGATCCTTCCCCTCCATCGCGGCACCGACCAATCCATGTCGTCATCCGACGCCGCGGCACGC
>Ga0075163_10011154_pt1 | contig 11717 bp, 8 predicted proteins | sample JI1023141ADNA_FD_71478 | JGI IMG/M metagenome (GOLD analysis project Ga0075163, IMG submission 71478) | Wastewater effluent complex algal communities from Wisconsin, to seasonally profile nutrient transformation and Carbon sequestration -... | ecosystem: Engineered > WWTP > Effluent > Algae... | reverse complement strand
ATCTGCCGGACAGGAGCCTTCGTCATGTCGCCGAGTTACGCGTGGCGTGGTGCTTGCTCGACGCCGTCTCGTGTCACTCGAACCCGAGAGGTATGCTTGCTCATCGCCATGGATTCGCTCGAAGCGCTCCCCGCCATCGACGAACGTCTCGCGTTGCCCGAGGCCGGCTACGAGATCATCGACGGCGTGGTGACGTTCGTGGCGCCGGCGGATCCACCACACGCGGAGGCTCACACCACGATCGCGGTGCTGATCGCCGCGCACGTCCATCCCGACTTCAAGGTCGCGATCGACATGCTGACGCGAACGTCGAGGATCGATGACATCGCGCCCGACGTCAGCGTGTTCCCTCGGAGGCTCGATCCCGTCACGGGCGGGCGGAGCCTCGAGCAGCTGGCGTTCGAGATCGTCAGCACGCAGGCGATGTCGTACGCGGCCACCAAGGCGAAGAAGCTGGCAGACCGCGGGGTCCGGCGCGTGTTCGCGATCGACATCGTGCGCGTGCGCCTGGTCGAGTGGTCTCGCGAGCTCGAGACCTGGCAGCTCCTCGATCTGCGCGGCTCGATCGACGATGCCGCGCTGGCCGTCCCGTTGTCGGTGGCTGCGCTGCTCGAGGTAGCCAGCACCGACGACGAGGTCGCCCGCGCGCTGATCGCGAAGGGCAATCCGGTGATCGAGGCAGCGGCTGCGAGTGCGGCTGCGAGGAGCACCGCGCAGGCCGTCGTGGAGGTCCTCGCGGCGCGGGGCGTTGCCGTGACCGACGAGCAGCGCGCCCTGATCCTCTCGGAGCGAGAGGTGGCTCGGCTCGACACATGGCTTCGCCGAGCGGCCGTGTGTGGCAGCGTCGACGAGGTGATGCGGTAGCGCTACGGCGCGACGCGCGTCACGAAGTCGACGAGGAGCGGCGTCATCGCGTCGGCCTCGGAGTCGAAGTCGAGCACCATCTGGTCGTGGTCCTTGCCGGCGAGAGTGGCGAATTCGACGGGCGCACCGAGCGCGTCGAGCTCGTCGATCGCCGGCGGCACCTGCTCCTGGAGCGCGGCGAGATCGCGATCGCCGAGGAGGATCAGCATCGGCGCGATGTCGGCCTTGAAGAAGGTGCGCGGCGAGTTGGGTGCGACGTCATCGCCGAACACGGTCTCGACGATCTCGGCGTTCTCGGCGGGCGGGTGAGCGGCGAGCGCGGCGAGGTCGAGGATCGGGGAGAGCGGGGCGTAGCCGCGGATCGCAGTGACCTCGACACCCTCGGCGGTGAGGCGCGCGTCGTCGAACGCCGACAGCGCGGCGATGTGGCCACCGGCCGAGTGTCCGGCGAGGACGAGGTGGGTGGGGTCGCCGCCGCGCGCGGCGATGTTGGTCTGGACCCAGCCGATCGACTGCGCGACGTCCGCGTACTGCTCGTCGAAGGTGACCGAGGGGACGAGGCGATAGTTGATGACCGCCACGCCGATGCCCTTGCGCGCGAGCGCGATGCCGACGTTGCTGTAGAGGCCGACGATCGGCTCGAAGAAGCTCTTGTCCTGGCGCTGCCAGAAGCCGCCGTGCACGAACACCACCATCGGTACGTGGGTGGCGCCGCGCGGCATGAACAGATCGAGCATCTGGCGCGGGTTGTCGCTGGAGGTGTAGGGGATGTCGCGCTCGATCTCGACGACGTCCTGGGCGAAGTACGCGTCCATCGCGCCGTTGCATCCGGTCGCGAGCGCGGCGAGGAGGGCGAGCTTCACCACGTGAACCTCGCGACGAGCTCGGAGCGCAGCCACACCGGATAGCCCGTCGAGACGACGAGCGCGAGGTGCCAGCGGTCCGCGAGCGCGAGCTGGGTGCCGAGGCCCTGGGTGACGAAGGCCCCGAGCACGCGCTCGCCGAGCTGGCGATTCTCGACGACGCCGTTGCCGCTCGCGGACAGCCCGAACGCCATCACCGCCTGGTGAAACACCTCGATCCGACCGCAGCGACACCGCGCGAAGTAGGTGCGAGCGCCGACGCCGAACGTCTGGAACGAGAACTCCGAGATCGCCGCGCCGTAGCTGTAGTCGACGAACATCTCGAAGCTCGGGGCGCCGACGAAGCGCCGGCCGAGCTGTACCTCGACGAACGGCGTGTCGAGGTTGAGCCCGGCACCCGCCGAGGCGGTGAAGCCGGTGGGTGGAAGGCGATCTGCCGACGCCGGTGAGGCGATGGCGAGGATGGTGAGGACGAACAGCACGCGCACGATCGCTTCGTAACACACCACCGGCACGCGCTCCCCCGGGTGTCGCGATCCGGATCGTCGGGCGCGGGTGCGTTGGTTTGGTCCCGGCGTGACTGACGTGGTCGACCTCGCGACGGCGATCCCTGCCGTAGCTCGGTAGCTACGCGCGAATCAGAACGGCCCGTGACGGAGGGTCATGTCCTCCGTGGGAGGATGCGCCGATGGCATCCAAGAAGCCGAAGCCGGATCCGCGGATCGACGCCCTGCTCGAGGCACTCGCCACGGACGAAGAGCTGCCGCGCCTGGTCGGGGTGACCGACCAGCTCGCCGGCGCGGATCGCGTGGAGCTCGCCACCGCGCTGCTCGCGCGTCCCGAGGGACGCGACCGCGGCCTGTCGAGCAGCGTGCTGCGCGCGGTGACCGGGAGCGCGACCGACGACGATGTCGCCGCGATCACGAAGCTGGCCAGCGAGTCGCGCATGTACCGCGTCGCGCTGTCGAAGGCGCTCGCGCTGGTCGCCGACCGCGTGGAGGGAGCGGTGCTCGCGCGGGCGTGCGCGAACCTCGAGCCGAGCGTGCCGTTCGGCGAGCTCCTGCTCGGTGCGGGTCGCCGCGCGGTGCGCGCGTTCGGCGACGGGGCCCTCGCGGCCCGGCTGGACGAGCGGGCGAGCTTCGTCGAGAGGCATCGCGCCGTGCTCGCCGAGGCGCGGGCCGACGCGAAGGAGAAGGCGCGCGTGGCCGCCGGCAAGGCGTTGATGCAGCTCGGCGGCGAGGATCGCCTGCACGCCGCGCTGTGGCTGTGCACCGAGGGGGCGTCGTCGGACGAGGCCAAGCGATGGGCTGGGCAGATCGTCGCCGTCGAGCCGACGATCCATCCGATGCAGGGCGCGTTCGTGCTGTCCAACGTCGACGAGGACGATGCCGAGGCCCGGCTGGCCGGGGTGACGGACGAGCGTGCGGTCGCGATCCTCGAGGAGGCGCTGGACCGCGACTGGGGTGGGACGGCGCAGACCTTCGCGTACGGGCGCCCGGCGGTGTTCGCCCAGCCGCGCGTGTTCGCGATGCTGCTCGCCGCGATCGATGCCCGGCGGTTCTCGACGATCCACAAGCTGTTCGGCTCGTCGGCGCGGCTCTGGGCGCGACCGCTCGACGACGCGCAGGCCGCGCAGCTCGCGGAGCGCATGGTGGCGATGCTGGCCGAGGAGGACTTCGAGAAGACGGTCTCGAACTCGTGCCACTACTTCATGCACCCGGGCGGCATCCCGGTGTTCCGCCGCGCGCTCGAGGGGACGCTGACGTACGACCAGCGCGACGGGGTCTACGACGCCGTGCACAGCACCCAGCACGCGTCGGCGCACGACCTGCTGATCGATCGGTTGTTCGTCGAGACCGAGGCGATGCGCGATCTGGTGTTCAGCTACAACCAGGTGGTCCCGGCGGCGCGGCAGGCGGGGATCCTGGAGCGGATCGTCGCCGAGAAGTCGATGCGCGCGGCGTGGCTGTTCGTGGCGTGTCAGGTGCACTGGAGCCACCATCCGCGCCACGTGGTGGCGGCGGCGCGGCACGTCCTCGACTGGGCGGTGACCGGGGATGACGTCAAGCGGCGCGTGATGATCCTGTCGTGTGGCGTGCGCGCCGCGATCGAGCTCCACGACTTCGACCTCGCGCGGCGCTGTCTCGACGGGCTCGACGGGGCGAAGCAGGCGATCGATCCGACGGAGAAGGGCGAGGTCGACACGGTGCTCGCGACCAAGGATCTCGCGAAGCAGCTCGCGGACCTGCGCGCGAAGAAGCTGGATGCCGCCGACCAGGTGCTGCTGGACAAGGTCGCCGCGGCGCGTGCGGCGGGGAAGGCGATCGCGCTCGACAACGAGCAGCTCGGCATCCTCGCGAAGACCAAGGTCCACTGGGTGATCCACCGCGATGCCACGACGCACGAGGTGTGGTGGTTCGATGCCGAGCACGTGTTCCACTACTTCGACGGCTCGGCGCACGTGCCGCCGCCGTTCGTGCTCGCGAACGTGCATCCGGCGCAGGACTACGACTTCGTGGCGCCCGCGCTCGCGGCGTACTGCGCGGGGTGGGCCACCGAGGAGCGATGCCTGCAGCACTCGGGTGGCGATTACCGCGCGATCCTGCGCTGCAAGGAGAAGCTGCTCGTTCACTACTCCGGCATGGTGTCGGGCACGTGGTGGTATCCGTTCACGATCGTGTTCCCCGATGCCGCGGCGGCCTCTCGCGCGGTCGCCGCGCTCGCCGCGCAACCGCCGGCGGAGTTGCGCACCGTCGATCCGTTCTACGTGACCGGCAAGAAGGGCGGCGCGTGGGTCTACCAGTATGGCAACCGCACCGAGTGGGGGTTCGTCGCCGGCAAGGATGCCTACTGGGGCACCGACCGCTGGGGAACGCTCGAGCCGAAGGGTTCGCACGAGGCCGCCGTGGCCTGCTTCACCGCCGGCGAGAACAGCGCGCTCCAGCGCGGCCTGCTCCCACGCGCGATCATGCTCGAGGAGCGCATCCGCTCGCAGGACGACCTGCCGCTCGTCAAGTGGCTCGCCGACCGCGCGCGCGACGACGATCGTCCGATGGCCTGGCTGATCGAGGCCTATCGCGCGATCGAGGGTGCGCTCGCGGTCACCGGGCTCTCGTTCGCGCAGTCCGTCGAGCTCGGCCCACCGGCCACCGCGGCCGAGCTCGCGGAGTACGACGCCACGCTCCCCGAGCCGATGCCCGACGAGATGCGTTCCATGTGGTCGGTGGCGCGCACGCTGCGGTGGCGCGTCGGTGATCGCGAGATGCGGCTGCTCGCGCCCGTCGAGGTGATCGCGAATCGCCAGCACAACCGCGACGCGGTCTCGGCGTCGATCAAGCGGCATCGCGATCAGTGGCCGCTCGAGCACCTGGACGTGTTCATGCTCGACGGAGAGGCGCCGCTCCTCGCGTACGACATCCGCCAGGAAGAGGCCGACTCGTGGATGCGCGTCGGCAAGGAGGGCTCGACGAGCACGTGGGGGCTCAGCCACCTGTTCGGCTGGTGCGTCAACGAGGCCTACGTCGACGCGCTCGTGAAGCTGCACCCGCAGCTCAAGAAGCTGAACTACGGGCAGGCGTTCGCGGAGCTCGCGGGCACGAAGAAGCCGGCGAGCAAGCCCACGAAGAAGCCGGTCGCGAAGAAGGCGCCGCCCGGCAAGAAGAAGAAGCGCTAACCAGGACCTACCTCTCGCCTCATGAAGATTCGACCGGGTGGGCGTACCCTGGGCGCTCCGGATCATGAGCGAACCTGACGAGCCCGATACCGTCCTCGAACGGCCGTCTGCCTCGCCAACCGCCGTGCGCGAGCCGAAGCCTCTCGACGAGGATGTCCCTACCGGGACGCTGTTGCCGGGTGCTCCAGTACGGCCATCGGCGACGACGATCCGCGCGCTGCGGCTCGAGCTCGATGACGTGATCGGGGCCGGCGGGATGGGGATCGTGTATCGCGGCGAGCAGACCGATCTGCAGCGCACGGTCGCGTTCAAGCAGCTGGCGTTCGAGCCCACCGACGAGATGCGCGCTCGGTTCGTCCGCGAGGCCCGGCTGACCGCGCGGCTCGAGCACCCGAACATCGTGCCGGTGCACGTGCTCGAGACCGGTGCGGAGGGCGAGCCGACCGGCTATGCGATGAAGCTCGTCGAGGGCAAGACCCTGGCGAGCTTGCTGCGCGAGGCCAAGAACCGCGTGGTGCTCGAGCAGCCGCTCGAGGCGGAGCACGCGATGGAGGCTCGCCTCGAGATCTTCCTCAAGGTGTGCGACGCGATGGCGTTCGCGCACGATCGCGGCATCATCCATCGCGATCTGAAGCCCGCGAACGTGATGATCGGCGCGTTCGGCGCGGTCTACGTCATGGACTGGGGCATCGCGCGCCCGATCCACGAGGCCGATCGCGTCGAGCCAGCCGCGAGCACGCCGAGCATCGACGACGTGCAGACCCAGGTCGGCGCGGTGATCGGGACGGCCTCGTACATGTCGCCCGAGCAGGCGCGTGGCGAGACCCTCGACGCGCGCTCCGATCAGTACGCGCTCGGGCTGCTGCTCCAGGAGGTGATCTCCCTCGAGTCCGCGGTCCCGACGCTGGAGCGTGCGCTCGTGCTCGAGAACGTGCGCGCGGGGAGGCTCGCTCCCCTCGAGCGGGCCGACGCCGGAGCGCGCTCGGTGCCGCGCGAGCTCCGCGCCGTCGTCGAGCGTGCGCTGGCGCAGGATCGCGAGGCTCGCTATCCGACCACACGCGAGCTCGCCGACGACGTTCGTCGCTACCTCCGCGGCGATGCCGTGGTCGCGCTCCCGGAAGGGCCGCTCGCGCGCCTCGTCCGCTTCGCGGTGCGCCACCGCCGGGCCACCATCGCGCTGATCGTGCTGGCGCTCGCGCTGTCGGCGCTCGCCGTGGTGTGGTCGCGGTATCGCTCGACGGTGCAGGAGCTGGCCGCGCGCGAACGCGGCGCCGAGCTCACGCTGCTCTACCGCGATGCGGCTCGCCAGGCCGCGCGCATCGATCGCCAGCTGTTCCGCATGGAGGAGAGCCTGCAGGGGCTGTCGACGGCGGCGGAGTGGGCGTTGCAGGGGAGTGAACCGACCGCCCAGGTGTACTTCGACACCGACTTCGCCGATCCGGCGCGGCGACCTGCCGACTTCACGGACCGCACGACCTATCGCTGGCCGGTCTCCGTCGAGCAAGCCGTCGTCGGCGTGGCGCCCGGCGTCGATCGGAGCGCGTTGCTCCCGAAGATCCGGCGCGTCGTGCCGCTGGTCGGCCAGATGCGCGACGCGGTGATCTCCGCCGCGCTCGGCGACACGGTGCGGTTGCCCGCGGCCGAGGCCCGGCAGTACTTGCTCGAGCGCAAGAGCCCGATCGACTACGCGTACATCGATCTCGTCGAGGGTGTGCACGTCGTGTGGCCGGGCGTCGCCGTGTTGCCGCCCAACTACGACGTGCGGACCTCGTCGTTCTACCGGATGAGCGAGCGCAAGCGCGGCAAGCGGTGGGGCGCGCCGTACGTCGACGCGACGACAGACGAAGCCGGCGACGATCTGGTGCTGCCGTGCACGCAGGGCCTGTGGGTCGGGGACGAGTTCGTCGGCGTCGCGGGCGTCGAGATCACGGTCACCAAGATGGTGGAGACCACGATGCGACTGGTGGGGCGCACCGCGCTGCGGACCCGCCTCGTCGACGGGCGCGGGGGTGTCATCATCGATTCGCGCGACGCGCGCAAGCGCTTCGTCACCACGGGCACCGACGACGCGGTCGCGTTCGCGCTGCTCGATCTCCCCGACGTGGCTGCGGCGATCGCGGCCGGCGAGGAAGGGCTGCGCGAGACCACGCGCGACGGCCAGCCGATCGCGGTCGCGTTCGTCCGCCTGGACGCGATCGGGTGGTACTTCGTTGTCGAGGTCGAGGCGTCGACGCTCGGCCTCGCTACGGCAGGTTCGTGAGCTGGTAGCGCAGCACGCGCGAGCCGCCCAGCGCGAGGTTGCTGTCGGAGACCCACAGCTTGTCGCCCTGCACGGCGACCCCGCGCGGCGTCAGCCCCTGTTCGGCGGCGACCGCACCGTCGGCGAAGTCGGTCTTGCCGAGCACGGCACCGGCGCTGGTGCCCGACGTCGTCGGCCGCGGCGTGTGGACGACGACGCGGAAGTTGACCTGATCGACGACGAACAGGCTGCCGTGGGCCACGGTGATCTCGCCGGGGATGTGGAGGCCGATCGCGTTCGGCATCTGCGAGCCTGCCGCGGCGTTCGGCGAGCCGGTCGCACCACCCGCTTGCCCGACGAAGAAGTCGGCGGCCTGGTTGTTCTGCGTGGGCATGCCGTTCCACCCCATCACGCGGTTGTTCTGCGAGTCGGAGACGTAGAGTCGCTCGCCGTCGAAGAACACGTCGAGTGGCTGGTTCATCGAGCTCGGCGTGGGCGGCGACGGCACGTCGGCGACGTTGAAGTTGGCCTGGCCGAGGACGACATCGGCGGGCGTCGCGTTGGCGGTCGGGAACGTCGACCAGATCAGCACGCGGTGGTTGCCGGTATCGGCGACGACGAGGCGCGTGCCGTCGGTCCACACGCCGCGCGGCGTCGACAGCCCGGTGGCGCTGGTGACCGCGGTGGCGCCGGTGAACGTGGTCTGGCCGAGCACGGTGTTGAAGGTGGGGCCGTTGGCGCCGGGGACCGCGTTGAGGACGACCACGCGATTGGAGGACGTGTCGGAGACGACGACCTTGGTGCCGTCGCAGGCGACGTCGCCGATCGTCTCGAACATCACCGCGGGTTTGGTGAGGAGCTGGTTGGTCGGGCCCGTCGTGGAGGTGTTCAGATCCACCTGGCCGATCGCGAGATCGGCGGCGGCGGAGAACACCAGGACCGGGGCGTTGAGCTGGAGCACGCGCGCGTTGGTGAAGTCGCTGATCCACAGGTGGTCGCCGGCGGCGCACAGCCCGCCCGCGGAGCGCGAGGTATCGGCGCTGGTGCCGCTGGTGCGGGTGGCGATGTCGGGGGCGCCGATCGCGAGATCCGCCGCCTGACCGTTGGTGAGCGGCGGAGCGACAGGGAGCGCGGGGCCGTCGCTGGTATCGCCGGGCGCGTCGGAGGTGGCGTCGATCGGTGTCTCGAGAACTTCACCGCAACCGACGAGCAACAGGGCCCCGAACAACATCCTCATGCCTCGACGATACACGCCAGACGTTCGGGTCGGGTCGTTCAAATGACCGCGGGGAGCGAGGCGATCGCCGCCTCGAATGCCGGCTGCAGCTCGCCGCGCACCATCGCGGTCAGGTTGAGGCCGCGCGACTCGAACATCTGATTGATCCGTCGCGCGAGCACGCCGAAGCGCTCGACATCGGGCTCCGCCTTGGTCGCCTGCACGGCCTCGACGAGCTGGAACGCGTGGATCGACAGCTCGGCGAGCGGATCGAGCTTCTCGGGACCAGGTCCCGAACCCTTCGCCTGCGGATCCTTGAACCGCATCTCGAAGGCGAGCTTGGTGATCGCGGCGTGATCGGCCGGCTCGAAGGTGGTGAGGGCAGCGGTCAACGTGCGCGAGCGGGTCTTGAGGCGGGTCGACAGCAAGGCGAGCGCCTTGGCCAGCGCACGCGCGACGGCAAAGGCGGACACCCCGAAGGCGAGCGCGACCTGGACCGCGCGATCGACGCCGTCCGCGCATGCGGCCCAGCACTCTTCCGGCGTGCGGTGGTCGGCGGCCCACCACCACAGCGGCGGTTCGGCGCCGGCCCGCCGGAGGATCGCGCTCGGTGAGGTGGCTGGATCGTCGACGGTCTTGACCTCGGAGGTGGCGATGAAGAACGCGGCGACCTCCTTCTTCAGCTGCGGATGCTTGGGAATCAGCGACGTGAAGGCCTCGTAGACGCGCATCGGATCGCTGTCGGAGCGCGCCGTCCACGGCACGCCGCTGCTGACGAGCTTGCCGAGCAGGACCATCGCCGCGCGCGCGCGATCGAGCTCGATCCCGTGATCGTGCGCGAGCCGGTGGCGAAACCGGACCAGCTCGGACTCCAGCATGTCGACGATCTCCGTCGCCAGCGCGGCACCCTCCGCGGTCTCGAGTGCGTCCTCCCCCATGCTGCGCGATCATGCACCCCGCGGGAGCCAGAGAGAAGGCGGTCCGCCGTACACGGGTGTAAGGTCCGCGCCATGCCCGTCGAGTTTCCGCAGACCCAGGTCGCCGCACTCCAGCACCTCGCGACCCAGCTGATCGACAAGCGCAAGCCGGGCACCGAGCTCGGCTCCCTCGCCCGCGAGCTGCTGCGCGGCTTCCACGACATCTGCTGGCTCGCCGGCCTCGACGCCGTGCTCGCCGGCCTCGCCCAGGAGCACCCGGATCTCGACACCGCGGATCGCGCGACCCTCGAGGATCACGCGCCGCTGCTCTCGGGGCTGGTGGCTCAGCTCGAAGGCATCAACCTCGACGGCGGCGGCCCGCGCAACGCGAAGGCCAAGCAGCTCGCCGATTGCCTGATCGCCGCGCTCGGCCTGACGCCGGCCGAGACGCCGGATCGCAAGATCGTGCTGTCCGGCGAGGTGCGCGCCGAGCTGGTCGCCGCGATGACGAAGGTGATCGAGACCGAGGTCGGCAAGCTGCGCGACTCCATCATCGAGCAGGCGCGCGGCAACGTGGTGGAGGACCACCGCAGCTCGTTCACCAAGATGGCCGCGCAGCTCGACGAGCGCGGCCTGAAGCTCCTCAAGGTACCGAAGGTGCCGCTCGACGCGCAGCACGGGATCGAGCGGGCGTTCGCGGACGCGCGCACCGCGGTGATCACGCGCATCGTCGGTGCGGCGCTCGAGGCCGGCAAGGGCGCGCTCGGTCCGGAGGCGGGGAAGCGCATCGCCGCGCCGATGACGCTGAAGGCCACGCCGCTCGAGGTCGCCGCGCGGCGCGCCGCTGATGCACGCGTGCCGAAGACGACGGCCGCGATCCTCGGCTCGATCCTCGACAGCCTCGCCGAGCTCGCGCAGATCACGTTCCGCTCGGCCGAGAAGCCGGTGTTGCCGTACAGCGCGTCGAAGACGTTCGCCGTCGGCGATCTGATCGAGCACCCGAAGTTCGGTCGCGGCTCCGTGGTGACGGTGGCGGCGCAGCGCATCGAGGTCGAGTTCGGCGAGACCAAGGCGACGCTGGTCCACGGCCGGTGACGCGCGCCTGATCGGTCGAGCGGCCCGGCCGGGCTACCCGATGCGCCGCTGCCACTTCACGATCGCGAACGAAGAGAGCGCGCGGATCACCGGAGGTCCAACAAGGTCCAGACGAGGCTCCGATCGCGATGTCGCGCGTGCTCGAACGCCGCGCACACGCTCCTACCTTTCGTCATCATCGTTAGTGATTCTAATACGTTGGACATGGACGGCTAGTCCGGTAGCCAGACATGAGAACTCGAGGGATGTCCTGTCTCCACGCCAACCCGATGAAACAGCGTCGTGACATCGGGTACGCCGGTTGCGTTTGCGTCGCGGCCGCATGACGAAGCTGCGAAGCGTTTCTGCCCTGGTGTTTGTGATGGCGTGCACGGAGTCGCCGGATCTCGACAGCGAGCTGCTCGCGCAGGATCTCGGTGGGACGACCGGCGTGGTGATCAACGAGTTCACCGCGGGCACGTCCGGCAAGGTCGAGCTCTACAACGGTGGCGACACGGCCACCGACCTGTCGGGATGGCAGGTCGACGACATCAGCGGCGGCTACGCGCCGAAGTCGCTGCCGGCCGGCACCACGCTCGCGCCGGGTGCGTATCTGGTCGTCGGCTACGCCGGCGTCAATCACGCGTCGGTCGATCAGGTTCGCCTGCTCGACAACACGGGCGCGGTTCGCGACGTCCAGAGCAACTTCTACGCGGGCACCTCGATCCTCGGCGCGTGCTTCGGGCGGCAACCCGACGGCGGCGCATGGGCGACCGCGGCGCTGGTGTGCAGCTTCGGCGGCGGCAACGGCTGCGCGACGAGCGGCACGTGCAACGACGGCAACGCGTGCACGACCGGCGAGACCGTCCAG
>Ga0075163_10011153_pt1 | contig 11718 bp, 19 predicted proteins | sample JI1023141ADNA_FD_71478 | JGI IMG/M metagenome (GOLD analysis project Ga0075163, IMG submission 71478) | Wastewater effluent complex algal communities from Wisconsin, to seasonally profile nutrient transformation and Carbon sequestration -... | ecosystem: Engineered > WWTP > Effluent > Algae... | reverse complement strand
CCTCGTTTTGACGGTTCAAAATACTACTGGAATGTGGTTCGAGACCGTGAGTATTCGAAAGAATCGACCAAGGATCCTCTTGAGGTTCGATTTGTAGTTGAACTAGCTTTTCATTGGAGTAGTGTACTCGACGAACGAAATAATGAAATGTTCAATTACATCATCGATGTTGACGAACATACCAAAAAGTTTAGTCAAATTAAACCGTCTAAATATTCTGAAATTCAGTTGTATGATGCGTTAAAGAACAACAATAGTTTGTTAATCAAAGAGGATGATATGATCGTGTTTGAACCTGGCGCAAAACTCAATTTCAAAGTAAAGGAAAAGTGTGTTTGGTTGACCCCTGATTACTTGAACAATGACACTCTTGCCAAGTGGGGATTCGTTGTCAAAGACACTGCTTGGTTAAGTCACGTGCCTGAACACGTGCGAGAGTTTTTGGAATCACAATTTGATTTTTACGTCAGAGAATGAAAGTCAGCTTACATCGTCAAATTTTGGAGGCTATTGCTATCTTGTTCTCTAAAAATAATAACTTGTTTACCGAACATTCGAATTTAACCGAAATTATTGAAATGACTGGTATTACTAAAGATGTTGATTCTGCTGCTATTGAGTTTCAAGATAAATACAAGTGTAGTGTTAAAACTCCTTATGAAATAAACTTGGTATATTCTATGGAAATTTTAAGTGAAATTAGAAAACGTCAATTTACTGAATTGGTGAAACATAAAGTTGAAGATCTTACACTTAAAGATATTACATTGATATTCAAGAATATTTGGACTATATGTATTCAAGAGTTAAAAACCAAATCTCAAGATAATTTAACAAGATTAAAACAAGAATTAGAATTGTTTCATGGAATGATTTAATCAAGCTCTTCAATTGGAAAAATAAATTCAAATGTTGGACTTGTACATGGTGTAATTTGATTTTTGCAAACATATTCTTTAAATTTTTGTTCCAAATCAATCTCAGAGTTCAAATATAATTCCAAATATTTAGACGCAACTGAAATTTCATGATTAAACGAATCACATTCACTTTCTGAAAGACTTTTTGCTCGTAGTTCGGAAAATCGCAACAACGTCTTAAATATTTTCAATTTGATTTGAATTCCTGGGGGTTTCGCATGTAGAACTTCAATCACTCGAACGTAATAGGAACATAAGTTCTTGTATACTGATAATTGACTATACACTTCAGCAACATTCATTTTTTTTCTGAACTTTATTCAAGAACATTCATGAATAATTCGAATTATTCATGAAAATTCGTGCATTGTTCAAGAATGTTCTTGAATAAAAATCACAAAAAAATATGGAATTGGATATTAAAAACAGAAAAAATATGGAATTAGATATTAAAAGCAAGGCTAATGATTTCCAAACTGTATTTGAATGTCGATACGAGTTGCAAGAGTTTTTGAATAATTGTGTGGTGTTAAACATTGACTCGTTGTATTTATTAGAAGAAGTTGTGAGTAGAACAGGAACTTTCTTGTTTTCATTGAAAGATGAACCCACTCGAATTTATAGAGCAAAAGATGTATCCTTTTGTAGAGTTGAGACTAATAAGCTTGACTATTTACAATTAGACCCAACGGGTGGAGTTTTTGCAACGAAGGATTCGATTGATTCGGCCCACGTTTCTGAAGGCTTTAAATTTGAAAACATGAATGTTGGATTGTGGTACTATTTTCAAGATAAAGATCTTGTGTTTAAATCCGAGGTTATGGATCATGACAGACAATGGGAAGTGGCAAAGAAACTTGGAAAAACATTATATGGTTATCGAAAACAAACTACTAAAGGGATTAAAATCGGCCGCATTTGGGCGTATTTATGAAGAGTTGATATAAATATGAACCGGAATATCTAAGCTTTCTAATTCTTTCTTAAATAAAGGATACACTTCTCTTTCCCAGTTTAGACCTCCAAGCCCACAACCTAATTGTGGAATTGCCAGGGATGTAATTTCAAACTCTTTGTAGTTTTCTCGAATAAACACAAGTCCAGAATGAATCCCCTTTAAATCCGATTTTTGTCGATAATGATTTTTTGTTGCAAAGTTCAAAATTTGTAATGAATCATCTTGTTTAAACAAATACGGTAGACCAAGCTTGATCTTACCTTGTGCGCATTTACTTCTGTAATCTTGATACATTTCAGGATATCGTTTTTTAAATTCCAGAGCCAGTCCGGCGCCCATGACACCTACACAATTTACTGGATTAACGATCGTTTGACATTTACTCTTGAAAAAATCACCAGAGTCAAAAAATTCAAACATTTTTTTGTGATATTATTTAATCAAAACAAATGCCAACTTTACCATACTTGTTGAATAGCGAGTTTTCCTTCTGGTGTTAATTCCCTTGAACCAATTAATGCAACGCGTTCAAATTGTTTAGGACTTGGAACATCACTACATTCCAACCATTCGTGTGCACCATCTTCATTTATTTGTAACTTAAACCATTTACTACGTACCATGTCAAAGAAGTATAACATAGTCGCCATACCGCGCAATTCCTTGAAATATTCACATCCCCAGGCTGTTCCACCGTCTATTCCTAATCCATGTTTTGTATTTAAATATCCAACTGCATAAACGACTTGCGCATTCTCGATAATGAAATAGTTGCGAGCAATCAAGTTATAAACAAATGGTCTCATATCAACTCTTCTACCAAGTCTAGATGCAGTAGATTGAATCATATCACTTAATAAGAATAAAGATTCTTGTGTGATGATATTTAATTTACATGGAACGTTTACAGTGCGTTTATGTCCTTCGAATGTCTCAATCTCAATCTGACATCCTTGTTCATGGGCACTTTCGATCCACAATGCATCCGCTCCAGTTGCACCTCCACTATAAACTTTAACTTCTGACATGTTGTCACTTGAGAGAAAATAATACGGTTATTTGTGAAATTATTTATTTAAAACACGTGACAATTTTCTAATTCAATCGGATCCCGGCAAATTGGACATGTTGAATGATTGAATTCTTTAATCCATTTCGTAATACAATTTGTATGAAACAAATGACTACATGGAGTCGCACTTAAATTTTCTTCCATTTCTTCATTACAAATTGTACATTCAAGTCGACTTCGCTTTGTAATTCGTTCCATCAATCCTACCAACGCCTTGGAAACTTCAGATTCGTCCGGTTTGTTCTGAATCGTTCCTTCTAATTCATGTAAAATCACATCGCGAATACCGTAGTACGATTTCCAAGCTTTTGTTCGACTTTGTTCAATCAAATATAAATCCGTTTGAGAATCCCCTTTTAATTTTGAATGTAATCGTTTATATCGCTTTTTCAATGGAACACTCATGTTTTTTTTGTGAGCAAAATTCAGGAATACTCATGAACATTCATGAATTTAGAACTCGCAAAAACTCACAAAATTTATCATGCAACGTGTACTAACTTTTGCCGAGTTCAATCGTTTATTTAATGCTAATGAGGATATTTACAATGCCTTGTTAAAATATGAATATGTTTTCGCTAATCAACAAAATGAATACCTTGGTTCATTTAATTCCTTAAGCGATTTATTAAGTCATCGGCCCGATTATGAGAAACTTGTAATTTATAAACAGGATATGTTATTGGTCAACTTTCAACCCGAGAAGTGGATTTCTTTAAAAACATTTAAAGAACAATTTTCACATTATCAATTCCCGGTTCAAACTGTTGAAAATATATATGATTGGTTGAAAAATGGGTGGTTTGTTATTATTGATGAAAATGAACAATTGTATTACAAAACCGCCGAACAGTGTCTCAATTACATCTCCGATAATGAAACTTTTGATGTTTGGACTCCTTTGCATATTAAATGTAATGCAATTAAAGTGGATGATGATGTCTATTTGAATTCCGATTTGGAAGTTTCTGAATTCAATAAATTCAAAAACAGCATTACCGAGAATATTTTGTTTTCAAACAAATTGACTGATTCTTCTAAATTGAATGTTTTAAGAGCTTTTAATTTATTTTAAAAATTCTTCTAATGGTTCTATGTCAATAATATCGCGAAATAATTCCAAATACCCATACACATGTGGATACAACTCGTCATTCTTTATTTCCCATTTAACTGTTGAACACTTTATTAAATCTACTGTTAATATGTAATGATTATACATATTTGGATATTTTCGAAGTACTACCGATGGAACCTGTTGCTTTGTACTCAAATGAATAAATCCTGATCTTAAATCGTACTCATCTCCGTAAAAACAATAACTTGTACTACATATAAATCGATTCCAGGTCAGTTTTGGTACTACTTTGTAAACTATTTGATTCATTCTTTTTTTTGTGCCACTATATCTCAATCACTGAGTTTTTAAAAAAAATATTAAAATTACTTATTCATTCACTCTTTAAACGTTTCTGAGCTCGACGCAATCGCTGTTGCTCATTGCGGCGATCTCGACGCTCTCTCTCTGCAATCTTGTAATTTTCTGAAATTATTGGCAACAATTCCTTTTCTATGAAAATTTCAATGTCACTCTTCACATTTAAAATCTTATCGATCTCTTCCTTTAATTCTGGAAATGTATATGGAAAACTACCCGCTACTTGACGATGTAATGCTCTCGTTACATATGCATCATGCAATGAATCTGAAATATCAAAATAATCAATATTCAACATTCGATCCGGAATTCGGAAATTTCCAATCTTGAACTTTGACATTATATGCTTTTGCGCTGTTTCTTGAAGCAATTGGACCAACTCATTACCAATATCACCCGCCGCTTTTCGATACCAATATTGATAATCAAATGATTGATATTCCTCCTTTGTAAATGAAAACGGCCAAATTGCATTTATTTGCTCCGTTCGATGCTTGTAAATGTCCTTACCTGTTAGCGCTAAACAGATTTTTCCCGTATTACTCGTTTTATTGAAACTTGTTGCTATCTCCATTTGATCCGCTGTTAAACGAACTTGGTACTTTCCTCGACTTGTTTCTTTAAAACAATCCATTTTTTTTATTTCTACTTCCTTCGATTCTTCCATTTTTTTTGTGCCTCTCTGTGTCTAAACTTCATGAATCTGAGCACGTGTCTTAAATTACACAACAATAAAAATAACCGCTGTGCTTTATTGCAACTACACTCACTTGACTGAACACACCCCAAAACTTTTCTGGCTTGAAATCCCACAACTCGTCAACTGCATATACCGGAATATGACCTGAATGTGAATTCTTTTCCACAAATATTGTCCATTCTGTAGATTTGCACGTCTTTAAAATTCGTTCTCCTGTAAATTCATGACGAGAAAATATCCATTCCAAACAATAGTCTACCGTTCCTTTATGCAGTTTCTCAAAGTTATCAAAATCTCGACGAAAAAAATAACATGGTGCAAGTCGTAACTTTACCGCGTTTCCAGTTTCTTTCACTTTAGCCTTTACTACAAATTCATCCTTTGATTCTTTTGGCCATTCAAATTCGTATTCACACTCTAATTCTTCCTTTGAAACAAAGTGCGTGTTGTTCATTTTATTTTGTGAGTTCTAAACCTGTGCCCAGTTTTTATTTATTCACGTTTCTTCACCAATATTCACGAATATTCAGGAATTTTTAGTTCACAATAAAAATGACAAACATACTTAATGGATTTCTCTTTCCTGATAATGTCGATCCTATTGATCACTTGAAAAATATACTCATTGAGTTTGTAAAGGATTATGATCATGATACTAGAAAACGATTGAATTTAACTGATTGGCTTATTGAATTGTACAAGGATGATAAATTAATCGAAGCTAATGATGCTGTTTACGTTGATTTGTCGAAATCTTTTCGAAAGAAATACCCAACTTGGCGCTCTGTCATTGGAATCGAAGATCCGCCACGCACTCCTAGACAAAGTTCTAGATTAAAAGAAAAACGAACTATCTTAAGATTACAACAAGATAGAAAAATTAAATCTGCTAGAAAATTATTTGAACGAATTGCTGAAATTGATCATGAATGATTCTAATTGTAAATTCATTCTACCCGTTTCATTTTGAAGCTTGTACCATAGTCTTTCATCTCCTGATTCTTTACACAATTCTGCAATTAATCGAAAATCCGAATATTTTAGGACTTTCATTATTAATCCCACATAAATACTCCAATTTAATCCAACTTGATGCTCTATACCTTCAACATTTCTTATTCTTGTAAAATATAACTCCCGACCTGAATATACTATTGAATGAACTTTTCTTATGTTAGATATCCAGTGCACTCGATTTGCTAGTAAAAATGGCACTATTATATCCGAATTCAATACTATTTGAATCGGAATCAATTCATGTACAATCATTTTTAAATATTCCAATTGCTGTTGTCGCATAACTACTTTCATTTCGACTTTTGATTCCTTTAATATTACTTTCAAATAATATCCTGAAAATTCAACAACTATGTCACATTTTGCCGGAACTTCACTTACTTCTTCTACAATAACCACATTCGAGATTTCCAATCTATCCATCAATCTAATCGCTTCTTCTTTTTCTTTGCTCACCAAACATGTCTTTGGTTTTGAAATTATTGACTGGTTTACTTTTAAACCGATTTGGTTGAAATTCAACATTTCATCTGCAACCACAAAATTCATTTACACAATCAACGATAAAATTTATGAATTTTGTAAAACTATTCTATCACATACCACACTATTTATTATTTTAATCGATAAAGCATTTCTACTAAAATTCGAAGTAAATCCGGAACCAACTTATTACTTGATAACACCGTCCAAATATTTGTATTTCGTAATCGTTTGTTTAATAAACTGATCGTCTTAAGTTCTCGACAATTCGTCTCTAATCCATTCTTTACTACCACTCTTCTCAATTCGCTCAACTCACTTTCTGTTAAATCATTGCTGAAAAAATGAACGTATTCCAATGAATACCATCTATCCAGCGCCTGAATCAACCCTAATTGATACTCAGAATCCAAATTTTCAGTAAATGTAACCATACTCATCACCGGAAGTTTTGATAAAATTTCACTTTCTCCATTGTAATGATCTCCAAATACCACATTGATTCCATCTAGCATACCTACATGTTCATTGTAAACTATAGGTTCAAACGAAATTACCTCTAAATTTGGTGCTTCGAACAATTTATCCAAATCTTCACACTCTATATCCGAATACAATTCAATCTGTTGGATGTATTCTAATATTTCTTCCAATTCACAACAATCCGCATTTATTTCTATTTCTTCTCGTTCGGATAATACTATGCGGAGTTCTTCATTAAAACCCATATCCACGTCGTAAATTACTTGAGTATTATTCCTTTTCCGACAATGGTTCAACACTTTTAGTAATTCTGAAGAGAACGACTCTGGGTCACTTTTCTCTATTTGATGAATTACCTCATTCGCTGAATACAATCGTACATAGTCTACATCATTACCCGAATAACGAAACATTTTTTTTTGTGATTGCATTCTTGAACATTCATGAACACTTTTCAATCCTTCAGGAATTTTACCACAAATAAAATATGTTTAAAATTGCCAAAATTGAATATGCTGATTTACCTACTCATGTTCCTTCCTCTTCTACTCAATATGCGACCTGTAAATGGTGGAATGTACCACTCGAATATATTGATCAAATTCGATCTAAACTTGCTCTTGAAGGACCTGCCGCTAATCATTTTACTGAGTATTTAGCTTTAGACAACAAAATTTATTCTGTCGACGGTTTTGTTGATATTCATAGCAGTAATTCTCCCTTTCACGATTATGAGTATCAACGAGCAACTGACAAAGTTGCTTATTTGCTCAGTAAGTTGAAATTCAGAGTCGTTGAAAACAAATTACCTCAAATTCTAAATACTTTAACCGAATGGCGATCAAAGCTCGCTTTAGATTCGTTTATTGGAAAATCTATTACTTTGGATGATTTACCTATTGCTAAAATGCAAGATTTTACGAAACCTCATTATGAATACAAAGATTCTAAACTAATTTTGACATCAAATGAATTCGGAAATTCTTTTGGCGCATTTGCTTATACCACAAATCGTTTGGCAGTTTTTGCTACTTTACATTTAACTACTGTAAATGATACACCTATTACCAAATGGTGTACTCATTGCGGAAGTGTGGCTTGATAGTTACTTATTTTAAGCGCATATAAAATAACCGAATTCGACTTTTACGATCCTTCATGAACATTCGTTTATACTTCATGATCCTTCATGAACACTTTTTTCAAACCTTCAGGAATTTTAACACAAATAAAATATGGATTCCTTTCAAACTGTTCAACCCGTTAAAGTCCTTTACTTCTCCTTCTTATCTACACACTCGATCGCTACTCACTTCAAACTTACATCTTTCCCAACACTTTATCGGTACTTCTTTCTTACCTACATCGTTACTTCCTTCAAACTTACATCCTTTAAACACTTTCTATTAATTCAACACTCAAAAATTACTTATTCTTTTAACAAAAAAAAACTTTTCATGCTCTTTCCATTCGCATTCTTTTACTCCACTCTCTTCTCGCCCGCTTCAATTTAACCAATTTATCCTCTTCGTTTACCACTTCAACCTCTTTATCCTCTTCATCCTCACTGTCACTCTCTGGCTCTAAATCACCTTCGTACATCTCCGTCATCTCTGCATCCTTTCCTCTACTACCCCACTGCGGACGATCTTTTAACTTCAACACGTCCGTTGTTCTGTACAGTTTAAGCTGAGACGGTTTATTTCTTAACTCAAATGCATCGTCCTCAGGTGTTTTTTTATTTGAATGAATCAACAACCCGCCAAACTTTTTACCACCCTTCTCTTCATTAAAAATATCAAGTTCCGATTCTCTTAACATTATTCTGTAAAGTAATTTCTCCACTACCGTTTCTGGCAACTCTCTCAATTCCCATTTTCGTCCAATCTTCAAGTCGTACACTTCTTCTCTATTCACAAGTAATGAATGATACTTGTAATCGTAATATGATTCAAACCGACCACTTTCCGGCTCAAATATTACCAACTCATTTTCTCCCACGTAATACAACACACCCTTTGTCGTCTCAACCACTACCGTTCGATTCTCGATCTTTTCACCAAAGTAAATTGTCTCCGCGTTCATTATCGGCATTTGAAAACCTCGTTTTCCTTTTAATACAATCTCGGATTCTGTCAATACCAACCGGTATCCACAATTTAATACAATCTCTCGCTTTGCCTCGTTTTCTTCGCTCATTTTGTGTTTTAATTCACGAACTTTTTCGTTTTTTTTCAGGAATATTCACGAACTATTCACGAACTATTCTTTTTTTCACGAATATTCACCAATCATGAACATTTTACTCGACCGCACCATTTTCCTTCAAATCCACCGTAAATTGGACGATTGTATCCTGCCTTTCCTTTACTCCATCTACATTCACCGAAACAATTCTTTCGAGGATTCTCTGAACATTTTGATGAGTAATATGGCAACTCAAATCTACCGTATTTTTTAAACACTCGATACTCTTTGTATTCATTGTACTGCTTTTCATCCGTATCCGTCGTTTCTCCTACCGCCATTAATCTACAATATCCAGCTTTGTACATTACTACTGTACATGCTGTATTCACTTCACACCATTTTATACATGATTCCATTCCACATGTGTAATTTACATCTTCTCGCGTCATTGTACCCGCCATTGGTCGCACAATTTCACAAATTCGACTGTCCGTTTTTACTTCTTCAAACCAATCAATCTTAGCCTTCGCGTATTTTGTACATGATTCACTACTCTTTACTAACATTAACATTGTTATTATCACTTTCAAAATCATTTTTTTTTATAACCAAAAATTCACGAACACTGTGTTAACAAAATTCATGTTTCCTTCATGTTTACACACACAAAATGACCATCTTACCTCGGTTGAAAGTTGATGGCCCCTTTTCCGTTGACCATGTATTATCTTCTTTAGCTAATTCCAATCATATTCATTCCTTATTATTGATTCATACCCAAAAAGTACCCGCAACCCTTTTTCTTTCTTTACCAATTCAAATCGTTTCGCTATTAATTGTTCATTCTTCTTTTGATGTTCAAGCCTTTATTCATGCCAATCTTAATCAATTAGTTTTTTTGAATCTTATTAGAAATGATATTCCCCAACCCCTATCTTTACCTTTATTCAAAAAAATTGCTTCTTTACCAAATTTGAAACGCCTCAATTTTAACCAAAATCATACTACTACCAACATGATTCAATTATTGTTTGATGCTCCTTCCTCTTTAGATATTCTCTCTTTAGCCCAAACTAATATCAATTCTACTGCATTAAACACCCTCGCTCTTTTTTTGAAAAATAGACCCAATTTCAAAACCCTCAACATTTCTGAAAATCATGATTTATCCATGACCGCCATTTATCGATTCCTCATTAAACTTTCAAAATTCAACAACATTCAAACTCTCATTTTGTTTCAATCCCAACTTCCTTTACCTTCTCGCGGCGGACCTTTACCCAAATTACCTTCTCCTTCTTCTTTTAATTCCAATTCTTTACTCGAACAATTAAGATTTAATACCCTTGTTCATCGCCTTGTCGTTTCTACTCCTTCCATTAAACATATCGTTTTTCCTTTGAACTTCAACATTGTCAAGTCCATTCCCCTTTTCGCTAATATTACAAACATTCTTCTTATAACCAAGCAACGCTTACCTTCTAAAGAATTACCAACCTTCATTCTTTTACTCTCGCATCCCCCCTTTTTACCAATTGATATCATTCGCTTTTTGTTCTTTTTTATTTTCAAGTAACTTCTTTCTTTACTTCATTACATCTTACTCCAACTTATATGAACCTTTATTCCTTCATCACCACTTTCAACAAATTTTAATTCTCCGTGTTTTTCCTCTAACTCTCTTAGTTTAGTTGTTAATCCTACTCTTCTCGGAACTATTACATCACATTCATTGTATCCTTCGTCAATCATTATATTCAAATATATTTCCAACTCCCGGCGAATTAATACATATTGCTCTTCTTGATCTAAATTTAAATCCAAATATCTTTCAAACATTTGATTTTCAATTTGTGATTTTTTTTCTGAATACCAACAATTGTAAAAGTTATCACTTCGTTTTCTTTAGAAAGCAAAAAAAACAATCACTCCGAGCTCCGATTCAATACGTCTGCTTCGTTCCGCCTACTACACTCACTCTGAATCGTCTGAATCATTTCGTTGCACTCCACCCGCTCCAAATCTAACAATTCTTCGCTTCGCTCTCTATCATCTGTCTCCACAATGTGCAAATTCCAATTCGAGTCGCCACTTTGTTCCGCCTTTCGAGCTTCACTTTGTTCCACCTTTCGAGCTTCACTTTGTTCCGCCTTTCGAGCTTCACTTTGTTCCGCCTTTCGAGCTTCACTTTGTTCCGCCTTTCGAGCTTCACTTTGTTCCGTGTTTCTTACGCTTGCTCCAAATACAGCCATTCTGCTTGAACGATTTTCCGACGTAATTTGTTTATTAGCCGCCTCACTAATCGCTGCGTCTATTCGAGGTTCAACAAACATTCTTTTTTTGTGTTTTTACATTCAGGAACATTTTAAAAATACATGAACATTCACGAACATTTTACAACCGAGCACATGATTCATTAATAGAGCACATGATTCAAAGTTTACAACCAAGCACATG
>Ga0075163_10011150_pt1 | contig 11721 bp, 7 predicted proteins | sample JI1023141ADNA_FD_71478 | JGI IMG/M metagenome (GOLD analysis project Ga0075163, IMG submission 71478) | Wastewater effluent complex algal communities from Wisconsin, to seasonally profile nutrient transformation and Carbon sequestration -... | ecosystem: Engineered > WWTP > Effluent > Algae... | reverse complement strand
CAAGCGCCAGCTCCGTCTGCGCCAGGTGAATCATCACCTGCCGGGCCGTCCACTTGCCCGGACCGGTCGGCGTCTCCCACTGCTCGGTGGTCCACCCTGCAACAAGGTTCGGGTAACCCTTGATCGTCTCGCGCATGACCTCGAGCGGATCGCGACCGTCGAGATGGTGGCTGTATGGAGTGTTCGGGACCATGTTGTCGTTCCGAAGTAAGAAGTTAGAACTGAGAAGTTAGACGCGACGGCCTGTGCCCCACTTCACTTCTCAGTGCTCACGTCTAAGTTCCAGCTTCCCTAGAGCGTTGCCTGCGTGACCGTCCGTGAACTGCGGTGGCGCTCGATCAATTCCGGGTGCAGGCGCTTGCTCAGGTACACCTTCGACTCGGCGTTGTCGTGCGGGTCGCGGTCGTACTTCACCACCTCGAACCGGAGGTGGTCCAGCGTGCCGCGCATCTCGTAGAACTTGTTCTTGGTCTTGACGACGATCTCGTCGAAGCCCTGCTCGATGGCCCAGTGCTCCTGCTGCTCGGTGAGCGCACGGAAGTGTCCCTGGCCACGCCAGTCGCGACGCGTGCCGCCGATCCACGTATACAGGACCCGCTTGCCGTCGAAGTCGACATAGCCCTGAAGACGATGCACCAGCTCGGCGAGCTTGGGGTCCTGCTCGTCGACACGGATCTCGTGCGCGACCTTGTAGGAGACCGGCACGATCATCCCCGGGTCGTCAGGCGCCGGTCCTGTGGCGATCAGGATGAGATGCGGTCGATCCGCCAGACGCGTGACGATTTCCATCGCGCTCTTCTTGCGGGGAAACTCGCCGAAGTACTCTTCGATGTACTGAATCTCGAGCGCACCCTGCTCGAGGTCGTATTGCGTGATGTGATATTCCACGAGATCAGTCCTGCCGCTGTTCCATCCTCGCCCACGTGTCGCGCAGCGACACGGTGCGGTTGAAGACCAGGTGTCCCGGCGCCGTGTCCGGATCCACGCAGAAGTAGCCCAGACGTTCGAACTGGAACTTGTCGCCGGCGTTCGCCGCTGACAGGCTCGGCTCGGCCTTGGCGCGCGGAATCACCGACAGCGAGGTCGGGTTCATGTGGTCCAGGAAGGTCTTCCCCTCCGGGACATCGTCCGGGTCTTCCACACTGAAGAGCCGATCGTAGAGCCGCACCTCGACGTCGAGTGCATGCGGCGCCGACACCCAGTGCATCGTCGCCTTGACCTTACGGCCATCCGGCGCATCGCCGCCGCGGGTGGCCGGATCGTAGGTGCAGTGAAGCTCCACGATTTCGCCGTTCGCATCCTTCACCACCTCGGTGCACGTGATGAAGTAGGCGCACCGCAGGCGCACCTCGCGGCCGGGCGCGAGACGGAAGAACTTCTTCGGCGGATCCTCGCGGAAGTCGTCGCGCTCGATGTAGAGCTCGCGTGAGAACGGCACCTTGCGCGTGCCGGCCGCGGCGTCTTCCGGGTTGTTGATGACGTCCAGCTCTTCGACCTGCCCTTCCGGATAGTTCGTGAGCACGACCTTCACCGGGTTGAGCACGGCCATCACACGGGGCGCCCGCTTGTTCAGATCTTCGCGGATGCTGTGTTCGAGCTGCGCCATGTCGATCACGTTCTCCTTCTTCGCCACGCCGATGCGCGCGCAGAAGTTCCGGATCGACTCGGGTGTGTAGCCGCGGCGGCGCAGACCGCTGACGGTCGGCATGCGCGGGTCGTCCCACCCGGAGACGTGGTTCTGCTGGACGAGCTGGAGCAGCTTGCGCTTGCTCATCACCGTGTAGTTCAGGTTGAGCCGCGCGAACTCGATCTGCTGCGGCTTGTCGCCTTCGATGAGGTTGTTGACGCACCAGTCGTAGAGCGGCCGGTGGTCCTCGAACTCCAGGGTGCAGATGGAGTGGGTGATCTGCTCGAGCGCATCCGACAGCGGGTGCGCGAAGTCGTACATCGGGTAGATGCACCAGGTGTCGCCGGTGCGGTGATGGTGCGCACGGCGGATGCGGTAGAGCGCCGGGTCCCGCATGTTCAGGTTCGGCGACGCCATGTCGATCTTCGCCCGGAGGATGTACTTGCCGTCCTCGAACTCGCCGGCACGCATGCGGCGGAACAGGTCGAGGCTTTCCTCGATCGGACGGTTCCGGTACGGGCTGTCCTTGCCCGGCTCGGTCAGCGTGCCACGGTAGGCGCGGATCTCGTCAGCCGTGAGGCCGTCGACGTACGCCTTGTCCTTGCGAATCAATTCCTCGGCGAACTGATACAGCTTCTCGAAGTAGTCGGACGCGTAGAACATCGCGTCCCAGGTGAAGCCCAGCCACGCGACATCTTCCTTGATCGACTCGACGTACTCGACGTCTTCCTTGGCCGGATTGGTGTCGTCGAACCTGAGGTTGCAGCGGCCCCCGCGCTCGCCCGCGACGCCAAAATTCAGGCAGATCGACTTGGCGTGACCGATGTGCAGGTAGCCGTTCGGTTCCGGGGGGAAACGGGTGACCAGCCGGCCGTGGTTCTTACCCGCGGCGAGATCCTCGTCGACGATCGTGCGGATGAAGTCGACCGGAGCAGACGGGGCTGCCGGCGTGCTTTCTTCTGATGGCGACATGGTTACGCTTCATTCTATAGGGAACGGGCGTTGCAGAGGCCCCCGCCGCATCGTCAATCCGTGCACAGACACGCCTGTCGCCGGGGAAACGGCCCTGCGGTCACCGGGGGGAACGGGAATCAGGAACCGGGGACTCGGGGGCAGGGGTCAGGGGGCAGAGGTTGGAGGTCGGAGGTCAGGGACGCCCGGCGTGCCTGCCGCCCGGTCGCCGGCCCCTTCAGTCTCCCATCCGCCGAGAATCCGGGGCGCATGGTCCGGCGTCTGTACCAGCGAACGCCATGCACCTTCACACTGAAACCTGGGTCAATCTGCCGCGCGAAGAGGTCTTTCCGTTCTTTGCCGACGCGGCCAACCTCCAGCAGTTGACGCCGCCGTGGTTGGGGTTCGAGATCAGGACACCGCAGCCGATCGACATCCGGACGGGCGCGCTCATCGAATACCGCATCAGCCTGCACGGCATCCCGATGTCGTGGCTGACCGAGATCGCGGCCTACCAGCCGCCGGCGATGTTCGTCGATCAGCAGCTGAAGGGGCCCTATCGCACCTGGATCCACACCCACCAGTTCCGTCCGGAGCGAGGGGGAACGCTGCTCCTCGACCACGTCGAGTTCGACATGCTCGGCGGCGCCCTGGTCGGCCCGCTCGTGAGGCACGACCTGCGGAAGATCTTCACCTACCGGCACGAGGCGCTGCTCGCGCACTTCAAGCAGCCGAAGCCGTGGGCGCCGGCGAAGCTGAGGTTCGAGTAAGAAGCGGGGACCAGGGATTCGGGACTGGGGACTCGAGCGTCGGCACGGGGCAGTGTGTGGAGACGCCGGATGGCTCTGGTATCGTGAGCGCCATGACGCACACAACGCTGATCGACACTGCGGCGCTGGCCGGTCTTCTGAATTCCCCGGCTGTCGTCGTCATCGACTGCCGGTTCGATCTCGCCAACACCTCGGCGGGTGAAGCCGCCTACGCAGCCGGGCACATTCCGGGCGCGGTCTACGCGCACCTCGGTCGCGAGCTCTCTGGGCCGACGACCGGCACCAACGGCAGACACCCGCTGCCGTCACCCGACGTTGCCGCCGAAACGTTCGGCCGGTTCGGCATCGACAGCACGACACAGGTCGTCGCCTACGACGCCGAGAACGGCATGTACGCCAGCCGGCTGTGGTGGACGCTGAAGTGGCTCGGACACGACGCGGTCGCAGTGCTGAACGGCGGCTTCGCCGCATGGACCGCCGAGCAGCGTCCGGTCTCGGACGTTGTGACAGTACCAACACCACGTACGTTCGTGGCTGCCGTTCGGCCCGGTATGGTCGTCAGCGCCGCTGACGTACCCGCGCTGGCCGCATCGGCCGACACGCGGGTCGTGGACGCACGCGCGCCCGAGCGTTTCCGCGGTGAGGTCGAGCCGATCGACCCTGTCGCCGGCCATATTCCAGGCGCAGTGAACCATCCCTTCGCGACGAACCTCGCCAGTGGTCGATTCAAGAGCGCTGAGGAGTTGCGCGCGTCGTTCCACGCGTCGCTCGGCGACGTTCGCGGAGACGCGGTGGTCTGCTACTGCGGCTCGGGCGTCACCGCCTGCCACAACGTGCTGGCGCTGGAGTACGCAGGCCTGGGTGGCGCGCGGCTGTATCCGGGGTCGTGGAGTGAGTGGGTGGCGGACCCCACCCGGGGCGTGGAGAAGGGCTGACGCCGACGGCCACGAGGCACGCCCGCTACGCCGTCGCGGGGCCGACCCGATTCCGGGCCTGACTCCGCGGGGCGCGCGGTGCGTGCGTCGTGGCTTATGCTCTCAGTGCACCTGGGGCTGGGCCGCCGCACGAGCGCGGTCCCGGCACTCGCGCCAGTCCGACGACACGATGGCGTAGAGCACCTGGTCCAGCGACTCGCCGCCGACGACGAACGCCTTGCGGAGAATGCCCTCCGCAACAGCGCCCACCTTCCGCAGCGCGGTGTTGCCGCGTCCGTTCTTGGCGGCACAGCGTGCCTCCAGCCGGCGAACGCCCACGTGCTGGAAGGCGAACTCCATCACGAGCGCCGCGCCCTGCTCGAAGATGCGCGACCCCCAGAACGGCGACCCCAGCGCGAAGCCCCACTCGGCGGTGTCCATCGCGCCGCCGATCTGGCTGGCTTCGTCCTCACACGGCGCGACCTGACGCACCTGGAAGATGCCGATCGCGGTGTCATACCCCCTCAGCGTGATCGCGAAGCAGGCGCCTTCGCCTGACGCGCGCAGCCGCTGCGAGGCCGCAATGAACCGCTCGAAACCTTCGACGGTCGACGGCGGCTGCGAGATGTAGCGGGTGATCTCCGGCGTGGTCAGCAGCGACTGCAGCGCCGGAGCATCCGACATGCGCACCTCGCGCAGCACCACATCGCCCGCGGCGAGGACCGGCAGGTTGAAGCGCCAGTCGTCGATGCGCGGCTGTTCGAGACGCTCGAGTTCGAGCGCGACGTCGTCAATCAGGATGGCAGTGGTGTCCATGGTTACTGTCTCCCCACGCTGGCGATGTCCGTGACCGTGCCCCAGACGATGTTGTCGACGTTCGACGTGCCCCACACGATGTTCGAGGCGTCAGACGTGCCCCACACGATGTTGTCCGCCGTCCCCCAGACGATGTTCGCGAGGTCCGACGTGCCCCAGACGATGTTCGTGTTGTCCGCGGTGCCCCAGACGATATTGCCGTTGTCCGCCGTGCCCCACACGATGTTCGAAGCGTCGCTGCCGGTGCCCCACACGATGTTCTCGTTCTGGTCGAGCGTGCCCCAGACGATGTTGTCCGCGGTGCCCCACACGATGTTCGCGTTCTGCTCGGCGGTGCCCCACACGATGTTGTCCGCGGTGCTCGTGCCCCAGACGATGTTGGCGCAGTTGTCGCCGCCGCAGGCCGTGCCCCAGACGATGTTCTCGGTCTCGCCGCCGGAGGTGCCCCACACGATGTTCTCCGCGCCCGACGTACCCCAGACGATGTTGTCTGCCGTGGTGGTGCCCCAGACGATGTTGTCGGCGGTGCCCCAGACGATGTTGGCGCCGCTCGCATCAGCAGTGCCCCACACGATGTTCGAGCAGTTCTGGTCGCCGCACAGGGTGCCCCATACGATGTTCTCGGCTTCGGCCGCCGTGCCCCACACGATGTTCTCGGGGTTGGTGACCGCGGTGCCCCACACGATGTTCGTTGCCCACGCGTTGGCCTTCGGGTTGATGTAGCCGCCGCTGACCAGCTGGTTGCCCCAGATGACCTGCTGGCTCCAGGTCTGCTCGACCGGCATGCGGGCGCCGGTACGGTTCTTCGCGTAGAAGCGCGAGAGCTTGACGGCGCCGTCGACGTCGAGGAAACCGGCGCCCTGCTGCAGCGTGCCGTAGTCCGAGTCGTTCCGTGCCGTGTACTGCAGGATCGCCTTCACAAGGTTCGGCGTCAGCGACGGGTTGGCCTGCAGCATCAGGGCTGCGGCGCCAGCCACCTGCGGGGCGGCCATGCTCGTGCCGCTGAGGCTCAGGTACGGCGGATAGCCGGTCTTGATCGAGCCGTCGACCAGGTACTGCTCGTTGTTCTGGTAGAGCGTGCTGCCCGGGACCGCCAGGGACAGGACGCCGCGGCCCGGAGCGACCAGGTCCGGCTTCGCGAGATAGTCGCCACGCGTCGGGCCTGCCGAGCTGAAGCCGGCCACCACATCGTCGTTACGGCGAGCGGTGCCTTCGGTGCTCGAAGCGCCGACCGTGAGCACCCACGGTGCGTTGCCGGGTGCGAGGATGCCGCCGTACTGCATCTGGCCTTCGGCGTTCTGGCCCAGGTTGCCAGCGGCGGCGACGACCACAATGCCGCGCTCCGTCAGCCGGCGCGCGGCGAGCGCCAGCGGGTCGATCCAGTAGGACTGCGTGACAGCGGCGCCAACCGAGAGGTTGACGACGCGGATGTTGTAGGCGGCTGCGTTCTCGTTGACCCAGTCGAGCGCCGCGATCATGCGGCTGATGGTGCCCTTGCCTTCGGCGTCGAGCACCTTGAGCGACACGAGGGACGCTTCGGGTGCGATGCCCGCATGCCGGCCGCGCGAGTCGTAGCCGTTGCCTAGCAGGATGCCCGAGACATGCGAGCCGTGACCGTGGTCGTCATAGGGCATCGTCTGACCGTTGACGAAGTCCACGAACTTCACGACGCGCTGGTCGCCGTACTGACGGCGACGGCCGTCGGCGCCCGTCAGGTCGTCGTGCCACGACGCAATGCCCGAATCGAGGACGGCGACGCCGACACCGCGTCCGGTGAGCTGCAGCGCCTGCTGCACGACGTTCGCGCCGGTGGCGCGGGTCGACAGGTAGTCGGCCGCCCAGACGGGTCGGTCCTCATGCGCACTGGCGACCTGCGGCAGCGCTTCGAGCTCCTTGAGCGAGCTGTCAGGCAGGTCGAGCACCACGCTGTCGATGACCCGCAGGCGCCCCGCCCGTGCGTAGCGCTGCAGGCTCGCGGGCAGTGCGGTGCCCGGTGCAAGACGCACGACCACTTGCGAGCGGCGGCCCGCAGCTGCATCGGCTCGGCGATTCAGTGCCGGATCGAGTTTCCGGTACTTGTCGGAGGCTTCCGCAGTTGTCGGCAGAAGACCCGTGAGCGCCGCGGCGACGGCCATGACGGAGGCCAGAGCCAGCACCGCGGAGGACCGGAGAGCGCGGCAGACGGCTCGCGCCTGCGTGAAAGAGCGGACAGAGTTTGGGTTCATGACGTTCCAGCCTTGAGCAAGCGTTGGACCAGTTGAGCTGAGGGATCCAGAAATCGATGTACACAAAGGACTTACAGGGTCTGATGACGAAAGGAGCCAGGCAGGCTCGCGCTGCCGCTGTGCCGTTTCGGCACACGTGTGCAGATCCGTCGTCACGAAAACGTCAGGCAGCCTCGAATTTGTGCGGTTTCGGGCATTCGCTGACGAAAAGCGACGGTCCGACGTGCCCATTCTTGACCATCGAGTGCCAAAAAGGGGCACAGACGAGGTGTCAGGGTGCTGACGACAGGCGGAGGGGAGGGGGTGTATCGGGATGCGAACTAGTGTAAACGCGAGTAGGACAAACCCTTACGGGAATGCCCTACCCGCGGCGACTCAGCAGCGGCTCGACTCGTAGGCCAGCGAAGGCGCGAGCCACCGCTCGGTATCACCCGCCGAACTGCCTTTGCGGCGGGCGTATGCGAGGACCTGGTCCTCGCCAACCCGTCCGACCGTGAAGTACCGCGCCTGGGGGTGTGCGAAATAGAGACCGCTGACGCTTGCCGCCGGCGTCATGGCTGCGTGCTCGGTCAACGCCATGCCCACCTCGCCCGCCTGGAGCAGCTCGAACAGCTTGAACTTCTCGCTATGGTCGGGGCACGCGGGATACCCGAAACCCGGGCGGATGCCCCGGTGCTTCTCGTGCAGCAGGTCGTCGGGCGTCGTCGGCTCGAGGATGCCCCACTCGGCCCGCGAACGCGCATGCAGATACGCGGCGAAGGCCTCGGCCAGGCGGTCGGCCAGTGCCTTCACGAGAATCGCGTTGTAGTCGTCGTTCTCGGCCTCGAACTTCTTCGCGAGTTCCTCTGCGCCCAGACCAGCCGTGACGGCGAAGGCGCCGATGTGGTCGTGCACCTGCGCGGTGCGGTCGGCCACGAAGTCGGCCAGCGAGAGGTTGGGCTTCGCGTCGGCGACGGCTTCCTGCTGACGCAGCATGTTGAAGCGCAGCAGTTCGCCACTTCGGTGCTCGTCCGCGAAGACGATGATGTCGTCGCCCTCGGACGCAGCCGGCCAGAATCCGTAGACGGCCTTCGCCGTCAGCAGCTTCTCGCTGATGATCTGGTCGAGCAGCGTCCGGGCGTGGTCGTACAGCTCGCGCGCCGCCGTGCCGTACTCGGGGTGGTTGAGGATGGCGGGGAACCGCCCCTTCAACTCCCACGCGGCGAAGAAGAACGTCCAGTCGATGAACGGGACCAGCTCCTCGAGCGGCACCTCGATCGCGCGGCGGCCGGTGAACGCCGGCGTCGGCAGCGACTCCTTCGACCAGTCGATGGCCAGCCGGTTCCTGAGCGCCTGATCGTAGGTGAGGATCGGCCGTTCCTTCCGTGCGGCATGCTGCTCGCGCAGCTGCGCCTGAAGGCCACGGTTGTACTCCTCGAACTGGGGACGCTGCGTATCGCTCAACAGGCTCGACATCACGTCACCGACACGCGACGCATCGAGCACGTGCACGGTCGTACCTGTGAACTCCGGAGCGATCTTCACGGCTGTGTGCTGGCGGCTCGTCGTCGCGCCGCCGATGAGCAGCGGCACCCGGATGTGGCGCCGCTCCATCTCGCGTGCCACGAACACCATCTCGTCGAGCGACGGCGTGATGAGGCCGCTCAGGCCGAGCACGTCGGCCTTCTGCTCCACCACAGCCTGCAGGATCCGTTCGGCAGGTACCATCACGCCAAGGTCCACGACGTCGTAGCCGTTGCAGCCGAGCACGACGCCGACGATGTTCTTGCCGATGTCGTGCACGTCGCCCTTCACGGTGGCCAGGACGATCTTCCCCTTGGCCTGTGCCTCGACGGTCGACCCGCCGCTGGCGATGAGCGCCGCCTTCTCCGCCTCCATGAACGGCTCGAGATAGGCCACCGCCCGCTTCATGGCGCGCGCGCTCTTGACCACCTGCGGCAGGAACATCTTGCCGGCACCGAAGAGGTCGCCGACGACCTTCATGCCGTCCATCAGCGGCCCCTCGATGATGTCGAGCGGGCGCGGATACTTCTGCCGCGCCTCCTCGACGTCAGCGTCGATGTAGTCGACAACGCCGTGCACAAGCGCGTGCGACAGCCGCGCCTCGACCGTCGACTCGCGCCAGGCGAGGTCCATGCCTATGCGCTTGCCGCTCCCCTTCACGGTGGCGGCGAAATCGACGAGGCGCTCCGTCGCGTCGGGGCGGCGGTTGAAGATGATGTCCTCGACCCGCTCCAGCAGGTCCTTCGGAATGTCCTGGTACACCGCCAGCTGCCCGGCATTGACGATGCCCATGTCGAGGCCGGCCTGGATGGCGTGGTAGAGAAACGCCGAGTGGATGGCCTCGCGCACGATGTCGTTCCCGCGGAACGAGAACGACAGGTTGCTGATACCGCCGCTGATCTTCACGCCGGGGCAGGTCGCCTTGATGATGCGCGTCGCTTCGATGAAGTTGATCGCGTAGTCGTTGTGCTCCTCGAGACCGGTCGCGATGGCGAGCACGTTGGGATCGAAGATGATGTCGGTCGGGTCGAAGCCCGCGCGCTCGGTCAGCAGCGCGTACGCGCGCTGGCAGATCGCCACCTTCCGCTCGATCGTGTCGGCCTGCCCCTGCTCGTCGAACGCCATGACGACGACACCGGCGCCGTAGCGGCGCACGGTCGCCGCCTTCGCCAGGAAGTCGGCTTCGCCCTCCTTCAGGCTGATCGAATTGACGACCGGCTTGCCCTGGACACACTTGAGTCCCGCGAGCAGGACGGACCACTTCGAGCTGTCCACCATGACCGGCACCCGCGCGATGTCGGGCTCGGTGGCGATGTAGTTCAGGAAGTCGGTCATCGCACGCTCGGAGTCGAGCATGCCTTCGTCCATGTTGACGTCGATGATGTTGGCGCCGCCGCGCACCTGCTCGAGCGCCACGCTGGTCGCCTCGGCATAGTCGCCAGCCTTGATCAGCCTGGCGAACTTCGCCGACCCGGTGACGTTGGTCCGCTCGCCGATCATCTGGAAGTTGCTCTCCGGACGGATCGTCAGCGTCTCGAGTCCGGCGAACTGGGTGAAGCTACCGGCCGTCGCTGCCTCGGCTTCGGTCGTCAGGTTGCGGGGGGGAAGCGACGCGACCGCATTGGCGATCGCCCGGATGTGGTCGGGCGTCGTTCCGCAGCAGCCGCCGACGATGTTCACCAGGTTGCTGTCGGCGAACTCGCGGAGCGCCCCAGCCGTGTCCGCCGGCAGTTCGTCGTACTCGCCGAAGGCGTTGGGCAACCCGGCGTTCGGGTAGCAGCTGACGTAGCAGCCAGCCTGCCTCGCCAGTTCCTCGACGTACGGCCGCATGTCGCGCGCGCCAAGAGCGCAGTTCAGGCCGACGCTGAAGGGCTTCGCGTGCCGGATGGAGACCCAGAACGCGTCGATCGTCTGTCCGGACAGCGTGCGTCCGCTGCGGTCGGTGACGGTCACCGAGATCATCAGCGGCAGGCGCACGCCCTTCTCCTCGAACACCTCTTCGGCCGCCACGATGCCGGCCTTCATGTTCAGGGTGTCCACGATGGTCTCGAACAGCAGCAGGTCGCAGCCGCCGTCGATGAGCCCGCTCACCTGCTCCTTGAACGCCTCGCGCAACTGGTCGAAGGTCATGTTGCGGAACGCCGGGTTGTTCACGTCGGGCGAGATCGAGAGGATGCGGTTGGTCGGTCCGATGGAGCCGGCAACGAACCGCGGGCGCTCCGGCGTCTTCGCCGTGTACTCATCGGCCGCTGCGCGCGCGAGCCGCGCGCCCTCGCGGTTCAGCTCGTAGCACAGCCCTTCCAGCCCGTAGTCCAGCTGCGCGATCGCGTTACTGTTGAAGGTGCAGGTCTCGATGATGTCGCTGCCAGCCTCGAGGTACTCGCGGTGGATTCCGGCAATGACATCCGGGCGCGTCAGCACGAGGACGTCGTTATCGCCCTTGAGATCGTGCGTGTGCCCCGCGAAGCGGGCGCCGCGGAAGTCCTGCTCGGTCAGCTTGTGACGCTGAATCATCGTGCCCATCGCACCATCGAGGACGAGGATGCGGCGGGAGAGCAGGTCGTGCAGGACGTCGGTCCGGTTCGTGGTCATGATTCAGTTCCTGGCGGTCCGCCGTAGCGTGCGCGACGGCTCCCGCGTGGTCGATGGCGACGATGCAGCGCCCGCGTCCGGTCTGGACGCCGAGGCGATGAGCACCGTGAAGGGATCTCCGGCTTTTCGGGCGCCGACGCCGACGCGCGCGTCGGCAAGCCCGGCGTCGACGAGCATGCGTCGCAGTTCACCCTCGCCGAAGCCGAGGGTCCGGTCACCAAGCTTCGCGCGCACCCACTCTTCGCGGTGCTCGCGCAGGTCGAGGATCAGGACGCGCCCGCCGGGGGCGGTGATGCGCGCCGCCTCGGCAACCGCGCGGGCGG
>Ga0075163_10011148_pt1 | contig 11722 bp, 5 predicted proteins | sample JI1023141ADNA_FD_71478 | JGI IMG/M metagenome (GOLD analysis project Ga0075163, IMG submission 71478) | Wastewater effluent complex algal communities from Wisconsin, to seasonally profile nutrient transformation and Carbon sequestration -... | ecosystem: Engineered > WWTP > Effluent > Algae... | reverse complement strand
ATCCAAAGTTGGCAAGCAACACACTCCAGAGACGAGCATCGGGGATCCAGCGCTAGGGGGCGCTTGGTGGCTACTCGAATAGGGAGATCTTGAGCTGTCCTATTGGACAGCGGCGTGTTGATTTCCACGCAAAACTGAGCCGGGATTTCCATCCAAAATTGAGCCACCCGGTTGCGGGGTGAGCTTAGCTCAGGGATGCGGTTGAGTGGTGGCGGACTCCTTGTTGACGGCGGTGGTGTGGTGCCGGAAGCGGTAGCTGTCGTTGCCGGTCTCGATGATGTGGCAGCGGTGCGTGAGGCGGTCGAGCAAGGCCGTGGTCATCTTGGCGTCGCCGAAGACGTTGGCCCACTCGGCGAAGCTGAGGTTGGTGGTGATGGCGAGACTGGTGTGTTCGTAGAGCTTGCCGATCAGGTGGAACAACAAGGCGCCACCGGCTTGCGAGAACGGCAGGTAGCCCAGTTCATCGAGGATGACCAGATCGGCGCCGATCAAGCGGTCGGCCAGCTGGCCCTGTTTGCCGGCGGCCTTCTCCAGTTCCAGTGTGTTGACCAGCTCAATGGTCGAGAAGAAGCGCACGCGACGCTGCTGGTGCTGCACGGCCTGCACGCCGAGGGCGGTGGCCAGGTGAGTCTTTCCGGTGCCGGGACCACCGACGAAGACCAGGTTCTGGCGTGCGTCCATGAAGTGCCCGCCATGCAGTTGCCGTAGCAGCGGTTCATCGACGGCACTTTGGCCGAAGTCGAAGGTGCTCAGGTCGCGGTAGTGCGGGAAGCGGGCCGCCTTGAGCTGGTACTGGATGGAGCGCACTTCCCGTTCGGCAACCTCGGCCTTGAGCAGGGCGTCCATCAGCGGCAAGGCATCGCGGCAGGCCGGGCTGCCTTGCTCGACCAGTTCCTGCAACGCCTGCGACATGCCGTGCAGGCGCAGGTGCTTGAGCGTGGACAACAGGCCATCAGGCTGCATGGCGTGCCCTCCGCAAGTGGTCGTAGCGGGCCATGTCGGCCACCGGCTCGACCTGCAAGGCCAGCGTCGGTGGCGTACTGACCGGCGCCGGCGGCGCTTCCCCAAGCAGGCGGCTGAGCACGTTGAGGATGTGCTGCTTGTTGGCCGCGCCACTCTCCAGCGCCAGTTCCACCGCGGTGAGCACGGCCTGCTCGTCGTGGCGCAGGACCAGGGCAAGGATCTCGACCATCTCCTTGTCGCCGCCGGGGCGCTGCAGCAACTGCTGTTGCAGGGTGCGGAAGCCGTCCGGCAGTTCCAGGAAGGGCGCGCCGTTGCGCAACGCACCCGGCTTGCGCTGGGCCACGCTCAGGTAGTGCCGCCAGTCGTAGAGCGTGCGGCCACCATCGTGGGAGCGGTGGATGCAGCGGACATGCTCGGCAATCTTCTGGCCTTCGGCCACGAACACCACGCGCGCCGGATACAGGCGCACGCTGACCGTGCGCCCGGCGAAGCTGGCCGGCACGCTGTAGCGGTTGCGCTCCACGTGGACCAGGCAGGTCGGCGTGACCCGCTTGGTCTGTTCGACGAAGCCGTCGAACGGCACCGGCACCGGCATCAATGCCGGCAGTTCGTCCTGCAGGACCTCGGCGATCCTGCGGGGCCGCTGCTCCGGATGGGGCAGTGCCTGCCACAGCGCCTTGCAGCGCTCCTCCAGCCAGGCGTTGAGTTCGTCCAGGTGCTTGAAGTGCTGCGGCACGGCGGGCCAGACGCGCCGGCGTGCGTCCTGCACGTTCTTCTCGATCTGTCCCTTCTCCCAGCCGGAGGCCGGGTTGCAGAACTCCGCCTCGAACAGGAAGTGGCTGACCATGGCTGAGAACCTGGCATTGACGCTGCGCCGCTTGCCGGCATGGACCTTGTCCACCGCCGTCTTCATGTTGTCGTAGATGCCCCGCCGCGGCACGCCACCGAACACGGCAAAGGCGTGGTTGTGGGCATCGAACAGCATCTCGTGGGTCTGCTTCCAGTAGGCGCGCAGCAGGAATGCCCGACTGTGGCTGAGCTTGAACTGCGCGACCTGCAGCTTCACCTTCTCGCCGCCAATGCGCACCCAGTCCTCGCTCCAGTCGAACTGGAACGCCTCGCCCGGCGCGAAGACCAGCGGTACGAAGGCCTTGCGGGGTGCAGTGAGCAGGCGTTCGTGCTCGGCGCGGTGCCAGTCGCGGGCGAAGGCCGCCACGCGGTTGTAGGAGCCCGGATAGCCCACCGCCACCAGCCGAACGTGCATCTCGCGCACGCTCATCTTCTGCTTGCGCGGAGCCGACTGGCTGCGCCGCAGCATCGCCCGCAGTTGCTCGGCGTACGGGTCTAGCTGGCTCGGGGTCTGACGCGGGGGATACTTCGGCTCGACCTCGCCGCTGGCGAGGTACTTGGTGATGGTGTTGCGCGAGAGCTTGGTGCGACGGGATATCTCCCGGATCGGCATCTTCTCGCGGAAATGCCAGCGGCGGATGAGGCTCAGAACGTCCATCTTGATCACTCCTGGTGGCTCCGGTCAGGGCAGACCGGAAGGCTAGGAGGTGGCTCAAGATTGGACGGAAATCCGCTGGGTTAGTGGCTCAGTTCTGGATGAAACTCAACATCGGTGGTGACGTATTGCCAGAATCGAGCTTCCAGCACCATCAACCGGGCGATGACCTCCTCGTCGCGTTCGATCCGGTGGATTTCCAGCCGTTGGCCACAGAGCAGAACCGCGACATCAGCGGCCTGCTGGTTGGTCACCGCCAGCTGGTGCTGGACCTGCAGCTGGATGTACTCGGGCACGCCGTCCTGCCAGCGCTTCGACCCCCATTCCCCGGCGGTCTTGCATTCGAGGATCTGGACGTCCGGACTACCGACAACCTCCCGGTCGATATTGGCCAGCATGTAGGGGAAGGTCGGGTGCTGCAGGACCGCATTGACCTTGCGGACCTTGCGCCCGGTCTGCTGCATGTAGGCGACGGCCACGTAGGGCTCCAGCAAGGTGCCCCAGTAGCGTGGATCGTCCATACCGGGCGATTCCTGGTCTGCAGGCGTTCGTCCAGTTTTCTCCATCCACAGTTCGAGTTGGCTCTTGTAAGGGCATAGGCCCACGGCAGCGGCAGCGTCCGAACTGCCGATACCACCTTGGCGCACGGACAGCCACTGCCGGCGGTCGAGCGTGCGGGTGTCGACCATCCGCAAGGCGGCGTTTTTCTTCATGGGGTTCTCCAAATGAAAACGCCCGACACGAGGCCGGGCGTTGAGGGACAGCGCGGGTTGGACTCAGGCGGTCAGCTGGACCAGCTCGTCCCAGGCGCGTTGCTTGAACTGCGCGCCCTGGCCGAACCACGCCGCCTCACGGCGGTGGTCATCGCTGCGCGCGCGCCGATGGTGGTCGACGTACTCGGTGACGCTGTTGAGCAAGCCCCAGGCCGTGCCGCGGCTGGAGGCCAACTGGGCGCCGCGACCGCCGCCGTCATACAGCGCCCGGACCGAGCGCACTGCTTGCTCGTTGACCACAGCCGGCGTGCCGGACTGGCCGGGATAGACCAGCACCCGACGCAGCAGGCCATCGACCGAATCCGGATCCACCGGGCAAACCACCAAGTCCTTCATCTTGGCCACGAACCTGTTCCATGGTGCGACGGTGATGCCCAACTGCTGCTTGACCGCATCGGCATTGAACTCCGAGCGATGCGGCACCTTCACCGCACCCCGGTTATCGCCCAAGGCGATCTGCAGGGTGTTGTTGCAGACCACCCGCACCGACGTGAACTGGGCCGTGGTCGCCAGCGATCCGTCACAGGCCGTGGCCAGCAACAGGTAGCCGTTGACCTGATCCTTGCCCTTCAGCGTCGCGCTCTGGCCGGTGCGGGCCAGCGCCCAGAACTTCCGGCCTTCCTTCAGCACGCCTGCCGTCTCCAACTCGAACCCCGCGTACTCGGTGAGGTCGCGGTAGAACTCCAGCACTTCCTCTGGCTGCACTATCTGGAAGCGCTTGGACACCACTGCCAGCGCACGTTTCGTATCCGAGCGGTAAAGCACCTTCTGCTCAGGGAAGGTATGGATTGCACCGACCGTGTGGTTGCCGGTGATAAAGCGGACTTCGGACTCCTCGATCATCCAGTCCATGCCTGCCTGGCGCTTCCAGACGTCGAGCGGCTGCAGGGTGGTGAGCTTGTTGCCAAGGCCATGCCATGGCTTCTCGCCGGCATAGGCCATCGTTTCGACCAGGTGCATGTTGATCTCCTGTTGGGCGGCATAAACGCAGCAGGCCCGCCGATGAGGGCGGGCCTGCTGTGAGTGCCAGTGGTTGGCTAAGGGAAGCGATCAAACGGCGGCTTTTTGAGCAACGTGGCCAGGACCGCGGCAGCCACGAGAAGGACGCAGTAGATCGTTTCCTTGGTGTCGTCGCGCATCGGCTAGACCCCAATAGGCACTAGGAACGCAGCACCTGGACGTGAAGCAGGATTGTCCCACTCCACTTGGGTATTAAAGGTTTGAAATGCGTTTGGATAGATTTTTTCGCACTCGAATTTTCGCTTTTAGGCCCATCTGCGGCCAACTTGAAGCATCCACGGTGTGTTCATCATGAAGACGAAGCGCTTCACGGAATAACAGACGCTCGGGTCCTCGGTCACCCGCCAGAGCTCGGCTTTGAGTTGGCATACCTCGGCAGCATCTCCCTGTCAGCCACGCCGCCGGCCCGCCTCCGCCCTGAATTGTTCCGTGTACTCGCTCTTGTTTCCCAGAAACACATCGATGCGGCATGAATCATGCTTTCCGGGTGTCTACAAGAGGCTGGTCGATCATCCTTCCCTTCGCAGCTCCACGTACACCGGCGTGTACGCCACACCAGCCCCAGTCACGCGCGCCTTGGTCAGCGCCCGCTGCATCTGGGTATCGCGTGCGCCCAAGCTCGCTTCCTCGGTGAACGTGTCAAACGGGCGCTCGAGCCTGGCATCCCAGTAGCCCATGCCCTGGTCGAAGTCGATCGCGAGTTCGGTACCCGACCGGTATCGCAGCACCATCTGGCGAAAATGCGGCATGTCCCGCGGGCTCGCGGCTAATTCGACCTGGACCGTCGAGAAGCCGATCTTCTGCAGCCAGTCCTTCATCGTCGCCATCTGCGCCGCGGGAAGCGTCCAGTTGTTGATGATTCGACCACGGCCGCGGTCCGTCGGACCGGCCCGGAGCGCGTGCACCCGAAGCGGCACGGCGGCGCCAAGCGCGACCGACCGCAGGATTTCCCCGAGCAACACTAGCGACCAGGGCGACACCAAGTAGCGGTCGGAATAGCGAACGCTTTCGAGGTCGGTTGCTTTCAGCTGTTCAAATGCCTGCGGCGCTTCCTTGTTAAGCAGCAGCAGGAAGCGTTTACCGAAATCGGTGACGGCACCGTCCAGTTCGCGGGTGATCCTCATTTTCACAGTCCCCGGCGCTACCTGGGTCCAGGCAGAGGTATCGATCGGTGTCCTGGACAAGGGATCGGCGGCGGAGGTCATCACCAGCAAGGCTTCTGGCTCACCGGCCAGCCAGTGTTCACCAGGCTTAGCCAGCGAGCTGCGATCGCTGTAGAGGGTCTGGGTTCCCCGTTCTCCGGAGGTCTGCAGTAGTACCACCACGTCTTCGGCGGCGCGGGAACTGGAAGAAATCTCGATCCCCGCCTCCGCCAGCCCGGCGAGCGCCCGGCGGGTGTCTTCCGGGAGGTCGACGCCGGCAGGAACGGCCAGCTCGACCCGTAGGCCGTCGACCACCCGCCAGCGCAGCAGACGAGAGCGGAAGTCGGGGTGGCTCAGGTCCCAATCGGCCGGATTCCCGTGCAGCGGGAAGATCAGCGAGCGCGCACCTTCGTTTACACGAGCGGCGACGAACCGGCGTGCATCCAGCGAGCAGTACCGTGCCCCTTGGATTGTCGCGAACCGCTCAGGTAGATGCAGGTGCTCGGCGATACCGCTACCGTCGAACCAAGCCATCGCGAGGTGGCGGTCTAGCGTGCGACGCTCTGCCTGACTGTCGTTTCCGGTAAGGCACGTGCTGCAAACGGTTTCGCACTCCGCTTGGCACTCAAGCCGGTTGCGTGCCTCCTGCAAGAGAGTGGCAATGTCGGTCACGCCCGCGAGGACGAAGCCGGCGCCGCCCGAGACTCGATCAAACAGCTGTATCACCGTGCGCGCCCGACCCGTGTCACGCGCCTTATCCTGGCGCGTCGCGAAGTCGATCTCAGAGCTGGCGATGCCGAGTCGAGCCGCAAGACATTCGCGCAACGCAAGAGCGAAGGTTGCCGCGGCAATCCTCGCCTTGTCGTCGGTCCCGACCCATTCGCCGTTAGTGGGTGATTTCAGATAGATCTCGAGCACGTCCGTCAGGAACTGATAGCCCAGGTGCACATTGCGCATCACCGACTCGGCAGAACACCCGGCCTCCTCTCCCCGCTTTCCGCCGCGCAGCGGCCAATGGGTGGACCCCGGCCTGAACTGGTGCGGTGGCTCATTGGTCGCCGACATCGATTCGGCACGCCCACATGCCATGCACACCGCATAACCGTGTTCGTGCTCCCCGCGTGAATGATGGAACACATGCCCGTCGTGACCGAAGACCAGGTGCCCACACCGCGAATCCGGGAGTGCGACGGCCTCGCCCCGGACACTAACGCGCGGTTCCTGTGTCGGCACGAACTTCTGCGTCGATATGTCGTTCGACAGCTCCGCGAAGAAATCGGTCAGGAACCCGGCCGGCCGGATCACCTTGTCCTTTTCGAGGTTACCCCCGCTGGCGCCACAGTCGCCGCAAGTTACGTCCGACTCGTTGGCATAGGCGCGCTCTGTCAGCCCGGTGGAGCCGCAGTTGCGACAACGCCAGGACACGTCGAAACGCTGCGCTTCGTTGACGGAGCCACCGAGATGCCACTGCAAGCTCAGTCCGGCAGAACGGAAGACCCGCCCGTCGATCACCACCTGCGAGCCCGGCGCGTATTCCCGGATGGCGATGTCCAAGCTCCGCGACGGCATTTCGCGGGAGATGAAACGATTGTCCTCACGCGTCCTGTCTTCACCGCGTTGTTGTGTCTGGAAATCAATCTTGTTGGATGTGTTGATCGTGACCACGTCTGTCGGGAAGCCGTACCCGGGCAGGAAGGCTCGGGAGCACAGGTCGCGCAGCAGGTATTCCTTCTCCAGTCTAGTCAGCTCGCGTTCCAGGGCGCGCCGGTAGGGGCCTTCCACCGTCTCGGCGATCAATGCATCAAGTTTTCCCTTCTCGCCACGCCACACATCCCCGATGCGCTTGATGCGCTCGGCAGCGGCGTCGCAGATCGACGCCACCGAACGATCCGCAAGTACCGTTCCCTGCGTAAGCTCTCTGACCTTTCCGGCAATCTCCGCTGGAGGTGCGGCGAGGAAGGCCAGGAACCGCTCCTCGACGCGGTCGGTATCGCCGCCGAAAAACCAGCTCAGGTTCAGTCGGGTCCGGTCGCCGTCCGTCTCCATGCTGATGAGGAACTGCGCCAACAGCATCGAATGCACATGCCTCGCAACGATCCGGTCCGAACTCAACGTGACCGTCGGCGCGGAGATACGGGTGACGAAAGGCCACAAGGAGTTATGAAACACGCGCATCTCGCGCGGGTTGGCCTTGCAGAGCGTGTAGGCAATGGCTCGCGGTTCACGACGACGACCTGCACGGCCGGCCCGCTGCAGATAGTTCGCAGGATGCGGCGGCACGTTATTCATGACGACCGCGGAAACACCGCCAATGTCGACGCCCATTTCCATCGTCGTCGAGCAGTTGAGCGCGTTGATGTAGCCGGTCTTGAACATTGCCTCGTAGGCCTGCAGGCGCTTGGAGTCCTGCTGGGCCGAATGTTCCGCCGTCCGGTAGTAGTAGCCACCCTCAGTTGTGCGGTCGGACAAGTCAGTCCACAACCCGTCTCGGCGCAAACTCGCGACAACAGGATCCGAGCCGACAAGCTTACGCACGACCGAGGTCATTGCTTCGCTCTCTCCCGATGGTGCGAACTGAACCGCATCTGGAAGTGCCACCAACAAACAGCGGTAGTCGTCGACATTGAAGCGCGGCGGAAGATAAGGCGTAACGCCGCGCAGCGTGGTGTCGATCAGCCGACGGGTGACCGGGCACAGCCACGCCCGCGTCGGCAACGAGAACGTCAGCGCTTCCTTGTCGAGGGCATAACTGCCTTCGCTGGGTTCGAGGATTCGCGCATTCACCAAGACCAGCCAGGCATCGCGTAGCCAGCTGTCGATCAGATCGGCCTGATCCCTCTTAGTCCGGTCGAGCCCGGTGGCACCCTCAAGGATCTTGATCAGGCGGGAGGCCTGGCCCGGGCGGACGTGCGGCCATTTTTTCACGGTGGTGCTCTCGACTGCATCGGACGTCGGCGGCATCAGCCTCTTAGGCATGAACCGGCTTCCCATCCAGTCGCGCATCGCTGGCAAGAACGCGATGTACGAGTTCTCGCGCACGTGGAAGTCCAGTGCCACCTTCAGGAAATCACGCCAGTCATCGATATCGAGCGCGCGCTGCCCACCGTTGGCATCGGCGGCCATACGTCCGACCCAACCCGCCGGCGCCCGTTCAATCTCGTCGAGGCCGCGGTAGCCGACGCGGATCAGGCCGAGCGTTTCGGTGCTGTTCTGGTTCTTCGGCCGGCGGTAGAACTCCCTCGCAAGGAGAAGTTCAGCCATGACCGCTTTGCCAGCGTTGCCAGTGAATAGGGTTGGGTTGACGTTCCGGTTGTACTCCGTGATCGAGAACAGGTCCGACGTTCCCGCCAAGACCGTGACGACTTCCCGCCATGGGATGGGACTACGCGGCCTCGCCCCGCCGCCGGAACGTAGCGCCTGCGCCTGCCGCTCCAACTTGGAAGCCTCCTGCACCAGACCCGCGTCTCGCAAGGAGCGCGCCAGCACCTCTAGTTGCTCCGGTGTGGTGTTCGCACTGGCCAAGCCCGCCTCGGACCTGACCTGTGCATTACGGACTATCTCGAAGACCAGGCCGCGCAGCCTGGATCGTTCCGCCTCTTGCTGCATGCGCACGGCCATTCGCGCCGTGCCTTGTCGGCTGTCGGTGAATGTGATCACCCGGCGGCCCCGACCGGGCAGTTCCTCAGGTGAACGCCCCCCAAGTTCCGACTTCGACGGATCAGGACAGAACTCCAGAACAGTCGGCACGATACCGGTCAGATAAAACGGCGCCCCGAGGTACGCCCCCCGTAGGAAATCGGACCCGCTTCGACCTTGCGACTGGCATTCCCAACAGGCCGCATCTGTCCGTGTACACAACGACACCGGGAAAGTTTCCTCGACACTGTTGCCGATTCGATGGTCATCCCTGGCGACTCGTTGGGTCACGTATCGGCCTGCCCCCTGGCCGGGAGGCGCAAGACACAGGAGACCCCGGGTGCGATCGTCAGCGACCACGCTATCCTCCACGGCGCCCTCCGCCTCCGTGACGACGTCCTCGATGATCGCGAACTCGTCGGTCGCTTCCGGCGTGACTTGCCGCAACACACCACCGGCATCCTCGGCCAGAAGGTGCGGGGCCTTGCAGTCGTTGCAGAAAGCGAGTTCGCAGACCGGTGCCCCGCAGCCGCAGCGACCACGCTGGGAAGCGTAGACATTACCGAATGCCCAAGACGCCAGCCCTTGCGGCTTCGCCGGGCACTGGGGATCGACGCAGGACCACAAGCCTTGCAGCACACGCTGGAATAGATGACCACGTACTTTGAGGAAGTGTTCCCCATCGACACTCCGGGCAGTCCCGGTCATTGCATCAATCCAAGCGAGGACCTCAAATTTGCGACCCACCTCCGCTGTTGCTATGAGCATGTCGGAAACGTGGGAGACGACCTCATCGAGACGGGCCGGCGTGCTGCGGGAGACTATGAATTCTCGGATAGCTCGCGCGACGCGGTGCCCTGAGAGAGCATCGTAGCGCTGCGACGAAACTTCGCTCCCCTCATCGATCGAAAGAAGCTGCTCCAGCGACTCACGGCCATTCGGAGTGACGGCAGGGAGCACCGGCACACTGCGTCGCCCACCGATCACGACCACTTGGCTCTCGGGCACACCGGCTAGTGCGGCAAGATATTTGGACAACTTCTCGCTGGCATCTCCATCGGCGATCGTTGCCGATGTCGCGACGAACCGGATCTCCTCGGGCCGCTTGCCAAAGGCCTGTACCACCCGGCGCAGCAGCAGGGAAAGCTCCGCCGCCTGTGACCCAACATAGGTATGTGCTTCATCGAGCACGATCCAACGCAGCGAACCGCTCTGCCGTGACTTCTCGATAATCGGGCTGTCAATCTGCCGAATCATCATGTACTCGAGCATGGTCGCGTTGGTCATCAAGATGGGCGCTGGCTCCCGTCGCAAGATCTCTCGCGAGAGAACTTCATTCGGGCGCGCGTGCTGTTCGTTCCTGACGCGGTCCGCACGTTCTTCGGTGTTGCCGTTGTAAAGGCAAAAGCGGATATCACCCTCGAAGGGGCGGGTCCAAGCATCCAGTCGTTCGCGCTGCGAGTTGATCAGCGCGTTCAATGGATAAAGAAACAGGGCGCGAACACCCTCAAGCCTGCCATTCCTGCCGCGATCCCTGACGAGATCTTCGAGTATCGGCACCATGAAGCATTCGGTCTTGCCTGACCCGGTGCCACTGGTGATGACGACCGACCGGGGCGCTTCACCGAGCAGAGTTCGCCATGCGACGAGCTGGTGACAATAAGGCTTCGCCTCTGGAACGAATTGATGCGGGCCGGGCGCCGCCAGTGCCTCGAGCAGGTCCGAAGACAGCAATGTTCCTTTCAGATCCGAGAGCGGCTTGTCCTCCTGTTGCCAGCCAAAGGTGTGCTCGAAAACCGGGGCACCCAGCAGGCTGTCCCCCTCCCCACCAGGATCGTCAGCGAGCAGGCCACGAACGTGCTCCCGCAGGCCAGCATGGCGAATTCCCAGCAGGCCCATCGTTGATTCCCGCGAGCGCTGCAGCGATTGCGAGACTAGGTTATGGAAGTAGCTCATTGAGGCCTCTGGGCTGAAGGTTCTGCGGCAAAATGGGACGTCATTAACGCGTGCGCCGGCGCGAACCAATGCCGGTCGAAATTGGCCACATGGCGGACGGCATGCTTCAGGATTGGCTCGGACACGCCGGGCAGCCCCAGCGGCGACTTGCCGGCGGAAACGCTGCCCAGGAACATCGGCAAGTAGGTCACGGCGTTCATGAAGCTGTGTCCGGGAAGGTTCTTAAGCAGGTCCGGAAGCGGCTGCTGCAGCGCCCATGTGCGCAGTTCCTTGCCGCATTGCGTCGGCCAGTGGTCGTTTTGGGCCTGCTGCTGGCAAAGTGCCATGTGCCAGACTGGCATCGTCTGCTCGAAGGGGAAGGTGCGAAGCGGCATGCCCTGCAGGTAGTCCGTCATGTGGTCAAAGCCTGGCCACAGCTGCTTGAACCTGCGAACGCCGGAATGGTGAATCTGTTCGAGCAGGGACTCTGGCAGTCCGAGGTTGGCGAGCCAACGACCGTTCACGTCTAGCGCGTCCCGCCAGGCCTGAAGCGGCACAGCCTCCCAGATGACGGCCAGCTCGGACTCCACCCGCTGGCAAAATTCGCCGGTCAATTCCAAGCGGAGGACCGCTTGAACCAGGGCCCTTGGATTTCCGGCGACAGCCTTCCACGCTTCGAACACTGACAGGGGCAGATGCGACCAGCCGTCTCTGAGCTTGCGCAGGTAGTCCCAGCCAGGATGATCTGC
>Ga0075163_10011146_pt1 | contig 11722 bp, 5 predicted proteins | sample JI1023141ADNA_FD_71478 | JGI IMG/M metagenome (GOLD analysis project Ga0075163, IMG submission 71478) | Wastewater effluent complex algal communities from Wisconsin, to seasonally profile nutrient transformation and Carbon sequestration -... | ecosystem: Engineered > WWTP > Effluent > Algae... | reverse complement strand
CTGTAGCTAAGACAGTATACATAGGTATGGCTGCAGATAACCTATGCAAGGTTAAAATCAACGGAGCTACCTTTATTCAACAGGTAGGGGATGATACCCCTCCTGATACTGGACCAGCCACTGGAATCAACTTCAACTATTGGCATATCTACCCTGTAGCACTATCTGCAGGTACGCACATCATAGAGTTGTTAGCGCTCAACCAAGGCTCACAAGCTATTATGGGTCTAGAGATATACGATAACACTGAAGCACAAATCCTAGCAGCCAATAGTGAAGGAGAATTGACTTTCTTATTCTCTACCAAGGATATGAACTGCCAACCATTCAATAATGGTACTACAGCAGGGTATTCTTGTGCTGACCCTACTTACTCTCTAAATACAGCCGAGGCACCGCCAATCTGTACTAAGGTTGAGTATACACCTAAGGTACCAGGAGGAGATGGAGCAACCATCACCAATGTGCAAGTGATAGATGATAGAACGGAAGCAGTGTTGGCTACATATCCGAATGATGGAACTACTAGGTACTATCAAAGTATTCCTATTCCTATATACCCATTAATCAGTGGTTCATCACTTTGCGGAGGAGCTACAGTACTATATCACAGTGCACTACAACAAAGTACACTTCGTAAGAATAATTGTACAGAAGGATTAGGATCTTTAGTTACTTACAATGTACAGGACGGTAAATATTTCTCAATAGTATCACAGGCAGCAGCCAATGCTTTAGCAACAGCAGACTTGGCCGCTAACGCCCAGACATACGCAAACACTAAAGGAACATGTCAATAATATGCACTGACCCTAGCGCTAGGAACTATAATCTGGATGACTCTCTACCGTGTATTTATACACTAAGAAAGTCGTACGGATGTTTTGTGTTCCGTGAAGTAACCACTGAAGCTACAATAGTGGATGAGAGTTTTACACTGTCTATGGATAAAGACATCAAGAACTGGGTCTTCTTCCACGGGTATACTCCTGACTATTATGTTCACACACGTGACAAGCTATTCTCAGTGAAGGATAGTAAACTCTATGAACACAATAACGGACAGCCTGGTATATACTACAACAATACTAAGCAGCCATTCATCATAGACTTAGTGTTCAGTGGACCTGATGCTGTTCTAGAGACTATCTCATGGGTGTCTTCTGTCACTAACGCACAAGGTCAGTATAAAGAATTTGCCACATTCACTCATATCATGGCATGGAACTCTGTGCAGTGTACTGGGCTTATACCACTTCAGGATATACTCACACTACAAGAGGGAGCTAACCATAGAAAAACTATGAGTACCTTTACCTTCAATGACATTCGTGATGCAGTAGTGAATAGAGGTGGAGAGTTTCTTGGCGATGTTTTCTCAAGATATGCCCCTACCTTTACACCAGAAGATGTGCCATGGTATGATAAAGCCCTGTTGAAAGATAACTACTTCGTAATCCGCTTTATGCATGATAACGGAGTGACAGCAGGAAGAGCAGGAGAAAAGATCACACTTCACGATGTTAATATTCAACGTCAAAACACAATAAGATAATGGCTATAAATCCAGGCATATTTAAGAGTCTATTAGGAGCTAAGAACGGAGCAGCAAAGGGCACAGGTGCTCTCAATGCATTGTCCCTGTTATCTAATGTGGCAGATAGACCTAATGACCAAGGACGAACATCAGTGTTCGGTTCCACACTAAAGACAGCCTCTACCGGTGCTCAGTTAGGTATGCAGGTAGGTGGTCCACTCGGTGCTGGCATTGGTGCAGGATTAGGAGCGATTGGTGGATTCTTCATGGGTAAAGATGCCAAGTACAAGGAAGAGCAAGCAGAAACCAGGCTACAGAATGCACAACACCAAGCAGCTAAGGATAAAGGAGCTGCCTTTGCGGGAGCTAACCCTGAAGAGATATTCGGAAACAAGAATGCTGGGTATTTCAAGCTTGGTGGTAAGTTTTCTAACTATTATCCTGATATTAAGACTAAAAACAAAATGTCTCTTAAAGAGATTAGTCAAATACCAGATTCTAGATATGAACCTTCTGATGCAGTAAAAAGGACTAAAGGGGCATTAGCAGCAGTATCTTTTGTAAATTACCCAGCTTCTATTGCAGGTTCTGTTTACGACGCAGGCACTGCTGTAAAATACGCTCTAGACGGGCAGTGGCAAAAAGCAGGTTCAGATTTAGCACAAGCTGCTATAGGGTTAGTTCCAGGCACAGCAAGCATCAAAGCAGCGCTAAGAGGTATTAATAGCGCCAAAAAAGGTCGAGTGTTAAATAATCTAAGAGTTTTAAAAGCTGGTGATGATTTAACTACGATAGCAGACGGAGCTAGTACTTTTAAAAATGGAGGTAAGATTAAATCAGTATCTAATGGAGCAATTATAGAAGGACCATCACATGAAGAAGGAGGAGTACCGCTTGGAAATGCTGAAGTAGAAGGTGGAGAAACACTAGCTCAAGGGAGTGATGGAACTTATGTAATGAGCAATATGGGGGGTATAGCAGCAGCACATAAAAAAATGTTAAGGGCTATATCCAAAATAGAAAACAAACCTATGAGTCCTGAAAGGGTAAATGCTCTTAAAAGACTTCGTAATAGAGAAAACCTATTGATCAACTTTCAACAATCACTAAATGGCAACGCCTAATCCAAAAATAAACCCACTAGCTTTTAAATCACTTGCTAGTATAGGTAGAAATGCTGCTACACAAGCGGGCAAGTCTGTTGTAAACAAAGCAGTTGATTATGCTGGCAGTTTGTTTAAAGTAGGTAACTACGCAGACAAGGGTATTGGTGATATTCCTTTACAAGAAGGTGTACGTCTAGCTGATACTAAACCTAGAAGCGGTGCACCACTCTCTCCAATAGGAAGAGATAGAGTAGAAAGGGTCAGTCCAGAGAAATCTATAGCTACTAGACTCAGAGATACAGTGCCTAGACTCGCTACCATGGATCCTTCAGCAGCTGGTACTATATCCATGGGTATGAAGATTCGTATGGGTCTTAACAAACTTGGAGACAAGGTAAAAGGTGTTGCAAGTGCTGTGCGTCCTGAGTACTTATCAAACATAGCCAATGAATTAACCGGTCCAACGGGTCCGCGTAGTCCACAGCTGATGGGTAGTACCCCAGCTATTCCTAAAGTGAATATGGATGCTACTAGAGCTGCCATTTCTGCCTCAGAATCGGCTATAGGTAGAAGTGCAGACCAGTCTGTGGATGCCAATACTGCAAACGCTATTCGCCTTGGAGCAAGAGCCCAAACACTCACCTCTCTTAACACTACTGCTGAGCAAGAAGCTAGAGCGAATGTGGGTATAGCACAAGCTAACCAACAAGCTTCTACTCAAAGCAGGTATGTAGACACGATGTCTATCAACAAATTCCAGGATGACTTACAGGAGTTTGGTAACACTCGTAAGTCTCAGAAGCTTGCTAACTTGTCTAACTTTGCTGATAAGGTAGTGAGCAGAGAGAACCTTGGTCGTGCAGAAGCTTTGGATAGAGAAAAGATGGGAGTAATGAAGAGCATGTTTGACGATGGTGTAGTAACACGAGCCATGGAGAAAGCACAGAAAGAGATAGATAAAACTAAACCAAAAATGCGTAAAGGCGGTAAACTGAAGATGTATGCCATATAGAAGTTTCAATCCTACTAATTCCTCTGTTGTACCTACCTACGTAGGCAACTCACTCACTGAGTATGAGAAGCTATTCAAGCAGAAGCAACAGCAGTTTGACGTTGTGCAAGAAGGCATGATGAATGTCGGTGATGCAGCGACTGGTATACAGTCTATTGCTAAAGACGACCCGTTTGCTAAAGAATTATACAATAACACTCAAGCAGAGTTAGCAGAGATGGCTAAGCAAGGTGACTATGAGAATATGCTTCCTCGTGTGAGTAAGCTTGCCCGTAAGTTCGCTCAAGATGCTAAGCCCTTAGCCGAGAGATATCAGCAACGTGCAGCATACAGGACAGACCTGAAGAAGAAGTATGATGAAGGTAAGATAAGCTCAGGCCAGTTTGAACTGGCCAAGACTGCCTCAGATAACATAGATGAAGGCATGCAAAGAGATCCTATCACCGGAAGACTGCAAGGAACTTACAGTGGTATGCGTACCATAGATGCTCCTGACTACGCTAAGCTAGCCGATGAGGCTATGAAGAACTACAAGGCAAGTAGTGGAGAGAATGTAGAGATAGCAAGTAATGGTGTGTACTACATCAAGACTAAAAACGGTAGAGAGGAAATTAGGCCTGACCAGATTAGGAATATTGTAAGCAATTACATGATGGCATCTAAGGACTATCAGAACTACATGTCCAATATAGGAGAGTTAGTGGATGGTGCCAATATGCCTTTGTACCAACAGTTAGCAGCTGATCCTAATAAGATGAAGAAGCTGGTAGATTCACTACCGGATATGGAAATCACTGAGAAGAAGAATGTAACCAAAACTGTCAAGGGTAAGAAAGTTACAGTTCAGGAAGATGTTAAGAAAAAAGTGAGTGCAGCTGACTACATCAAGGCTCAAGGATGGGACCCTATCCAGTTCATACGCCAAACCCAACTCAATCAAGAAAGAGATAAAGGCATGGCTACAGCATTAAACTATGCTGTGCCTAAGTACACTATGTTAAAAACCACTCAGGACATCACTATGACTGAGGATGCATTGAGTAGAGAAGCCCGTGCTAAGTCTGCTAAGGAGCAAGAAGATAAGAACAAGGAGCAAGAAGACAAGAACAAAGTAATACAGTTCGGTACAGTAGGATACTCAGGAGTGAGTGCCCAAGGATTAACACCTGAACAGGCAGATGCTAATATACAATTAGCTAAGCAGGCCAATGTGCAAACAGCTGCAGAGTTCAACAAACTGTTCAAAGAGGGAGATGAAACCTACACTGGAGTCGTGAAGGTAAATGGTAAGTGGATGAAGAAGAATAGAGCTACTGGAGAATTGGTTAATGCTGAAGATCTTCGCGATAAGTTCAGAGAAACTGAAGTAGTAAAACGCATTTACCAGGATGGAATTAAAGTGATAGAGCAATTGAAAGATGATCACGGATTAAAGAATATTTCTCCAGCTCTTCGTGCTGAGGCTGATGCAGCTAGAGCCGAGGCTGAAAAAACTACCATGGGACAGTCTGGAGGTACAGGCGGATCAGGTACTGTTTACGATGACGATGCTAAGAAAAAAGCAGGTCAAGCTGCCTATGATGCAATAATGATGAGAAGTAAAGAATATCAGAACTATAAAACTGCACTGTCTGAAAGAACCAGGTACAAACCAGTCTCCAGTACACTAGTGACTACTACTGATGAGCCTACACTTAAGGCATTGAGTGGAGCAGTAGATGGGTTAATTGCAGGTCTTGGTGAAAACGGTGCACTTAATGTACGCTACTACTCAGGCCAGAATGATAAATGGGGAGAGTCTAGTATCAGTAAGAAAGACTATGCTGCTCTTGCGGGTAAGTTAGATGTAGTAGGTATGTCCTTAGTGAATTCAGGTAGTGGTATGGCTCTAGTGGTTCGTGCAAAGCCTGGTGCTGAGAATGCAGTGAAAGGAAAAGCTGGGGACAATATGCTTATAGAAATAGACGCTAACATGATTGATGTAATATCTAGGAGTAATCCGGCTGTTAGGGACATGTTCAAGGATGCAGCTTATGTCAATTCACAACTCAGTAATTTAGGCGGTACTGCTTATATTCGTGGTATCAAATTTGAAACCAAGGAAGATAAGAACGGTGCTAAATACTATGATGTGAAGAGAGAAGGTGGCAATGGCATAGAAGCTAAACACGGAACTTTCACAGACATATCCAAGGCACTACTTGAAATGGCAAACTAATGGAAGATTTAAACATACCTACACCACAGCAAGATATACCTAAGTCGCCCGCTTACAAAGGCACTAACACTAGACTAGATGTCGGTGCTAGTATGGGCAACTACGGAGCTGGTGAATTCAAGTTCACCATGAAGCAAGGATTTGATCCCTACAAGTATAGGGCCCAATCTCAAGGTTTTGGGGAACAGCTTGCCAAGACTGTGGGTAACAGTATTCTGAATATTGCTACAGGTATAGGTGAATTCGTAGGATATGGAGGTGCATTCATCACTGAGTGGGTCTCTGATAAAGACTACTCCAATGCAATGACTGAGGCAATGAAGTCTCTTCGTAATCCATTTGGAGAAGTGTATAGAGAGAATCCCGAGCTGATGGTTGACCCCACTGACTCTGCTTGGTACTTTAACACCTTTGGAGATTTGGCTACATCAATAGCCACTTCTGCCATTCCAGGTGCTGTCTTGGCTAAGGTATTTGGATCTGCAGCTAGAGCTGCTGCCTTGGCTATGGATGGTGCTGCTATGGCGAAGATTGGTATGACTACTAACAGATTACTTTCAGCAGGTAAAGCTGCTGCACAAGTAGCTTCAGCTGCATCTCTGTCTTATGCTGAAGGAGCAATGAGTGGTCTAGACGTCTATGAAAAGACATACAAGGCTCAGTACGATAAAGCTATTAAAGAGGGTAAGGATGAAGTGTCTGCTAAAGAGTTTGCTGCTGACAGGGCATCTAATGCTGCATCCACTACTGTACAGCTGAACACCATCATGAACACTGGACTCAACATGATACAGATGTTGCCATTCTTTCACAACGCAGATGATGCTGTGAGGAAATGGACTCGTGAAGAAGCAGTGATGAGAAAAGGCGAGTCTGCTAAGGAGTATGCAGATAGGATGAAGAACTTTGCTGCAGGTGGACCTAACGCTCAGAACTACCTGAAAAGTCTGTACAGACCTTATGGAGTGATTGGCGAATCTGCCAGTGAGTCTCTAGAAGAATTGAATAACCAGTTCGCTGAGAAGACTGGGTATGCTGTCGGTCAGTCAGGAAAGAAAGCAGGAGCATTCTCTCAGCTGAAAGAACTAGAAAACTACTTCGATAGAACCATGGATGCTGAGGGAGCTTACGCAGCTGCACTGGGTGCCATTGGAGGAGCTGGTACAACAGTGTTTGTAGACTATGTACCTATTCATAGGGTAGATGCTGTGGGAGCTGATGGGAAGCTTATTCCTAAGATAGCTTCTGACGGTGGTGAAGTGATTGACCCTAACACTGGCAAGACTCAGTATAAGAAGACATTCGTGAGTGGCCTTACTAGAAAGTACAACGGTCAGGCTGAGTACATGAGCTCCATAGCTGATTCACTAGCTAAGGATGCTGACTGGTTCCATGCTCAGCAAGAGTCTTTAAAGAAAGCAGTAACTGAGAATAGAACTGAAGATGCTCGTACAATACGCAATACCATGACTAATATCGTCAACCTGAATGCAGTGCAGATGGGTATGGCTGAGAACGTCAGAGAGATGTACAGACAGACATTAGAGATTGATGATAAAAACGATGTAGGTGCTGAGCGTGTAGCAGAAATAGATAAGCAGCTTGAGCAAGCTTCTCAAATAGAAGATGAAGCTGAGCAGTACGCTCAAGTAAATGCCTTGTCACAACAGAGGACTGAAGCAGAGAAACTAGTAGGACAATCCAGTGCTGCCATGGCCGGATTAGGCCCTGATTATAAGAAGCAAGCTCAAAGAGCTATACGTCAAATAGACCTTATACAAAAAGCTTACGACGAAGCAGAAGCTGATTATAACTTCGATGCATCAGACAAAGAGACTGGTGTAATGGACTACATGTACCGTAAGAAGGCACACCTTAAGCTACTAGAAGATAATATCAATAACCTAGAGGAAGACCATGCTGAGCTTAGTAAAGAGTTCAACAGTCAGTCTAGACTAAACATAGACCGTAACTCACTACAAGCTGCAGACGCTGAGCAAGCTAAAGCATACAGTAACCTGAATAAGGTTAGAACCCAATTAGTGAATGATGGAGACGTCATTCGTGTGCTGGGTAGACGTATCATTGATGGTACAGCTACTGACACGGATAGAGCCAACTTCAATGTAATGATGCAGAAGTATGGTGCTATTGCTACTGGATCCATCAGTGCTGACACTAATGCTACACTGAAGACAATAGACAAGGAAGCGGCTAGAATACAAAAAGAGAAGGATACCATAGACCAAGCTTACTCAGAGTCTGTTGGCTTTGAAGACTGGAAGAAGGGCAAACCTAATGCAACTATACAAGACTACTTTAAAGCAGTAGCAAATCAGTTCAGTTATTCTGACTCCATTTCTCAGATGCAAGAAGCTATTGAGAAAGGTAAGAGTGAGTTAGCGATATCTGCAGCTCAGCTAAAGTCCCTAGAGACAGACGGTCTTAAGAAACTGCGTGAGGTGATGAGAAGCGACCGTGAGAAGTTGGTTAAATCTGAAGAAGATCGCATGAAGCAAGAGGTAGTAGATACACAGAATGCCTCTATCTCCAAGCTTGCTCAGAAGGATTTATGGGAACAGAGAAGACAGAATTCCATCAATGATATAGGCAGTAAGATTGCTACACTACAAGGAGAGTTGAAGTCAGTGAGTGAGAGACTTACTGCACTGAGGACCAAGAAGCGTGGTATGGTAGATAGGTTCATAGACAGTACACTCGGTATTGAAAGAGACCTGATTAAGCGTATTGCCAACATCAATGCAGAGATACAAGGGTTGCAAGAGAAGAAGTTTCAGGAAGAGCAAGCAACTCCACCTGAGGTTACACCAACCCCTGTAGGAGCAGAACCTGCTGAGGATGCATCACAGGAAGGTGAACAAGCAGCTGAAGCCGAGGCTGCTGAAGAGGCTCCCGAGCCCGAAGCTGCTGAGCTGCCTGGAGAGGAAGAAGTGACTGATGATGCTGTACGTATGGAGCAGATAGAGAACTGGAAAGCCATGGCCAGAAACAAGAACATGTATCTGACTATTCCTGAGTTGAAAGAACTATTAGCTTCTGCTACACTAAACCAGTTATCTGACGATGAAATGCAGCAAATAGTGGAAGACAACCTTATCTATGTACGTGATGTAGTAACCACACCAGCTGAAGCATTCACTGATGTGTTGAACATGATACGCAGCTTTCCAATTAGCCAAGAAACTAGAATAGCGACTTATAAGTCTATTGCAGAGATGATGGCAGGCTTAGAAGACCCACGCTCTGAAGTACCTACAGATGCTGAGATACTCAGATACCTTAAAGAACAAGTACCTCAGCTAGAGGACATTGAAGCATTACCATTCTTAGCAAACTCTGTTAAGCAGGCAATAGATGCCATGCATCAGCAAGGATTAATGTTCGAAGAAGTGAGGACCCAAGGGTTTGCACTAATGGGTATACAAGATAAAAACGACAGTTATGAGCCTGCTGATGTTACTCCTGAACCTACTCCGCCGGTTAACGAAGGCCCTGTAGAAGCTCCATTTGAAAACTTCGATACACAGCCATCCGCTAGTAAAGATGGATTGTTAGAGATAGACAAGCAGGTACACCTTGGTGTGAAATCCATGGCTGGTACTCACCTGGCTGCATCTACGCTTGAATACACAGAAGATAATGACGGAACCAACTTCTTCTTCGTAGATAAGAGAGATGGAGGTAAGCTAGTCTTAGATGCAAATAACGAGAGGCTGTTAGACCCTAAAGTAGCAGCTGCAGGTTCTCAGGTAACCTTCAGAATAGAAAAAGACAACATAGAGGGTATCAATGCCTATGATGCTCAAGGTAAGATAAAGACTGATCAAGACTCACTAGGGTCTTTCTCCGTGGCTATCTACGGTTCAGACGGTGTTAAGATTGGGTACCTGCACACTACCAAGTGGGTAAGAGAATCTAGAATAGACAATGCTAAAGACACTGAGCAGTTCCGTAATATAGGAGGTAATGAAGCGGATGTTGCTCAGGCGGAAGAGGACTTACTCAACATCCGTACGTTTATAGCCAATGCCTACAACCGTAATAGCGGGGACGTAGAATTTACCACTAACATCACTGAGAAAGGAGCTGGAATTACACACTTATACAGAGAGCAGGAGGGCCCAGGAAAGAAACCTCAAATCAAAGAGAAGTCTGCCGCAACACTACTACCTGATACCTCACTAAGAATGGGTGTGTTGCTTGGAGGTTCTATTAAGCTACAGTGGAACGAAGAAATATCTGCTAGTGAAGCAGGCATTAAACCTGACCAAGCCAAGGCTATGAACGGTCAGGCTGTTGCTATATTACCAGCTGCCAATGGCACATTCACTTATGCTGCACTATACCGTTCTAGTCTAGCACCAATGCTAGAGAACAGTGTAGAGTACAAAACAGTGCTAAGACTATTCGAAATGTTCCTTAATGGAGCACAGACTGAGGATACAGACTTAGTGAAAGAGATTACAGGACATGATCCGCTTACAGAACTAGGCCTAAAAGCAATTCTTAATGAGCAGTTTACTGAGACTTCTATCATCAAAGATGTGGACTTGGCTGACAACCCTAATGCAAGCAATAAGCTGTTACTGCAGATTAAGGGTAACGCTATCAGCATTGGTAGACACGGGGCTGGACAGAGCTTATTATCAGTGAATAAGAAAGATACCATGAGTGATAAGTTCAAGCAGCAATTGCTTGCACTAATGAACAGTAGGCTTAGAGTAGCTGCCATCACCAATCCTAAGATAGGTACACGTGGATTTAACTCAGAAGGCAAGTTCAATATGCTGATGATCACCGAAGCCGGTGTTCAGTCTAGAAGCTTTGCCAACTACAATGAATTCTTCAAAGCTACCACTACTACCATAGTAGACGGGACAGCTGTAGATAAAGACGGTAACTACAGATATACGGCTAACCCTAAGATTAATTTCAATCTACCAGGGCTACGCATAGTGGCTAAGCCTACCACTCCAATAGTTACTGTGGCTGCTACGCCTGAAGAGGATAGCACACTAGAAAGTGATGTAGACTTCTTCTCAGGTGAGATGAACTTCACGCAAGAGAACTCAATGATACGTAGCAGTATGGAGGCAATAAACAATGAAGATTCTCCTAACGTATTGCCACTTACTGAACAACTGTTACAAGAGCTCTATAACAAACTTCCTGCCTCAGCAAGAAATGGCAAATCTGTAGAAGAAGTTAAGAGAGAACGTATATCTTTGGGATATACTTTCATAGTCGTTGGCGACAATCCGTTCCAACGCTGCTCTTAAACATATCAACATGTCATGTGTAATCACATTACCCAACGGTAAGGATAGCCTTCTGTTTGGGTCACTACTCCAGTCAGTTGGAGAAAATAGAGCCAAGGAATTGTACTACAATTACCAGGCTAAAATGGATAAGTACCGTTCCTTACCTAAGGACTTCAACGGTGAACCACAGTACGAAGCATTCGTTAAAGCTGTAGGTTTAAACAAGGGTATCGGTACCTCAGTGAGGAGCGTCAATGAGATGACTCCACTTACACGACATCAGTTTCAACTCTTCCTGGAGAACTGGAAGATTGACCCCACTAAGTTAATCAGCAAGTATGGAGTCTTCGGAGTTCCATACACACTAGCCACATACAGAAAAATCAAAGCATACTACGAAGCAAATCCAGGTGCTGCATCTCAGTATGACGCTCTGTACTACGACTTCAGTGGTACACATAACATGCTCATATTCGGTAACCGAAGTGAGCCTGAGATTATGCTGGACCAGTTCTCTATGGCTGCTCCAGCTATTAATGTGTATAGCACTGATGATAATGGTTACGC
>Ga0075163_10011144_pt1 | contig 11723 bp, 12 predicted proteins | sample JI1023141ADNA_FD_71478 | JGI IMG/M metagenome (GOLD analysis project Ga0075163, IMG submission 71478) | Wastewater effluent complex algal communities from Wisconsin, to seasonally profile nutrient transformation and Carbon sequestration -... | ecosystem: Engineered > WWTP > Effluent > Algae... | reverse complement strand
TACCTCCGCAGAGATCTTCGTCAACGCCGCAGTCGTCGTCGTCTTACCATGATCCACGTGCCCAATCGTCCCTACGTTACAGTGCAACTTCGTCCGCTCAAATCTCGCTTTCGCCATCTCTTTATTCCTTATTGCTAAACAATCGTGATACTAATTTTTAGGCGTATTTGGCCTTAACTTCATCTGCAACCGCTGGCGGCACTTGTTCATAATGATCAAAATGCATTGTGTATTGCGCGCGCCCCTGGCTCATTGAACGCAAGCTGTTGACATAGCCAAACATGTTCGCCAACGGAACCATGGCAGCAATAACTTTAGCATTTCCTTGCGCAGTCATATTGTTGATTTGACCGCGCCGACTATTTAACTCACCAATGATATCGCCCATATAATCCTCAGGAGTCACGACCTCAACTCGCATAATCGGCTCCAACAACCGTGCACCGGCCTTCGGCATGGCTTCACGGAAACAAGCACGGCTAGCAATATCGAAAGTCAAAGCATTGGAGTCAACGGTATGGTATCCGCCGTCAATCAAGGTTGCCTTAAAATCAATAACTGGGAACCCTGCAATCACCCCTGTTTCCTTTACCGCCGTCAAGCCTTTTTCAACACCCGGTATATATTCCTTGGGAACAGCACCACCCACTACCGCATTTACAAACTCAAATCCGCTACCAGCGGGAAGAGGCTCAAAACGGATTTTGACTTTCGCATACTGCCCAGATCCACCGGTTTGTTTCTTATGTGTATAATCATATTCAATCATCTTGGTAATCGTTTCACGGTAAGCAACTTGTGGCGCACCCACATTGGCTTCAACACTGTATTCGCGCTTCATCCGATCAATAATAATTTCTAAGTGTAACTCACCCATTCCCTTAATAACAGTTTGGCCGCTTTCTTGATCAACACTCACTCGGAAAGACGGATCTTCCTGTGCCAATCGGTTTAAAGCCACACCCATCTTCTCCTGATCAGCCTTACTTTTTGGCTCCACCGCCACCTCAATGACAGGCTCAGGGAACTCCATCCGTTCCAAGAGCACTGGGTTCGTCACATCACAGAGCGTATCACCGGTTGTTGTAGTTTTCAATCCTATCAGCGCCACAATATCCCCTGCCCGGCCCTCTTTAATCTCCTCAGGTTCATCAGCATGCATCAATAACATACGTCCGATTCGCTCTTTTTTATCCTTCACCGTATTCAATACAGTCGAACTAGTCGAGAGAATTCCTGAATAAATACGGACATAGGTCAAGGGAACACGGTGTTTATCCGCCATAATCTTAAAGGCTAATCCTGAAAATGGCTCATCGTCATTACACCGGCGCTCAATCTCTTTCGCCCCGTCCAAACTATGACCAATTACCGAACCAACATCCTTAGGTGAAGGTAAGTAATCCACCACGGCATCCAGCAATAACTGCACACCCTTATTTTTAAAGGCACTACCGCAAATAACGGGGAAAAAATTTCCCTTAATCGTACCCTTACGGATTAAGCGGCGCAAACTTGCCTCATCTGGCTCAACCCCATCCAAATAAGCCTCCATAACCGCATCATCAACTTCCACGGCCATTTCGATCAATTTAGCCCTTTCTTCAAGAGCTTTTTTCTTTAAATTAACAGGAATTTCCCCAACAACAAATTCAGCCCCCAAGGTCTCGTCTTTCCAAACAATTCCCTTCATGGAAACCAAATCCACCACGCCGGTAAAAGAGCTTTCTTCACCAATCGGCAGCTGCAATACCAGCGGCTTTGCTCCCAAACGATCCTTGATCATTTCTATAGAACGAGAATAGTCAGCCCCAACTCGATCCATTTTATTAATAAAGCAAATCCGTGGCACCCTATATTTATCCGCCTGCCGCCAAACCGTTTCTGATTGCGGCTCAACCCCCGAAACGCTGTCAAAAACGGCCACAGCCCCATCGAGCACACGCAAAGACCGCTCAACCTCAATCGTGAAATCAACGTGACCAGGCGTATCAATAATATTAATGCGGTGCTTGCGCCAAAAGCAAGTAGTCGCGGCCGCTGAAATCGTAATGCCACGCTCACGCTCTTGCTCCATCGAGTCCATCACCGTCGTACCCTCATGGACTTCACCCATTTTATAGGATTTACCTGTGTAATAAAGAATACGTTCGGTTGTAGTGGTTTTACCGGCATCAATATGAGCCATAATTCCAATGTTGCGATAATGTTCAATCGGCGTAACTCGTGACATCCTAAATACCCAATCTTATTGCATCAAATCTAATTTATTACCAACGATAATGCGAGAATGCTTTATTTGCCTCTGCCATCTTATGCGTATCTTCACGCTTTTTAACGGCAGATCCCTTATTAGCGGAAGCATCCATCAATTCAGCACTCAACCTTTTGGTCATCTCTGTTTCTGAACGCGCCCGGGCAGAGGAAATAATCCAACGAATGGCCAACGCTTGAGATCGCTGCGCCCGCACTTCAACCGGCACCTGATACGTTGCGCCCCCAACACGCCTTGAACGCACCTCAATTTGAGGAGAAACATTTTCTAAAGCTTGCTTAAAAACCTCCAAGGGATCATTGCCAGATTTTTGATTGATCTCATCAAAAGCCCCATAAACGATTCTTTCCGCAACCGACTTTTTGCCTTCATACATTAGCACATTCATGAATTTTGCCAGAACGGCATCACCGTATTTTGCATCCGGAATAATTTCGCGCTTTTCAGCAGAGTGGCGACGCGACATTAGAAACTCCTTTGTTTAAATAATAAACTATCAACACGCTATTTAGGCTTCTTAGCGCCATATTTCGAACGACCTTGGCGGCGATCCTTAACACCCTGGGTATCCAAAGATCCACGGATGATATGATAACGCACCCCCGGCAGATCAGGCACACGGCCGCCACGCACCAAGACGACAGAGTGTTCTTGCAAATTATGGCCTTCACCTGGGATATAACCGGTAATTTCATTTCCGTTCGTTAAGCGCACGCGCGCGACCTTACGCAAAGCGGAATTAGGCTTTTTTGGCGTTGTTGTGTAAACACGGGTACAAACGCCTCGCTTCTGCGGACACTCGCCCAAAGCGGGGGCTTTTTCTCTTCTTTTACGTTCCTGACGAGGATTACGAATAAGCTGACTGATCGTTGGCATTCAAAAATTTCCTATCACAGACTATATAACAAATAATAACCGCTCTGAAGCTAAAATCTTCGAGCGGCTGACCGAAAGCCAAGAATTTCCTTGAAATTTTCGGCTCAATCTTACGAAGAAACCACGTCTAAGCCTGGTCGCGCCTACAGCTAGTTTCACAATGTTGCTGCATAATATGAACATGTTTTCTTCCCGTCAAGCACGAATCTTCATGGGTTGCATATTTCCTTGCAGAAAAAACCCCGAAAAGGCCTAAATATTCCCTTAATTTCTGGTTTTTATAAATTTTACCCCGCCTATCATGCGCCTAAGAATTGCGCTGGGAATTAATGATATAACGAAAGAAGGGTTTGCTTAAGGCTTTGTTACCAAGGCACTTATGATTCCTTAAAACCTATCAAATCAACATATTCATATTCAAAAATGTTGGAAGCCTTTAACCGCAATCGGATAATTTTTATTTAGCAGGTCAAACACCTCAATATTTTTTCCCGCGGTTATTTCCCCTATCACATTCAAAAAAACTTTTTCCTGTTGAGCTATTTTTTTAATAAGGGGTAATTTTTCTTTGGGGATGGAAAATAATAATTCGTAATCATCTCCCCCCGTTAAAACAGTTTCAAGGAGGTCAGGTTTTTGCTGGCACAAGAGGCTAGCAGCTGGAGAGAAAGGGATAAGACTGCTTCTAACGATGGCCCCCACCCCGGAAACCTGGCAAATATGCTGCAAATCACCGAGCAAGCCATCTGATATGTCCATCATCGCGTGGACCAGGTTGTTTTGAACTAATTTTCTTCCTAAACTTAAACGTGGCTGCGGAATCCAGTATCGCTGTGTTAAAAATTGATAAAAATCTTCCGATTCGATTGTTATCGTTTTTTGCAATAGCTTGAGCCCCAACGCCGCATCGCCCAATGTACCCGTCATCAGCAATAAATCGCCCGGTCTGGCGTGCCTCCGTTGCGGCATTTGTATGGCTGATTTCGGCAATTGGCCAATGGCGGTAATAGAAATAGTTAAGGGGCCGGGGGTAGAAACGGTATCACCGCCCAGCAAGCCAATGCCAAATTCCTGCTGATCTTGGAATAACCCTTTTGCAAAAAGACTAATCCATGCCTCCGAAATATTGGAGGGCAAAGCAATTGTCATCAAATAACCAATAGGTTCCGCCCCTTTTGCCGCCAGATCAGAAATATTCACCCGCAACGCCTTGCGGGCAATGAAATCAGGCTGGTCATTCGCAAAAAAATGCACACCCGCAACCACAGCATCAGCCGTTATCACCAAACGGGCAGCATGATCCACGGAAAGCAACGCCGCATCATCTTGCAAGGATAAACTTGCCGGATAGGCAGCCGCTAAAGGTAAAAAATACCTGCGGATAACTTCAAATTCGCCCGGTAAATTAGATGGTGGTTTTTTCTGGCTGGTCATGAAGGCTCGTGGGCCTGATTTGAGAAGAAATCAAATCCAGAATTTTATTGATAAAGCCGATTTCTTTGCTTTCATAAAAACAACCCGTAATGTTCACATATTCCGTAATAATGACCTTAATCGGGATATCGGAAAAATTACTAAATTCAAAGGTTGCCGCACGCAAAATAACCCGCAAAACATTTTCCAGACGATCAATCGGCCACTCTTTCTCCAGATTATCACGTAATAATTGATCTATTTTTTCTTGATTCTCGGCTACCCCCGCTACCAATAGATCGAAAAAAGGCCAATCCAATTTGACATTATTTAACAAATCCGACCAATGCACCAAATCATGTTGGCGATATTGACTGATAATGTGACTGATTGATTCGCGCGTTATTTCCTGCTGATATAAGGCCTGAACCGCAGCTAACCTAGTCAAATGGCGTTGCATAGGGTGGTATTTTTTGGAAACAACCGACATTATTTTTTATCCTGAAAGAGGCGACGTTTAGTCATGATCATGGACAAACAAGCAGAAGCTGCTTCCCCGCCTTTATTTTGTTTATTCCTTTTGGCACGGTCCCAGGCCTGATTCTTATTTTCGACCGTTAAAATCCCATTTCCTAGGGGATGTAATTGTTGGCAAGCGATCTGCTGCAATCCCCTGGCACTTTCGCCACACACATAATCATAATGGCTGGTTTCACCGCGAATCACACATCCTAACGCTATCGATCCCTCAATTTTTTGTTTTAATTGATTGCTTTTATAATCGCTGGCAGCCAATGCCATATGGATTGCGGCAGGAATTTCAAAAGCGCCTGGCACCTCCAGCAAATCATAAGAGGTTTTGTTTTGCTTTAAGCATGCCAAAGCCCCTTGCAGCAATTCTTCTGAGATATCATGATAGAATTTTGCAATGACAATCAAAACATGTGCTGGTGACGATAAAAGAATCGGGACAGCTGGTTTTTTTTGATCATTTGACACATTAGCTACCATACCAAGCCCTTTCTCTGAGAAAATTATACAGAATATAAAGGCCGTTGGCCTATAATTTTTAACCCATGCCCTTCAATCCCGACAATATTGCGAATGTGATTACTAAGCAAGACAATCTCTTTAACACCTAAATCGCTTAAAATTTGTGCCCCAACACCGTAATCCCTTAATTCGTTCGTATCCTGCACTTCTTCTTGTTCTCTTCGCAGGATACGATCGCTTAAACTGGTTGGTGAAGGCTCACGAATCAAAACCAATACCCCTTTTCCTTCCTTAGAAATTTCCTGCATAGCCAGATGCAAAGTACTGTTTCTTGCAAATATCTGATCGCCTAGAACATCTTCCAGGATATTTAGGGCGTGCATGCGCACCAAAACCGGACCTGCCTGCCGTATATCTCCTTTTACCAAAGCAATATGTTCGGCATAAGCAAAGCGGTTGATATAGACAAACATTTGAAATTCCCCGCCATGCGAACTGTGTAAAATAGTCTGCATTTTACGTTCCACCACTTTTTCAGAACGTCGGCGATAGGCGATAAGATCGGCAATGGTACCAATTTTTAAATGATGATATTGGGCAAACCTGATCAAATCATCGCGACGGGCCATGGTGCCGTCTTCATTAAGGATTTCGCAAATAACACCCGCGGGATTTAAACCTGCTAATTTTGCAATATCGACTGCAGCCTCCGTATGCCCTGCCCGCACGAGCACACCGCCATCCCTTGCAACTAATGGAAAAATATGGCCAGGGGTTACAATGTCGCGAGAATCTTTTGCGGGATCAATAGCCACTGACACTGTCCTGGCGCGATCGGCTGCTGATATGCCGGTTGATATCCCCTCTTTCGCCTCAATAGAAACCGTGAATGCGGTTTGATGGCGGGTTTGATTGTTGACTGACATTAAAGGAAGTCGTAATTGCTCAACCCTTTCCCGGTTTAACGCCAAACAAATAAGCCCCCTTCCATAACGGGCCATAAAATTAATCGATGCTGGTGTTACCATCTGTGCAGGGATAACGAGATCTCCTTCATTTTCTCGGTCTTCATCATCCACCAATACAAACATTTTTCCTTTTCGGGCATCCTCAATCAATTCGGGAATAGAGGAAATAATTTCATGAAAATCGTTCATCTGCCATGCTCCTTGAGATAAGTGGCAAGATAGCGCGCCAACATATCAATTTCGATGTTAACAAGTGAACCAATTCTTAATAATCCCAGATTGGTTTTTTGCTGGGTAATGGGAATAAGGTTAACTTGAAAAATACCGTCTGAAACATGGTTCACCGTTAACGACACGCCGTTGATCGTAATAGACCCCTTCGGCGCAATAAACCTACCCAAAGAAGGTGGAATACCAACAAATAATTGTAAACTGCCTGCCTCGGTTAAAATATCTTGGATGGTTGCAACCGCATCCACATGCCCACTGACAAAATGCCCCCCCATTTCATCGCCCACTTTCAATGACCGTTCTAAATTAATCACGGTTCCCGCTTTCCAGGTGGAAATATTGGTACATTTTTGTGTTTCCATGGAAACTTCCACCGTAAAGCAATTGCCTTGCAGAGCAACCACTGAAAGACAGACTCCATCACAAGCGATAGAACTGCCAAAAATAATTTCTGACGTGGGATAGGAAGTTTCGATATCTATCCTTACTAACCCTTTATTCTCAACTTTACGAACAGTGCCTTTATCCGTAATGATACCCGTGAACATAATACCCTAACCTGCATTTAAATCTGGATTAAATATACCTTATAAAATCATACAATCTTGTTATAGGGATTGGCCTTCAATCAATCAACCACCTTATCAAGATCGGGCGCTGAAATCATTTGGTATTGTTCAAAGATATCGCCTGATAAATTTGTGACTTTCAAGCGTTGAAATCGGTAGGGGTGGTGGATGGAAACAGGAGATAAGGTTTTGGTCATACCGATTCCCTGTTCCCCCAAAAATATTGGAGCACGGAAAATAATCAGTTGATCTACCATTTTTTCCTTCAAAAAAGCGGCGTTTAATGTTCCTCCACCTTCCACTAAAACCCTGGTTAAACCTTGTTCTGCCAGAAATCGAACAAGATGGGGGATCGATAAATCCGCATGCGGCCAAATAACCGCCCCTTTTTCCGTTAATTGTTGGGATTTCAAAGGATCTTGCCCAGACAAACAGATAATCCAGGTGGGATATTGGCTGGCCGTTTGAACCAATTGGCTATTGAGCGGAATACGCAAATGACTATCCAAAACGATGCGCAAGGCCCGCCTATTCTCAAATCTTTTCAAGCGACAGTTCAATAAAGGATCATCTTGCAATACCGTTCCTATACCAACCAGGATGGCATCATGGAAAGCACGCAATACATGCGAACGTTTTCTCGAATGCTCATTGGTAATCCACCGGCCATTTCCAGTATCATCCGCAATCTTTCCATCTAAGGAAGCGGCCATTTTTAAAGTTATCCATGGACGTCGCCTGTTTTGGATAGATAAAAAACCAGCTTGGTATTTTTTGGCAACGTTTTCTAAACAAGGGGTGGTCACCGACAACCCAGCTTGCAAAAATTTTTTAATTCCCCGACCATTGGTGCGCGGATCGGGATCAATCGTAGCGATCACCACCCTTTTTATCCCCGCCTGAATAATTGCATCTGCACAAGATAGACGTTGGCTAGTATGGGCACAGGGCTCCAAAGTCACATATAAAGTTGCTCCAAATGCATTGGATCCTGCCTTTAAAAGCGCCCTCTCCTCTGCATGGGGCCTACCTGTACGAGCAGTGCGGGAAATATATAGGGTCGACTGATTGTCTATAATAAGACATCCAACCGAAGGGTTGGGCCAAGTCTCACCTAAGCCGAGCCCGGCGTAACGCAACGCCTGATTCATGAATAATTGGTCTTGAGGTTGCTCAGGAACAATAGGCATTAATCAAGGTTCTTCTTGTTTATTCGGTTCTGCGACTGCCAAATTTTCAATAAAATTTTCAAAGTCTTTTGCTTCCCTGAAGTTTCTGTAAACAGAGGCATAACGGACATAGGCGACTGGATCTAAATTATACAGGGCATCCATTACCATCGTGCCTATGGTCTGGCTGGTAATTTCCGTATCGCCCAAACTTTCTAATTGTCGGACGATACCATTGATAACCCTTTCCAATCTTCCCGAATCAATAGGCCTTTTGCGTAAAGCAATTTGCATCGAGCGCGATAATTTATCTCGATCGAAGGGTTGACGGCGACCATTTTGTTTAACGATAGTCAATTCCCGCAGTTGAATGCGTTCAAAAGTTGTAAAGCGCGCGCCACAGGAAACACACTGCCGCCGCCTGCGAATAGCCGCAAAATCATCCGTTGGCCTGGAATCTTTAACTTGGGTGTCATCCGTGCTGCAAAAAGGGCATCGCATGAAAACAACTCTTTAAAAAAAATTGAAGAGCAACTAACCCCTTCATAAAATACTAGAAGCAAGGGGCAATATAAGGGGTTTATTCTTAATTGTCATCGGAATAAATAGGAAACCGCTGGCACAGTTTTCGCACCTGTCTTAAAACTTTTTTTTCTGCTTTTTCTATTTCTTGATCTTTCCTCGCTGCGTTTAAAACATAATCGATCCATTCGGCAATTTGGGCAAATTCTTTGACACCAAACCCACGGGTGGTGACGGCAGGGGACCCCAACCGGATACCCGAAGTGATAGTCGGTTTTTGCGGATCAAAAGGAATGCTGTTCTTATTGCACGTGATCCCAGCACGCTCTAAAGATTCTTCAGCAATTTTACCGGTTAATTTTCTCGACCTTAAATCAAGTAAAATAAGATGGGTATCGGTACCCCCTGAAACCAAACGCCAGCCTGCATTTTGCAACTGATTAGCAAGAACTTGGATATTTTCTACCACTCCTTTAATATATTTCTTAAAGGATGGTTGCAACGCTTCGCCGAACGCTACCGCCTTAGCTGCAATCACATGCATTAAGGGCCCACCCTGAAGACCAGGGAAAACTGCGCTGTTGATTCTTTTTGATAAATCTTCATCATTAGTTAAAATCATTCCCCCCCTTGGTCCGCGAAGGGTTTTATGAGTGGTGGTCGTGATAACATGGGCATGCGCGAAGGGATTTGAGTAATATCCGGCAGCCACTAACCCTGCAAAATGGGCCATATCCACCATTAAATAAGCACCCACCTGATTAGCAACCATCCGTATCCTTTGAAAATCAATAATTCGGGGATAGGCTGAACCACCAGCAATAATTAATTTAGGGCGATGTTGCAGGGCTAAACTTTCTAGAGCCGCAAAATCAATCCTGTCATCATCTGGATGCACAGGATAAGCGACCGATTTAAACCATTTGCCTGAAAGATTAGGAGCTGCACCATGGGTTAAATGTCCACCTGCATTTAAAGACATGCCCATAATACAATCACCTGGGTTGAGTAAGGCCAGGAAAACTGCCTGATTGGCCTGCGCACCAGAATGGGGTTGGACATTGACATAGCTACAATCAAAAAGTTTTTGGGCCCGCTCCATCGCTTCTGTTTCTATTTCATCAACAAATTTGCAACCCCCATAATATCTTTTGCCAGGATAACCCTCCGCATATTTATTGGTTAACACGGAGCCTTGAGCCGCTAGCACAGCTTGGGAGACGATGTTTTCAGAAGCAATTAATTCAATCTGGTTTTGTTGGCGCCGTTTTTCTGCCCCAATTATTTTGAAGATTTTGGGGTCAGTTTTACTTAAGTCAGTTTTACTTAAGGCAGCTTGAGAAAGTTTTTTCATAAAAATCACCCGTTTAAAACGCTATCAGAAAATAATAAAAAAAGAGGGCTTAAGGGATAAAATCACCCTTCTTTTATTCTAATTTTTGTATCCGGCGTTGATGCCTACCACCTAAAAAGGCAGTTTGCAAAAACTTCATGATACATTCTTTGCCCATTTCTTCACCAATCAAGCGCCCGCCCAAACATAATACATTGGCGTTGTTGTGAGCCCTTGATAAATGCGCCGACAACGGTTCATGGCATAACGCAGCCCGGATATGCCTGAATCTATTAGCAGCCATGGACATCCCAATTCCTGAGCCGCAAATAAGTAAGCCCGCGGCCTTTACATCTTCTTGAAGTTTTTGGCATACCAGATGGGTCAGATCGGGATAATCAACGGACGCTTCATCAAAAACCCCCAAATCCGTGGCCGGATAATTGATAGAGTTCAGCCATCCGACCAGTTGTTTCTTCAATTGAAAACCCGCATGATCAGAAGCACAAAAGAGATGAGAAAATGTAGTTTTTAAATCAAGTGGGGGTATAATTGCGGAGGATAGGCTGTTCATCTGCTTCTTCTCTCTATATAACAGAAAAAAACTTACAGGTTGAAAATCCTATAAAATGGATGTTTCGTACCAAATTGATCGGCTATAATTTTATATTTTGAGTATGGTTGTTGGGTGTTTTTTTGCAAATTATTTATTCAACCTGTTAGATTATATTTTTTTCTATATCTTTTTCAAGCACATAAAAGGTCTCCAGTAATTGTTAGCCAAAAGAAAAAGCCGGTAAAAATACCGGCCTTTCCTTTTGATCTTAAAAAATTAGCCCCTTATTTTTTTACTTCCTGGGCGAATTTTCCTTTACTCCATACAAACCAAGCATAAACAGGATTCTTCAAATCACCTTTTTGATCCCAATTTAAGGTACCAATGACCGTCTCAACATTCATTCCACGCAAGGCAGCAGCTACTTTCTTACCATCAAAACTATTAGCCTGCACAACACCCGCTGCCCAAGCTTGAATAGCTGCATAACTGGACAGGGTATAGCCTTCTGGTTCATAACCTTGGCTGCGGAATTTTTCGACAATTGGTTTCGCCGCTGGTAAGTTTAAGGCAGAGGAGGCATCACTAAAACGTGTTCCCTCACCCGCAGCCCCGCTGATCGCCCAAAAATCTGAACTGTTCAGGGCATCTCCGCCCACGATCATTATCTTTAATCCTTGTTCACTCGCCTGGCGTGCCAACAAACCAATATCATTGTGATAGCCGCCCACATAGACTATTTCGATCTTGTCTCTTTTCATTTTGCTAATTAGCGCAGAAAAATCACGTTCATTAGCATTGTAAGCCTCAAACATTTT
>Ga0075163_10011143_pt1 | contig 11723 bp, 6 predicted proteins | sample JI1023141ADNA_FD_71478 | JGI IMG/M metagenome (GOLD analysis project Ga0075163, IMG submission 71478) | Wastewater effluent complex algal communities from Wisconsin, to seasonally profile nutrient transformation and Carbon sequestration -... | ecosystem: Engineered > WWTP > Effluent > Algae... | reverse complement strand
GATGTACTTGGCGGTCGCGTGGGCGTCGAAGCAACCGTGGCTCAGGATGCAGCGCGTGTCGTACATCTCCTTCCACATGTGCGCCGCGGCGGTGAATCCGTCGCTGCCGGCGCAGTGGATGAGGACGGGCAGTTCCTTGCTGTGGATCTTCTGCAGGTTCTCGAGCGCGCGGTCGTTGACGCCTTCGCGGTTGCGACCGATGGCCTTGGCGTTGACGTCCTCGAGGATCCACGAGAGGCCCGCGCGCGTGAGCCCGAAGTCTCCCGCCTGCCGTTCGGGGTTGTACGACTGCGCGATCTTCATGCCCGCGACGCTCTGCACGACGGCCTCGTCGTACGTCGCGTGGGTCTTCGTCTTGTAGAGCAGGCCGAAGCCGCTCATCGACGTGCCGCTTCCGGGGATGCCGTACAGCGTGGTCACGCCGCCCGCGCACGCGACCTTGACCGCGGGGTTCGACGGCCGCAGCGCCGTGCACGCGCGCAACTCCGGGTTGACCGGCAACACCATGTCGTTCACGTCGCCGAATCCGCCGCTGTGGATGTGCGAGTGGAGTTCGACCATCCCCGGCGCAGCGACGCCTTGCGTGCCGTCGAGGACCGCGTAGCCGTCGGGGATCTCGCGCGCCGGACCGACGTACGCGATCTTCGAACCGCGGACGAGGATCAGGCCGTTCGTGAGGATGCGATCGTCGCCGTCGACGGTCAGGATCTTGTCGCAGCGCACGGCCCAACCCGATTCACCCGGGTTCAACGGCGACACGTCGGGTTCGGCGTGCGAGGCGCGACCGGAAGAAGCGCAGCCGCTGGACCACGCCGTCAGGACGGCGAGCGACGCCACGACGAAGCCCGCGCGGACGTTCGTCCACGCGGTTCTCGCGCGCGAGGGCTCGAGTCCGATTCGCATCAGAAGCGCCGACGGTCCCGCTTGGTGTCGTAGACGCGCTTGCCGTCGATGAAGACGATCTCGACGGACGAGCGCGGATCCGCCGGATCGCCGGTGCGGATCACGAGGTCCGCGTCCTTGCCCGGCTCGAGGCTGCCGACGCGATCGGCGATGCCCGACGTGACCGCGGGGACGATCGTGAGACCGCGGACGGTCTCGAGGTTCTCGTATTGGAAGCCGTAGCGCACGGCCATGCCCGCTTGCAAGAACAGTTCTTCCGCGGGAATCACGGGCGCGTCGGTGTTGAAACCGATCATCTTCATCCCGCGCTTCTGGTACTCGGCCGCGATGCCGAGGATCGCCTCGGGGTTGCTGCCGGTCCAGTTGATGAACTGACGCGTGGGCACTTCGACGTTGCGCGGACCGATGATCGCGTTGACCCCGATGTCCTTGGCGAGGCCGGCCAGCTTGTAGCCGGCCATCTCGCCGTGGTCGATGTACACGTCGAGGCCGAAACCCTTCTTGACCATCAACAGGGTCGACATGACCACCTGGAAGATCTGCGTGTGCGTCGAGATCTGCGTCTTGTGCGACGCGAGCCAACGGAAGATGTCCTGGTCGAAGTTGCGCTCGGGCTTGGGACCCTTGCCCTTTTCGTAGTCGTCCCACTGCTTCGCGTAGAGCAGGCCACGCTCGAACATCTCGCGCGTGTTCCAGTTCATGAACGATCGACCGACGCCGACCGTCCATCCTTCGGGGTTGCCGGCCTGGGCCAGCTTCATCGAACCCGGGTTGCGGATGACCGCGTCCTCGTACTTGTCGAGGCCGGTCTTCATCAACACGCCCTGACCGCTGACGTTCACGGCCGAGCCCGGAATGAACAGCACCGTCGTCACACCCGCGGCGACGTCGACCTTGAGCGCGTCGTTGTTCGGGATGACCGAGCACGACACACGCAGACCCGGGTTCGTCAGGTACACCGCGTCGTTGATGTCGAACGTGCCGCCGATGTGCGTGTGCAGGTCGACCATGCCGGGCATGATCCACTGCTCACCGGCGTCGAGGACTTCGTAGCCGGCGGGGATCGCCGTCGCCGCCGCCGGTCCGACCGAAACGATCTTGCCGTCCTTGATCAGCACCACCGCGTTGTCGACGTACTGCACGCCTTCGAGCGGGACGGTGAGCACCTTGCGCGCCTTGATCGCGAGGCCCGGACCGCCGCGCTGTCCCGCGATTACCGGTGCGGCGACGGGTGCCGGCGGCTTGGGCATCGGGAACGACGTGTCGGAGGCCGTCGGCGACGGCGCGATCGGCGCGGGCTCGGCCGTGCCGGTGCGCGCGAGGCACAGCGTCGCGACCGCGGCACCGACGAGACCCAGGCTCGCCCACGCGAACCCGTGGTTGTGGATCGTCTTCATCATGAGAGGCACTCCCGCAGTTCGCCGCTCGCGCGGCGTGCTTCGGATCGCGGCGTCGACCGCACGTTCAGCGGACTTCCTTCCCGTTCACCCACACGCGCAGCACCGTGGCCGACACGTCGAGCGGCGAGCGGTCGTACAGGACGATGTCCGCGTCGAGACCCGCCTTGAGCAAGCCGACGCGGTGATCGATGGCGAGCATCCGTGCGGCATCGCCCGTGAGGGCGCCCAACGCGGTCTCGGGGCTCATGCCCTGCGACACGGCGTACGCCGCGATCAACGGCAGGTCGGCCGCGCCTTCTTCCGCGTCGCTGTGGAACGCGATCGGGATTCCGGCCGCGGCCATCTCGGCGTAGCGATTGCGGCGTTGCGCGCCGGTCTTGGGCTCGGTCCAGATGACGCGTTGCGTCAACAGCACACCCGCGACGCGGTCGCGGAGCTTGTCGGCCACCTTCCAGGCGTCGTTGGCTCCCAGGAGGATCGGTCGGATCCCGAACGCCTCGAACGTGTCGACGCACTCGAGGATCTCGTCCTCGCGGTCGACGCCCACGATGACGGCCGCTTCGCCGTGCATCGCGCGACGCAACGGCTCGAGGTCGGGATCGACGCCCGGCGAACGCGGCTCGCCCTTCACTTCGGGCTTCTTCTCGTCCTTGGGCTTGCGCACTTCCGAGCGGCGCACGACCTCGTACTCCGTCGAGGTCTGGGTGGCTTCGAACTCGGCCTTGCTCTCGCCCAGGGTCACTTTGCCGACGAGCTTGCCTTCCTTGTTCTCGGCTTCGAGCGAAACGAGGCCCTTCGACCCCTCGCCCGACAACGTGAGCTTGTTCTTGTCGCGCTTGCCCGTGACGGCGACGAGGGAATCGGACAACGAATCGCAGCGCAGCGAGCCGCTGACGACGCCGTTCTCGTCGTTCACGTAGAGGCGCAGACGCGCTTCTTGGAACGGCGGGAGGGTGACCTTGGTCTCCCAAGCACCGGTGACGGGCTTCGGAGGCTCTTCCTCACCCTTCTTCTTCTTCTTGTCGTCCTTCTTCTCGCCCTCGCCGTCCTTCTTCTCTTCGCCTTCCTTCTTGTCGGCCTCGCCGTCCTTCTTCTCGTCCTTCGAGTCGGCGGCGGCCTTGGTCGTGTTGGCGGACGGCGGCGGAGGAACCCACTTGGCGAGCTTGTCCTGGTACTCGTCCCACTTCTTGGCGTACTCGGCGGCCTTCTTGAGCACCTCCGCGACACCGCGACCGGAGTCGCGACGGTTGCGCTCCGACCACTGCAGACGCAACGCGCACGGATCCGCGACGATCATGCGCTCGAGGTCGTCGCCGGCCGGCTTGTAGGCCATCATCGGCGCGCCACTGCGCGAGACGCCGCGCGGCGACATGGCCACGGTCGTGACGCCGGCCTTGGCCACGCGACGATCCGTCATGTCGCCCGGCTCCACGATGCGCTTGAGCTCGAAACGCGTGGCGGGCACGCGCGAGCTGCCTTCGAGGCCCAGGTGTCCGAGCGCGTCGATCATGCCCGGCGACGCCGCTCCGCCCTTGACCGTGACGGCGCCCGCGGGACGACCCACGCGACGACCGACCGACGCGATGCGGCCGTTCTGCACGAGGATCTCGCCCGGCGAAAGCACCTCGCCGTTGCCGACGTAGAGCTCGTCGACGTGGATCACGACCGACGAGCCGAGGCTCGGACCGCTCGAATCGTTCGCGGAGAACGGCGCTGCGTCCGCGTCGCTCTCGTAGGCCGAGAAGACCGATTCGCCCGAGCTCCACGTCGCGATCACGCCGGCCGACGAATCGAGCGGGTGCGCGTTGAACACGGCGAAGTCGGCGTCCTTGCCCACCGAGATGCTGCCGATGCGATCGGCGACGCCCAGGATCTCGGCCGCCGACAACGTGATGGCACGCAGCGCGACCTCGCGATCGAGACCGCCACGGCTCATCAGACCGGCGGCGAAACGCAGGTCGCTGGCCGGCGCGTTGCCGGACGGAGCGATCGCGAACTTGGCGCCGGCCTTGGCCAGGGCCGTGGCCGCGTCGAAACGCGGCCAATCCGCGTCGCGCTCCTTGCCGAAGTCGCGCACGCCGACGTTGGGCACGAACGGCGCGGTGACAATCACCGGCACGTTGCTCTTGTGGATCTCCTCCGCGATCTCCGCGGCTTGATTCGCGCCGTCGAGGATCAGGGGCTCGCCGTTCTTGCGGAAGAAGTCGATGGCCGCGCGCATCTCGACCGGCGTCTGCGCGGTGATGCGCCACGGCGTCTTCTTCTTCATCAGCGCGGCCAGTTGCGCGCCGACGCCGCGACCGTACTCGCCGTTGTCGGCCCCGCCGCGCGCGAGCGCGAAGAGCTCGTCGAGAGCCACGATGGCGCCCATCAGCGAATGCGGCAGCTGTTCCTGCACCACGCCCATGCCCACGTCGATCGTGGCCGGCACGGGCGGTTGCCAGTAACCCGGCGTGTTGCGCGCGTCTTGACCGACGGAGCCGTGGATCACGGCGCTCTCGTTCACGACGCGGTCGGCGTCGGGACCGCCGCCCAACTTGACCACGGCACCTTGGCCCGCGATCAATCGCGCGCGTCCCGGAGCGAAGTAGGCGCTCGTGACCCCTTCGCGCAACGCGAACGCGTACGAGGCGTACGGATCGAAGTTGTCGAGCCCGCGCACGAACGGATCCGCCGTGCGCTCACCACCGCGCGGCATCCCGTAGTTCGAGTCCGCGGCGACGAGCCCCGGGACGATCACGGCGTCGGGACCGTAGTCGACGACGCGCGCGCCGGCCGGGACCACCACGTCGCGGCCGACGGCGGTGATCTTGCCGTCGGTGACGAGGATGGTGCCGCCTTGCAGCACGGTTCCGTTCTCGACCAGGTGAATGGTGCCCGCCTGGATCGCGACCGTCGTGCCGACGGTGGGCGCCGTAGCGGCGCTCGTCGACGGAGACGGAGCGCTCGCGGACGCGCCGATGGGCGCGAACGCGAGACCCAGGACGAACACCCCGAGCGGAGCGAAGAGAGACGTCGGAGACGACATGGTCAGTCCTTCTTGGGCGAGTCGGTCTTCTTGTCGTCGGCGCCCTTCTTCTTCGGGTCGTCGATCTTCTTGCCGGTGTGCGGATCCACGGCCTCTTCGCCGGTGTTGGTCGGACCGGCGTTGGCCTGTTCGACGCCTTCCAAGAGGTGCTTGGCGCGCGCGTCGTTCGAGCGGTCGTACACGAGGTTGCCCTCGATGACGACGTAGCGAACGGTGGTCGAGACCGACAGCGGATCACCGCTCAACAGCACGACGTTGCCGTCCTTGCCGGCTTCCAGCGTGCCGACTTGTTGGCCGAGGCGCAGGAGCTCGGCCGGCGTCTTCGTGACCGCGTCGAGGGCCGTCTTGCGGTCGATGCCGTAACCGACGCACTGGGACGCTTGGAACCACAGCGACTGCGCCGTCGAGTTCAACGACTGCAGCGCGAAGCGCACCTTCTTGTCGAAGAAGACCTTCGGCACGAACGTCTCGATCTCCTTGCCGGTGATCGGATCGCGTTCGACGTACAGCTGATTCGGGCCCAGCACGACCGACACGCCCGACTCGGCGATCACGTCCGCGGCCTTCCAGGAGTCGCCGTCGAGCACGAGCACCGTGTTCGCGAGGAAACCGTTGCCGCGCGCGATCTCGAGTGCCGTCAGGACCGAGACGGCGCTGTCGCACTGCACGAAGGCCATGAGCTTGCCCTCGACCAGGCGCAGCAGCGGCTCTTGCTTGTCGTCGACTTCGCCGCGCGGGACGATCTCGAACTCCGAGAGCTTCCACGGCGCGACGCCTTCCATGGCGCGGCCGGTCTTGTTCTCGTCCTTGTCCATGTCGCGGCCTTGGAAGATGGCTTCGCGGCGCGCGGTGTCCTTGCCGTCCTTCTTGTCCTGGACGAGCTTCTCGAGGTAGCTGCGCAGGTCGCCGAAGGCGCGACGCAGGGCTTGCGCTTGCGTGGCGCGCGAGCGACCGGGGCGCAGGCCGGCCATGATCTTGAGGCCCGAGCTCGGGCGGACCGTCATGTCCTCGACCGTGAGGCCGAAGGGCTTCACGACGCGGCCTTGGCCGCCGACGACGCACAGCGGGCCTTGCTGCACGTTGATCGTCGTGATGCCTTGGCGCAGCACGTCCTCGAAGTAGAAGTTGATCGGGTCGATCGAATCGCGCACGTCGAGGAACGGCGCGACTTCGATGTTCTCGTTCGGGCGGTCCATGCCGCGCGTCGAGTGCGCTTCGACGTAACCGGGGAACGCGACGAGCTCGGGATGGTCGAGCACTTGCGAATCCCACGAGATCTTCTCGTTCTTGCCGACGCTGCGGATGCGGCCGCCTTCGATCACGATCATGCCGTTCTCGATGTCGGGGCCGGCTTGCGTGATGACGCGACCGCACTTGATGACGATCTTGCCGCCGCCGGTTTGCGATTCGGACGGGCCGTCTCCGGCGAAAGCCTCGGGCGCGAGCACGCACAGGCTCGCGAGAGCCCACATCTGGGTCGTACGGGTCAACATCGTCATGGCTCCGGTTCGCATCGTTCGGTGGTAGGGGCAGGTTCCGGATTCGGGTTCGGATTCGTGGTCGAGGATTCGTCGTCGTGCCGCAAGGTTGCGAGGAACGCGGGACGAATCGTTCGAGCCGGCGCGCGGGTCGGTGGCGCGTCAGCTCACTTGTTCTTCTCGGGCGCGAGTCGATCGACGCGCAGCACGCCGTCGACGACGACGCCGATGATGCGCGAGCTCGGTTCGAAGGGCATGCCGTTCCACAGGCACAGGTCGGCGTCCTTGCCCGTTTCGATCGTGCCCACGCGATCCGCGACGCCCAAGAGACGCGCCGGCGTCAACGTCACCGCCGCCAGAGCGTCCTCGAACGGCAGTCCGCCGCGCATCGCATAGCCCGCTTGCATGGCGAGCGTCGATTCCGCGCCGGGCAGGCCGTGGCTCGAGAGCGCGAAGGGAATCCCCTCCTTGCGCAGCAGTTCGGCCGTGTTCCAGGCCATGAACGCGTTCTCGCGCGTGCGACCCGCGGCGGGGAACGGCGGCAGCACGACCGGCACGCGAGCGCGCACGAGCAGTTGCGGTTCCTTCCACGCTTCGGCCGCCGCGTCGATGAAGAAGCGCGGCTTGTTCAGGCCGTTCTTGAACTCTTCCTCGCGCTCGATCTCTTCCTTGAGGAAGACGGCGGTGCGGATGTCCTGCGTCGCCCACGCCTGGATGCCGACGGTCAGGTCGCCCTTCAGCGCGGCCACGAGTTGTTCGCTGCCCGAGAACTTGCGCGTCGCGTCGCGCGTCGAGGCCGCGGCGTCGTAGAACGCCTTGCGCCATTCCCACTCGACCGCCATGCGCGTCGTGGGACGACGCGAGTAGAAGTCCGTCGGACGACCGAACGCGGCGTGGTTGCCCTGCGACGCTTGTTGGCCCATCGCGCCCCGCAACACCGCGTCGGCCTTGACGGTGCGCGCCGCGATCGACTCGGGGCCGGCCGTCTTGAGCACGACGCCCAGGCCACCGATGACGTTCTGGTCGAGCGGGTTCACGAGCACCGTCGTGACGCCGTTGCTGACCTGAGCGTCCCACGCGTTGGCGTACGGATCGAGCGACTCGGCCACGCGCATCGCGGGGTTCACTTCGTTCGACTGCTCGACCGAGACCAGACCCGGCGTGATGCGCACGCTCGCGTCGATCAGACCCGGCGTGATCGCGAAGCAGCGCAGCTCTGGCTTGCCGGCGTCGTCACCACCCGCGCGGTTGGGCGAAACCAAGCCGATCTTGCGGCCGCTGGTCGTGACCATGCCGCCGTCGTAGTTCGAGCCCGCGCCCGTGAACACGTGATCGGCGTAGATCACGAGGGAACGCGGTTCGTCCTTCTTCTCGTCCTGCTTCCCCTCCGCGCGCGCGAGGGTCGCGAACGCGAGCAGACCCGACAGGGCGAGCGAGCCGAAACGGTAGTCGATGCTCATCGGTCTCCTCCGACGACGCGCACGCCGTCCACGTACACGGCCACGATGCGACTGCCCAGGTCGAGCGGATTGCCGCTCCACAGGACCACGTCGGCGTCGAGGCCACGGTCGATGCGGCCCACGCGCGCGTCGACACCGGCGATGCGCGCGGCGTCGGACGTCAGCGCGCTCCAAGCCTTCGCGGAATCGAGGCCCTCGCGCACGCACATCGCGGCTCCGAGTCGCAACTCGGACGGATGGTTCCACGGAGAGTCGAGACCGAAGCCGAAGCGCACGTCCTTCTTGGCCAGCTCGGCGACCGACACCAGCGCGCGGCGCTCCTTGCCGATCTCGATGACCGGCACGATCACCGACAACTTCGCGTCGTGGATCGACTCGGCCAGCTCGCCCGCCAGCGCGGCGCCGTGGATCGCGCCGGTCAGCTTGTGGCGACCCGCGAAGTCGATCGCACGTTGGATGTCCGGCTTGGTCGTGGTCTCGAAGAGGCACGGCAGCTTGCCCTCGGCGGCCAACGCGACCGAACCGCGAGGCTGCGCGAACATCTCCTCCATCATCGCCATCGCGCCGGCGATGCTCGTCGGCTTGCGGTTCGAGACGAGACCGTCGGCGGTGAACACGAGCGACAGGTGCGCCGCGTCCGAGAGCATCGTGCCCCCCGCGGTCTTGACCACGGCGGTGATCCCCGGCGCGACACCTTCGGCGGGCGGGGTCAGCACGATCGTCGTGATGCCCGACTTGCGCGCGTCCTCGAAGTCGTAGTGCGACGGATCGAACGCGAACCGCAGCTTGGACTCGGGCATCGACGGGCGCGTGCCGTCCACCATCTCGTTCGGCGCGCCGGAGTAGCCGTGCAGCGCGATCAAGCCCGCGGTGATCGTGCCCTTGAGCTCGATCACCTGGGTGCCGCTCGGCACGGACACGTTCGTGCCGACGTCGGCGATGCGACCGTCGGACAGGAGCAAGGTGCCCTTCTCGACGACGCGCCCGTCACCGAGCCAGATCGCGTCCGCGCGGATCGCGACCGAACCCGCGTCGAGCGGAGCCGCGACCGAGGTCGGCACGCCGAGGACCGGCGCGGCGACCGCGGGCGTGTTCGAGGGAGAGAACGGAGCGAGGAGCGGCGCACACAGCGCCATGGCGACGATGACCATCGATCAGTTCTCCGGAGTGACGACCACGCGGCCGCCGGCGACCACGAAACGGACACGCGTCGTCGAGACGAGCGGCTCACCGTCGAGCACGAGGACGTCGGCGTCCTTGCCCGCTTCGAGGCTGCCGATCCGATCGCCCACGTCGAGCGCGCGCGCCGCGCCCAACGTCAGCGCGTCGAACGCGGCCTGACGATCGAGCCCCGCGCCGATCGCGAGACCGGCGAGCAGCGGCAGATCGCGCGTCGCCGCGGGATCGAGACCACCGGAACCGAGCAGCACTTGCACGCCGTCCTTCTTGAGGCGCGCGGCCAACGACAGATCGTGGCTCTCGTATTCGTCCGGACGGTTGCGCCCCATGGGCACGGGCATCACGAGGACCGGGATGCGTCGCTCGGCGAGTTGCCGCGAGAAGAACGTCGACTCCGCGCCGCCGGCCAGGATCCAGCGCAGTCGGCCCATCGATTCGCTGCCGGAGAGGAGCGCGCGGATCTCGGCCACGCGGTTCGCGTGCACGATCAGCGGGAGACCGCCGTCGGCGACGCGCGCGAGGACCTCGTTGTCCTCGTCGAAGCGCGGCGGCGTGGGCTTCTTGTCTTCCTTGTACTTCTTCTCCTCGAACTTCTTGCCCTTCTCGGTCGCGTCCTTCTCGGCCTTTTCGCGGTCCTTCTTGGCCTTCTTCGCGTCCTTCTCGAGCTCGGCTTCCTTCTCGGCGATCGTCTTCTGCCAGGCTTCGAGTTCGTGCTTGTACTCGTTCTTCTGGACGAGGTAGTTCTTGCCCGCCTGAATCATCTGCAGCAGGCGATCGACGCTTTCGAGACGTTCGAACGGATCCATCGCGCGGCTGCCGAAGCCGGCGAAATCACCCTGGGCGTCGAAGGACATCTGATTGCCTTGCGACAATCCGATCGTCATCCACACGTTGCTATCGGGCAACACGACCATGTCCTCGCGCTTCGTCGTGGGCGCGAGACGCACGATCGTCCCGATGCCGCCGACGCGCGCCCCCGCGCCGATCTGCACGCGCGCGGTGGTGACACCCGCACGCAGCGCGTCGCGACGCAGATGATCGAAGTTGTAGGGGTCGACGCTGTCGGTCGAGCGCGTGGCGGGCGTGCCGCCGGCTTCGCCCAGCGATTCGGGCGCGATACCGATCGCCGCCCAAGGATCGATGAATCCCGCGCAAATCCACGTGCCGCTGACTTCGCGCGCGCCCTCGGGCATCGGCAGGTCCTTGCCGACCGCCACGATGCGACCGTTGCGAACGAGCACCTGCGCGTCGTCGATCACGGTTCCGGGCCGCGTGATCACGTGCTCGCCGCGGATGAAGATCGTTTCAGACGGCGTCGACGACGCGGCCGGAGAGGCGGGGGCCTCCTGACCTTCGACGGCGCTCGACGCGAGGACGACCGGCTGGAGCACGGCGGCGGAAAGCGCCAACGTGAACCGGCCCATGAGCGTGTGCATGCTGCAGCTCCTCGAGTGGTCGAGGTTCGCGATCGTCCGCGGATCGAGGGCCTCGGGCCCGGAGAGAGTTGGGGGATTGGAAAGACGTTCCCTACCGAGACCTCGGTAGGCGACGCGGGCGCGCATGATAGGAGAGTCCGACTCCGCGAGGGAAGGGAGTAACGTGACCTTAGCTCTTGGCGGAAGCTCACTTACGACCGGCTTACGGCGTGGGATGAACCCCACTTGGAAGGACTTTGCAGGTCGGCGGGCTCGAACACGGGGCTTGCGTGGCCGGGGGACTTTCCTCGTTCGGGCACTCGTACCCCCTGGCTCGTTGCTGCCATGTCGGGGTCCAACAAGCGGTCGCTCCATCCGCTGCTGCTCGAGCGCAGCTACTGGCGTAACCGCCTGCAGGAGCTGAAGTTGGCACGCCAGTCCGTGCTCGTGATCCCGCGCCCGGAACTTTCTTCGCCCTTCGTCGAGGTCGACGAATTCCGCGTCCGCACCCACGACGGGGTGCGCCTCTTCGGCCTGCGTGCGCAAAGCCGCTTGGCCCCGCCCGGCAGCGTGGCGCGCGTGCGACTCGTCGGCCCGTCGGACTTGCCCCAGATCGATCGATCCGCGATCGAAAACGGCGAGTCCGAGTTCGTCTTCCAAGAGCCCGCGGGTCGCAAGCTCGAAGACCGCGTGCTCGACGTGCTGCGCATCTGCCAATTGGCCGAGGGTTCCGGCGAGGACGCGCGTCGCGTCCGCTTGATCTGCTCCGATGGTCCGCAGCCCGACGAGTTCCTGATCGCGACGCAACTCTTGGCCGAGGAAACCCCGGCCCCGATTCCGAGCCCGCTCGACGACTCGGC
>Ga0075163_10011142_pt1 | contig 11723 bp, 7 predicted proteins | sample JI1023141ADNA_FD_71478 | JGI IMG/M metagenome (GOLD analysis project Ga0075163, IMG submission 71478) | Wastewater effluent complex algal communities from Wisconsin, to seasonally profile nutrient transformation and Carbon sequestration -... | ecosystem: Engineered > WWTP > Effluent > Algae... | reverse complement strand
GCCCAAAAGCACTTTTGCTCAACCCAATTCCGCCGAACTTGACGCGCTGTATTCCGACAAACCGCTTGGATGCTTACTTGGCGAGAATGCCACGACATTCCGTCTTTTTGCTCCTCGTGCAAGCGCCGTATCGCTCGTCTTGCTCAAAAAATATGACGACGCGGAAGGGCGCACAATTGCGATGCAGAAAAACAGCGACGGAACATGGGAACACACCGAGACAAAACCTGCACAAGAGCTTATCGGCACGTATTATGCGTATCGGGTAGCGGGCGGGAAAGCGAAGGGCGAGGCATTTGACGAAACGATGCTGATTGCCGACCCGTATTCTCGTGCTGTCGTTACCAAAAACACCTTTCGTCACGAAGCACGGACGCTTATTCTTGACCCGAAAGCAGACAACAAATATGACTGGAAAGGCGACCAGTACGTCATTCCGGCAAATCACAACACGCTTGTCGTCTATGAAGCACACCTGCGCGATATGACGGCGCACAAAACCTCCGGAGTGAAAGAAAAGGGTTCGTACAAAGGTCTCATGCAGCAAGGAAAGACGGGCGGTCTGCGGTATTTGAAAGACTTGGGTGTCAATGCGGTCGAGTTTTTGCCGTTGCATGAATTTGCAAATCTGGAATTACCCTACCGCGATAGCTCTACCATTGCAAAATTTCGCGTTTTCAATGACGGCAACCCGCAAGAGCGCAATCACTGGGGCTATATGACCAGTTTTTATTTTGCGCCCGAATCGTACTACGCAAGCGGTTCGTCTTTGGCTTCCGGCAAATGGTGCGGTGCGGACGGACGGGCTGTGACGGAACTGAAAGACCTCGTGCGGGCGCTGCACCGCGAGAAGATTGCGGTGATTATGGATGTGGTCTATAATCACGTGTCGGATTTTGATGCGAACTCCTTCAAATACATTGACAAATACTACTACTTCCGTACCGACAGCGCGGGAAACTACATCAATACCTCGTATTGCGGCAACGACTTTAAGACCGAGCGCAAAATGGCGCGGCGGCTGATTGTGGAAAGCGTCAAGTATTGGATGACGGAGTATCACGTGGACGGTTTTCGCTTCGACCTCGCCACGATGATTGACCGCGAGACGTGCGAAGAAATCCTCCGCGAAGCGCGGAAAATCAACCCGAATGTGATTCTTATTGCCGAGCCGTGGGGCGGTAATAAGTACGGACCCGACCAATTCAGCAATATTGGCTGGGCGGCATGGAACGACCAAATCCGCAATGGTGTGAAAGGGCAAAACCCCAAAGACGGCTTGGGATTTATCTTCGGCAAGCATCAGGGACGCAACACGCAGCGCACCGAGCAAGCCTTTATCACGGGTACGCTCCGCGAAGATGGCGGGCTATTTGTGCAAAAAGAGCACAGCGTGAATTATCTGGAATCCCACGACGACGAGACCATGGGCGACTTCATACGGCTTGCGCTGGGCGATTGCACGATGAACACCGTCATCAAAGACCCCAGCAAACACGCCAAACTCACGCCGCGCCAACTGGCGCTGAATAAGCTCGCGGCAATGTTTCTTTTTGCTTCGCAAGGTCCCATTATGATTCATTCTGGTCAAGAATATGCACGAAGCAAGGTAACGGCGGCTTCCACACCGCTCGAAAAGCGCGTCGGCATGATAGACCGCAACAGCTACAACAAAGACGATGCAACGAACTACATCAACTATTATCAAGCGCTGGCAAACAAAGATTTGTTGAATTACTACAAGGGCTTGATTGCGCTCCGGCGCGTCTTCCCGAATGCCTTCGGGAGCGCAACAAAGCAGGACATTGAATTTCTCTCGACTGGCGACGACCATGCGATTGCCTTCCGCATCCGCAATAACAGCGCCGTGAAAGGGCAACCGAAAAATTTTATTGTCGTTCTGAATGGTAGCCCCGACAAGGCTCTTGAAATCACGCTTCCCGATGGCGACTGGAATATCATTGCCAATGCAGAAAAGGTTTCACCCGTGATGCCCCTCGGCACGGCAGCCGCACGGTTGCTTGCTCCGGCGAGAGCAGGGGTAATTCTCGCACAGTAAATTGTGTTGATGCGTTCTTCCCGTAGCACAGCCAAGAACGTCTGTGCTATGGAAGCTTGTATCTACCCCGCCTACAAACTTTTGTATGGTACTGAAGGCGCAATGACTACGATAGGCAACTTGTGCGCAATAGCTTTGCACGCCTGCGAACGTTCGTTCGTACTCCGTCCGAGCGCTAATTATTCCACCAATCCTAAGCCGTCAGACCGGAAGCGTCATTATATCAGCCTGTTACGACAACGACATTTTCAGCACGGTCGTTAAAAGTAGGTAATTCAGACGGTGCGGGCGCGGCTTCGGCAACGATGGCGATGACCGTCATATCGTCGTGCTGAGGCATTCCTTCGGAGAATTCGGAGACGCGGCGAACAACTTCGCCTACCACAAAGCGGGCTTCGGGATTTTTTTGCATGAGTACGCCGTGCAATGGCTCCATGCCAAACTCTTCTTGTTGGGCGTTCATCGCTTCATTTACGCCGTCGGTGAAAAGAAGGCACACATCCTTGTAACCCATCGGGACACGAATTTCTTCCATAAACTGCCGGAACTTTGACGCTTCTGCCAGCGCTACGCCGATACCTTTGGGTTGCAGAAGGTGTATTTTCCCGTTGTGCGAAAGCGCAATGGGCGTGTGTCCGGCGCGGGCGATAATCAACTCGCTTTTCTCTTCATCAATCGCCACCGCCGTCATGGCAATATACGAACCACGCTCAATATTGCCTTTCAGAGCAGTGTTGATGCGGCAAAGAACATCTTTCGGCGACTCGCTTTCAGTTGCCACGGCGAGTACAACGCCCTTGAGTTCTGCCATGTAGAACGCAGCCGATATGCCCTTACCGGACACATCGCCGATAATGACACAGTTCATGCCGTTTTTGAGCTTCACGTAATCGTAGTAATCACCGCCGACTTCCATCGCAGGCGAGGTGTAGGCAGCAATATCGAATTTCTTCAATTCCGGCTGCTGCTTCGGCAGGAGCTTGTGCTGCATTTCGCGGGCGAGCAGCATCTCGCGTTTGAAGCGCTCCTGCTCCAGAGAATTCTCAAAGAGCCGGACGTTTTCAATGGCAATACTGATGTTGTTGGCAAAGGCAGAAAGGAGCGAAATGTCTTCGGTCTCAAAGAGAAATTTATCACGATGTGCCGCAAAAAGCGTCCCAATGCGTCTATTGTCCAGCGTAAGTGGTACGGCGATAAGCGATTGTGCAAAATCGCGGGCGTAGGGGTAAATAGGCATAAAGGCAGGCTCTTCGTCGAGTGCCTCAAAGTGCATTGCCTGTGCGCCCTGCTGCGCCAGAAGCGCTCTCAGAACGCCGTCTTTGTACAAGATTTGCAACTCTTGTTCGGAAATTTTAAGCTGAGAAGCAATCTTCATAGTTTTGCTTTCGCTGTCTTCAAGCTCTACCCACGACGACGTAGCACCGCAAACATCGCGTATCATGGTGGTCACAATCCCCAAGAGCCTTTCCAAATCATAGACCTGCGAGATAGTACGACTCAAATAGGCAAGCGAGCGCACTTCGTTGATTTTCCTGTCCACCACTGCCGCCGTTGGTAGTGCCAGCCCAAGAGAAAAGGCAATGCGCAGAAAGAAAATCGCAGAGATAAGCGAAGAGAACATGGAGAAATTACGCGCTCCGGGCAGTAGATTTTCCATGAACTGCACAAACTGTTCGTTACTTTCTTGGCGAACCATAAAAGTAATACTGATGGCAAGTGCGATAGAGGCAATGCCAAATGCTTTCCACTTTTGGTCGCGGCTGAAAGAAGAAATCCACGAAATACGCGAGGACGACACAAGCAGCAGCATACCCAAAATCGCCAGCCCGATAACAACGCCGAACGTTGTGTCTATCTTCGTTACGACCGAAAAGACTTGCATGACGACGAGCAAAATTCCAATCACAAGCGCAATGATGCGGAACTGAGCGGTAAACGTGGTGCGACGAATCTGAATGAGTACATCCAGCCATTGCAACTGACGGACAATCACCGCCACAAACAACAGCGACGCGACGGAAATGCCAAACCGTACCAGAATGTCATCGCCAAGACGCAGATGGTCGCCAACAAGCAGCGATACGGCAAGCATAGCCACGGTGGTAACAATGACGAACATTCCACCCTGCTTTAGTTCAGCAAAAGGCTTGGCAACGGATATGATTTGCGGGTCGTCGCTTTCGCGGAGAATAGGGAAGGTTGTGGCAAAAAGTCCGCCGAAAAGCGCAGCAATCGTAATTTTGAGGAGTGCCGTAAAGCCGAGCGAGATATTATGTAGTAACGAACCTTCTTGCGCCAAAAATGCAGTATCAACAAATGCCATCAGCGCGGCGCACAGAAGCGTTGCTGCGAAAGCGCCGGTGTATCGATGAGCGCCAAGACTGCCGAATAAACGTTTGAAAAAGTGTTTCATCGTGATTGCTCATTGCAAAAAGTGTTCACTAATGGACACTACTACGCAGGCTCGTGCGGAAAGTTTCTCGAAAAGCGCGTTGAAGAATTCTTCCCCCCAAGAACGTGAGGGATTTTCTCCACATACCGCACAAAAACTACCCCATCATCTTGGGAACTTCACCAATCTCTGACAAGTTTGGGAACTTGTCGCGGTTCCTGATTCACATCTTTAATTCACTGGCAGAAAGATCGACTGAGCAAGCATGGTAATACGCTTTTGGTCGCCTTTGATTTTTTCAACTTCTGCCTTGCTTTTTCCAGCATCTTCAGCATGATGACGAGCATCACTTTCAGGAATAATTTCTTCGGTTACCAACCCTTCGGCAATAATTGTTTTGCCCGCAATGTCTTTGGGAACGAAAAAACCATCATCCTTGAAAGTAACACGCACCGTAGAACTGCCGTCGGTCAGCATCAGCCAACAGCCTCTTTTCTGGCACACTTCCGTCACCTTTGCCATGACACGCACGACGTTGGTCGTCGAGGGCGATTTTACGGCATCGGCAAGAGCAAGTGGCGGAGAAGTGGACTGTACGGAATCACCAAAAGCCTTGTATAAGATTTCTTGCGGCTTTGCCGTCTCTTGTGCGGCGGTTCCTGCGGTTTTGTTGTCGGCAGATTGTTTCCCGCAGCCGAAAGCCAGCAAAGAGGCGAGTGCTCCGGCGAGAATGAAAATACGGTTCATAATGGTCGTTAGGCTGAACAATCAGAAAAGTAGTAGATTGCTTGGGGGCTTGAGAAATGTACCGAAGGCATTGCAAATATACCTAAAAAAGATGCAGGGTAGGAACAAATGAAGCCCGAAATTAAGAACGCACCAATTTCGATGGACGCGAAGAATCAAGCGGCAACGTCTGCAACAATAGGCTTCCGCGCAATATCCGCTAAAGCATCCAGCAAATGCCTGTTCTCTGCCGCCGTGCCAACGGTTATGCGCAAGCAATCATCGCACAACGTAACGCCGGAGCGGTCGCGGACGATGATATTGCGCTGCACCAAAGCCGCATAGACCGCACGGGCATCGAGAAACTGGACGAGAATAAAATTTGCATCGGACGGAAATACCCGCTCGACAATATGAATTTGCTCCAGCTCCGTCGCCAAGCGCTCACGTTCACGAACAATTGTATTGACGGTTCGGTCTTTCCATTCGGTGTGATAGAGCGCTTGCAATGCCGTTTCTTGGGTTAAGATATTGATGTTGTACGGTGGCTTGATCTTGTTCAAAACAGCAATGATGCGCTCATCGGCAAATGCCATCCCCAGCCGAAGAGCAGCCATGCCCCACGCTTTGGAGAAGGTCTGCAAAATAATGACATTCGGATACGCAGCGAGGCGCGGCAGAAAACTTTGCTCCACTGCAAAATCAATGTATGCTTCATCGAGAACAACAATCCCATCAAATCCTGCAATGATGCTTTCTATCGCTTCTCGCTCAAAGACATTCGCAGTCGGATTATTGGGCGAACAGAGAAAAATAAGTTTTGTGCGTGGCGTAATAGCCTGAAGAATAGATGCGACATCAAGTGCAAAAGTACCACTAGCATCAGCCATTGTTCGCACAAGCGGCACACGACGCACAGTGACGTTGTGGATAGCGGCGCTTACTTCATACATCCCGTAGGTTGGCGGCGTAATAATGATTTCATCGCCCGATATTTCGTCGCCGGAAGCCGCCGTAACATTGGGTTCGCAAAACGCGCGAATGATGAGGTCTATCGGCTCATCGCTGCCATTGCCCAAAAATATCGAATTGATGCGCTCCGGCGGAAGACCTTTTATTTCGGCAATACGTCGCTTGAGCGTTATTTGCAGAGGGTCGGGATAGCGGTTGACGGTATTGCCATTGAACGCCAGCCCATTGGGAGAGCCAAAGGCATTTTCGTTAGCATCCAAAAAAGTCTGTTGTGCAGGACTTAGCAATGGAGCTTCCGCATTACCGGCAGGGTACTCGGAACGTGCCGAAGAGTAGGGCTTCACGCTCAGAATATGTTTTCGGAGAAGAGATTCGAGTGGGCGCATGAATTCTGCTTTTGTGAAAAATGGAGAGAAAAAACACAATCTACGACCTTTGGTACAAAAAGGCAAAGGAGATGTAAAAAGTGATTGCATATTCGCCCAAAATCTCGCATCTTTGCAGTCTTATTTTCCGCGTGCATTTCTTGATATGCACAAACTGTAGCCCGGGTGGCGGAATCGGCAGACGCACAGGACTTAAAATCCTGAGTTTCGTAAGGAGCGTGCGGGTTCAAGTCCCGCCCCGGGCACATGAAATATCTTCAAAGCCGCTTCAATTCTGAAGCGGCTTTTTTATTGCTGGGTGAAGTCATACCAACTCGTTCTCAACCGTGCACAATTTTATTCGTTCCGAGGCAGAATCTTTTCGCCTTTGTCGTTGTATCGATAAAAACCTTCGCCTGTTTTTTTGCCCCAGAGTCCTGCGTCAACGTATTCTTTTTGTAGAAGTGCCGGCGCAAAGCGGGGTTCGCGGAAATACTGTTCCCAAACGGACATCGTAACAGCAAAATTCACATCCACGCCGATAAGGTCAACGAGTTCAAAAGGACCCATTTTGAAGCCCGCAGAACGCATGAGTGCATCCACCTGCGGAATAGTTGAGCCGTTTTCCATAACGATACGCATTGCCTCCAAGTAATAATTCCGCGCAACGCGGTTGACGATAAATCCCGGCACGTCCTTCGCTTCCACAGCCGTTTTACCAAGTTTTTCGGCAAAGGCGTTCATGGCGGCGATAGTTTCGGGAGCAGTCTTCATGCCGCAGATCACTTCCACCAGCTTCATAATATGCGCAGGATTGAAAAAGTGTAGTCCCACAAAGCGCTCAGGATGACGCAACTTCGCTGCAAGTGCCGTGATAGCAATGGATGAGGTATTGGAAGCAAGAATGGCAGTCGGTGACAAAATATTCTCCAATGCCGCATAAAGACTATGTTTTGCAGCCGCATCTTCGATAATTGCCTCAATGACAATATCGCACGCGCTTAGTGTTTCAAGCTCACCCGTTATGGTAAAGCGCCCACGTGCCGCATCAGCATCCGCCGCCGTTGTGATGCCTTTCTGAACGGCTTTGCTCATCATTTCTTGAATGAACCCCGAAGCCCGATGACGTGCGGCTTCAAAGCTATCGTACACAATAACCGTATAACCCGCTTGCAAGCACGCCTGCGCAATACCCGCGCCCATCGTACCTGCCCCGCAAATGCCAATCGTCATAGTTTTGCCTTGAAAATATAAAGTAGGTGAAGTTTTTTTACAAAAATGCCGCCGTGAACGCTTCGGGCAGCAGTTCTTTCATCGTGAAGCGCTTCTCTGCACCGTGTGGGTTCACCAGCACCACGATTGCATCCGGCGCAAAGTCATACAAAAGCTGCCTGCACGCTCCGCAAGGCGGTGTGAGTTCGTCGGTATCGGCAGCGACAGCTATGGCGAGAAAGCGCTTTTTCCCATGCGCCACTGCCGAAACAAGCGCTGTGCGCTCGGCGCAAATCGTCAGTCCGTAGCTGCTACATTCCACATTGCAGCCGATGTGGAGCGTTTCGTCGTCGGCAATGAGCGCCGCTCCCACGAGAAAATGTGAGAAAGGCGCGTGAGCATGAAGGCGCGTTTCCAGCGCACGGAGTTTCGCTTGTTTGAGTAATTGCGTATAGTGTGCAAGCGGCTTTGGGAGGCGCTCCGATATAGTGTCTATGCTCTTGGATAAACTGTCATCCGTGCTTTTGCCACTATCTTTGTGGTGCAGCGTAAAGGCACTTTCGGCATAAAAGCCCGCAGCAAGCGTATCTTGAGCACTCAAGAATGTCTCGGCTGCCTGAAGAAACTGTTGTGGCGTGTTCATAATAAAAAACTTAGGCTTGATATAAAATTCGCCGCACATCCAGCGCAAGCGTTGTCAGAATAAGCGTTACATTGATATTTCTGCGAAGGCGCTCTATTGCTTGTTCGATAGCGCGGGCGGCTGCATCCAGATTACCACTCACACCAAAACGCCCTACAAAGCGCTTCAAATCTTCGATTTGGTCTATGTTGATAATCGTGTCTTCGCGCTCGGAGACCGAAAGTGCATAAGCATCGCGTATCCACGTTAGCAGCAGAATCAGCATCCGCTCCAGCTTTGTGCGGTCACGGTCGCCGGAACCTTTGCCGACCAGCCCGTCCAATTCAAAGGCAAATTTGAGCACAAAGCGCGGCGTGAGCATCAGACGCAGCAAATTCACGATTTCGATGCGCAGTTGCCGCAGGTCTTCGCCCAGAAGTTCGGTTGCTTTGGAATAGCTTCCGTCTGCCAAGCGAGCAACAAGGCGGGCTTCTTCGAGCGGAATCGCGTGATGCGCCACGAGCGCGTGGGCAATGTCTTCATCGAAGAGCGCATCGCAGCGTATTTGCTGGCAGCGCGAAAGAATGGTGGAAAGAAGCTGTTCGCGACGCGAGGTGGTGAGAATGATTGTTACCTGCGACGTAGGCTCTTCCAGCGTTTTGAGGAAGGCGTTTGCAGCTTCTTGATTCATCGAATCAGCTTCCGAGATAATCACAAAGCGCCGTCCGGGCTGCGAAGAACTCATTGAAATTTGCTTTTTGACCTCGCGGATAGACGCAATGCGGATTTGAGCCGCATTCGGAATCGTCATGTTGTGGTACGGGTTCGTCGCTTTTATGCGTAATTGCTCTTGTATGAGCTGAATTTGGTCGTCGGAGAGTTTCAAAATTGGCGAAACGCCCATTGCACCGTCTTTCTCACTTCCCGACGACGATTTTGCGGCTGGCAGCGAGAAAATAAATTGGATATTCGGATGCTGCAAGTGCGATGCCTGAAGGCAGCTTTTGCACGTGCCGCAGGCTTCCAGTATGCCGTTTTCGTTGGGGCGGGGCTGTTCGCAGTTCATCACTTTGGCAAACTCCAGTGCCAGCGCGTCTTTGCCAATACCTTCCGCACCCCAAAAGCAGTACGCATGGGCGATACGCTTCTCGGCGATTGCCCGACCAAGAATATTTTTCACACGCTGCTGCCCAATGATGTGCTGCCAAGCCATAGTCTGTGAGTGAGGTTGTACAACAATTTGTATCACAAGTGAACGCCCAAAATACGCCTTCTTAACGTAAAAATTCAGTAAAAAGTGCGGTGCTTGGCGTATATTTGTGTAATTGAGCAAACAACAAACCACTTTCACAACAGCATTTCTTCAAGTCATTATGATTCATTCCATTGATGAGCTCGACCTCGCCGGAAAGCGCGTACTCGTGCGCGTAGATTTCAATGTGCCGCAAGACGACGCGGGCGCTATCACCGATGACATTCGCATCCGTGAATCACTCCCAACGATTCAAAAAATTGTGAGCGCGGGCGGCAAAGCAATACTCATGTCGCATTTAGGTCGTCCGAAGGGTAAAGTGAATGCAAAATACTCGCTACAACCTGTTGCAGTACGTCTTGCAGAACTTTTGGGTCAGCCGGTTGCAATGGCTCCTGATTGCATTGGAAGCGAGGTGGACACGATTGTCTCGCAGATGAAGAATGGCGATGTAATGCTCCTCGAAAATGTTCGATTTTATGCGCAAGAAGAAGAGAATAACGAGGATTTTTCCCGCAAACTCGCCGCGCTTGGCGACGTGTATGTGAACGATGCTTTTGGCTCTGCGCACCGTGCTCACGCTAGTACGCATGGCGTAACGAAATTTATTCCCGAGCGCGCTGCGGGCTATCTCATGCAAAAAGAACTCAAGTATTTGGGCGAGGCAGTCGCAAATCCGGTGCGTCCGTTCACGGCAATTTTGGGCGGTTCCAAGATTTCCGGCAAAATTGATGTCATTACGAATCTGCTCGACAAGTGCGATACCATCTTGGTCGGTGGCGGAATGATTTTCACGTTCTTCAAAGCAATGGGCAAAGAAATCGGCGATTCGCTGGTGGAAGAAGATAAAATCGAACTGGCGAAAGAAATTATTGCCAAAGCAAAAGCAAAAAATATCAATTTTATGCTTCCGACCGATGCCGTCGTTGCCGATGCCTTCAGTAATGATGCGGCTCACAAGACGGTCAGCATAGACGGAATTGAAAAAGGCTGGCGTGGTTTAGACATTGGTGCGGAATCTATCGCAGCATTCTCCAAAGCAATCACTGATTCAAAGACGGTCGTCTGGAATGGTCCGATGGGTGTCTTTGAGATGAGTAATTTTGCCGCCGGTACGAAAGCCGTCGCCGAAGCACTCGCCGAAGCGACGAAACACGGTGCGGTAACAATAGTCGGCGGTGGTGATTCGGCAGCAGCGATTGAGCAATTTGGCTTGGTCAAGTCCGTAAGCCACGTCTCGACAGGCGGTGGCGCATCGCTGGAATTTTTGGAAGGAAAGGAACTGCCGGGCGTGGCGGCGCTGGACAGCTAACTCAAGCAATGATTCCACTCCCTCTGCGTCTTAACACGTAACGCAGAGAAACTTTTCCTTTCGATAACTTTCCCTTTTGCTTCATGGCAAATTATTCTTTTCGGTCAACATACAGCAGTGGCGGTTTCTCGCTTTTTCCGCCCGTCATTAAGGCGTTGCTTATCACCAATGTTGCGGTCTTTGTGCTGCAATACGTCTTTCTCGGCTTTCTCACCATTGGTGGGGTGTCGGTGCAGCGCTTTGTGATGGCATATTTTGCTTTGCAGCCCCTCGAAACAGGTATGTTCTATCCGTGGCAGCTCATATCGTACCAGTTCATGCACGGCGGCGTTTGGCATTTGTTTTTCAATATGCTCGCCCTTTGGATGTTTGGTTCAGAACTGGAATCAATATGGGGTTCACGGCGCTTTCTGATATTTTACCTGTTAGCGGGTATTGGTGCGGGCTTAGCGCAAATTGCCGTTACAGCACTCTTTCCCAGCTATGGCGGTCCGACTGTCGGTGCGTCGGGTGCGATTCAAGGTGTGATGATTGCCTTTGGTTTTATGTTTCCCGATAGACCAATTCTTATGTTCCCGATATTTTTCCCCATTCCGGCGAAAATTTTCGTACTCCTTTGGATTGGCATTGACCTTATTTCAGGCTTGATGGGCAGCGACGGCGTGGCGCACTTTGCACACTTAGGCGGCGCACTCACTGGATATTTACTCCTGCGCTTCGGCGACCAAGTAGGCATTTTCGGCTTTTTCGACAAAATTCGTGATATGCTCAGTGGTGGCGGGGGCGGTGGACGAAAGGTCTTTGGCACAAA
>Ga0075163_10011141_pt1 | contig 11724 bp, 7 predicted proteins | sample JI1023141ADNA_FD_71478 | JGI IMG/M metagenome (GOLD analysis project Ga0075163, IMG submission 71478) | Wastewater effluent complex algal communities from Wisconsin, to seasonally profile nutrient transformation and Carbon sequestration -... | ecosystem: Engineered > WWTP > Effluent > Algae... | reverse complement strand
CGACTCGCGCGGATCGAGGAACGCGTGCAGGAGCTCGTACTCGACCTCGATCAACTTCAGCGCTGCATTGGCCGTGTCCTCGTCGACGGCCGCGACGGCGGCCACGGGATCGCCGATGAAGCGCACCTTGTCGACCGCCAGCGCGTTCTCGTCCGGCGTCCAGGGGATGACGCCGTACTTGATCGGCAGGTCGCGCCCCGTGATCACCGCGTGCACGCCGGGCAGCGCCAGCGCGCGCGACGCGTCGACGCGCTTCACGAGCGCGTGCGCGTGCGGACTGCGCAGGGTCTTGGCGTGCAGCATGCCCGGCAGCACGATGTCGTCCGTGTAGATCGCGGCGCCGGTCGCCTTGGCCAGGCCGTCGACCTTGCGGTGCGGCTTGCCCACGACCCGGAAGAGCTCGTTCTCCTTCGCGCCCGGTCGACCGTCGCCCCAAGGCGCCCCCGGTCCGTGTCGATCGCGCGCGCTCATGCGTGCGTCTCCGCGTCACCGGCCTGGCGACGACGGGTCACGTGCGCCGCCGCCTCGCGGGCGAGCCGCTGCGCTTCGGACGGATCGAGGTGTTGTGCTTCCCACGAGCGCGGGGCGGGCGCGACCCCCAGCGATTCGGCCACGGCCGATTCGACGGCCTCGAAGATCTGCGTGTAGCCCGTGCAGCGGCACAGGTTGCCGGACAAGGCGTCGCGGATCTCGGCGCGCGTGGGGCAGGGGTTCGCGTTCAAGAGCGCGCGGGTCGAGAGCATCATGCCCGGTTGGCAGAACCCGCACTGCAGGGCGCCGCAGCGATCGAATGCCGCTTGCACCGGGTCCGGACCGGCGCCGCCCGCCTTCGCGTGGAGCGGCATCAGGCCTTCGATCGTCGTGATCGCTCGGCCTTCGACGGTCGCGGCCAGCGTGAGGCAGGAGAGCACCGGTTTGCCGTCGACCAGGACCGTGCAGGCGCCGCAATCACCCTTGTCGCAACCTTGCTTCGAGCCCGTCAGCCCCAGGCGGTAGCGCAGGACCTCGAGCAGGGTCCAGTGGGCCGGCGCCGCCGTGTCGACGAGGTCGCCGTTGACGTTGAGCTTCAGGACGCGCATGAGGGGATTGTCGCGAGGCCGGAGGCCAGGGACAAGGCGCGAGTGGCGGCCTTCGAGCCGGATCCGCGCGTTTTTTCGCCGTGTTCGGGCGCGTCGGACCACCACGTCCGGTCACCCGGTCACCCGGTCACCCGGGGCCGGTTCACTTCCCGCGCGGCCCCGTTCCCCGGACGGAGAAACGAATGTCGGCTCGCACTTGCTTCCGAGGCCCCGGGCGGACGATAGACGAGTCATGCTCGTTCGCCACGCGATGACCGCCGAAGTGATCAGCTTCGCGGAGACCGAACGCTGCGTCGACGCACTTGCGCGCATGCGCAAGGAGCGCATCCGCCGTGCGCCGATCCTGCGCGACGGACACTTGGTCGGCATGATCAGCGAACGCGACCTGCTGCGCGTCCTGCCCTACACGGTGGGCGGACTGCAGCGCGCGGAGACCGAGGGCGCGCTCGACACCCGCCTGCGCGCCGTGATGGCCGTGAACGTGATCAAGGTCTCGTCGACCGATCACCTCGAAGACGTCGCGCGACTCCTGTTGAAGCACAAGATCGGCGGGATGCCGGTCGTCGACGAGGGCCGACTCGTGGGCGTCGTGACCGAATCCGACGTGTTCCGCGTGTTCGTGGGGCTCTCGGCCGGACGCGAGGATCTGCGCGTCACGATCACCGTCCCCGAGCCGACGCCGCAGCCGGCCCGCGGTCGACCGCGCGAGCAGCCCGCGGCCGTGTGCCTCCGTCTCGGACTCGAGTTGATCGGGCTCTTGACGCACGACGCGCCCGGCGGCGCGCGCATGGTCACGCTGCGGGTGTCGGGCAAGCGCACGGACGAGTTGGCCTCGCAACTTTCGGCCAACGGTTACTCCGTGATCGAAGTCCAACACCCGAACTCGAGCGTCGGGACCTGATCGGCGCGCGCGTCGGTTCGCGCATCCGTCAGCGCTCGGACTCGCCGCGTCAGCGCACGTCGCCGGTCTTCGCCGCGAGCCGTGCCAGCGCCGGGTGATCCGGTGCGTAGCGGTCGACTCGGAAGAACGAGTACGGGCTGCCCGGTCCGCCGCCCATGCCGCCCGGACCGCCGCGACGTCCACTGCGACGCGGATCGCCGCCGCTAGGAGGTCCGCCGCCGTCGCCGGGGGGGCCGCCCGCGTCGCCGGGAGCCGGACGATCCCCGCGCGGCCCGCCGCGACCGCCGGGCCCGCCCGGTCCGCCCATGGGCAAGTCGCCGGCGAGCGTGCTCGCGTAGTCCCACACGACCTTGCCGGTCGCGTCGACCTCGCGCACGAGTCCCGGTTCGCCCGCGCCGATCAGCGTGTGGCCGTTCGAGAGGCGTTGCACGCCCGAGATGTGTCCCGAGCGGATCTCCGGCGCCGTGTACGTCCACACGAGCTTCACCGTGGAAAGCGCCGCAGCGTCGAAGCCCTTCTTCAGACGGTCGACGTCGAGTCCCAAGTCGATCTCGTCGACGGACGATTCCTCGCGTCCCGCGCCGCCGTTGTTGAACACGAGCAGGTGCCCCGCGCCGGGGAATCCGGCGGGGATCCACTGCGCGTCGTGTTGGAACCAGAGCTTCTGGTCCGCGGCGGTGCCCGCGCCGTGGTTCGTCGGGTTGCCGTAGCGGAACAACAAGTCGCCGCCGTGGCCGTGACGACCGCCCGAGCTCGTGCGTGCTTCGGCGGTGGCGGTCGAATGGTCGATGACCCAGACTTCGGAGAGCGAGCGGGAGCTGAGCACGACGACGTCGAGATCCGGGCGCCAGTCGATGCCGTTCGCGTGCGTCCAATCGGAGTCGCCGCCCGGACCGCCGCCACCCGGGCCGCGTCGACCGCCGCGCGGACGCCCGTCGTCGCCCCCGCCCACGTAGCCGATGCCGCGCAGACGTTCGCGCTCCGCGGCGGCGTCGTCGGCCGAGGGCCGCGAGGCCGCGCCCGCGTTCACGTCGATGCGATCGGGGCGATCGGCGATCTTCGCGTAGTTGGGGAGCTTCGCGTCGCGCGCCTGCACCAGGTGATCGAACGCGTGCCACTCCCACACGATCTTGCCGCCGACGGGGCGCACGGGTTCGATCTCGACGATCGCGTCCGCCCACACTCCCTGCGCGCTCGTTGCGGGATCGCGGCCGGCGGCCCGCGCTTCCTCCGCGCTCTTCATCTCCCACACGATCGCGAGGACGTTGCCGTTCGGCAGCACCTTGACGTCGTGGTGCAGGCACTGCTTCTCGTCGGAGAGGACGTATTCCCAGGTGACCTTGCCGTCCCAGTCGAACTCGCGCAGGCGTCCGCCCTGCCCGCCGCCCTGGAACACGGGGTTGTCCGGGCGCTCGGAACGCAAGAGCTTGCCGTCGTCGCGCAGGTACGCCGACTGACCCGGCGGCAGGTCGCTCTTCCACTCGTGCACGACGTGGCCGTCGTTGTCGACGAGGTACGTCGAGCTCGAACGCAGCGGCGCGATCAACGTGTATCCGGGCGTCGCCTCGGCCGTCTTCTGCAACAGGCCGCGCTTCGCGTCGGACTTGGGCTCCGCGTGCGGTTCGACGTCGGGGCGATTCGGCGGAGGTCCTTCCTGAGCGAGGGCCGGGTACGAGGACACACCGAAAGCGGAAGCACACACGAGGAACGCGAGGAACGGTCGAGACATGAGCGGGCTCCGTCGGGAGTCGATGACGTCGTGGTCGAGCGGGGGATCGTACGACCGGGACTGTGTCACACGGTCCTTAAGCAGTCGTTGCGCGTCCGCCGCCGCGGACGTGCGCGGCGATGGCCTCCAAGAAGCGCGGGCCCAGATCCTCGGCCTTCTTGTCGCCCACGCCCTTCACGGCGCGGAAGCCCTCGGGCGTCACGGGCTTGTGCGCGGCGAACAACGCCAACGTGCGGTCGTTGAACACGAGGTAGGGCGGCACGCCGCGCTCCTTGGCGATCTCGCGGCGCAGCTCGCGCAGCACTTGGAACAAGGCCTCGTCGGCCGGCGGTCCGCCCTCTTCCAGGACCGGAGCCGCGCTCTTGCGCGACGAGCGCGACGGCGTCGTCACCGGCGTGTACAGGACGACCGGCACGTCGCCGCGCATCACCTCGAGGCCGCTCTTCGACAAGAACAGCGTGGGGAATTCGCCGTCGGCGACGCGCAGGTGTCCGAGGCCGACCAACTGGTCGATCCACGTGCGCACCTCGTGATTCGAGGCCTTGGCCAGGAGCCCGAACGTCGAGAGTCGGTCGTGGCCGGTCTGGCGGATCTTGACCGTGTCGGCGCCGCGCAGGACGTCGGTCACGTGTTGCGCGCCGTAGCGTTGATCGCAGCGCACGACGCACGAGAGGATCTTCTGCGCCACGATCTTGCTGTCCTCGACCCGTCGGATCTCGCCCAGGCACACGTCGCACGCGCCGCAGCCGGTGTCCGCGGCCTCGAACGGTTGTCCGAAGTACTCGCACAGCGTCTTGTGCCGACAGCGCGCGCCCGTCGCGAACGACCACAAGTGCGAGAGTCGCTCGAGCGCGTTGTCGAGGTCCGCGCCGGCGTTCTCCACGCCTTGCGCCGCGGCCTCGCGCGCGGACTGTTCGATCAGGTTCTTCCAGCCGTGGAAGTCCGCGCCGCCGTAGAACAGCACGCATTCGGCCGGCAAACCGTCGCGTCCCGCGCGTCCCGTCTCCTGGCTGTACTGTTCGAGACCCTTGGGCAAGCTCGCGTGCACCACGTAGCGCACGTCCGAGCGGTCGATGCCCATGCCGAACGCGACGGTCGCGACGACGACGTCGAGGTCCTCGTTCAAGAACTGCGTCTGCGTGCGCGCGCGCTCGCGCGCGTCGAGTCCCGCGTGGTACGGCGCGCAACGCACGCCCAACCCCTTCAAGTCCGCGCTGAGCTTCTCCACGTCGGCGCGGCGCAGGCAATAGACGATTCCCGCGCGACCTTCGTGCCGCGTGACGACGCCGTGGACCTGCGACACCAACTCGCGCCGCGGCAACACGCGGTACGTCAGGTTCGGTCGGTCGAAGCCGCCCACGAGCACCGCGGGATCGCGCAAGCCCAACGCGGCCACGATGTCGGCGCGCACTTCGGGCGTCGCGGTCGCCGTGAACGCCTGGATCGGCAAGTCCGGCCGCGCGGCCCGCAACGCGCCCAACATGCGGTACTCGGGGCGGAAGTCGTGGCCCCAGTGGCTGATGCAGTGCGCTTCGTCGATCGCGATCGCCGACAGCCCCACGCGATCGAGCCAGGCGAGGAAGCCGTCGCTCATCAAGCGTTCCGGCGCCACGTACAGGATCCGGATCTCGCCCTGCGCCAATCCGCGTTCGACCGCGCGGCGCTCCTCGGGCTCCTGCGCGCTGGTCAGCATCGCCGCGCCGACGCCCAACTCGCGCAGGCCCATCACCTGATCCTGCATCAGCGAGATGAGCGGGCTGATCACCACGGTCAGACCCTCGCGCAGCAACGCGGGCACCTGGAAGCACAGGCTCTTGCCGCCCCCGGTGGGCAACACCACCAAGGCGTCGCGTCGCGCCAGCGCCGCGTCGATGGCCTGCGCTTGCAGGGGACGCAACGACTCGAACCCGAACACGCGCCGCACGAGTTCGAGGGGCGTCTCGCGCGCCGGGGCGGACGCGCCGTCTCGGTCGGGGCGCGCCCGGGACGCGATGTCGGAGGTGTGGGTCAAGGTGTCGTCCCGTCGCGCGCCCGTCTCGTCACGTGGATCGCGCGACGCATTGGACCAACGCGCGCGCGCCGATCAAGCGTGTGGACGGCGCGACGAGGTCCGCGGCGCGCGCGCGATCGACGAACGACGAGCTCCATCCGGTCCCGCGGGCGCGACGTTCGCCCCTCGCCGGGCCGGCGCGAGCACGAAACGGGACGAGCCGGTCACGTGAGCGGGGTATCGTGCGTAGCCGTCGCCTCGCGGTGCCCGGAATCCGGCGCCGCGGGTCACGCCCCGAATCCCAAGGACCGAAGTCCCCGATGCTGAACACGATCGCGCGCTACACGCACTGGTTGCACGGCCGATGGCCGGCCGGAACCGTGGAGAAGCTCCCGCGGGTGCAGCCCGACGGGTCCACGAACGTCCCGGGGCTGTTCGTCGTGGGGGACTTGGCGGGGATTCCGCTCCTCAAGTTCTCGTCCGACACGGGCGCGCGGGTGGTCGCGAGGTTGGCCGAGGAACGGCGCGCGGACGCCAAGCCCGCGAAGAGCGCGGACGGGGTGCTCGACGTCGCGATCCTGGGTGGCGGCGTGTCGGGCATGGCCGCGGCGATCGAAGCCAAGAAGCGCGGGCTCTCCTTCGAGGTCTTGGAGGCATCCGAACCCTTCGCCACGATCGAGAACTTCCCCAAGGCGAAGCCGATCTACACCTATCCGACCGAGATGACGCCCTACGGCGACCTGCAGTTCCGTGCGCAGGTCAAGGAGCCGTTGCTCGAGGAATTGAAGGAGCAGGTCGCGCGCCACGGCATCCGACCGCGGATCGCGCGCGCCGAGCGCATCGTCCGGAAGGACGGCGTCCTCGAAGTCGAGATCACCGACGCCGCGCCGGTCCGCGCGCGCGCCGTGATCGTCGCGATCGGTCGCTCCGGCAACTACCGCAAGTTGGGCGTGCCCGGCGAAGATCGCGGAAACGTCTACAACCGCTTGCACGATCCCAAGGAGTTCGTCGGCAAAGACGCACTGGTCGTGGGCGGCGGAGACAGCGCGCTCGAGTGCGCGATCGCCTTGGCCCAGTGCGGCGCGCGCGTGACCGTGTCGTACCGCAAGCTCGAGTTCGCGCGGCCCAAGCCCGAAAACGTCGAGCAACTCGAGCGTCTGCGCCGCGATCCGATGGCCGACGTCTCCGTCGCGACGCCGACGTCCGAACGCGTGACGACGGCGGTCGGCGACTTCATGGGCGATCACCGGCGCGCGGGCAGCATCGAGCTCCTGATGGCCAGCCAAGTGCGCTCGATCGAGGACGGTGCGGTCGTCGTGCGCGACGCGAGCGGCGCCGACCGCAAACTGCCGAACGACGTGGTGTTCGCGATGATCGGCCGTGAAGCGCCGCTCGACTTCTTCCGGCGCAGCGGCGTCGCGATCGCGGGCGAGCTCTCACGCTCGGCCTGGATCGCGTTCGCACTGTTCACGGCGTTCTGCGTGTTCCTCTACAACTGGAAGGCGGGTGGCCAACTCAAGCACGCTTTTCAAGAGCACGGCTGGTTCCCGTTCAACGTGCCCGGGCTGATGAAGGGTTGGTTCGCGTCGGCCGCCGATCCGTCGACGATGCTCGGCACGCTCTCGATCACGCTGGAGGAGCCGGGGTTCTACTACTCCTTGGCCTACTGTCTGTGCGTGACGTTGTTCGGCATCGCGCGCATTCGCCGGCGCAAGACGCCGTACATCCGCGCGCAGACGCTGTCGTTGATCGGCTTCCAGCTCGTGCCGCTGTTCTTGCTGCCGTACATCGTGTTGCCGTACCTGGGGCACAACGGCGCGTTCGACGCGGGCTTCGGCAAGACCGTGGCGGACAACCTGTTCCCCGTGGCGGGCTACGGGCACGGTCGCGAGTACTGGCGCGCGTTCGGGCTCGTGTTGGCCTGGCCTCTCTTCATCTGGAACGTGTTCACCGAGCAGCCGATGACGTGGTGGCTCGTGATCAGCCTCGTGCAGACGGCGATCGTGATTCCGCTGCTCGTGTGGCGCTTCGGCAAGGGCGCCTACTGCGGTTGGGTGTGCTCGTGCGGCGCGCTGGCCGAGACGTTGGGCGACACGCAGCGCACGAAGATGCCGCACGGCAAGTTCTGGAACCGGATGAACATGGTGGGACAGGTCGCGCTGTTCGCGGCGCTGCTCCTGTTCCTGGTGCGCGCTCTGTCGTGGATCACGCCGAACTCTTGGGTCGGCAGTCACGCGAAGAGCTTCTACTACGGCCTCTTGTCCGGTTGGAACGTGTTGGGTGCGCAGCTCAACTACTACTGGATCGTCGACACGACGTTGGCGGGCATCGTGGGCGTCGCGGCGTACTTCTGGTTCTCGGGGCGCGTGTGGTGCCGCTTCGCGTGTCCGCTGGCGGCGTTGATGCACGTGTACGCGCGATTCAGCCGCTTCCGCATCCTGCCCGAGAAGAAGAAGTGCATCTCGTGCAACGTGTGCACCAGCGTCTGCCACCAAGGCATCGACGTGATGAACTTCGCCAACAAGGGGCTGCCGATGGAGGACCCCGAGTGCGTGCGCTGCAGTGCGTGCGTGCAGAGCTGCCCGACCGGCGTGTTGCAGTTCGGCGCGATCGATCCCGCGACGGGGCGCATCCTCTCGGTCGACGAACTCGAAGCGTCACCCGTGCGGATGGCGGAATCGCGACGCTGAGGGCCGCCGCACGGTCACGGCCGGTGGGACGCGCGACGACCGTCGGTGGCGCGCCGCGCGGACCCTACTTGCCCGAGCCGCCGGCCGGAACGGGAGCGACTTCGGCGGGCTTCTTCGCCGCGGCTTGCACGGCGGCCACGAGCTTGGGCACGTCGCACTCGAACGCCTTGACGGGTACGTCCTTCTGCGCCGTGGTCCAGGCGTCGACGGCCACGATCCACACGGCGCACGTGCCCTCCAACGTGGGATGCAGGCGATCGGCTTGCATCAGCGCGTCGATCGAACCCTTGGCCCAGTGATTGTCGCGCACCGAGAACTCCGCGTCCGACTGCAACTTGGCCGTGACGTCGGCCAGCGGCACGACGATGACGTTTTTGTGCTCCTTCGCGAACGTGCGCACCGCGTCGTTCAGCTTCGCGAGCGTCTCGGCGGTCGGCACCATCGACGGACGCAGCATGGGCCGCTTGACCTGCGTCGCCGAGCGCATGTCGGGCAGATCTCCCAACAGGATCGGACACGTGAACGTGCCCAAGTCCTTGAGCGCGGCCTCGACCTGCGGGAGACGCTCCTCCTCCTTCTTGGCGCCGTACCCGAACCAGAAGAGGTAATCGAGCGCCACGATCGCCGTCGGAGGTTCCTCGCGCAGGGCTTCCATCGCGGCCTGTCCCGAGCCCTTCGGGTCCATGAAGAAGCCCGGGTTCGCGTGATTGCGGACGGGCTCGTGGCGCGCGTGCAGCGACGCCTCGATCACGTTCGCGAGTTGGATCTTCGACGGAGCGAACGGATCGCGACCGCCGTCGACGCGGAACCCGGCCGACAAGCTCGCGCCGACGACCGCCACGCGTTCGAGCGCCGCGACCTTGGGCACCGCGTCGGCTGCCGTCGGCTTCGCCGGTGCGGACACGGGCGGCGTGTCGAACGAGGCTAGCGAAGCGGCGCTCGTCAGGGCGCAAGCCGCGAGCGTGAACGCGAGAGCGACGGACTTCATGGCGTGGAATCCTCCGACGACGAGCAGGGCGATGCGCCGCGGTGCGACGCGCGAGATCACCTATCGCGGATGCACGTCACGGAATCCAGGTGATCTTCAATCCGTTCGTCAAGTTGTACAGGTCGGCCGTGCAGTACGTGTCGTTGTTCCGGTACCAGCCCTGGTAGTAGCGGAACGTCACGATTCCCGGCGGGACGAAGCCCGTAACCGAGATGCGCGGGTCCGTCGGCACGGCCGCGCCGACCTGCGCCGTGCCCGCGACGCACAGACGCACGCCCAGACGGAACACCGATCCGCCCGCGCACCGTAGACCGTCGCCGAACGGGACGCCTGCACCGCCGGCCAACGTGGCGTCGCCTTGGAAGAACAAGACGGGCGTCGTGGCCGGCATCGACGTCGCGATCAGGGTGAAGCTGTCGTTCGAGACGCTGCTCGATCCGGTCGCCGAGAGGAGCCCTCCGCCCGTGCCGAGCGAGTTCTCGCAACCGTGACCCGCGGCGCCGGAATTGCCGCACGGACAGGCCGTGCCCGAGCCGTCGCCCGCGCACATCCCGACGGGCGCCGGCGGTCCGCCGCACGAGCGCACGAACACGTCGTCGACGCCGTTGTTGTCGCCGCCCGGCGCGAGGTTCGTCGCTCCCGAGTAGAACGCGACGCTCGAGCCGTCGAGGGACACGCAGGCGTTGTACGACGAGCCGGCCTGGTTGCCCTCGATGCCGGCGCCGTCGACGGACAGTCGGTTCGTGGTGTTCGTCGCCACGTCGTGGACGAACACGTCGGACGTGAAGCCGAACGGACCGCCGTTGGTGTCGTTCGGGACCAGGTTCGACGCGTAGCTGACGAAGGCCACGAATCGACCGTCGGCCGAGATCGAGTTGCCCTGCGACGTGTTGTTGCCCTGTCCGCCGCCCGAAGGCTCGCTGACGCGTCGCACGAGTCCCGTGGTGCGGTCCTTCACGAACACGTCGAACAGGTTGTTCGTGTCCGACGCGACGAGGTTCGTCGCCGTGCTGCTGAACGCCACGTAGCGGCCGTCGGCCGAGATCGACGGCGTCTGCGAGAAGTAGTCCGTCTGTTCGTCGAGGGCGTTCGTGCTGACGCGCGTGGTCGTGAACGTCTGGCGGTCGCGCACGAACACGTCCGTCTGCAGGTTCGTGTCGTTCGCGACGAGGTTCGTGGCGTTGCTGTGGAACGCGATCCAACGTCCGTTGGCCGAGATCGCCGGCGCGCCCGACAGCGCGTTGCCCACGACGCCCGTGGAATCCACCGAGAGGCAGTTCGTGGTCGAAGCCACCAGGTCCCGCACGTACACGTCCTGGAACGCGTTCGTGTCGGCCGCCGCCAGGCTCGTGGCCTTGGACTGGAACACGACGAAGCGCCCGTTGGCCGCGATGTCGGGGCGCGTGCTGTCCCCGTCGCCGGCATTGCCCAGGGAGTCGACGCTCGCTCGGATCGTGGTGCCGAGCACCGTGTCGCGCACGAACACGTCGATCTTGCCGTTCGTGTCGTTCGCGACGAGGTTCGTGGCCGCGCTCTGGAACACGACGAGTCGTCCGTCGGCGCAGATCGCCGGATCCGTCGAAGGGCCATTGCCCTCGATGCCGGACGAGTCGAGCGAGAGCCTCGTCGTGGTGCCCGTCTGCAGGTCGCGCAGGAACACGTCGGCCACGCCGTTCGTGTCGTTCGGCACGAGGTTCGGAGCGTCGCTCCAGAACACGACGAGCCGTCCGTCCGCCGAGAGGAAGTTGCGGTGCACGTTGGGGGAGCCCGTGCCCGAACCCCCGGTGGCTTCGGCGCCCGAGCTGTCGACGCTGACGCGCTGCGTGACGCACTGGGCCGTCGCGGGGAGGGCCAGCGAGAGGCACGCGACCGCGGGCAACAGGAGGGAGGGAACGAACGAGGTCGAACGAGGGGAGTCGAGCATGGAGTCCTTCTCTGCGGGAACTCCCCGAGTCTACTCGAACTGCCGGAATCGTCGCGGAAGGGCGGGAACCGGTGCGCCCCCGATGCCGGTCGGGCCCCGCGGAGGCTCGTCCGGCGTGCCGGACGGGTCCCACGAGCCCAGGCGCCCGCGCCCTAGCGCTCGCGGGGTGCGACGTGCACGACGCGACCGTCGCGCTCCTCGACGTCGAGCAGGCGTTCCTCCTCGCCCTCCCGCAACGCCTTCACGAAGCGCTTGTCGGTGCGTTCGAGGATCTCGCACGTGCGCACGCCGCTCGCGTCGCACACGAGGAAGCTCGCGCGGCCCTTCTCGGTGCGGCCGGTCCCCAAGCGTCGGCACGCGCCGGCGAACGGCAACGGGCTCGCGTCTCTCGCTCGCGCGACGAGGTACGAGTAGGGGAGCGAC
>Ga0075163_10011140_pt1 | contig 11724 bp, 10 predicted proteins | sample JI1023141ADNA_FD_71478 | JGI IMG/M metagenome (GOLD analysis project Ga0075163, IMG submission 71478) | Wastewater effluent complex algal communities from Wisconsin, to seasonally profile nutrient transformation and Carbon sequestration -... | ecosystem: Engineered > WWTP > Effluent > Algae... | reverse complement strand
AAGTGACGGCATTCGTGATGGCGATGCCGCCGCCATACAGCACGCGCGGCGGCAGACTGTTTGCGCCGCGCACATGCAGTCCACTCAAGGTGACTTCGGCGCTGACGATGTCCAGGACCGGGCTGAGTCCGTCCGTGCCGGTCAGTTGACTCCGACCAGAGGGATTGGGCGCGCTGCAGGAGGCGTAGCCGCCACGCAGTTCGACGGGTGTATCGATGGTCAGGGCGACACCGCTGTAATCGCCACTCAATAAAATCTGGTCCGACCCGCTGCCATTGGCCCGCGCCGCCGCGACCGCCGCGGCGGGCGAAGCGTATTGGCAGGCGGCATCCGCGCCAACGCGGAACAGGACGGCATGGCAGACACCGCTCAGCGACAGGCTGAGCACCGCGATCAATCCATGGAGGCAGGAACGGGACGGCATGGTCTGGCACCGAGACAGAGAATTGTTGCCGTTAACGCAATCACGGTGGGAAACATGTCATGGGGCGCGTTCTTGGTTCCCGACCGTATCAGGCACCGCTGCGTCGCCGATAGTGCTCGCGATGCGCGTTGATCAGGCGTACCAGTACCAGCATCACCGGAACTTCGATCAATACGCCGACGACGGTGGCAATGGCCGCGCCGGAATCCAGCCCGTACAGGACGATGGCGACGGCAACGGCCAGTTCGAAGAAGTTGGAGGTGCCAATCAGCGTGGAGGGTGCGGCGACATCCTGCCGCACGCGGCATTGCCAGTTCAGCCAGTAGCTCAGCACGGCGATAAAGGCGGTCTGCACGAGGATCGGCACGGCGAGCAGGGCGATGATCATTGGCTGGGCAAGAATCTGGCCGCCTTGGAAGGCAAACAGCAGGACCAGCGTCGCCAGCAACGCAAACATCGAATAGGGCGCGGATTTTTCCAGCGCGGCCTGCAGCGCATCGCCGCTGCGAGATTTCAACCAGGCGCGCAAGGTTTGCGCAATGGCCAGCGGGATCAGGATGTAGATCAGCACCGATAGCAGCAGGGTGTCCCACGGCACCGGGATTGACGACACGCCGAGCAACAGGCCCACGATGGGCGCGAAGGCGAAGACCATCACCAGATCGTTCAGGGCGACCTGCGACAGGGTAAAGGCGGCATGCCCGCGACACAGGTGGCTCCACACAAAGACCATGGCGGTGCACGGTGCTGCGCCCAGCAGAATAAGACCGGCCATGTAGCTGTCGAGCTGATTGGCGGGGAGCCAGTCGGCAAACAGGATCTTGATGAATAGCCATCCGAACAAGGCCATCGAGAACGGTTTGACGATCCAGTTCACCGCAAGCGTGATGGCGATGCTGGTTTTCTGACTACGCACTTCATGCAGCGAGGCGAAGTCGATTTTCATCAGCATCGGCACGATCATCGCCCAGATCAGCACGCCGACCGGCAGATTGACCTTGGCGATTTCCAGAGCGGCGATTGACTGAATTGAGCCAGGGAACAGTTGCCCCAAGGCCGTGCCCGCGACGATGCACAGCGCCACCCAGGCGGTGAGCCAGCGCTCGAAAAAACCGATGCCACTGTCCTTGGACGAACTCATGCGGGCAGGCTCCCGGCAATGCGGTCCAGTTCGGCCTTGAGCGCGGCGGGCTGTTGCGCCAGCGCGTCGAGGTCTAGCGCGAGGAACTGTTCGATGCAGCCGCGCAGCAAGCGATAGGCGCGCACGAAGGCGGCATCGATTTCGGCGTCGCTGCCCGTGGCATGCGCCGGATCATCCACGCCCCAATGCGCACGAATCGCGGGTGCCAGAAAGACCGGGCAGGCTTCACCCGCAGCGCTGGCACACACGCTGATGACAATATCGGGCGCAAGCGGCAGATCGTCCCAGGACTTGCTGTGCGCACCGGTGGTGTCGATGCCTTCTCGCGCAAGCAAGGCCAGGGAGCGCGGATGCACATAACCGGTCGGGCGACTTCCGGCCGACACCGCGCGCCAGCCCGTCGGTGCCAGATGGTTGAAGGTGGCTTCGGCCAGAATCGACCGACACGAATTGCCGGTACATAAAAACAGGATGTTCATCGATGGCGTCACTCGATCAGGGTTGGATGGATGGATCGGAAGCGTCGCAAGACGGCTCTGCCGCAAGGCCGCATTGCTCGGGCTGGCCCGCACAGCACTCGGCGGTCAGGAAGTCACTCAGTGCCCGCAAGCGAACCAGGTCGGCGCGATAGCGCAGAAAGCGCCCCTCCGTTTGCACCGTCAGGAGACCTGCTTGCATCAACGCCTTCAGATGGAACGAAAGTTGGCTGGGCGACAGTGCGATGTGGGCAAGGATCTCGGACACCACCAATCCGTCCGGCGCATGGCGCACCAGCAGGCGCAGCACATCGAGGCGAGCGCGGGAGGACAGCGCCATGAAGGCACGTAGAGCGTGTTCGGTTTCCATGGTTCAACCATACATGAAATGTTGAATTGTTTGATGACAGTTCGAGATGGGACCTGCGCCAGGACGGGGCTGTCATTCCGGACTTGATCCGGAATCCAGCATTGGAGAAGCCGTGACGCAGACGGATCGTCGCGGCTTGAAGCAGCGCCATGGTGAAGCGCTGGATACCGCGTTCGTGGGTATGACGGTAGAACGGGTGAGGTTGGGGTTTGCCCGTCACTCCCGCGCAGGCGGGAGTTCATGGCATGGTCGACTCGCGGGCCGGTTCTGGGTGCGTGCGTTAGCAGACATGACGCGCCAGCGGCAACCCTTGGTTGCAAGAACGGGTATCCGTCTTCACGCCATCCGCAGCAATGCGCCCAGCGCCGCCGCGTACAATTGCCGCCTTCGCATTCGTGCTCTTGGCGGCCGCCGCATGAAGTATCTGGGATTGATATGGGCAGGCTTGTTCCGCAAGAAGTTGCGGACCACCTTGACCCTGCTGTCGTTGATCGCGGCCTTCACCCTGCTGGGGCTGTTGCAGGCGGTCAATTCGCTGTTCTCCGGTGCCGCCGATTTCCTCGGCGTCAACCGCCTGATCACACAGGCCAGCACCAGCTTCACCCAGCCGCTGCCGATGCGCTTGCTGCCGCAGATCGAGGCGGTGCCGGGCGTGGATTCGGTCAATCACTCGCAGTTTTTCGGCGGGCAGTATCAGGAAGGGCGCAATTTCTTTCCGCAGTTCGTGGTGAACCCGCAGCGCCTGCGTCGCGCCTATCCCGAATGGGTGATGCCGGAAGACCAATGGCGCGCCTTCATCTCGACCCAGGACGGTGCGATCGCAGGCAAGAACATCGCCGAGCGCAATGGCTGGAAGATCGGCGACATTATTCCGCTCAACAGTTTCATCTGGACGCGTACGGATGGCTCGCGCCTGTGGGAGTGGCGTCTGGTCGGCATCTTCGATGGGCGCGACCAGGAATGGTCGGAGCGCGCCAACTTGATGTATCTGAACTTCGGGCAGTTCGACGAAGGCCGCGTCGCTGCCGCGCGCGGGTTGGCGGGCGTGTTCGTGGTGCGCGTGAAGGATCCGCAGCAGTCGGAACAGATTGCCGCAACCATCGACGCCAAGTTCGAGAACTCGTCGGACGAAACCAAGACGCAGAGCGAGCAGGAATTCCAGTTGGGATTCGTGCGCCAGTTGGGCGACATCGGCCTGATCGTCAACTTGATCACGGGTGCGGTGTTTTTCTCGATCCTGTTCCTCACCGGGGTATCGATGTCTCAGGCGGTGCGTGAGCGCATCCCCGAACTGGCGGTGCTCAAGTGCCTGGGTTTCACCGATCGCAAGGTGATGTGGTTGGTACTCGCCGAATCGTTTGCTTTGTGCGGTTTGGGCGCCTTGCTTGGCATGTTGTTCGCCAGCGTGGTCGCGGGTGCGTTGCCGCCGGACTTCCCGTTGCGGACCGACGGTTTCGTCTGGGCGGTGGCGGGTGTGAGTGTGTTGGTGCTCACCTTGGCGGTGGGCTTGCCGCCTGCGCTCACCGCGCGTCGATTGAAGATTGTCGATGCGCTCGCCGGGCGTGGGGCGGAGTCGGCGTTTGAGCGGGGTTTGCGCGCGGTCATGGACCTCGTGTTCCGTCGCCGCGACGCCATTGAGGCCGAGGAGGCCGCCGCATGAGCCGCATGACCCAGGTGCGCGAAATCGTGCTGATGAATCTGCGCTCGATTCCTGATCGACTGGCCGCCTCACTGGTCATCGTGGTGGGCATCGCTGGCGTGGTGGGCGTGATGGTGGCCTTGTTGTCGATGTCGTCGGGTCTGGAGCAAACCTTGGGCGGTACGGGGCGGGATGATCAGGTCGTCATTACGCGCGGCGGCACGCAGGGCGAGTTGGCGAGTTTTCTCGCCATCGGGTCAGCGACGCTGATCAAACAGGACCCCGGCATTGCGCGCGCCGCCGATGGCTTGCCTGCGGCGAGTGGCGAAACCATCGTGATCACCGAGGTGCCGCGTGCCGGACAGCGCTCGGGCGCGAATGTCAGCTTGCGCGGCATCGAGCCCAGTGGCTTCGGGTTGCGCGATGGATTCCGTATCACGGCGGGACGTCGGTTCCGTCCAGGTGTGCTGGAGTTGATCGTGGGCAAGGGCGCGGTGGAGCAGTTTGCCGGGCTCGACATCGGTAACACGCTGCGCTTTCGCGGCGCGAGCTGGACCATCGTGGGGCACTTCGAGAGTGGGGGCGCCTATGACTCCGAACTCTGGAGCGATCGCGAAACCGTGCAGGGTGCCTTTGGCCGCGCCGGGGTGTCGTCCGTACTGGCGCAATTGCGCTCGTTGGACAGCTTCGAGGCGATGAAGACGCGCCTGACCACCGATCCGCAATTGGACGTGGACGTGCGTCGGCAGCGCGATTTCTTCAGTGGGCAGAGTGGCAACCTCACCACGATCATCGGATCGCTGGCCGGAATCGTCGCGACGATCATGGCGTTTGGTGCGACGTTCGGTGCGCTCAACACGATGTACTCGGCGGTATCCGCCCGCACGCAGGAAATCGGCACCTTGCGCGCGCTGGGCTTTGGCGCCTTGCCGGTCATCGCCTCGGTGATGGCGGAGGCGCTGTTGCTATCGCTCGCCGGTGGTCTGTTGGGCGCGGCGATTGCCTATCTGCTGTTCAATGGCTACGCGGTGTCCACGTTGGGCGGCAGCTTCACCCAGATCGCCTTCCAGTTTGCCGTCACGCCAGGTCTGGTTGCACTGGGTGTCGGTCTGGCGCTGGCAATCGGGTTTATTGGTGGACTTGCGCCCGCCATTCGTGCGGCGCGATTGCCGGTGACAGCGGCTTTGCGGGGAGGTTGAGGTTGGTCGGATGTGGAATGGCGTTGCGCAAGGACTCGCCGATCTGGATCGTGCTTGGAGGGCAAAGCTCAACCGCGTTCGTGCTGTCCTTCGGCCAGCCCGAGTCACCTTTCTTTGCGTCGCCAAAGAAAGGTAACCCAAAGAAAGGCGACCCCGGCAAACCGTCCGCCTTTGGCCGATGCGCGCGCAGGCTCGGGTGTTTTCGACGGCACATCTGTGTGCCGACGAAAACATCGCCCGCCTCCCTGCGGGCGACCCCATGGGCTGATCCAAGCCTGTGCGCCGGTTGTGCAGGGGGCTCGAAGGGCAACAGCACGCGATTATTGGATCATCGCGACCCATCCTTGCCCGCCGAGAAAATGCATTTGGCGGGGCGACTGATCGCTTGCTTGGTCGGGTTGGTGAAGGATATGGCGCATTCGGAGCTGTCTTTGTGAGTCATCCTGTAGTTGATCGTCGCGGTCTGCTGGCGGCGCTGTTCGCGTTCAGTGCCTGGGGCGTGTTCCCCTTGTATTGGGCATTGCTCAAGACGGTGCCTGCGTGGGAGATCGTCGCCCACCGCGTGGTGTGGTGCGCGTTGTTCGTGGTGTCGTGGCTGTGCTGGCGCGATGGCCTTGGCTGGTTGCTGGCCGCACTGCGTCAGCCGCGTGCGGCGCTGTTGCTGCTGGCCAGCAGTGTGCTGATCAGTCTCAACTGGGGTTTGTATATCTGGGCCGTCACGCACGGTCATGTGGTGGAAAGCAGCCTGGGCTATTTCATCAATCCACTGGTCAATGTGCTGCTGGGCGTGACCGTCCTCGGTGAGCGTCTGAATGCGCGGCAGTGGATTGCGGTGGCTTTTGCGACGGCGGGCGTGTTGTGGCTCGGGCTGCATCAGGATCGGCTGCCGTGGATTGCGCTGGGCTTGGCGTTTTCGTTTGCGCTGTACGGACTGATCCGCAAGAAGGTCAGCGTCAGCTCGGTGCCGGGCCTCGGCATCGAGAGTCTGATTCTGTTGCTTCCCTCACTGGCCTGGTTGCTGTGGTTGGAGCACAAGGACAGTGGCGTCTTCGGGCAGTGGAACCTGCACACCGACGGCTTACTGGTGTTGGGCGGCGTGATCACGGCCTTGCCTCTGATCGGCTTCGCCGCTGCCGCGCGGCGTTTACCCTATTCGTTGCTGGGCATCCTGCAGTACCTCAGCCCGACTCTGCAGTTGCTGATCGGCGTGTGGTGGTTTGCCGAGCCGTTCGGCGCGGATCGTTTGAGTGGCTTCGCGCTGATCTGGTGCGCGTTGATCATCTATGCCGTCGACGGCATTTGGCGACAACGTGAAAGCCGCACGAGCACCTCAGGCGCGTGATCGGGTGATCAGCACGACGCCAGACAGAATGATGGTCATGCCGATCAAGGCGAAATGGCCGATCTGCTCGTTGAGCAGCAATACGCCCAGCAGTACCGCAATTGGCGGATTGACGTAGGCGTAGCTGGTCGCCAGTGCCGGACGCACATGGGTCAACAACCAGACATAGGCACCAAAGCCGAAAATCGAGCCGAATACCGCCAGATGCGCAACGGCAATCCCCGCCTTGAGGGTCGGCCAGTCGACGATGCGCTCGCCCATCAACAGGCCGCCAATCAGCAGATAGCTGCCGCCGACCAGCATCTGCGCGGCGGTGTTCATCAAGGGCGCAGGCAAATCACGACCACGACTCCAGGCCGAGCCAAATGCCCACGAAATCGGCGCGATGATCAGGAGCAAGGCACCCAGCGGGCTACCGGTCAATTCCGCATCGAAATTGAGCAGGACCACGCCGCTGAACCCGAGCAGCAAGCCCGCCCATTCGGCGGCGCGCGAACGTTGTCCCATCAGGCGACCGAACACCGCCGCCCACAGCGGCATGCTGGCGACACCGACCGCAGCAAGTCCGGAGGACACATGTTCTTCGGCCATGCAGACGAAGCCGTTGCCAATCGCCAGCAGAACAAAGCCGAGCACGGCGATGTTTTTCCACTGCGCCTTGGTCGGCAGCGCCGCACCGCGCCAGACCTGCCATGCGAACACCACGGCACCCGCCATGAGAAAACGCACCGCGCCCATCAGCAGCGGAGGGAAACTCTCCAGCGCGACACGGATGGCGAGATAGGTCGAACCCCAGAAAACGTAAACGCTGGCCAGTGCCAGGCCGATCTGCCAGCGCGACGGCGGTGCGGAAGAACTCACGAAAACCTCGCGACGCGGCGTCGATCAGTGATGCCGCGTGGATAAAGAAAATCGCATTGCGCAGGTGAGGCGGATCGGCACTCGATCCGCCTCACCAACGAAGTCTCAATCTGTCAGCGTGCCGTTCGCCTTGGGATACACCTGCGCTGCCAATGCCTTGTCAGCTTTCAGCAGTTCGATGGCATCGACCAGGATATGCGCGCTCTCGCGCATCAAGGTGTCGATTTCGGGCTCGGCATCGGCGTTCAGATCTTCCTTGATGTCACGCTCGTCATCCTGCAGACCATCGTCTTCATTGGCCGCAAGTGCCTCGTCCTCGGCCTTGCCCAGCGCCTTGCGGGCTTCGGCGCGGGCCTTGCGTTTGGCTTCGTTTTCCGCGCGTTCGGTGCGTCGCGTGGCTTCGTTGAGCGAGATCAGCTTCTTGTCCCGCTGTGCCCGGTAGTCGGCGACATCCTGCGCCCACCAGATGAACTCCTGATCGGTGGCGGCGCGGGCATCATGCTGGGCCTGCAGACGCGGCACCAAGGGCGACAGATTGCCCACGCTGGCATAGTTGGCCTTGCCAATCTCCGCCCAGGGCAGTGCGTTGTCGTACATGCTCTCGCCGTACTCGCTGGCATCCAGGGTGACCGGAAAGGCGATGTCGGGCACGACGCCCTTGTGTTGAGTGGAGCCACCAGCAACGCGGAAGAATTGCGCAACGGTCATTTTCAAATGGCCGAGTTGGGACTCGCCACCCGGTGCAAAACGATCCAGATCAATCAAATTCTGCACCGTGCCCTTGCCAAAGGTGGGTTCGCCGATGATCAGGCCGCGACCATAGTCTTGAATCGCGCCGGCGAAAATCTCCGAAGCAGACGCCGATGCGCGGTTGACCATGACGGCCATCGGACCATCCCAGGCCACACCGGGCTTGGTGTCACTTTGCACGGCAATTCGGCGGCCTGCGTCGCGAACCTGCACGACGGGGCCTTGATCAATGAACAGCCCGGTGAGTTCGATGGCTTCGTCCAGCGATCCACCCCCGTTTTGACGCAGGTCGATCAGTACGCCGTCCACTTTTTCCTGCTTGAACTCGGCGAGGATCTTTTCGACGTCACGCGTGGCGGAGCGGTAGTCCGGCTCGTCACGACGGCGACCTTCGAAATCCTGATAGAAGGTTGGCAACAGGATCACGCCGATGCGGTGCGCCTCCTCGCCTTCGCCGACATCGACGATGACCTTTTTCGCCGCCTGTTCTTCCAGCTTGATCTTGTCGCGCGACAGCGAAACCAGGGTGTGTTCGCCATCCAGACCCGCCTCGGCGGGCAACACGTCGAGGCGGACCTTGCTGCCTTTCGGACCACGAATCAGCTTGACCACGTCATCCACGCGCCAGCCGACCACATCGACCATCGGACCTTCTTCCTGGCCGACTGAGGCAATCCGGTCACCCACCTTCACCTGTCCTGACAGACCTGCCGGGCCACCGGGGACGATAGAGCGGATCACCGTGTATTCCTCGTCATCCCGGCTCAACACCGCGCCGATGCCTTCCAGCGACAGACTCATGGCGATGTTGAAGTTTTCCGAGGTGCGCGGATTCATGTAGGCGGTATGCGGTTCGATGGCGCCTGCATAGGCGTTCATGAAGGTCTGGAACACGTCTTCGGAATCCAGTTCGCGCATGCGCTCGGCAAAATTGCGATAGCGCTTGCGCAGGGTCTTGCGAATGTCGTCCATCTCCTTGCCAGCCAGACGCAGACGCAGGATGTCGTTCTTCACCCGCAGTCGCCACAGCTCGTCCAGCTCGGCGCTGTCCTTGGCCCAGGCGGCGTCCTCGCGGTCCCAGCTATAGCTTTCGTCAACGGTGAAGTCCCAGTCGCCGTCCAGCAGCGCCAACTGATGCGCGATGCGCTCGTTCACGCGTTGCGTGTAGACATTGAACATGTCGAACGCTGGGCCGAGGTCATTGCTGGCCAGCGCGTCATCGAGCTGCAGACGCCAGGCACCGAACTTGTCGACATCGCCCTGCAGCAGGAACAGTTTGTCGCCGTCCAGGCTTTCGATATAGGCGTCGAACATCGCGCTGGACAGCTTGTCGTCCAGTGCGTGCGGGCTGTAGTGGAATCGTGAGTTGCTGACCAGTTGTTCAACCCAGCGTGCCGCCATCACCTGCGTGTCATTGGCTTGCAGTGCCACGGTCGAACTGCTGCTGGACTCGGCATGCGTGAGCAGCGGCATGGCCAGTGCAGCAGACAGGAAAAGGGCGATTCGGGAGACGCGCAACATGCAGGAATCCTCAGAGATGGGCAGCGGACGGTCCGCGCCGCAAAAGTGGCAATGGGAACGCAGTGTGCACCGCGAGTTCCCACGATGCAGCAGATTGCCTTGCTGAAGTATGCATTGGCCTGTGCCTTTGGTCGTGCACGGATCGTCAGCGCAAGCGGTGGGTTCAGGCCGCTTCCTGCAGTTGCAGCCCGATGATGCCGACGATGATCGCGCCCACGCAGGCGAGACGCAGCGCATTGGCCGGTTCCTGCAGCCAGAGAATGCCGATCAGCGTGGCGCCGACCGCGCCGATGCCCGACCAGACGGCATACGCCGTGCCGACCGGCAGCAACTTCATGCTCAAACCGATCAACCACACGCTGAGAAGGCCGGTGGCAATCGACAGCACACTGGGCCATAGCCGTGTGAAACCTTCGGAATACTTCATCGCGACCGCGAACACGATTTCCAGCAGACCGGAGACGATGACTGCCGTCCAGGCGGCGAAGGGCGTGTTGAGACTGAGCATGCAGACACTCCTGAAGCAGCAGGGCAGGGACCTGGCACGGTGCGGACACATCGGCCTGCTACCATCCTCGCACCTGTTTGCCGGATGTCGCCATGACTGCTTTTCGCCCCGCTCTACTGAGTTTCGCCTTGCTGCTGTCGGCCTGTGCCAGCACACCGACGGCCTTGCCGCCGCCTGCCATGGCAGCGACTGCCGCCACTGGCGCGCACGACAATCTGAATGCCACGCTGTGGATGCAGAGCGCTGCCGAGTATCAGGCCGCTGCCCTGGGCAGCTATGCACAGGCGCGGCACGCGCTCGACGCCGCCCTGGCCGACACCGCGATCAACGCCTTGCCCGTATCCGAGCAGAGCCAAGGCTTCGAGTCACTGCCGCCCGCGATCATCACCGACGCTGACGAAACCCTGATCGACAACTCGCCGTTTCAGGCGCGTCGCATCCGTGATGGTGGCGATTTCGATCCGGCCACCTGGGCGGCCTGGTCGAACGAGCGCAAGGCGCGCGGCATTCCCGGTGCTGTGGCCTTCGCGCAGTACGCCGCCAGTCGCGGCGTCACCGTCTACTACGTCACCAATCGCGATCACGCCAGCGAATACCAGGCGACCGCCGACAACCTGCGCGCACTGGGCTTTCCGCTGGCCGACGACAACAGCAACCTGCTGCTGCGGGGTGACCCGCGTGCGCCCGGCAAGGAGAAAGGCGAACGGCGGCGCTTCGTGGCGAAAGATCATCGCGTCGTGCTGCTGCTGGGCGACAACCTCGGCGACTTCCTCGACGGCGTGGGCGGCGATGTCGCCGCACGCGAAAACCTGATCGCACCGTATGCCGATTGGTGGGGCAGCCGCTGGATCATGCTGCCCAATCCTTCCTATGGCTCGTGGGAAAGCGCCGTGCTGAAAGCCTGTGGCGAACAACCCAGCACCGCCTGCAAGCGCGAGGCGCTGCGTTATGACTGAGTTGCGCGAGCGCCTGATTTTCGCGCTGGACGTGCCCACGGCGGATGCAGCAAGGCAGTGGATCGCGCGGCTTGGCGATGCCGTGCAGTTCTACAAGATCGGCATGGAACTGCTGACCTCCGGTGACTACTTCCGCGTGCTCGATGAACTGGCCGCCGCAGGCAAACGCATCTTCGTCGACCTCAAGTTCCACGATGTGCCTGCCACCGTCGGCCACACTCTCAAGGGACTCAGTCGCCATCCGGTCGACTTCTGCACCATCCACGGCCAGCAGCGCGCCATGATGCAGGCCGCCGCCGACAACAAGGGCGACATCCGCCTGCTCGCCGTCACCGTGCTGACCTCGATGGATGCCGAAGATCTGCGCGATCAGGGCATCCAGCGCAGCCCCGCCGAACAGGTCGTGCAACGCGCCCAAGCCGCTCGCGACAGCGGCTGCGATGGCGTGATCGCCTCCGGCCAGGAAGCCGCCCAGATCCGCGCCGCCACCGCCGACGACTTCCTCATCGTCTGCCCCGGCATCCGCCCGGCCGGACC
>Ga0075163_10011139_pt1 | contig 11724 bp, 10 predicted proteins | sample JI1023141ADNA_FD_71478 | JGI IMG/M metagenome (GOLD analysis project Ga0075163, IMG submission 71478) | Wastewater effluent complex algal communities from Wisconsin, to seasonally profile nutrient transformation and Carbon sequestration -... | ecosystem: Engineered > WWTP > Effluent > Algae... | reverse complement strand
TTATGCGAATGATAAACTCACCCCCACTTTTAATGAAGAATACAAGGTTAAAGGCGAAGGTGAAAAAGAAAGGGTTGTTCCTGCATTTTCGGAAGTGACGTTTTCGCTGGAGCGCGGCGACAATACAGCCTCGGGCAAGATAAAGATTTCCAAAGGTGAAGAAAGCAGCTTTATCTGGAGCATATTCTATGCTCTCCTGGATCAGGTGATTACCATCCTAAATGTTGCCGATCCTGTTGAAAGGGAAACGGATCAATTTGATCAACTGGAATATGTTTTTATTGACGATCCAGTGTGTTCCCTTGATGAAAATCATTTGATTGAACTTGCAGTAAATTTGGCAACATTAATTAAATCAAGTAAATCTGATCTAAAGTTTATCCTGACAACGCATAGCCCACTTTTTTATAATATTCTTTGTAACGAGCTCCAGAGCGATGATAAGAACACGGGCTATAAGGCAAAGAAATTTGAAAAATATAGATTAGATAAAAAAGAAGACGGAACGCACGAGCTAGAAAAACAAGCGAATGATTCACCGTTCTCTTATCACCTTTATTTGATGTCAGAGGTTAGAAATGCCATAAAAAATGGCCAGCTAAAGAAATATCATTTTAATTTTCTGAGGCACATTCTAGAGAAAACCTCGACTTTTCTCGGCCATAAAAGATGGGAACATATACTGCCAGTTACCAACGAGGGTTCTCCTGATGCTTATGTGGCTAGAATCTTAAATATTTCCAGCCACTCTAAGCACTCGGGGGAAGAGATTTCCGATCTCACCGATGATGATAAGCGTGTTCTCGGCTATTTAGTTAAACACATTACGGATACATATGGCTACTGGACGCCAAAGGAAGAAAACAATGGTTGAACTTATCAAACCCATCGCAGAATCAAACCGCTTTATCGTACTTGATAAGTACACAAAGGAATGGGAATCCACCGAAAGCTATCAAAGCGAAGGTGACCTGGAGCGCGAGCTTATTCATGATCTGGGCAATCAGGGCTATGAGTTTCTGGCCGATATCAATAGCTCTGATGCCATGCTGGCAAATGTGCGTGTACAGCTGCAAGCCCTGAACAACGTACAATTTTCTGATGGTGAGTGGCTGCGGTTTGTTGAAACTTATCTCGATAAACCCAGCGACGGCATCGTCGACAAAACCCGAAAAATTCACGATGATTACATCCATGATTTTGTTTTTGATGATGGTCGAATTCAGAATATCTACTTACTTGATAAAAGTAACATCTCCCGCAACAAGGTTCAGGTTATTAAGCAGTTTGAGCAGACTGGCACACATGCCAATCGTTATGATGTGACGATCCTGGTTAATGGCTTGCCATTGGTACAGGTTGAACTAAAAAAACGAGGCGTTGCCATCCGTGAAGCCTTTAATCAAATTCACCGCTATAGCAAAGAGAGCTTTAATAGCGAACACTCGCTTTATAAGTATGTGCAATTGTTTGTGATTTCTAACGGTACGGATACGCGGTATTTTGCGAACACAACCCAGCGCAATAAAAACAGCTTCGACTTCACCATGAACTGGGCGAAGGCTGATAATAGCCTAATTAAGGACTTAAAAGATTTTACTGCCACTTTTTTCCAAAAGCATACCTTACTCAGTGTGTTGCTGCATTATTCGGTATTTGATGTCAGCGATAATTTGCTGGTTATGCGCCCCTATCAGATTGCTGCTACTGAACGGATTTTGTGGAAGATAAAAAGCTCATACGAGGCTAAAAACTGGAGCGATCCTGAAAGCGGTGGCTATATCTGGCACACCACAGGCTCGGGTAAAACCCTTACCAGCTTTAAGGCGGCACGCCTGGCAACCGAACTTGATTTCATTGATAAAGTGTTTTTTGTGGTCGATAGAAAAGACCTCGACTATCAAACAATGAAGGAATACCAGCGCTTTTCACCTGACAGCGTCAATGGTTCCGACAGTACCGCCGGACTTAAGCGCAACATCGATAAAGATGACAACAAAATCATCGTCACCACCATCCAAAAACTTAATAACCTGATGAAGACCGAAGGGGATCTTGCAATTTACAACAAGCAAGTTGTCTTCATTTTTGATGAATGTCACCGCAGCCAGTTTGGCGAAGCACAGAAAAACCTGAAAAAGAAGTTTAAACGCTTCTATCAGTTCGGCTTTACCGGCACGCCAATCTTTCCGCAAAACGCAATAGGCGCAGACACCACTGCTAGCGTATTTGGCCGCGAATTACATTCCTATGTTATCACCGATGCTATCCGAGATGAGAAAGTCCTCAAATTCAAAGTGGACTACAATGATGTGCGTCCTAAATTTAAAGACATTGAAACTGAGCAGGATGAACAGAAGCTCAATGCAGCAGAAAATAAGAAAGCCCTTTTACATCCTGAGCGTATCCGTGAGATATCGCAATATATCCTGAATAACTTCCGCCAGAAAACACATCGCCTGCAGGGTAACAATAGAGGCTTTAATGCCATGTTTGCAGTTAGCAGTGTGGAAGCTGCCAAGTTGTATTACGAAGCTCTTAATGCAATGCAGCCAGATAACGATAAACGGCTTAAAATTGCTACCATCTTCTCTTTTGCTGCGAACGAAGAGCAAGACGCGGTGGGCGATATCATGGATGAGAGCTTTGATGTTTCAGCCATGAATACCAGCTCCAAAGAGTTTCTGAGCGCCGCGATTAATGATTATAACACGTTTTTCAAAACTAACTTCAGCGTAGACAGCAACGGCTTCCAGAATTATTATCGCGATCTGGCCAAACGTGTTAAATCCAGAGAAATCGATCTATTGATCGTGGTTGGTATGTTCCTGACCGGCTTTGACGCCCCCACGCTTAACACGTTGTTTGTAGACAAGAACCTGCGCTATCACGGGTTGATACAGGCCTATTCACGTACCAATCGCATCCTTGATGCTACCAAGACGTTTGGGAATATTGTTACTTTCCGTGATTTGGAGAAGGCTACTGTTGATGCCATTACGCTTTTTGGTGATAAAAATACTAAAAATGTTGTGCTGGAGAAAAGCTACAAAGAATATATGGAAGGCTTTACCGATAGTGTTACGGGTGACGCGCGGCGCGGCTTTATGGATGTGCTGACGGAGCTGGAACAGCGTTTCCCAGATCCTGACCAGATTGTCAAAGAATCAGATAAAAAAGACTTTGCCAAGTTGTTTGGAGAGTATCTACGTGTAGAGAATATCCTGCAAAACTACGATGAATTTGCCAGCTTGAAGGCGCTCCAGTCGATTGATCTGAATGATCCAGAAGCTGTAAAAGCATTTCAGGAAAAGCACTACGTAAGTGATGATGATCTGGCGACCTTGAAAGCGATCAGAATACCTGCAGAACGCAAAATTCAGGATTACAGATCCACATATAACGATATTCGGGATTGGCTGCGCAAAGAAAAGGCTGCGAACGAGAAAGAGAAATCCACTATCGACTGGGATGATGTTGTATTTGAGGTCGATTTGCTCAAATCTCAAGAAATCAACCTGGATTACATCTTGGAACAAATTTTTGAGAAGAATAAAAAGGTAAAAGATAAGGCTACACTGGTTGAAGATGTGCGACGTATCATCCGTTCCAGTATCGGCAACCGTGCAAAAGAGAGCCTGCTGGTTGATTTTATCAATCAAACCGATCTTGATAAGATTGGCGATAAAGCCAACGTTATTGATGCATTTTTTGCCTTCGCCCAGGCTGAGCAGCGCCGAGAGGCTGAGGAGTTGATTAGCTCTGAGAATCTCGATGTAGAGGCTGCAAAGCGTTATATCACCACTTCAATCCGGCGTGAATTTGCCAGCGATAATGGTACAGAGCTGAATTCTATCCTGCCCAAAATGAGCCCGTTAAATCCACAATACCTGACTAAAAAGCAGAGCGTTCTTAAAAAGATAGCTACCTTTGTGGAAAAGTTTAAAGGTGTGGGTGGAGAGATTTAAAACAAGAAGTTACGGATAGTTTTTACAAACAAATAGTAATGATCTCATTTTTGAGTAATCCTGCACCACCAAAGGCCAGACGGCATCTTCGGGTGCAGCTTCAAGTTCATCGGCCAGTTTGTTTTGGAATTCACGGCTGTATTCCTTGATGGGTGGGCAGTCAGTAATTTGATTAGAACTTCCCCCTGCGCAGGCGGTCAACAAGCTCGCCGCGAGTACGGGGAGCATCCAACGTGGCACGAAGTTGAGCATCTTTTACCTCTATGATTTTCTTGAGTTGATCGTTGCGTTCGGCATTGCGTCCTGCCTGGCGTGCGCCAAGCAGGACGGTTAGAACCGAAAGCCCAGCAACGCCCCATCCGATGAGGCGCAGCACATGACTGGAGAGCCAGCCTTTCAAAATGGCCAGCATCAGCGCAGGCCTTTCCGGTGATCATCGATCCGCGCCCAGAGCATCACGCCGATACCAACCAGCGTGACGATCAGCAACGCCCATTTTGCCACTTCCAGATACGGTGCAATGGCCATCAGCGTGGTCGTCGCAGGCTCCAACGTTTCCTGCAGCGCCTCGATGGTTCCAGCGCCCAGCGTGCCTGCCGTAGCGACCTGACCGCCTTTGACGGTGCGGGAAGCCTGCAGGCTTTGCTGTTTCGGTTCCACGCCCGCCAGCACCAGCGCCTTGATGATTTCCACATCGCTGTAAGGCTGTTGGCCGTTTTCGTGCTGGATGATGGCTTTCACCACCGGCTTCAAATGTTCGAAGCGATGCATGTCCAGCGTTTGCAACGGGGAGAACCCCGTATGGCGGGCGACCGACTGGATGTAGGCCTTGGTGTCGTTTTCCACCGCAGGGGCCCAGCGCCCGATGATGGTTTCGATGGTGCAGAGACCGTGCTTGTCCTGATAGGTGATGAGCAGACGCGCCAGCGCACGGATGCCATAGACGGCGGATTTGAACGTGAAGAATTCACTGTCAGCTTGATCTTTGGCCAGCCCCTGCCAGGGATCGCCGTTGCGGCGGATATTGCCAGGGTTGTTGTTGCGGATGCCGCGAGGCTGTTTCGTGGTCATGGTTTTTCTCCTTTGTTGAAATGAAAAAAGCCGCCCGTTGCGGGGCGGCTGGAAAAGCGTGCCTGTGCGTTTTATCGATGAAACATCCCTCCCTTGGCGGCAACGCCCGCCACCAGCAAGGCCAAAAGCCCGACCGTCACCCAGCGCACTAGCGTTTGCAGGAATGTCCGTTGCATGATTTTGATTGAACCCGCGAGATCGCGCAGCGTGCGGATATCGTTGGCGGCATCCTCATCGGCAAGGCCGACTTCTTTCAGGGCTTTTCTTGCGCCACGGCAGGCTGCCTGCTCTAGCAGAGTTTCAAATTCATCACGCGGCAGGCATATCATGTCCTCCCGCTGCGGTGGTTTTGCAGCAGACATCACTTTTCTCCTTTTGAAGGTTTACTGGTCAGCGGTATGGACGAGCGGATTTTCCACCACCGCCGATATTTCAATGATTTCACCGCGCGGGCGTACAGCCAGAACCCGCGCCAGCACGCCCCAATGCTCACCGACACCGAAGGAAAAATGCGTGCGCTCTTCTTCTGTGCCTGTGTAGGGCGTAAAATCGATTTCCTCCAAGAGCTGGAGCTGATAGGCACTTCCTCCTGCAGAAACCACCCAAGGGCCGCTTAAAGAGCCATCCTTCCGGCGCAGCACCACATAATGTGTTCCGGTATCGCCAAAGGTCACAGGTTCGGACAGGGACAGCAAAGGAGAGTTGTAAGCCAGAATGTCACCGGCTTCGCCCCAGCGCGGCATATCGTGCGAAATGGCAATCAAATCGCCATAGGTTGGGATCATCCCCTCCAGTTCGGTGCGCAAGGACACGATGCGCCGACGGTAACGGTTCGCCGCCGCCATATACATGCCCTCACGGATCGCCTGATTTTTATCGGTGCAACCGAACAGCGACACGCTTGCGGGTTGCTCACCAGCACTGTCGGGTAAACTGGCAATGATCTCGTCCTGCTTCCAGGTTTTCTGGTTGAAGAATTCGACCTTGACGCTGTCAGCGGTATCGTCGCCAGGCATCACGAAATCGATTTTGAAGCTGCCTTTGACGATATTGCGCGGCGAGAACATGGCCACGGGCAGCGTGCGCGGCTCGTCCCGCACGAAGCGCACCAGTCCGCCCTGCAAAAATGGAATGGCGCGACCACAGCGTGCGACTTGCGTCAGGGCGTCCCACACGGTCAGCTTCCGGTCGAAAACCCCGTTAAACGTGTCGCCACGCGCCGTCCAGATCGTATCCAGCGCCACCAGCGCGGAAAGATCGACACGGGCATCGGCCAGTTTCGCGCCGTAATTGGCTTTGAGAATGTCGGCCATCGCCCAGGCAATCGAACGGGTCGGCTGCACAGAACCCCAGCCCGTATCGGGATGCCAGACGCTCAATTTGCGGGTCACCACGCAATTGACCATGCGGGAGGAGCGCTGCGACAGGTTGTCAGTTGCCCGCATCTTCATCGCCAACATCGTGATATTTCCGAAATCAGGCTCTCCAACCAGATGAGCTTTCAGGGCGCTCCAGTTGACATCGTTCCCCGCGCGGGCGGAATTGTCCTTGGCATTGGTGCGCAAACACTGGACTTCGTATCGCCCCGCCGCGACCGGATATTTGTAGGTCTTGCGGATGGCCGTGTTGGTGGCAGCCGAATGCGTTTCCGTGGCCAAAGTCGTCCATGCGCCCAGCGCATTACCTTCATCGTCAATCTCGCGTGCCTGCACCTCCCAAGACACGGTACGGCTGCTTAAACCGCCGCTATCATTGGCGTAATACAGCCCCTTGGGCATGAAGATGTCCAGCGCCAGCAGATCTGTCGTAGTTTCGGTCGGATTGGCCACAAACGGGCCGACCCATTCCCCGCCATCGGCAATGGCAAGCAGTTCCTGTCCAGCAATTTCAGGGGCGGTGACCACATCCGTGTCCAGCATCGTGACCGCGCCGCCAGGTGGAATGATTTCGTAAACGATCTCCTTGAACGAGGTGATCGGCGTGTCCTCGATGCAGATTTGCTCGACATCGTATTCGCCCTGGCCGATGACGTGAAGTTGATAGAGATATTGTTCGTTTCCCTCGAATTCCGAATAAGGCGCAGCACCGAAATCGGGATAGATGATGTGGCGGCCATACACGACAGGGATCGGCTCCCCCAGACGCGCCTGGTTGCCCTGTGCCTGAATGGAATAGGTCGGGCTTGGCGCAGTCGGGTTATAGCTGCTCATGCCGGAGCTGGGCGATGGCGGAGGAATCAGCGCGTTCACCAACACGGAGCCTGCCAACGCTACGCCCGCTGTTAGTAGGGATATGCCCACCGTGCTTGTCACACCCATGGCCGCTCCCAGCGCCGCACCCGCATAAGGTGCGGCCACCATCACGGCAATGCTCAGGACGGCGCGGAAAATCTTCCCGCCACCACCACCGCCTTGCGGCAGGGTGATAAAAGCGATCACCGTTTCCTTCTGCACAATGACCAGCGGCCAATCCTTGCGCAAAACAGGCTCACCATCCACGATGCAGATGGTGGGCTTGGAAAATTCTGCAATCCCGCGCTCATCCAGCCAGCCGCGAATGCTCTGCCCGATGCGGGGCGTGAACAGATCGACGTTCTTGTGCAAATGGAACGGATTATGATGGATGGCGACTTGTGCCATAGATTATTCCTCGATGTGGCGGTAATAATTCTCGATCTTCCAGCCGGTCATGTTCAGATTGTTCAGGCTCTGAAACACGACCCCAGCGCCTTGAACGGCGTGCAAAATCCCTCCGCCGTCGACATCCAGCCAAACCCCGACATGGATAGGGTGGCGGGACTGGCGCAACAGCGCGACATCGCCTTCTTTCGGCGTTGCCACCGTGTGCCAGTTTTGCCGTTCAGGATGATCGCGTATGGTGCGGATCAAGGTTTTCATGTCGTTTTCTGCAACGGGAATAACGGACAAATCATGGCCGTAAAGCCTTCTTTGCACCGCCACGACCAACCCCCAGCAATCGTAGGCATCGGGGCCGTCTGAGGCGACGACCCACGGTTTTCCGATATAATCAAAAGCCCAATGTGTCATCGCGTTAATCCTGAAAACCGCAGAGAGTTATAGGTTTCAGACGGAAACGCCTTGTTGCCGACATCGAGCATGCGGGCGCGGCCTGTCACGCGGGACGTGTCGGCACTCACTTCCGTCAGCACCAGCGTGAACGGCGGCTCCATCTGCGGCCCTTCCAAATCGTCCGACAAATATGGACGATAGGTGACCTCGATCTTGCTCTGGCTGTCGGATGCCGCATCCAGGTGCTTGACGATCTCGCGGCTGGCGTTATCCAGCGTGATCGAGATTTCCGGCACAGGCGCGGTGTCGATGGGCGGCAATTCCAGATCGAAGCCCATGGCGATAAACGTCACCATCGCGCCTGCATTCAAGGGTGCGCCAGCCTCCAGCCGCGCCGTCAAATCCTGATTATCCCGCACCACCCGAATGGCAATGGGCTGGCCGTCATCATCCAAAAAGGACGGATGACGTAATTCCAGCGTATGCAGAATAACGACATCGCTGGGTGCAGATGCGTAGGCTTCTCGCAATGCTTCACTGAGCAAAGTATTAGGCATTGTCGATTTCCCATGCTTGCTCTGTGAAATAATCAACAAAAACGCCGTTGATCAAAGAGGCTTCGATAGAATCGGAACGCAGCCGGATATCTTGAATTTGCAGCAAAAGCTGTTCAGCCTTTTGCAGGCGCTCCTGTTGCTGTTCATCCAGTTTTTCTAGCTTGCCCAGCAGATAAATATCGACCAATGCATTTTGCTGCTTCCATTGCGGCGCAACTTCCAAAATGCGCCGACCGGCTTCTTCCTTCACCTGTCGAATGATTTGGCTGTGCTTGTAAATAAGCTCAATATCCTCATCAGCGATTTTTCCACCTGACGGAATATCTTGCTTTTCAGCAAAGGCGTAATAATTGCGGCCATCAATTTCAGCTAGATGAATGGGCGCAAGTTCGCTTTCGGCAAAGCGCACGGCTTTGCCGTTCACATAGGAACGGATTGTCATGGTTTTTTCTCCTTAGAAAATGACGTTTGTCAGGGATAGAACATCGTGCAGATTGCCAGGCTGCGTACCGCATTCGCCGTAGCTGTTGTTATCGCCACAGGCATCAACACGACCATCGTCATACAGGACACTAATGCCCCAGCCCGAAGTGCCGTTGCCATACAATGCCCAGTCTTCAATTGTGCCGCTTACGCCAAGAACTTTCTGTAAGGTATTGCTGTCCGTGGCATGACCAAGCCCTAGATTACCGTTTTGATTATAACCTGCTGCCCAGAGTTGATTATCTGCCTGCAGAACGCAGCCCTCTGTACTCACGCCACCACCAAAGCGTGCCTTTGTTACACTGCCTTGGAATGCGCCAGTGGGTTTAAATGGTGAAAGCTGGTTAGCAGTATTCCCTGTTCCGCATTGACCGTAGCCGTTATAGCCCCAGAGATAAATTTCATGCTGATTGCTAATGGCAGCGCAGGACGGATAGCGGCCATCACCTGTGACAATGTCAGTGAAAAATGCTGCGTGCGTGATCTGGGTAAAACTGGTGCGGTCTGTCGTATCACCGAGGCCAAGCTGTCCATAGCCATTATATCCAGCGACCCAGATCGTTCCATCCGACTTCAAGACAACGCCATGGCCGGTAGGAGTTGCACCAGCGGCGGTATATCCTCCAGCTGCAATGGCCTTAACGGCATTATTCAAAGATGGATGCAGAATTGGCGTTTGACGAACAGTTACGTCACCAAGTCCAAGTTGCCCCTGACCGTTATTGCCCCAGACCCAAAGATTACCATTGCTTTCTACGGCATATGCATGGTGCGGCATTCCACCCAGCGCCACGCAGGTAATATTGGTCAAAGAGCCGCAACGCACAGGCGTAAGCTGGTTTGCTGTCGTACCGTTCCCTAATTGACCAAAGTTATTGTATCCGCAACCATAAACTTTTCCGTCTGTCGTGAGAAACAGGACGCTGGCATGATCGTAAACATTGGGGCGGCTTGGAATAACTTTAGCGATTTGAATATTATTCGTAACAAAGTATTCGATCCGCTTAGGTTGCGCACGGTTGGCTGTGTCGCCGTGGCCAAGCTGACCGTAATTGTTATAACCCCATGACCAAACCTCGCCGCTTTCCGTCAGGGCGTAATGCTGCATACCGCCTGAAAAAACTTCAACAAAGCGGGCGTTGCAATCCGCAGGTGAAATCCGTGATGGCAAATAAACATGAGAGCCTGTCGGATCACCATTGGAATAGTTTGATCCCATGCCACAGGCTTTGATCGTGCCATCGGCCATGAGATAAGACCTTACACCTGTACTGCCATGGCCATTCACTTTGGCCAGTTTTGCCACGCGGCGGGACGGATCAACGGCTTGTGTACGCCATGCGGGGCGACCATTGATCAGCTGCAGGATTTGCGTATCTGTGCCGCGTGCCAGACGAACAGGCGCATTACCGTCATGGATCAGAATGTCGCCTTCCTGCAAAAGCTGATCTGTGCCAGCGGCCAGCAAATCCCAATCCGCGCCCACCACAGGCGTGACGCCCGTGACATCGCGCAAGGCAATGAAGCTGGAACCATGATAAGAAACGGCATCATCCCGCACATATTCGGTGGCGGCATTATACGCCCCGCGCCAGTTAATGCGAATATTGCCAAGGTCGATAACGGCCATGTTGTTCTCCTTTGATTAGATGTTGATATGCAAGTGGCCGTTCGGGCCGATTGAAAAATCCACGCCAGGCAGCGTGATGAACCACACGGGATAATCCTTGGCGACGAACGTACCGTTGCCGCTTTCGGCCAGCAGTTTTGCGCCGTCCTTGCGCAGACCGTAAAAGACGCCCTTGGATTCAATCGGCTCGTAGCCGGTCTCATCCTCTTTGATGGCCAGAAGCATTCCGGCTTTTCCGGTCAGGTCGGTCGGCAGATTGAGAGCATTGGCCAGCGTTTCCGCGTTCTGCGCTGCTTCCGCCGCCTGATCGCGGAAGTCCTCTGCATCGGCCACGGCATCGGCAAGCTGTTGCCCAGCCGCGCCAAGATCGCTCAATCCCTCCTGGATCGTGTCTTCAATATCTTTGATGGCCTTAGCGACGGTTTTGACGTTGCCACCCTCAGTCGGCACAACGGTCTGATTATCGCCATGGACGATTTGGTGCAGGATTTGGCTGTCGGCCTGGACGCGCACAACCGCTTCCTGCAGATCTGTCTGCAGGGTCATGTTTTTTCCTCTCGTTTGTTAATTCAGGGTGATAGGCAAGGTTTGATGCACAAGGATATGCAGGCTGTTGCCGGAAAAGATGAGGCCTGCAGGGTCTTCGCTCAGGAGCAGATTCAACAGCCCTTCATCCAGCACCGGACGTTCACGGATTTCCAGCTCGGACGTGATTTCCCACAGCGTGCCGCCCGCCAGCAATCGTGCAGAAAACTGGCGGGTGAAGCGCGCTTCCTGTTCCAGCAACCCCAATCCGCCCAGAAGGGTGATCGTGAACCAGTTCGCGCCTTCCTTTGCCTGCCAGCGATACCACGCTTCGAAAATGGCATACTGGTCGCGGCGCATGATCCAGCGCACAGAAACCTTGGTCGGCACGTTGGTAAAACGTCGACGTTGGCGGGCAAGTCCGGCTTCCATCTCCGTGCGCAAGATCGCATCTTCCGGCT
>Ga0075163_10011138_pt1 | contig 11725 bp, 13 predicted proteins | sample JI1023141ADNA_FD_71478 | JGI IMG/M metagenome (GOLD analysis project Ga0075163, IMG submission 71478) | Wastewater effluent complex algal communities from Wisconsin, to seasonally profile nutrient transformation and Carbon sequestration -... | ecosystem: Engineered > WWTP > Effluent > Algae... | reverse complement strand
ATGTTATCAACGGTCCCAGCAGGTGTCAAGCAGGAATTGACACCGTAAGTGATAGTGGTGACTGCGTTTCCCGTTTGTGAATTGAATGCCGGTGTCTATTCGGTGCGCCTCTGAAAAGTCGCTTGCGAAAAATTTCACAAGCGTCTAGCTTCCGCCCCGAATGGCTGACGATCCCGTGGGGAAAGAGCCTCCGTCGCCACCCCCGCGGGAGCAGTCACCGTGGGCGTTGGCGGGGCTGGGCATGCAGTTCTTCGTGTCCCTCCTCGCCTTCGTGTATGCCGGCAACTGGATGGACGCGCGCTTTCATACGGCGCCGCTCTTTCTTCTGGTCGGCCTTTTTATCGGCGGAGGCGGGTCTTTCGTGGTGAGCTATCGTCGGCTGATGCGCGGGACGAACAAGACGACGACGACGCGGTCCGGCCAGTCGCCAACCGATCGCTCGTCATGATGGCAGCGACACCCGCCCGACGCGGCATCGTTCGTTCGCTGGTGCTGTTCACTGCCGCCCAGGTGCTGTTGATCGCGGCGGTGGCGTGGGGATTGTCGCAGTTCATCTGGACCGGCCCTGAGGCGGCGCGCGCCATTCATATCAGCGCGTGGGTGGCCGTCGCGGTGCAGGTGGTGACGTTTACGATTGCGCGCCTGGTGGCGCGTGAGCAGGTGATAGCAGGTTGGGGCGTGGGGGTGTTTCTGCGTTTTGCCGTTGTCGCCGTCTGGGCGTTTCTCGGCATCAAGGCGCTTGGACTGCTGGCCGGGCCCGCGTTGTTTTCGCTCGTGATCTTTTTCTTCGTTTCGACACTCGTCGAGCCGATCTTCTTGAACGCCTGATCCGGATGCAGGGGATGCGCCGTTCGTTGCAAGCAGTGTTGAATCGCGTCGTAAACACGACGCTGGTCGTCGCCTCGCTCGCTGCGCTGCCGAATGCGGCGCGCGCGCAGGAGACGGTCGCAGCTCCCGTCGAGTCGGCCACGGTCACTGCCGCGCCGCTTCCACCGGAAGAGATGGCCGCGATGCAGCACGCCACCCCGAAGGAAGACGCGGTGGATTTCATCACCCCGCACATCACCGACGGCCACCACCTCGAGATTCCCTGGCCCAATAGTCATTTCGCCAAGGAAATCGAACTGCCGCGCTTTAAGCCGCTCCACATCGGCGGCGTCGAAGTCGATCTCTCGCCGACCAAACACGTCGTGTTCATGCTGCTCGCCGCCACACTGGCGTCGATCCTCTTGATCAGCGCCGCATCGGCGAGCCGGAAACAGCACGCAGGCGGCGGTAGTCCACGCGGCTTCGCGGCGGGCATGGAAGCGATGGCGCTCTATCTGCGCAATGAAGTGGTGCTCCCCAACGTGGGGCATCACGGCGAGAAGTTCGTGCCGTTTCTGCTCACGCTCTTCTTCTTCATTCTCTGCTGCAACCTGCTGGGACTTATCCCCTATGGCGCCACGGCCACCGGCAATGTGTCGGTCACCGCAACGCTTGCGATCCTCACGGCCATCGTCGTCGAGTTCGCCGGTATCCGCGCCAACGGTATCGGATACCTCAGCACGATCTTCTATTGGAACAAGGATCTCCCCATCGTCATGCGCGTCATCATGTTTGTCGTGATGTCGCCGGTCGAAATGGTGGGCAAGATCTCCAAGCCGTTCGCACTCACGATTCGTCTGTTCGCCAACATGACGGCCGGACACATCGTGTTGCTCGCCATCATCGGCCTGATCTTCACGTTCCAGAGCTGGTTTATCGCCGGTGTGCCCGTGGTGCTGGCCACCGCCATCAGCGTATTGGAACTGTTCGTCTCGTTCCTCCAGGCATTCATCTTCACGCTGCTGGCGTCGGTGTTCATCGGCCAGATTCGGGAAGCGCACCACTAGGCATGGTCGTGTAGTGCCCGCGCCGCGTGCTCCCGCGGATCGGGTCCAGTAGCCGGCCGAGCGGCCGGTGATGCCCATTGAGCCTCGGCTCGCTGATGGGCAGCGCAGCGATCACTCGCTGTCGACAGGGGCGATGGTTCTCAACGCATACGTTCGGAGTTTCTCATGATCGAAGTGATGGGTCTTCTGCAGGCGGCGACGGGTTCCGACCCGAAGGGTCTCGCCATGATCGGTGCCGGTATTGCGGCGGCCGGCGGCGTGATCGGCGCCGGTATCGGCATTGGTCAGATCGGTGGTTCGGCAGTGGAAGGCATGGCGCGTCAGCCCGAAGCGGCTGGTCGCATCCAGACGGCCGCGCTCATTCTGTCGGCTCTCGTTGAAGGCGCCGCGCTGTTCGGCGTCGTGATCGGCTTCCAGATCCAGAACAAGATCACGTTCTGAGTGCATCCGTGTGTGGGGCGCCGGCACCGGCGCCCCGCCACTTCTTTTTTCTTCCCGTGGATTCTTCCATGTCCGTTTTCTCGACGCGTCTCCGCCGCACGCTCTCGCGCATCGCCGCCCTCACCGCAGCGATCACGCTGACGGCCGTACCGGCGCTGGCCAACGAAGCCGAAGGACCGCCGGATCTTCTGGCCCCGAATGCCGGGCTGATGTTCTGGACGCTCCTCATCTTCATCCTGTTGCTCATCGTCCTCTCCAAGTTCGCCTTCAAGCCGCTCTTCGCGGCGGTTGAAGCGCGCGAGAAGGCGCTCGAAGACGCGATCGAAGGCGCCAAGCGTGACCGAGCCGAGGCCGAGCAGCTGCTGTCGCAGCAGCGCGCCCAGCTCGAAGCGGCGCGCACCGAAGCGCAGAGCATCATCGCCGACAGCCGTGCGATCTCCGAAAAGATGCGCGGAGACCTGCTCGCGCAGACCAAGCAGCAGCAGGAAGAGATGATCGAGCAGGCCCGTCGCGCGATCGAAAGCGAAAAGGCCGACGCGATCGCCATGCTGCGTCGCGAAGCCGTCGACCTCGCCATTGCCGGCGCCTCGCGCGTCATCGAGAAGAATCTCGACTCGGCGTCCAACCGTCAGATCGTCGACAGCTTCCTGGCGTCGCTCGACGGCGCCAAGGGCACGCGCTAATGTCGGCGACGGTCGCCGGCACCACCGTCGCGCGCAACTACGCGGACGCACTGCTCGCCCTCGGCCGCAAGGCCGGGGACGCGTCAGGCTGGGGCACCATGCTGCGTCAGGTCGCCAACGCGATCAGCGAAGACCTCACGCTGCAGCGCTTTCTCGAGTCGCCGCGCATTCCGGCTGAACACAAAGTGGGGATGCTCACGCGCGCCCTCGGGGATCGCGTGCCGCGTATCTTCATGAAGTTCATTCAGGCGCTCGTACACAACCGTCGGCAGACGCTCATTCCGGCCATCGCGGATGAGTACGATACGTTGCTCGATGCCTCCAATGGCATTGTGCACGCCCGCGTCACGGTGGCGCGCGAGACCTCCGACGAAGAGCGCACCGCCATCGCGGCACGCCTCTCCACGGCCACCGGAAAGCAGGTGGTTCCGCACCTCCAGATCGACCCCGCCATCATCGGCGGTGTGGTCGTGCGTATTGGCGACACAGTGATGGATGGCTCGCTGCGCCGCAAACTGGCGATGCTGCGCCGCAAGATGGGAAACCGGAGCTGACCATGAGCGGACCGGTCGACGTGCGCCACGTGCCCAAGCCCTGGGGACACGAAACCATCTGGGCGCATACCGACCGGTATGTCGGAAAGATTTTGCACGTCAAGGCAGGCGAGAAGCTCTCGGTGCAGTATCACGAGCGCAAAGACGAGACCGTGTACCTGCTGCGCGGCGAGATGAAGTATTGGGTCCAGCTGCCCGGTGATACCGAGCTGCGAGACCAGCGACTCGTCGCCGGGCAGTCGTTTCGCATCACACCGCATACGATTCACGCCATCGAAGCCGTCACGGATATCGATGTGCTCGAAGCCAGCACGCCGGAACTCGACGATGTGGTCCGCCTGAACGACCGATACGGACGCGAAGGCACCAACGCGCCGTAGTGCACGACGCGGGCCCGTACGTTTTTCGAAGCGAATCCACGGCAGTCGCCCCTCCCCCCGGCGCCTGCCGTTCTGCATCTTGGACAAGTCGTACGCCCGCCTCGCACCAGTCACCCGCCGCGCGGCTGACTTCGCTGTGTCACCTCACACCTCGGTACTCTGATGAAGGTCATCATTCCCCTCGCCGGGAAGGGCACCCGCCTGCGTCCGCATACGCACGTCGTGCCCAAGCCGATGCTCAAGGTCGCCGGACGCCCCGTCATGAGCTATGTGATGGATGACGTGCAGCGCCTGGGCAATGTCGAACAGGTCGTCTACATCACCGGCCACCTGAAGGACAAAGTCGAGGCGTACACCCGCGCCACCTACGACATCCCCAGCGTCTTCATCGAGCAGAAGGTGCAGGACGGCACCGCAGGCGCCGTCGCGCTGGCACAGCCGTACGTCGATCAGCCGGTGCTGATCATCTTTGTCGATACGATCTTCGATGCCGATTTGAGCATCACCAAGACGACTGACGCCGACGGCATCATCTGGACCAAGGAAGTCGAGGACTACCAGCGCTTCGGCGTGGTGGTGACCGATGCCGAGGGACACATGACCAAGATCGTGGAGAAGCCCACGACCCCGATCTCGAAGCGGGCGAACATCGGCCTGTACTACATCCGCAATTGGAAACTGCTGTTTGAAGGCATTCAGCATGTGCTGACCACGGCGCCCAACAAAGGCGAGTGGTATCTGACCGACGCCTTCCAGTACATGATCGATCACGGGGCGAAGATCAAAGTGGTGGACGTCGAAGGCTGGTATGACGCCGGCCAACTCGAAACGCTGCTCGACACCAATCGCACCATGCTGGAGAAGGGACGCGCCCGTCGCCCGGCACAGCTGGGTGAGGGTGCCACCATCGTCGAGCCCGTCTACATCGAAGATGGTGTCACCATCGAACATGCCACGGTCGGCCCGAATGTTTCGCTCGGCGCCGGCAGCATCGTGCGCCACTCGGTCGTGCGCGATGCGGTCATCGGCGACAAGGCCGTGATCGAACACGCACAACTGCACGACACGTTTCTCGGCGACCACGTGGTGGTGCACGGCGTGACGGGCGCACTCAACGTGGGGGATCATTCGGAAATTCGGTCGACCACGGGAGGTGCGAAACCATGACGGACCATATCTCACGGCGCGAACTGCTGACCGGAACGGCCGCTGCGCTCGCCGCCGGCGCATTGGCGGGCGCTCCGACTCGGTTGCTCGCGGCAACCGATGACTGGCGTGTCGATCTCGCACACCCCGGCGCGCCAACCGATGGCAGCATGCTCGGCGTGCCGTTCGCCAAACACGACACGGTGCGCATTGCGATCGTCGGCACCGGCCTGCGTGGCCGATCCGTGTTGGGCGAACTGCTCGCCATCGAGGGCGTCCGTATCACCGCGCTCTGCGACGTGGTGGAAGACAAGGTGCGTCGTGCGTCGGCCATGGTCACGAAAGCAGGGCAGCCCGAGCCGGCGCTGTTCTTCAACGGCGAGCGCGATTTTGAGCGGCTCGTGCAACGCAACGACGTCGATTTCGTCTACACCGCCACGCCGTGGCCCTGGCACACGCCGGTGGCGCTGGCCGCCATGCGTGCCGGCAAACACGCCGCCAGCGAAGTGCCCATCGCGACCAGCGTCGAGGATTGCTGGGAACTGGTCGAGACCTCGGAAAAGACGCGTCGGCATTGCCTGATGATGGAGAACTGCTGCTACGGCAACAGTGAACTCACCGTCCTGCGCATGGTGCGCGAAGGCGTGTTCGGCACACTGCTGCACGGCGAAGCCGCGTACCTGCACGACCTGCGCGCGATTCTGTTTGAGGATCGTGACGAAGGGTTGTGGCGACGCCTCCCGCATACCAAGCGCAACGCCAATTTCTATCCGACGCACGGACTCGGTCCGGTGGCCCAGTATATGGGAATCCACCGCGGCGACCGCTTCGAGTACATGGTGTCGATGGCGTCCGGCGAGGCGGGATTGACGGAATGGCGTGAGGAGAAAGTGCCGAAGGGCAACGCCAAGTGGTCGGAGAAGTACGTCGCCGGCGACATGAACTCCTCGCTGATCAAGACGGCAAAGGGCCGCACGATCCTGTTGCAGCATGACGTCGTCAATCCGCGTCCGTACTCCCGGCTCAACAACCTGCAGGGGTCGAAGGCGATCTTCAACGACTATCCGCCGCGCGTGTACATCGATGGCGCCAAGGGCGGAGAGCGCTGGACGGCATTGGCCGATCTCAACAAGCAGTACGAACATCCGCTCTGGACGGCCGTTGGTGAGATGGCACGCAAGAACGGTGGGCACGGCGGCATGGACTTCATCATGGCGTACCGGTTGGTCCAGTGCCTGCGTGAAGGACTGGTGCCGGATTTTGACGTGTATGATGCCGCCACCTGGAGCGTGCCGTTCCCGCTCAGCGAGGAATCGATGCGCAAGGGGAGTGCGCCGATCAAGTTCCCCGACTTTACGCGCGGCGCGTGGCGTACGGCAACCGCACCGCAGGGGCCCGCGACGAAGTGAGTGGCTGGTGATTCGGACAGCGGCGATTCTGGCTCGCGGACTCGGATCGCGCATGCGACGCGACGATGCCACGGTGCGACTGGATGCCAACCAGTCGGCCGTGGCCGATCGCGGCGTGAAAGGCATGATTCCGATCCCCACGGCGCACGGCGGTGATTCGCGCCCGTTTCTCGACTACGTGCTCTCCGCGCTGGCCGATGCGGGCATCACCGATGTGGTTCTGGTCCTCGGGCCGGAGCACGACGCGGTGCGCTCGTACTATCAACAGGACGGCGTGCTGTCACGACTTCGGGTGCGGTTTGCCCAGCAGGCGGAACCGCTCGGCACCGCCAACGCCGTGCTGGCCGCAGCCGATGTGATTGGCGGTGCATCGTTTCTGGTGCTCAACGCCGACAACTACTATCCGCCCGCGGCACTGCGGTGGTTGGTCGAACACGACGGTGACGCCACGATTGCATTTGATCGCGACACGTTGGTCCGCGACGGAAATATCGATGCTGATCGCGTGCGCGCCTTCGCGGTGCTGCAGGTGACGGCGGACGGCCGCCTGACGTCGATCATCGAGAAGCCGGGTGATCGTATCGACCTCGCGTCGGACGATGCGCGATGGGTGGGCATGAACTGCTGGAGCATCTCGCCGGCGATTGTCGATGCGTGCCGGCGTGTTCCCCGGTCGGTGCGTGGAGAGTTTGAACTGCCGGAAGCCGTTGCACTGGCGATTGCGGACGGCACCGTCGTACGGGCCGAGCGCATGGCGCTCCCCGTGCTCGACCTGTCGCAGCGTGCGGACATCGCGGCCGTTGCGCAGCGCCTGTCGACGCTCACGCCGCGGCCGTGAGCTACGCGGAATTTCCCGGGCTCGACCACACGGTCGTCACGGCGCACCTCGACCACACCGGGTTCCCCCAGGATGTGCTCGACCGCTATCAGCGATTGATCCGCGATGCCGATCGCGCGCTTGACGATGCGCAGGTGCCCCGTGACGGACGACGACGGTGGATCATCCCCGGCCGCATCGAAGTGCTGGGGAAGCACGTGGATTACGCCGGTGGGCGCTCGCTGCTGTGCACCGTTGAGCGCGGGATCGTGCTGGTCGCCGCGCCGCGTGATGATCGCCGGGTCGTCTTGCGCGACGCGAAACGGCGTGAGTCTACGGTTGTCGATCTCGACGCAACCGCGGCGGCCACACAGGCGTCGCTGCCGTGGTCCATCTATCCGCGCACCGTCGTCAATCGACTGGCGCGCAACTTCGATCAGCAACTGATCGGTGCGGACATTGCGATTTCGAGCAGTCTGCCGCCCGCAGCCGGTGTATCGAGTTCCAGCGCATTGGTGGTCGGACTGACGCTGGCCCTCTCCGCGTTGAGTCGCCTCCCGGATACCGAGCGTTGGCGCGAGCAACTCGCGATGCGAACGGCGTTGGCTGGATACGTCGGGGCGATGGAGAATGGACTCGATTTTGGCGCGCTCACCGGCGAACGAGGTGTCGGCACGCTGGGCGGTGCGCAGGACCAGACGGCGATTCTGTGTTGTGCACCGGGCAAGCTGGATGTGTTTGGATGGTCTCCCGTACGTCACGAACGTGAAGTCGTCTGGCCTGCCGGATACGCCTTTGTGATCGCCGTGAGCGGTGTCGTGGCTGCCAAGACAGGCGCGGCGCGCGATCGATACAACCGGGTGGCCCGCACGGCGCATCATCTCGTGCATGCATGGAACGCCGCCGGAGGGACGGCGCGTACCTTGGCGGACGTGTGTCGCGAGGCGGCTGGCGGCGAACCGACCGGCGAGGCGCCCGAGGAACTCCTGCGTGTTGCGCGGAACGCCGGAACGGCGGAGTTCACGGCGGCGCAGCTAGAAGCGCGTTTGCGCCAGTTCGTCGATGAGTCGTGGGTGCACGTGCCCGCTGCTGCCGATGCCCTCGACGCCGGACGGCTCGATTCGTTTGCTGAGGTCGTTGCGCGCTCGCAGCACGGCGCGGAACTGGCGCTCGAGAACCAGATCACGGAAACGGTGCGCCTCTGTTCGCTGGCGCGCGAGCTGGGTGCGGTTGCGTCCAGCGCGTTTGGTGCGGGGTTTGGCGGCAGCGTGTGGGCCATGTTGCCCGATGCGCACGCGGAACGCTTTGCGTCGCGCTGGCGCGACCGCTACGTGAAGTTGTTTCCGAACGTGGCGCATCGGGCGCAAGTCTTCACCACACATCCAAGCGCGCCGGCGTTCGAGGCTGTCTAGCGCCTCGGCGCGAGCGCCTGGAGTCGGGTAGCGCCAACGATGACGCCGAGCGCGCGTGCCAGTCCGCGGCCGCCGTGTTGGTCGTCGTACCACTCGTGCTCGGTGTGCGCGCCGCCACCGCTGCCACCGGCGCCGATCGCGATCGCAGGAATGCCGCGTGCAAGTGCCGCATTCGCATCGCTGGACGCCGACGCCGATTGCGGAGACACACCCTGCCACACCGTAGCGGCGGCGGCGAGTGCAACCAATGGATGCGACGCGTCAAGCGATCCGCCGGGACGATCGCCCAGCAACTGCATACGCGGATGCCATGGGTCGCTGGCGCGGGTCACGGTCTGCCGCACCGTCTCCGACACCCGCGTGATGGCCGTGGGATCGAGCGAACGGAGGTCCAGATCAAACCACGCGTGCATCGGGATCGATGTCAGCGATTCACCGCCACCCATGCGGGTCATGGTGATTCGCACACCATGAGGCTGCGCGTTGCTCAACTGCGCGATGGCGGCCATCGCGGTCGCTGCGGCGTGCACGGCGTTGGCGGCGGTGGTGTCGGCCCATGGATGTCCCCCGAGGCCGTCGTACGAGATACGCCACCGGCGGGACGCGATGCCATGATGCACCACGAGCGTGTCTCCGGGGCCATCCAGCGCAATCACCGCACGCGGCACTGGGGCGTGCTGCCTGGCCCGCTCGTCGAGGTAGTGTCGTGCACCGCGCAGATTGCCGAGTCCCTCTTCACCGACCGTCGCCACCAACTCGATGGCGTCGGTGCCATCGAGTGGCAGCGACGCCTCGGCAAGGACGTGGGCAATACTCACCAACGCCGCCAATCCCCGGCCGTTGTCACCGATGCCCGGCAGCAGCACGCGCGACCCTTCTTCGCGCAACGCTGGAAGCGTGCCGTGATCACAGACGGTATCAAGGTGTGCCATCACCACCACGGGGCCCGCGCCGCGCATCGACGCGTGTCGTGTGTCAACCGTAGCTGGTCGCGTGGCAATCACGTTTCCCGCGGCATCCTGACGAACATCCGGCATGCCTGCGCGGCGCAGTGCCGCACAGACGGCAGCGGCGCGCTCGTGTTCCTGTCCAGTCGGCGCGGGAATCGACGCCAGCGCGATCTGCCGCTGCAACGTCATGTCGGCCATGCCCGCAAGCCGGACGGCTGATGCCGTCAACGCGGCGTCTTCAAACAGCGTCGCAACATCGGCGCCAACGGAGAAGACGTCACGCGGGCCTGCACGGGGACGTGTGCGAATAGACACGACTGGTAATTGACGGGAGCGCGCGCCTACCGCAAGGTTCACGGAATGGCCGCGTCTACAACACCCGCGAAGGGTTGGCGCCCGCGAGGCAACGTGCTGGCGCTGTCCGTGGTCAGCTTTCTCACGGATGCGTCCAGCGAAATCATCGCGCCGCTGCTCCCGCTCTTCCTGACCACCACCTTGGGTGCATCGGCGCGCACCGTCGGCCTGATTGAAGGTGGAGCGGAAGCGATCGCGTCATTGCTCAAGTTGGCAAGTGGCTGGTGGTCCGACCGGGTGCAGCGCCGCAAGCCATTGATCGTAGCCGGGTATGCGCTCGCGTCAGTTGCGCGACCACTCGTCGCGATCGCGCAGACCACATCACAGGTGCTGGCGATTCGTTTCGCCGATCGCGTCGGCAAAGGCGTGCGCGGTGCGCCGCGCGATGCGCTCCTGGCCGCCTCGACGCCCGTCGAACTGCGCGGCAGGGCATTCGGCTTTCATCGCGCGGCCGACCACGCCGGTGCCGTCGCTGGACCGTTGATTGCAATGGCCTGTCTGGGATGGTTGGCGATGCCGGTGCGCCATGTGTTCTGGGTGGCCGCGATACCTGGCGCACTGGCTGTGCTGGTCGCGCTCTTCTGGGTCCGCGAACCCGTGGCGACCGCCGATCCCCCTGCCGCCATGTTGACATCGCATGAGTCCACCGCGGTCGCGATGCCGGCGGGTTTCGCGCGCGTCATGCTGCCGATCGCGATCTTCACCCTCGGCAATTCCACCGACGCATTTCTGATTCTGCGTGCGAATCAGTTGGGCGTGTCAGTGACGCTCATCCCGCTGCTGTGGGTCGTCCTGCATGTCGTCAAGAGCGCTGCCAGCACTCCTGGTGGCGCGCTCTCTGATCGCGTCGGCCGGAAACCGCTCATCATCGGCGGCTGGCTGCTTTATGCGATGGTGTATGCCGGCTTCGCGTTCGCCAACGCACCGTGGCACGCCTGGGCCCTGTTTGCTGTCTACGGCGTGGTCTTTGGACTGAGCGAGGGAACGGAAAAGGCGCTCATCGCCGACCTCGTGCCGGCAGCGGTTCGCGGCCGTGCCTTTGGCTGGTATCACGCCACCATCGGACTCGCCGCGCTGCCAGCATCGGTGGTTTTTGGCGCCATTTGGGACCGATACGGCGCATCGACCGCATTTACCATGGGCGCCGGACTCGCGGTGCTTGCGTCGTTGGCGCTGACCTCGGCCCCGGTGGCTGCGCGCGCCAAGTAGCGCCGCGCAGCCACAGGGGTGAAGTCTACTTCGGCGCTTTGCTCCCTCGAGGACCGATGGTGCGCTCGAAGAGGTCAAAGATGCGTGTGTACTCGTCCGTCCACGACGACGGTCGCACAAAGCCGTGATCTTCGACGGGGTACACGGCCAGTTCCCATCCGGTCTTGCCCAATTCGATGAACCGCTGTGACAGGCGCACGATATCCTGGAAGTGCACGTTCGTGTCGACCATGCCATGCGCCATCAGCAGGGGATCTTCGAGGTTCTCGGCGAAATAGATCGGTGAGCTGCGGCGATACGCCAACGAGTCGTCCTGCGGAAAATTGAGAATGCCACCCGTGTACCCGTGATTGTAGTGCGACCAATCCGTCACGCTGCGCAGCGCAGCGCCGGCACCGAACTCCTTTGGCGCGTTGAGGAGTGCCATCAGCGTCATGAAACCGCCGTAGCTGCCGCCGTACAGTCCGATACGTTCGGGGTTGATGCCGTACTCCTT
>Ga0075163_10011136_pt1 | contig 11726 bp, 10 predicted proteins | sample JI1023141ADNA_FD_71478 | JGI IMG/M metagenome (GOLD analysis project Ga0075163, IMG submission 71478) | Wastewater effluent complex algal communities from Wisconsin, to seasonally profile nutrient transformation and Carbon sequestration -... | ecosystem: Engineered > WWTP > Effluent > Algae... | reverse complement strand
AAACTTCGCGATCGCGAAAAGCAGCTTCAGGAAAAACTCGAAACTGCGAAGAAAAAGTGGGAAGAAGACACCAAAAATCACCGTGTAACAGTTACCGAAGCTAACGTTGAGGAAGTTGTTGCGATGATGACTGGTATTCCTGTAACAAGAGTTGCTGAGAAAGAAAGCGGTCGTCTTGCGAAGATGGACAAAGAGCTTGAAGGCAAAGTGATTGGTCAGGATGAAGCGATCAAAAAAGTGGTTAAGGCCATCAAGCGTAACCGTGCAGGACTGAAAGATCCTAATCGTCCGATTGGATCGTTCATTTTCCTTGGTCCTACTGGTGTTGGTAAAACACAGTTAGCTAAAGAATTGGCGAAATATCTTTTCGATGCAGAAGAAGCACTCATCCGCATTGACATGAGTGAATACATGGAAAAATTTGCTGTGTCACGTTTGATAGGAGCGCCTCCAGGATACATCGGATACGAAGAAGGTGGACAGCTTACAGAAAAAGTACGTCGTCGTCCTTATTCGATTGTTCTTCTTGATGAGATTGAAAAAGCTCACCCTGATGTATTCAACTTGTTGCTTCAGGCTTTGGATGATGGACAAATGACAGATAGTCTTGGTCGCAAAATCGACTTCAAGAACACGATCATCATCATGACCAGCAACATTGGAGCACGTCAGCTACAGGATTTCGGCACTGGCGTAGGATTCGGCACTGCTGCAAGAGATGCTCAGGAAGAAGCAGAGAAAAAAGGTGTTATTGAAAATGCTTTGAAGAAGGCATTCGCACCTGAATTCCTCAATCGTGTTGATGACTTGATTGTCTTCAATGCATTGAAAAAAGAGCACATTTTCGAAATCATCGATATCGAATTGGCGAAATTATTCCAGAGAATTATGGTTCTCGGATATACAATCAAATTGACTGACCCTGCGAAAGATTATATCGCAGAGAAAGGATTCGATGAGAAGTTTGGTGCTCGCCCATTGCGCAGAGCAATTCAGAAATACCTTGAAGATCCGATCGCTGAGGAGATCATCAATGCCAATCTGAAATCAGGCGATACCCTCGTGGTTGATTATAACCAAGAGGAAGACAAAATCACGATGAAAGTTGAACGTGGTAAGTCGCCAAAAGAAAGTAAAACAAAAGAACCGAAAGGTGGAGACACGCCTACAGAAGAGTAATGGTTTTTGTGAGACCGGTAAAAGCGCCCCGAAAGTTCGGGGCGTTTTTAGTTATGGACTTCATCCCATCTTCAATATCATTCGATGCTAAAAAAGTGCGACTACTTCACCAGCCCCTGTTCAAAATACAAAGATTGAGATGGATGACACTTTTGGGAAGTGCCACATATTTGGGACATGAAAAAACGCTTACCAAAATTTATGCGGAATAAATACGCCCTTGCAACAGGCATATTTATTCTGTGGGTTTGTTTTTTCAATGATATTGATCTTTTTTATATCATTAAGTCGAGACGCGAGGTTTCCTCATTGCGCGATGAAGTAGCAAAAATCAAGGATGACAATGCCAAGGCTACCGAAGCACTATTCGATTTATCGCACAACAAAAGTTCTCTGGAAAAATTCGCCAGAGAGAATTACTACATGAAACGCGATAACGAAGAAGTATTCGTTTTTAAAGAAAGAAGCGAATAATCTATCCTACGATATAAGCCTTCACGCTGTAGAAAAATCTCAATACAGCATTCGGGTCAAGCACAACCACAAAGAGAATTCCGAAGAGTGCACCCCAGATATGCGCATCATGTGCAATGTTTGTTTTTCCGCTCCTATTCATCATGTGTTCGAACACAAAAAAGACCAGCACACCCAAAAACGCCGGCATTGGAATAAAAAAGAAAAAGCTCAACTGGCTTAGCGGGAAAAATATCATGTAAGCCATCATTACTGCGCTTACCGCACCGCTCGCCCCTACTGAGTTGTAACCATAGTTATCTCCGTGTTTTCTCAGTGATGGCAAAGTAGCAGCAATTGCACCTACCACATATAGTATTAAATAATAAATGGTGCCAGCCTGTAATCCATAAGTAGCCTTCAAAGAGATTTCCATGATCTGACCAAAAGAGTAAAAAACCAAAAGATTGAGCGCAAGGTGCATGATATCAGCATGGACTAGCGTATGCGACAATATTCTGTAATACTGTTTTTGATGTTTTACTTTGTAAGGATTATTCAGCAGCTTGTCAAACAACGCTGAATTGTTGAATGCAAGCCACGACACAATACCTGTGATCAGAAGAATAGCCGTAGTGATTGGTGTTGAAGGTATCATAGATTTTTGACCTTTCTAATGAATAATGTTTAACTTGAATGATCGGCCACGATGACCCATTTCTCATTCATTTTTTTCCATAACAAAGAATAGTGACCTGAAAGTGTGTCGGCGCTGCGGAACAACTCCCATTTTCCGATAACAAAAGCATTTTGAGCGTCGAGCGCCTCCATATGAAGATTGGTAAATTGCAATCTCCCCATTGCTGCTGCATCCGGATATCCCTTCTTGTAATTGTCGAGTGTCGCCTGCCAACCCATCGTCATGCCGCGCTTTCCGATGAATTTGAGTGAATCACTTTTCCAATAATGGTCCATAAATCCTTCAATATTCGCGCTATTCCAATTGTTTTCCTGTTCCTGCATATTGGCTGAAATGGCAGCTTTGATTCCCTTTTCATCAAAGCTCTTTTGCTGCTTGCAGGATAAAACTGAAACGACGATGATGAATAAGAATAGAATTTTCAATTTCATGATGGCGTAATGTTTAGATCAGGCGCGGCCCAAATGTACAAGTTTCGCTGAATTCAACTCTTCTGAGAACACTTCCAGCCTATTTTGATGTTCCATACGCATCAGGAATTCGATCATACAATCATTCTCGAATGAGGCATTCAGTTTTTCCATATCAAGTTCTTTGAGCAACTTCATTACAGCCGGCATATCGCCATAATTGAAATGAAGCGTGTAGTGATCCATCACGGGTTTTTCAACGATTACCCCAGATTCAATTGCCAGCCGGGCAGTGGTTTTGTATGCATCAATGAGTCCGCCGGTTCCGAGTTTGGTACCGCCGTAATATCGGACAACAGCTATGAGAACATTGGTAAGATCGAATGACTGTATTTGCCCGAAAATCGGTTTTCCTGCTGTACCAGAAGGTTCGCCATCATCATTGATGCGATATAGCTGTTTGTCCCATCCCAGCCGCCAGGCATAGCAAACATGTGTAGCATTGTGATTTTCTTTCCAAAGACCGTCAATTATTTCTTTGATTTCACTTTCTGTCCGCACGTGATAAGCAAAGCCCAGATGACGGCTTCCAAGCACACGATACTGCGCCTCAGATTTTTCCGCTAACGTCTTGTAAGTATTCAATCAGGAAATAGGATTCATCATTACGCTGAACACGATGATACTGTTCGGGTCACGGTCGTAGTAGAGTTTGTCGAGTGCCCCAAGGATATTTTTTGCTCTGAAATAAGACGTGTGAAGCATGTTCTCCTCGCGCAAAGTCCATTGAATTGTAAAACTGCTTTCCTCGTCCTTAAATCCTTTCACATATTCGAGCATGTTTTTCAATGCATCAACTTTGCTCGCGCCCTCGCAAGAGTGAAAAAGAAATGACTGATTGTGCTTGGGATTCACAGTGATCAAGCGAAGCACGACATAACGCGTGTGTTCTTCGAAATTGAAGATTAGACTGTTTTGTCCCAGACCGATGTACTTTCCAATTTCAGATTGAAGATTGGCTATTTCGATGTTTTTGTCAACTGTCATGATGCTGCGAAGGTAATGAAGCTTTTTACTGTGCGTATAAGATTGATCGCTGTGAATTCTCTATCCTTTGTCCAATGAGGTGAACTCTGAATTGCTGCTCACATACTCGGGAATTAGAGATTTGAGTTTTCGAACTATCTTTTCGTTGTCCTGCTGATCGAACAATGCAATAAGCTCCGAAACCTCCCGATTCACCATTTCAAACTCATATTCTCTTGCACCAGCTTTCAGAATTTTTTTGTTGTGAGTAGGAATGGCATTTTCAGCTTCGCTTAGCACTTCTTCATAAAGTTTTTCGCCAGGTCTAAGGCCTGTAAACATGATTTCAATGTCTTTGCCCAATTCGAGTCCTGATAGTTTTATCATGTTTTTCGCAAGATCATAAACCTTGACACTTTCACCCATATCAAAAGCATATATCTCGCCTCCAGTGCTCATGGCGCCTGCTTCCAGCACGAGTTGCACTGCCTCGGGGATTGTCATAAAAAACCTTGTCACTTCAGGATGTGTGACAGTCAAAGGCCCGCCATCCTCTATCTGTTTTCTGAAAATTGGAATTACAGAGCCATTTGATCCGAGCACATTACCAAAACGTGTAGTAACAAATGCCGTATCGGACGATTGATTTTTTGACTGAACGTAAATCTCAGCGGCACGTTTGGTTGCTCCCATCACACTTGTGGGATTTACGGCTTTGTCTGTACTTATGAATACAAATTTTTCGACGCCAAATTCATCAGCCAGATCAGCCATGATTTTTGTGCCTTGCACATTGGCAAGTACCGCTTCACTCGGATTGTTTTCCATGAGCGGAACATGTTTATAGGCCGCAGCATGATATATGATTTGCGGTTTAAAATGTGCCATCATTTTCCTCATGCGATCATACTGGCGCACATCACCCATCACCACTTCGAACTTGTCTTTTTTACCATTGAGAAGCAATTCTCCTTCCAATTGGAATACAGGCGTTTCAGCTTGGTCGAGTACCACCACCAAAGAAGGGTTGTACGCCATCAATTGCCTCACAAGCTCACTGCCGATGCTACCAGCAGCGCCGGTTACAAGAACTACTTTATTTTGCACTTGTTGGTGCACAGCAGCGCTATCAAGCTTTATCGTTTCTCTTCCAAGTAGATCTTCAATTCTGATATCTCTGATTTGTCTAACACTGAGCTCCCCTCCTATCCATTGTTTCACTGGCGGTATATTGGATACGCGCACATTCGAAGCCAAAGCTTTGTTGATGAATTGCGCCTTTTTCTTTTTCTCCAAAGTCGGAATAGCAATGATTACTTCATCAACCTTGGATGATGCATACAATTCATCGAGTTTAGTTAGGGGGAAAATCTCTGCGCCTTCAAGCATTTTACCGCTCTTGCTAGGGTCTTCATCCACGAAAGCAAACACTTCCATATCGGACCGTGAGTCACGATCTACAGCGCGTTTTGTTATAAGACCACTTTCACCGGCACCAAATATCACAACACGTTTTCTGGTCTTATCTGGTGTTTTTAATTCCATGTAAAGCACCTTCACAGCAATGCGACTAACGATCATCGCGAAAAGCGTGAGCAGATATTCCAGTATGATGATTGAGTTGGGAATAAAGAACTGCTCATCGAAGAAATAATATTTCGCCTGATTCAGAAGAAGAAAAGCAATGCTACCCGCGCTGATCACGAAAAAGATACGGACCGTATCCTGAGAGCTTGTGTAACGAATGATTCCTGAGTATGTTTTTCCGATATAAAAAGACAAGATTCTGACACCAAGGAGGTAGGGCAAAAATTTGATGGCCAAAGCAATCTCAAGTCTTGGTGGCGCAAATTCGAAACGCACCAAATAGGCCATGATAAAAGCCACAAAACAAATGGTGACATCAATCAAAAAGATGATCCAACGTGGGGTATTTTTCTTTGGCAGGAACACGGCTGCAAGATAAACAGAAGCGGTGTCAGATATTCTGTAATGAATTTAGAAGACTAACCTTCGAAAGAAAGCGAAAAAACAAAAGTCCTTGTGCGCAATTTTGCGATCGGATCTGTGAACTTATTGTTCTCCTGGATCATCACATTCGACAAGCCGAAACATGTTTTCATTTCCAAGCCAAACTTGAAGTAAGGCAGAAAAATATCAATACCACCACCGGCATCGAACGTGATATCGTTCTTTTCGAGTTTTACTACAATTTTTCCGGCGACGCTTTCATTCACGTCCTTCTGGGATTGCATATCAATACCGTAACAACCGCCCACAAGCGCGTAAGCAGCGAAATTTCCCACCCTATTGGTACGTAGTTTTAAAGCCAGTGGAAACTGAAGCCACACCGACTCAGTGCGCTTGAGAAAAGTTTTTGTTTTGCCATCCGCCTCCAAAAAAGTGTAATTGAGTCCACGATCTTGGAAAGAAAGTCCAGGCAGAAATCTCAGGTTTACGTTTTTTATTGGATTCAAAGAAGCCATGAGCGCCAGGTTAAATCCAGCTTGTGGCACATTATCGATGGAAAGCAACGAATCGCCGAAGTCAAAATCCGGTTTGTAATCGATAAAAAAGGACGATTGGTTGGCCGACAATAAAAACCCGAAGTGATACTTTCTGAGATCGAAGCGACCTAGGTTTTCACGCCCCTTGCCAGGCTGAGCAAACATGCAGAAGTGTGCAACGCACAAAGCGAGAACCAAGAAGTATTTTGAGAGGCGCCTATTCATATCATTTCGCGAACGACAGTGCACTAACGAGCTTAGGCGGATTTATTGCCCTAGATCTTTTTCACTACCATTCTCCAAAAGAAAACCGCAAGCAAGCTATACACCAAACTTACGAATGTCAAAGCAAGCACAGCGCCCAATATGTTTGTCTGCAAAGAAGCATTTCTTTCAACATTCTCTTTGTTAGCTTGCATAATTTGCTCTTTGGTACTTTGGGCAAATTCAGGATGTTCGGCGACAAATGTTTTGAAATTTTCCTCTATTTGAATGCCATCATTAAAAGCTGTGATATGCGCTTGTTGCAATACTTGCAGGTCATTGCTGAGTAGTCCATAATAGATACCTATACCAGCAGTTACAGCAATTACATACTTCAAGGCCGGCTTCATGCATGTTTTGAAATCTTCAAAAAATTCACGTGCAGCCGAGCCGCTTTGTCCGCGATATGCATAAAAAATACTGAGGAAAATCAGGATCAGAATAAGGAGAATATTGCTTAGCACACCGAAGTTGCGTGAAGCAGTAATCTCGAGTGTTTTTCCCGCAACGACGCGGCAAATGAACCACATCGCAGCCAAAATCCATGGCAAATATTTAAGCCTTAAAAAGTTCATCTATCAACATCCATTATGAATTCATGCTCACAAGGAATTCTTCGTTGTTCTTCGATTTTTCGATACGGTCTTTCACGAATTCCATAGCTTCAACAGGATTCATATCGGCCAAGTGACGACGCAATATCCACATACGCTGCAACACATCTCTGTCGTGCAACAAGTCTTCTTTACGTGTACCTGACGCCAAAATATCGATAGCCGGGAAAATTCTTCTGTTAGAAATTCTTCTGTCGAGTTGAAGTTCCATGTTACCTGTTCCTTTGAACTCTTCGAAGATCACCTCATCCATTTTAGAACCTGTTTCAACAAGTGCTGTAGCGATGATGGAAAGTGAACCACCATTTTCAATTTTGCGTGCAGCACCGAAGAAACGTTTAGGTTTTTCCAATGCGTTTGCTTCAACACCACCGGAAAGAACCTTACCGCTTGAAGGAGCTACGGTGTTGTATGCACGAGCGAGACGGGTTATAGAGTCAAGGAGAATACACACATCGTGACCACACTCCACCATGCGTTTTGCTTTTTCGAGTACGATGTTGGCGATCTTCACGTGACGTTCGGCTGGTTCATCGAAAGTAGAAGCAATCACTTCAGCTTTTACGCTACGCTTCATATCCGTTACCTCTTCAGGACGTTCATCGATGAGCAATACGATGAGGTATGTTTCAGGGTGATTCATCGCAATTGCATTAGCGATGTCCTTCAACAAAGTTGTTTTACCTGTTTTCGGTTGAGAAACCAGCATACCACGCTGACCCTTACCGATAGGTGCAAACAAGTCCATGATACGCATGGAAAGGTTTGGATTGTTATCGGCAATGTGGAAGCGTTCGTATGGGAAAAGCGGCGTGAGGAACTTGAATGGCACACGGTCACGAACGAAGTTCGGGTCACGGCCATTGATTTTGTCCACTCTGATGAGCGGGAAATATTTTTCACCTTCACGAGGCGGACGAATAGCACCCTGAATAGTATCGCCTGTGATCAAACCATAAAGTTTTATCTGCTGCTGCGACACATAACAGTCGTCGGGTGAATTGAGGTAGTTAAAATCTGAAGAACGAAGAAATCCGAAACCGTCTGGCATGATTTCGAGCACACCTTCGGCGAGCACGATCCCATCGAAATTATATCCATGCTCATCTGCTTGGCCACGCTTGCTTCTGTCAGGACGAAAAACATTCGTGTTTTGCTGCGACTGCTGCGAATGCTGCGGATACTGAGGCGGATGCTGAGGCGCCTGCTGAGTCGACTGCTGCGGAGATTGCTGCGGAGATTGCTGTTGAGGCTGATCGAATCTTCTTTTATCGTTATATTGTTGTTGGCGTTGTTGATGTTGGTGCGGTTGATTGCCGTTACCATTGCCGTTACCATTACCCTGACGCTGGTCACCATTTTGGTCTTGCCCACCTTCCTGCTGCGAACGGTTAGGTTGTTCTTCTCGTCTGTTAGGCTGTTCTATCGACGATGGCGACTTTAATTCAGGTTTTGGAGAAAACAAATCTCCAGATTCAGCGGCCACGGCATCACCTTCTTTAGGAGGCAATGGTTTGCGCACGCGATCTCTTTTGCCCTTATCACCTTTAGGTCCCTGATCGTTGGACCTAGCTGGCGCTTCTGTTTCCTGTGCAGCGGCCGGAGCTTCTGCTGCAGGCTGTGATGAAGCCTCTTCTTGCTCGGCACGCACCGCCTGAACATCAAGAATTTTATAAATAAGATCTTGTTTTTTTAGTTTTTCAGCACTGTCGATTCCAAGCTGGTCCGCAACTTCTTTTAGTTCGGCCACCTTCATGCTGTTCAATTGCAAAAGGTTATACATGCAAAAATTTCGTTAGAAATAAATTAGAAATAATAAGTAAAACTTAAATGGGGAAATGGTTTCCTTCAGAAAAGGCCGCGAATGGGCGGTGCAAGTGTACACCTTTTTTCCTGAAATCAAAGTTTTATAGGAATAAATTATGCCGTCGAGCTATAAAACAAAGATTATCAATGGATTAAAATCGTTCTCTTGTCCCTTTTGTTCGTATTGATGCCATCTGTTTCAAAGGAAAAGGACATATTCAAAATAAATTCTATTTAGAAAGAATAGTCCACAAAAAAACCGGCAAAGCCGGTTCTTTTGATCTTGATTGTGCGATTATGCTCGCACAAGTTTTTTGTATTTCAATCTGTGCGGAGTAGTATCGCCAAGGCGCTTTTTCTTGTTCTCTTCATATTCGGAGAAATCGCCCTCGAAGAAATAAACTTGAGAGTCGCCTTCAAATGCGAGGATGTGTGTGCAAATTCTGTCGAGGAACCAACGGTCGTGGGAAATTACAACAGCACAACCAGCGAAATTCTGGATACCTTCTTCCAAAGCACGAAGTGTATTTACGTCGATATCGTTGGTCGGCTCATCGAGCAAGAGCACGTTGGCTTCTGTCTTGAGCGTCATGGCCAGGTGCAATCTATTTCTTTCACCACCCGATAATACTCCACACTTCTTTTGCTGATCAGCACCTTGGAAGTTGAATTTGCTGCAGTATGCGCGTGAGTTGATGGTCTGCCCACCAACATCAATCACCTCATTGCCACCGCTGATCACTTCATAAACAGATTTGTTCTCATCGATTTCCTTGTGGCGTTGGTCGACGTATCCGATTTTCACGGTATCACCAATTTTGATACTACCACCGTCAGCATTTTCTTCGTTCATGATCATTCTGAATAGCGTTGTTTTACCAGCGCCATTCGGACCAATGATACCAACAATACCAGCAGGAGGCAGTTTGAACGAAAGATTATCGATGAGCAATCTGTCTTCAAATCCTTTTGTGACGCCTGTAAATTCAATTACATCATTACCCAATCGAGGTCCGTTAGGAATTGGAATTTCGAGTTTTGCTTCTTTCTCCTTCTCCCCTTCGCTCATCATTCTATCATAGTTCTGAAGACGCGCTTTGTTTTTCGCTTGTCTTCCTTTTGGATTGGTTCGCACCCACTCCAATTCTCTTTCGAGTATTTTTCTTCTTTTGCTTTCTTGTTTTTCTTCCTGAGCAAGACGTTTAGCTTTTTGCTCGAGCCATGATGAGTAGTTGCCCTGATAAGGAATACCCTCACCACGGTCGAGTTCCAAAATCCAGCCCGCAACATTGTCGAGGAAATAACGGTCGTGGGTTACCGCAAGCACGGTGCCTTTGTATTCAGAAAGGTGTTGCTCGAGCCACAACACAGACTCTGCGTCAAGGTGGTTGGTCGGTTCATCCAGCAGCAATACGTCTGGCTGCTGAAGTAGCAAACGGCACAGTGCCACACGACGACGTTCACCGCCGCTGAGTACACCGATTTTCGATTCTTCCGGAGGACAACGCAGGGCGTCCATGGCGATAGAAAGTTTGTTGTCGAGATCCCAGCCACCTAGACTTTCGATTTTATCTTGAGCAGCAGCCTGACGATTCATCAAAGCTTCCATCTTTTCCGGATCGTTGAGAATTTCCTCATCCATAAATTTGAGATTGATCTCTTCGTACTCCTTCAAAGCATCTGTGATAGGCTTTACACCTTCTTCCACAATTTCACGAACAGTTTTATTGTCGTCCAATTGAGGCTCCTGTGGAAGATATCCCACAGAATATCCAGGACTCCAAACCACATCGCCCTGAAAGCTTTGGTCCAAGCCTGCGATGATTTTCATTACAGTGGATTTACCGGCACCGTTCATACCAAGGATACCGATTTTGGCTCCGTAATAAAAACTTAGGTAAATGTCTTTGATGATGTGTTTACCGGCTGGCGTGTACTTGTTTACGCCTACCATTGAAAAAATTATCTTTTTGTCGTCGCTCATGCTAATTGAATTGCAGTAAGAAATTAAGGAGCGCAAAGATAACAGGCAGCCGTCGGATTTGACAATTGATCACTATCGTGTTTTTTTTGCAGAAAAAAAAAGATGCAGCACGAACACATCGAGAATATTCAGACATTTCTGATCAACTATATGCCAAAGCTTGGCGGTGCCATTTTGTTATTTGTCATTGGTTGGTGGATTATCAATACCATTACCAAATTGGTGAGAAAAGGCATGGTGCGACGTGAGTTCGATGTGTCGCTGCAATCGTTTCTAGCAAGTCTTGTAAGTGTTGTTTTGAAAGTGATGTTGCTCATCACTACAGCAGGCATGTTGGGTATCCAGACGACATCCTTTGTTGCCATACTCGGTGCAGCCGGACTCGCCGTTGGTCTTGCACTACAGGGATCACTTTCGAATTTTGCCGGCGGCGTGCTTACCCTCATTTTTAAGCCTTACAAAGTTGGTGATTTGATAGAAGCGCAAGGTCAAACAGGCATCGTGCAGGAGATTCAGATTTTTAATACCATTTTGCTCACTTCAGAAAAAAAGACTGTCATTCTTCCAAATGGCGCTGTATCAAATGGCACAATTGTCAATCACAGTCGTCACGGCAGTTTGCGCATTGAACTCACATTTGTTATGGCCGGTGATACCGACATTGAAAAACTCCGCAACATTGGCTTAGCTGCTTGCAATGAAAATCAATATTGCGTGGATGAGCCTGCACCGGCGCTAAATATTCAGAAAATCGTTGATGGTGATCTCGCGGTTGTAGTCCAT
>Ga0075163_10011135_pt1 | contig 11726 bp, 11 predicted proteins | sample JI1023141ADNA_FD_71478 | JGI IMG/M metagenome (GOLD analysis project Ga0075163, IMG submission 71478) | Wastewater effluent complex algal communities from Wisconsin, to seasonally profile nutrient transformation and Carbon sequestration -... | ecosystem: Engineered > WWTP > Effluent > Algae... | reverse complement strand
CGCCCCAAGGGCCTTGCTCATCTGCACCACCATGCGGTTGTGGCAGGCGCGCAGCAGGCCCTGGTGGAAGCGCAGGTCGTTGCTGACGTAGTCGCCACCCTGCTCGATGGCCGACTTCATGCCAGCGTAGGCGGTTTCAATCTCCGCAATGTCGGCCGCCGTGGCGCGCTCTGCAGCCAGCCGCACGCCCGCGGGTTCCACCACGCGGCGCAGCTCCTGCAGGTCGCGCAGGAATTCAGGCGTCAGGCCGATGCGGCTTTTCCAGGCCACCACGTCGGGGTCGAACCAGTTCCAGTTGTCCTCAGGCTGCACGCGCGTGCCGACCTTGGGCCCGGTGCTGAGCAGCCCCTTGGCCACCAGCGACTTCACGGCCTCGCGCACCACCGTTCGGCTCACGCCCAACTCGTCGCACAGCAGCGGCTCGGCCGGCACACCACTGCCCGGCGCCCAGCGCCCGGCCACGATGGCCTCACCCAGGCGGTCCAGGGTGTTGCCGTGAACGTTCTTGATGGGACGCGTGGTCATGGTGTTCAGCTGCGCACGAAGGCCGTGACCAGCGGGTCCAGGCCCACCTGGCGGCTCCAATGGCCGTGCAGCTTGGGGTCGAATGACGCGCCAGCAGGCAAGGTGTCGGCGGAATAGAAATGCTGGCCTGGCCCGAAGATGCGTGAGCTGCCGTCCTGCAGGCCGATCTCCATCTGCCCGCCCAGCACGAACAGCCATTGCGGGTTTTCAGTGCAGTGGAAATCGCTGCGGAAGCCCACCGGGCTCATGCGCAGTTGCAGGCCGCCACTGGGCATCAAGGGCGACAGGCGCGCCGCGGGCTTGCCTTCGGTCAGCGCAATGGCCTGGTCGCGGAAGCGGGCGCGGCCGTCGGGGCCGGTTTCAAGAATGACTTGGGTGAATTCCATGGGGGGCTTTCAGAGCGACGCGGTGACACCGCCGTCCACGTACAGGATGTGGCCGTTGACGAACTTGGACGCGTCGCTGGCCAGGAACACCGCCGCGCCGCCCAGGTCTTCCACGTCGCCCCAGCGGCGGCTGGGTGTGCGGCCGGTGATCCAGGCGCTGAAGGCCGGGTCGGCCACCAGCTTGGCGGTCATTTCGGTCTTGAAGTAACCCGGGCCGATGCCGTTGACGTTGATGCCCAGCGGCCCCAGGTCGATGGCCATGGCCTTGGTCAGCATCTTGGCTGCGCCCTTGCTGGCCGTGTAGGCAGACGTGCCCGGGCGCCCCAGTTCGCTCATCACCGAGCAGATGTTGATGATGCGGCCCCGGCCCCGCGGCACCATGCGCTGCGCCACCGCCTGGCCCACGAGGAACAGGCTGTCGACGTTGGTGCGCTGCACGGCCTGCCAGTCTTCAGCAGACAGTTCATGGAAGGCGCCGCGGCGTGTGATGCCGGCGTTGTTGACCAGGACGTCGATCGCACCCACGCGGCTTTCGATGGCGGCCACACCCGCCGCTGCCGCAGCACCGTCGCACACGTCGAAGGCCTGCATGTGCACCGTGAGCCCTTCGCCAGCCAGCACCGCACGCGCGGCGTCCAGCCGCGCGGCGTCGCGGCCGTTGAGCACCAGCGTGGCGCCGGCCTGGCCCAGGGCCCGCGCCAGCGCAAAGCCGATGCCGCCAGAGGAGCCGGTGATCAGCGCGATGCGTCCGTCCAGGCGGAAGGGGTTGGTGGTGCTCATGGGTGCAGGTTCTCCAGATGGGTCAGCACCGACTGGACCTGCTCGGCCAGCGGTGCGGTGATGGACAGGGTCAAGGCCGGTTCATCGGCCTGCGGCGGCTCCAGCGTGAGCAACTGGCTGGGCAGCAGCGACGCCGGCATGTAGTGGCCCGCGCGCTGGCGCAGGCGCTCGTCCAGCAACGCCTGTTCGCCACGCAGGTAGACGAAACGAAGGTCGGGTGCAGCGGCTCGGAGCAAGTCGCGGTAACGGCGCTTCAGCGCAGAACAGGCCACCACCGCACCACGGTCTTCAGCCGCGGCCAGGCACTTCGCCACGGCCTCCAGCCAGCCTTGGCGGTCGTCGTCGGTCAGCGGCGTGCCCGCCGCCATCAACGCCACGTTGCGGGGCGGGTGAAGCTCATCGCCTTCGATGAAGGAAACGGCCAGCCGCAGGGCCAGCGCCTGGCTGAGACTGCTCTTGCCGCAGCCACTCACGCCCATGACCACCAGGCGCGGCTTGCGGTCCACGCGCGTGGCTGCCATGGCTGGTGGCTCAGCCCAGACGCTGGCCCGTGCCACCGTCGAAGACGTGCGCCTGGGCCGGGTCCAGCGTCAGGTAGACGGTGTCGTCGGGCTGGGCCTGCGTGCGGCCATGCATCACCACCACCAACTGCTGGCCGCCGATCTGCAGCAGCAGTTCGGTTTCTGCGCCCGTGGGCTCCACCACCACCACTTGGGCCGGAATGCCGCGTGTGGACGCATCGCCCAGCACCAGGTCGGTGGGCCGTATGCCGTAGTGCACGTCCTGGCCTTCGCGGCCTGCACCGGCCGCCAGGGGCCAGCGGGCACCCAGCGCGTCTACCGCGCCGCCACGCACCGTGCCCTTGAACACGTTCATGGACGGGCTGCCGATGAACTGCGCCACGAACAGGTTGCCCGGCCGATCGAACAGCTCCAGCGGCGTGCCGATCTGCTCCACGATGCCGTCGTGCATGACCACGATGCGGTCGGCCATGGTCATGGCCTCAATCTGGTCGTGCGTGACGTACACCGTGGTGGTCTTCAGGCGCTGGTGCAGCGCCTTGATCTCGGCGCGCATGGCCACACGCAGCTTGGCGTCCAGGTTGGACAACGGCTCATCGAACAGAAAGACCTTGGGGTCGCGCACGATGGCGCGGCCCATGGCCACGCGCTGGCGCTGGCCGCCGGAGAGTTCCCGCGGGTAGCGGTCCAGCAGCGCGTCCAGGTTCAGGATGCGCGCTGCGTTGGCGACGCGTTCGGCGGTGCTGGCGGCGTCGGCCTTGCGCAGGCGCAGGCTGAAGCCCATGTTCTCGCGCACAGTCATGTGCGGGTACAGGGCGTAGCTCTGGAAGACCATGGCGATGTCGCGGTCCTTGGACTCCAGGTCGTTCACCACCTTGCCGTCGATGGCGATCTCGCCACCGCTGATCTCTTCCAGCCCGGCCAGCATGCGCAGCAGCGTGCTCTTGCCGCAGCCGCTGGGGCCCACCAGCACCACGAATTCACCGTCGGCGATCTCGAAGTCGATGCCGTGGATGACCTTGACCTTGCCGTAGGCCTTCTGGATGCCCTTGAACTGTACCGATGCCATGATCTTTTCTCGTTAGCTCTTGACAGCGCCGGCGGTCAGACCAGACACCATGTAGCGCTTGAAGGCGTAGTAGATGGCTGCCGGGGGCAGCGCGTAGATGACGCCGGTGGCCATCAGCAGTTCCCAGGGCGAGTCGTCAGCGCCCAGGAAGTTGCCCAGGGCCACGGCCAGGGTCAGGTCGGTTTCCTTGCTCAGCAGCAGGAAGCCGTAGAGGTATTCATTCCAGGCCAACAGCAGGCTGTAGGTGCCCACGGCCACCAGGCTGGGCACCATCAGCGGCACGTACACCAGGCGGAACAGTTGCAGCGGCGTGGCACCGTCCATGCGGGCGGCCTCGTCCAGTTCCCACGGCAGTTTGTCGGAGGCCTGCTTGAGCACCCAGATGCAGTACGGCGACGCGATGGTCACCATGGCCAGCACCAGGCTCCACTTGTTGTTGATGAGCCCGTAGTTGGCCATGGTCTTGTACATGGGCACAGCCAGGAAGGCGGCGGGGATGAAGTAGGTGAACAGCGCCAGGTTCATCACCGTGCGCCCGCCGCGCACCTTCAGCCGGCTGATGGCAAAGGCCGCCATGGTGGCCACGCACAAGGTCAGCACGCCCACGGCCACGGCGATCATCAGGCTGTTGCCCAGCTGTTCCCAGAAGTGCTGCAGGTACAGGTGCTTCTGCTCGAACACGACACGGAAGTTGTCCAGCGTCGGGTTCTTGGGCCACAGCCGGCCGGACGTGGCCGAGTCCCGTTCGCTCACGGCGAAGAGCACCATGTGGTAGACCGGGATCAGCGTCCACAGCAGCACCGGGATGCCCACCAGCAGCAGCTGAGCCTCGTTGATGATGGCTTTGCGCTTCATTTGCCCAACCTCTTCATCATCACGAACACCAAGGGCAAGACAAAGGGCAAGGCGACGACGATGGACGCCATGGCCAGTGCGATCTGGTCCAGCCGCAGGTAGCGGATGCCCAGCGTGGCCAGCACGTGCGTCAGGTCGGCCGGACCACCGCCGGTGAGCAGGTAGACGCTGTTGAAGTCACCCAGCGTCCAGATCAGGCTCAGGATGGTGGAGGTGAAGTACAGGCCCTTCATGGAAGGCCAGGTGATGAAGCGGAACTTCTGCCAGCGCGTGGCCCCGTCCACGCTGGCGGCCTCGTACTGTTCGGAAGGAATGGCCAGCCGGCCGGCCAGCAGGATGAGCGTCCAGAAGGGCAGGCTCTTCCAGATGTGCATCAGCATGGAAAAGGTCAGCGCCAGCGTGGGGTCGTTGAGCCAGTTGGGGCCGTCCAGGCCGGTCAGCCTGAAGTAGGTGCTGTTGATGACACCCCACTCGGGGTTCAGCATGAACCGCACCGACAGGATGGTAGGAATGCTGGGCACCGCCCAGGGCAGGATGAACAGCAGCGACAGGACTTTCACCCACCAGCGGCTGTTGGTGAAGAAGCCCGACAAGCCCAGCGCCACCATCATCTTCAGGTTGACCGCCACCAGCAGGAACACCACGGTGTTGATGGCCGTGCGGAAGAAGATGGGGTCGTCAGCCAGCTGTGTGTAGCTGGCCGGGTCACGCGCCAGCCAGAGGCCGTAGCACACCGGGTACAGCACGAACACCGCAAAGATGATCAGGTACGGCAGGACCATCATGCGGCCCCAGAACTCCCAGGCCGTCAAAGGCTTGGGTTTGGGGCGCTGTGCGGCTTCGGCGACGGTGGCGGTGGTCATGGGACAGTGTCGGTAAACGATCAAGCGGCAGCCGCGGAACGGGCTATGCCCGGCCGCTGGCTGCGCCCCCTTGAGCGGGAGCGCCGTCAGGCGCTCCGGGGGTGGTCCTTAGTTCGCCACAGCCTTGATGCGGGCGATCATCTCGTCCACGGCCTGAGGCACCGGCACCTTCTCGTTCAGCACGCGGTTCATCGCCTTGGCCCAGACGTTTTCGTTGTTCAACACCGTGAACTTGTAGTTCTTGGTGAATTCGAACGACGTGGTGCCGGCCATGAACTGGTTGTAGACCGTGGTGCGGTGCGGGTCAGACTTCCAGAACGGGCTTTGCTGCGCCGCCTTCTGAACCGGGAACCAGCGGCCTTGCGAGCCTTCCACATACGGCGTCAGGTTCGCTTCTTCCAGCATGAAGGACACAAACTGCTTGGCAGCCGCCTTGTTCTTGCTGTCCTTGAAGATCACACCCACCTTCACCGCAGCGCGGTAGGTCATCTTGCTGCCGTCGGGCTTGTTCGGGAAGCCCGCGGTGGCAATCAGCTCGCCGTAGTTCTTCTTGGCCTGGGCGCGCTGCGCTTCGGTCAGGGCGGCGTTGGTGGAGTCGTCCAGCCACTTGGCGGCGATGGAGATCGTCGCGTTGTGCGTCAGCACAATGGTCTTGTTGTGGAAGGCGACGTTGTTGTCCGGGTCCTTCCAGTTGGTGGACGAAGGCGGCGTGCAGCCCTTGGAGTACACACCGGTGTAGTCCGTCACGGCGTTGATCAGGCCCTGTCGCACGGCCGGGTCGTCCACCAGCAACTTGCCGGAGTCACTGACCAGCTTGACGTTGTAGGCGTCCATGAAGGTCAGGAAGGAATAAAACGAGTCGCTGGAATCCACACCCGTGGGGAAGCCCGTGCCGAAAGCGCGGTTGCCCGTCTTCTGGCGGTAGCCCGCCTGAACCTTTGTGCACCAGAAGTCCCAGTAGCCCTTCCAGTCCTTGGGAATGTCGCTTTCCTTGAAGCCTGCGTCAGCCAGCATGTCCTTCCAGTACTGGATGTGCATGGTCTGCTGCTTGATGGGGAAGGCGTAGTACGCGCGGCTCTGGTTGGTGTTGTTGTAGAGGAACGTGGTGGACAGCGCCTGCGGCTCGAACTTGCTGCGCAGCGGGTCGATGATGCTGGTCAGGTCTTCCAGCTTGCCTTCGTAGGCCCACTTGGCTGCGACCTGGAAGTCGTACACGTCGGCGTACGACACGTCAGGCGGCGTGCCGGCGTCCATGGCGGCCACCGACTTGGGAATGGATTCCTGCGGCGCGTACAGGCTCAGGTCCACCTTGACCTTGGGGTACTTGGCTTCGAACTTCTTGATGGCCGCGAACAGTGCGTCATCTTCGCCCTTGTAGTAGCCCTTGGCCCACCAGACGGTGAGCTTGTCCTGGGCCATGGCGGGTGCTGCCACCATGAGGCCGGCAGCCGCCAGGGCGCAGGCCAGACCGATCTTCTTCAATTGCATGGGTTGTCTCCTAGCGGGTTGGGGTGTGCTTCAGTGGCCGCTGTTGCGGCTCGCTTGAGGTGTTATCGTATGATGATTGAAGGCGCCCGACCTGCGGGCTTTCCCGCAGCCCAGGCTCAGGCGCACTCGGGCACGGGCGTCAGCACCGCGCAGCCCGCCAGGCGGGCAGCCAGGTTGTTGAAGGCCAGGTCCGCCATGGCCTGGCGCGTGGCGGCCGTGGCACTGCCCACATGGGGCGTGAGCACCACCTTGCCCAGGTCCAGCAGGCGCTGCGGCACGCGGGGCTCGTCCTCGAACACGTCCAGGCCGGCACCCGCGATGACGCCTTGCTCCAGGGCTTCGATCAGCGCCTGCTCGTCGACCACCGAGCCACGAGCCACGTTGACCAGGAAGCCCTTGGGCCCCAGGGCCTTCAGCACCTCGGCGTTGATCATGTGGCGCGTGGCGGCGCCGCCGGGGGTGATGACGACCAGGAAGTCCACGTTCGCCGCCAGCGCGGCCGCACTGGGGTGGAAGGCAAACGGCAGCTCGGCCCGCGCACTGCGCGCCGTGTAGGCCACGCTCATGTTGAAGGCCAGGGCGCGCTGCGCAATGGCCTGGCCGATGCGGCCTATGCCCACCAGGCCCAAGCGCGCACCGCTCATCTTGCGGGCCAGCGGCATGTTGCCCTGCAGCCAGAGGCCCGCCCGCACAAAACGGTCGGCCGCCGGCAGCTGGCGCGCGGCACTGAGCATCAGGCCCAGGGCCAGGTCGGCCACGTCGTCGTTCAGCACGTTGGGCGTGTGCGTGACCATCACGTTCTTCGCCTTGGCGGCCGCCACGTCCACACCGTCGTAGCCCACACCCATCACGGAGATGGCTTCCAGCGCCGCACACTGCGCAATGAGCGCTGCAGGCACCTTGCTGTCGCCGCTAGCCGCGATGCCGCGCACCCGCGGCGCCAGCGCCGCCAGCGCGGCGGCGTCCAACTCCGGCAGCACGTGCAGGTCGAAAGCCTCAGCCAGCTGCGGCATCAACAGGGGCGACAGTTTGGCCACGGCCAGGACGGTGGGCTTGGGTGTTGAAACGGGCACTGAAGCGGACACGGAAGCGGACACGGGCAAGGCTCCTAGGGGTTCTACGGCTGCGGACTCAATCGTCATACCATAGTATCTGTGGACCCCCGGATCTCAACCCGGGAAAGCCAGCATGTCATGAGCACACCGAAGAAGAAGCCCGCCCACGAACTGCGCAGCCAGCAGTGGTTTGGCCGCCAGGACCGCGACGGTTTTGCCTACCGCAGCTGGGTCAAGGGCAAAGGCGTGCCGCACGACCAGTTCGACGGCCGGCCTGTCATCGGCATCTGCAACACCTTCAGCGAGCTCACGCCCTGCAACAGCCACTTCCGCACGCTGGCGGAACAGGTGAAGATCGGCGTGTACGAGGCCGGCGGCTTCCCGCTGGAGTTTCCAGTGATGAGCCTGGGCGAAACGCTGCTGCGCCCCACCGCCATGCTGTACCGCAACCTGGCCAGCATGGACGTGGAAGAAAGCATCCGCGGCAACCCGATTGACGGCGTGGTACTGCTCATGGGCTGCGACAAGACCACGCCCAGCCTGCTGATGGGCGCGGCCAGTTGCGACCTGCCCACCATCGGCGTCAGTGGCGGCCCCATGCTCAACGGCAAGTGGCGCGGTCAGGAACTCGGTTCAGGCACCGGCGTGTGGAGCATGAGCGAACAGGTGCGCGCCGGCACCCTGAAGCTGGCCGACTTCTTCGAAGCCGAAAGCTGCATGCACCGCAGCCACGGCCACTGCATGACCATGGGCACGGCCAGCACCATGGCCAGCATGGTGGAAGCGCTGGGCGTGGGCCTGCCCGGCAACGCCGCCTACCCCGCGGTGGACGGCCGCCGCAACGTCATTGCACGCAACGCCGGCCGCCGCATCGTGGAGATGGTGCACGCGGACCAGAAGCTGTCCAGCATCCTCACGCGAGAAGCTTTCGAAAACGCCATCAAGACGCTGGCGGCCATTGGCGGCAGCACCAATGCGGTCATCCACCTCATCGCCATCGCCGGCCGCATGGGCGTGCAGCTGAGCATTGACGACTTCGACCGCCTGGCGAGCGTTCTGCCCTGCCTGCTGAACCTGCAGCCCAGCGGTGAACACCTGATGGAAGACTTCTGCTACGCCGGTGGTCTGCCTGCGGTGATGAAGGAGATTTCATCGGTGCTGCACCTGGGCGCCGTCACCGCCAACGGCAAGACCGTGGGCGAGAACGTGGCGGACGCGCAGAACTTCGACCCACGCGTCATCAAGACCATGGCCGCGCCCTTCAAGGAGAAGGCCGGCATTGCCATCCTGCGCGGCAACCTGGCGCCGCGCGGTGCGGTCATCAAGCCCAGCGCAGCCACGCCCGCGCTCATGCAGCACACCGGCCGCGCCGTGGTGTTTGAAGACAGCGACGACTTCCACAAGCGCATCGACGACGAAAGCCTGGACGTCGACGAGACCTGCATCCTGGTGCTGAAGAACTGCGGCCCCAAGGGCTACCCCGGCATGGCCGAGGTAGGCAACATGCCGCTGCCGCCCAAGGTGCTGAGGAAGGGCATCACCGACATGGTCCGCATCAGCGATGCGCGCATGAGCGGCACCGCCTACGGCACCGTGGTGCTGCACACCGCGCCGGAGGCGGCTGCAGGCGGCACGCTGGCCCTGGTGCACAACGGCGACCTCATCACGCTGGACGTGGCCGGCCGCAAGCTGCACCTGCACGTGGACGACGCCGAACTGGCGCGCCGCCGCGCCGCCTGGACGCCGCCCACGCCGCCCATGCAAAGCGGCTACTGGAAGCTCTACATCGACCACGTGCTGCAAGCCGACCAAGGCGCCGACCTGGACTTCCTGGTCGGCAAGCGCGGCGCCCTTGTCCCCAAGGACAACCATTAGTCATGGAGCCCCCAAGCTCGCTTGCGCTCGCTACCCCCCAGGGGGGCCGCCCGCCCATGGCCCGGCGAAGCCGGTTCCATGGCGGGAAGCTTGATCAGGTCCGCCCAAACGGGAACGGCTGCAAAGGAACATCATGAGCTCGAAGATCGCCATCGTCACCGGCGCCGGCAGCGGCATCGGCCGCACCTGCGCACTGGCCCTGCTGGCCGAAGGTTGGACCGTGGGCCTGGTGGGCCGCCGCGCCGACGCGCTGAACGAAACCGCCGGCCTGGCGGGGGCGAACAGCGGCAAGGCCGTCGCCCTGCCCTGCAACGTGGGCAAGGAACCCGAGGTGCGTGCGGCTTTCGACACCATGGTGCAACGCTTCGGGCGCGTGGACCTGCTGTTCAACAACGCCGGCGGCGGCCTGGCCGCCAAGACGCCGGACCTCATTTCCGCAGAAGAATGGCTGCAGGTGGTGGACGTCAACTTGAACGGCGCCTTCTATTGCCTGAGCCACGCCTTCCGCGTAATGAAAGCGCAGCAGCCGCAGGGTGGCCGAATCATCAACAACGGCAGCATCTCGGCCACCACGCCGCGGCCGGGCTCCATCGCCTACACAGCCACCAAGCACGCGGTCAGCGGTCTGACCAAGACGGCCGCGCTGGACGGGCGGCCGTTTGACATTGCCGTCGGTCAGATCGACATCGGCAACGCGGCCAGCGAGATGACGGCGCGCATGGTCAGCGGCGTGCTGCAGGCCGACGGCAGCACCAAGCCTGAACCGCGCATGGACCTGCAGCACGTGGCCGAGGCCTTCATGACCATGGCCCGCCTGCCGCTGTCCACCAACATGATGTTCGTCAACGTCATGGCCACCAAGATGCCTTTTGCCGGCCGCGGCTGAAGGCAGGGAACACTCATGAGCATCGCCTGCACCATCCACGGCAAGCTGGACCTGCGCCTGCAGGAAGACACGCCCCGCACCCTGGGGCCCAACGACGTGTTGCTGGGCCTGGGCGCCGGCGGCATCTGCGGCTCTGACCTGCACTACTACAAGGAAGGTCGCGTCGGTGCGTTCCTGATCCGTGAGCCACTGGTGCCGGGACACGAAGCATCGGGCGTGGTGCAGGCCATCGGCAGCGCGGTCACGCGCGTGAAGCCGGGCGACCGCGTGGCCATCAACCCCAGCCACCCTTGCGGCCACTGCGACTACTGCCGCGGCGGGCGCGGCAACCTGTGCCGCAAGATGTACTTCCTGGGCAGCGCCAGCATCTTCCCGCACGCCCAAGGCATGTTCCGCGAGCGCTTCGTCATGGGTGAAGCGCAGCTCACGCCCATCACCGAACCCGAGATCAGCCTGGGCGAGATCGCCTGCGCCGAGCCGCTGTCCATTGGCTTGCATGCATTGCACCGCGCCGGGCCCGTGTTGGGCGAGAAGGTGCTGATCACCGGCGCCGGCACCATTGGTGCCATGTGCGTGATGGCAGCGCGGCTGGCCGGCGCTGCCGAGATCACCGTCTGCGACGTGCACGACCGCGCGCTGGCCCTGGCCCGCCAGGCCGGTGCCGACCGCACGGTGCGCAGCGACCAGGTGGATGTGGCGTCGCTGGCCGACAGTGCCGACGTCACCATCGAAGCCGCTGGCAGCCCTGCGGCGCTGCACACCTGCCTGACCGCCGTGAAGCGCGGCGGCCGCGTCATCCAGGTCGGCACCCTGCCCGCCGAACTGCCCTTCCCTGCCAACAGCGTCATGCAACGTGAACTGGACTACCGCGGCGTGTTCCGCGCGCACCTGGCCTTCGACTGGGCCGTGCAGGCCATCCGCAGCCGGCGCGTGGATGTGCGGCCGCTGATCACGGCGCAGTTGCCGCTGTCGCAATCGCGCGAGGCCTTTGAATTGGCGCTCGACAAGACACAGAGCACCAAGGTGCAAGTCGTGGCCGCCTGAATTTCCATCTGCACCCAAGGACCAACGAATGAGTCAACGACTGCAAGGCAAGACCGCCTTTGTCACCGCCGCCGGCCAAGGCATTGGCCGCGCCGTGGCCGAAGCCTTTGCGCGCGAAGGCGCCCAGGTCATCGCCACCGACCTGAACACCGGCCTGCTGGACAGCCTGGCCGGCGCGGCCAACGTGCGCGTCCAGAAGCTGGACGCCATGGACCCGGCCGCCATCACCGCCGCCGCGCAACAGCATGGCGGCGTCAACGTGCTGTTCAACGGCGCCGGCTACGTGCATGCCGGCAGCGTGCTGGACTGCAGCGAAGCCGACTGGGACTTCGCCTTCAACCTGAACGTGCGCAGCCAGTTCCGCCTGATCAAGGCCTTC
>Ga0075163_10011134_pt1 | contig 11726 bp, 11 predicted proteins | sample JI1023141ADNA_FD_71478 | JGI IMG/M metagenome (GOLD analysis project Ga0075163, IMG submission 71478) | Wastewater effluent complex algal communities from Wisconsin, to seasonally profile nutrient transformation and Carbon sequestration -... | ecosystem: Engineered > WWTP > Effluent > Algae... | reverse complement strand
CTGGGCAGCCACCGGCGCATGGTGTGCGTAGGCCGTCTGCGGCTGGGGGGCGGGCTGCGGAGCGGGCGCGGGCTGCGGAGCGGGCGCGGGCTGCGGGGCAGCGGCGCCGAAGTTGGGCACGGGCGCGTTGGGCGGCACGTGGCCCACGGCGGTGGCGGCGTAAGCGGCGTGCGCGACCTGGGCTGCGGCCGGCGGCATCGACGGAACGTGAGCCAGCGGGTAGAGCGCGCTCATGGACGAGGCGATGGCTTCCACGGCCACTTCGAGGCGCGACTTGTAGGCCTCGGGCACGTCCTGCAGCAGCGCGAGCGTCTGACCCAGGGTGCCGAGGGCGTTCTTCACCGACGCGCGACCGTCCAGCTCGGACGAAGCCCGCTCCGCCTCGAACAGCGCACCCACCGACTGAGCGATGTTGGAGGCCACGGCCATCACGTCGTTCGGGATGTCCGAGTGCTGCTGGAGCGATGCGAGCGCTTGGCCAAGTCGTTCGCGTGAAGTGCGGGCGGTCTGGGCCCCGGTGTAGGTCATGTGCGGTACTCGAGTAAGTGGAGGCGCGAGTCTACAGAGTGTTGGTGCACCGCGTCAAAGGTCCTTGATGAACACCATGCGCGCGCGGCCCCGGCCGGCGTAGTTCGGATCCTCGGTTCCGTGGAAGCCCAGCGCCTGATGAAACCGGATGGGCCCCTCGTGGCCGACGGCGGCGATGGCCTTGGCCCGCGGCACCCCGGCCGCGCGCGCGCGCTCGCAGAAGGTGCCGTACAGGTCGTGACCCACGCCGCGCCGGCGGTGATCGGGATGGATGCCCACCAAGTGGATGTACGCGGTGGGCGTGGTGCCGCTGGTATGCAGGCCGAGCAGGAAGCCCACGAGCTGGTCGCCGTCTTCGGCCACCAGCGCCGTCTCGCCGAACTCGTGGAAGAACAGCGGGTGGGCGCGCTCGGGCGACGGGCCACCCCACCAGCGGTCCAACACGGCGACGATTTGGTCGAAGTCCGCCTTGGTCGCGGCTCGGATGCGGAGGGCCGGGTCCGCGGTCGCTGCTGCTGACATGCGACGGTGCTAGCACGCGAGGTGCTGGGACAGGAAGCCCTATCCGGGGAGGGGGCTTCTCAGAGCTCGTGCTCGGCCGGCTTGGCGGCGGCGGCCTCGCGGGCCTCGAGCTCCTCGAAACGCGCGCTGAGGTCGTCGGTGGGAGCGACCCGCACCCTGGGCCCGCGCGCGATCAGCTCGAGGAAACGGAAGAGCACCACCCCGTCGTTGCTGACCTCCACCCCCACTCGCGCTCCGTCGGCGGCCATGTGGGTGAGCAGCGCGTCGGCGTCGGCGCTGCTCATGCGCAGCTCGGTGGCCACGTCGGTGACGGTGAGCACCCCGCCGCGTGCTTCGGCGAGCTTCAACACCAAGAGCTCGGCCTGCCGGCGGGCGCGCGCGACGGCCCCCTTTTTGGCCTTGTTCCCGGCGAGCAGCGACACACCGCCGACGCCGGCCCCGGTGACCCCGAACGCCGCGGCAGCCACCGCCGCGGCTGCGCCGAACGGAAAGATGGCCAGCACCGCGCCCGCGCCGAGCACGCCGGCCACGATGGAGAACACGCCAAAAGCCTTGAGCGCGAAGCCCGCCGAGCGACCGGCGGCCGACTCGATCTGCGCGCCGGTGGCTGGCTCGAGGTTGCCACCGAAGGGCTCCCCGCCGCCGCCGCCGAGAATGGACGTGCCCGGCTTCACCTCGCGGGGCTTGTTGCAGGCCACGCACACGTAGCCTCCACCCCGCGCCCGCACTCCGGCCACGGCGTGGCAGTGGGGGCAGCGGTTGTCCTCTCCGAAGACCCGCGAGCAGCCCGGGCAGCGCATGGCGCCTTGCGGGATGCGCGTCCCACACACCGGGCAGGTCTCGGGGGCACCGCTCACTTCGTCAGCCCTCTCCCAAGAGCTGGTTCATGGACGCCTCGTCCGCCGGCGTGAAGGGCAGCGCGTCGAACTCGTCCGAGGTCACCCAGCGAAACGCGTTCACGGCCCGCGTCACCAGCGTGCCGCCCTCGTTCTCGAACGCGCACTGGTAGAGGTAGAGGTCCACCGTGTAGTGCTCGTAGGGGTGGCTCACGTACGAGATGAGCTCGCCCACCTCGAGCTGCACGCCGTCGCCGAGACGCTCACCGAACTCGCGGCGCAGGGCCTCGGCGTCCGACTCACCCGACTCGACGCGACCACCCGGGAACTCCCAGAGGAGTGGCAACCGCGCGGTCGGCCTGCGCTGCGTGATGAGATAGCGTCCGTCCCGCTCCACGAGCGCGGCCACGACACGGATCGATTTCGAGGCATCGGAGATCACGTCGCGCGGGTATAGCACGCCGCGCGGCGGGGTCAGTCTTCGTACTGCTCCACGATCTCGCGCACGGGGCGCTCGATGCGGACGATCGGGCTGGTCACGAGGTCGCGACCGCTCGCCACGAAGAACAGCGACTCGCCCACGCTGGGCACACCGTCGCTCGCGCGAACGCCGCCCGCCGACAGGAAGGTCAGGCCGCCGGAGACACGGCTGCGAAGCGCGAGGTGCCCCTGCATCCACTCGCCCGTGCGCGAGTCCCGCACGCCCACGCACTCGTTGCTGCGGACGTGGTATTCGGTGTTGCGGGTGACGAACACTTGGTGGATGCGGCGTTCACGACCGATGTAGCGCATGATGAGGGCTCCTGGTTGGGACGAACTGTCGCGAACCTACATGTAATCCATGACCCCACCAAAAAACTGGCAAGGCCCTCTTTCCCTGCGGCCGGCGTTCACGCCCCAGAGCAGGACACCGTGGGGTGGCAAGCGCATCGCCGAGCACTATGGCGAGGAGCTAGGGCTGCCCGTAGGCGAGTCCGTGGGCGAGGCCTGGGTGCTGTCGCTCGACCCGCAGTTCCCGAGCCGCGTGGGGGACGAGCTGCTCTCGTCCCGCGTGGACGGCACGCTGCTGGTGAAGCTGCTGGATGCGGCCCAGCCGCTGTCGGTGCAGATCCACCCGTCCGACGACTACGCTGGCCTCGGGCCGCGTGAGTGCGGGAAGCCCGAAGCTTGGTACGTGGTGGACCATGCGCCGGGCGCTGGGCTCTTCCTCGGGTTCCGCGAGGGGGTGGGCGCCGAGCAGGTGCGCACCGCGCTGGCTGCGGGCGCCGACGTCTCCAAATTGATGCATTTCGTCCCGGTCGCCCCGGGAGACTTCTTCGTCATCGACGCGGGCACCCCCCACGCGGTGGGCGCTGGCGTCATGGTGGTCGAACCCCAGCGCGTGATTGCCGGGGCTTCCGGCATTACGTATCGATATTGGGACTGGGGTCGTCGCTACGACGCGAACGGCGCTCCTTCCGAGGGTGGCAAGGCCCGTGAGCTGCACGTGGACCACGCCATCGCCGTGACCGACTGGGAGCGGGTGACGAAGGGTGGCTTCGTTGATACCGTTCGATGCCGAGCGGGCGTGCCGAGCCTGATTGGGCCGGCGGCCATCTTGGAGCTGGCCCGCGGGTCGGCTTCGGGCGCCAGCGCTTTGGGGCCCGGCTCCCTCCGCTCGGGAGACCTGCGGGTGGCTCGCGTGGCGGGCACGGGAGCCTGCACCCTGCCCGACTGGGGCTGGGGCATCGTGGGCCTGACCGTGCTGGAGGGCAGCGTTCACTTTCTCAGCGGCCACTCGCTCGGGCGCGGCGAGACGGCGGCCCTCCCCCACACGGCCGGTGTCGACGTCGTGCTCGAGGGCGCCCACGCGCTGCTGATGGCCGCCCGGCCGGCCTGAATCCCGCGCTGGGGGCCCTGCGAGCCGGTCTTGACACCGATCGGAATGACGTGTCATTCTTCGACCAAGAAACGGAATGACGTGTCATTCCCACTCGGAGGCAGCATGCAGCAAGCGTCGACAGGGGTTCGCGACCACCGCGTGGTCATCATCGGTGGCGGCTTCTCGGGACTGGGGGTGGCCATCGAGCTGCTGCGCCGCGGACACCGGGACTTCGTGATCCTCGAGAAGGCCAGCCAGCTGGGCGGGACATGGCGCGAGAACACCTATCCGGGCTGTGCCTGCGACGTTCCCTCGCAGCTCTACTCGTTCTCCTACGCGCCAAACCCGGACTGGAGCCGCGTGTTCGCCCAGCAAGCCGAGATTCAGCAGTACCTCCTGGGTGTGGCGGAAGAGCATGGGGTGATGCCCTTCGTGAAGCTGAACACGGAGGTGACCGAGGCCCGCTACTGCGAGGACACCCAGCGGTGGCTGGTGCGCACCAACGGGGAGACGTACCGCGCGCAGGTGGCGGTGACCGCCGCGGGTCCATTGCACGTCCCCAAGACACCGAGCATCCCGGGCATCGAGCAGTTCAAGGGTGAGGTCTTCCACACCGCGCAGTACCGCCACGACGTCTCGCTGCGCGGGAAGCGCGTGGCCGTGGTGGGCACCGGGTCGTCGGCCATCCAGCTGGTCCCCGAGATCCAGCCCGAGGTCGCGGAGCTCATCCTCTTCCAGCGCACGGCGCCGTGGGTGCTGCCGAAGCCGGACCACGCCATTCCGCCTGTGGAGAAGGCCGCGTTCCGTCACCTGCCCGGCTTCCAGAAGGCCTACCGCGGGACCATCTATCACGCGCTCGAGCTGCTGCAGCTGGCCCAGCGCAAGCCCGAGGTGATGGACCAGATCTCGCGCGTGGGGCGGCTGCACCTGCGCCGCCAAGTCCATGATGAAGCGCTGCGCGCCGCGCTGACGCCCACCTTCAGCCTGGGCTGCAAGCGCCTGCTGCTGTCCAACACGTACTACCCGGCCATCACCGCGCCCAACAGCACGGTGCTGCACAGCGCCCTCGAGCGCGTGACCGAGAGGGGCGTGGTGGGCGCCGACGGCGTGGAGCGACCGGCCGACGTGATCATCTTAGCCACGGGCTTCCGCGTGACCGACACGCCGTCGGCCGAGGTGCTCTTCGGGCGGGACGGCACCTGCCTGCGTGACGCCTGGGGCGGCAGCCCGCGCGCGTACCTGGGCACCACGCTGCACGGCTTTCCGAACTTGTTCTTCCTGATCGGGCCCAACCTCGGCAACGGGCACTCGTCGGCCATGGTGCTGATCGAGGCCCAGGCGAAGTACATCGCCGACGCGCTCGCGCTGCTGGACGAGCGTGCGCTCGAGAGCGTGGAGGTGCGCGAGGAAGTGGAGCGCGACTACAACCGCGACGTGCAGGCCGCGCTCGCGGGCACCGTCTGGAACGCGGGCGGGTGCAGCAGCTACTACCTGGACCAGAACGGGCAGAACAGCTCCATCTACCCGTGGACCACGCTCGACCTGCGGCGGCGCTTGAAGCGCTTCGACAGCGAGCACTATGTCCTGCGAGGCAAGGCACGCACCACGGCACCGTCGGCGCGCGAGGGAGACGCCCCCAGGCTGTCGCTGCGAGGCGCCGTCGTGGCCATCACGGGCGGGGCGCGTGGCATCGGGCTCGCCACCGCGAAGGCGTTCCTCGACGAAGGCGCACGGGTGTGCGTGGGCGACGTGGACTTCGCGGCAGCGCAGCAGGCCGCGCGGGAGCTGGGTGCGGGTGCCCACGCCTTTGCGCTGGACGTGACCGAGAGGGCCTCGTGGGAGCACTTCATCCACGCCGTGGAGACGCAGGTGGGCCCCGTGGACGTGCTGGTCAACAATGCGGGCGTGATGCCCACGGGGCGCTTCCTGGACGAGCCCGACTCGGTGGAGCGGGCCAGCCACGCCATCAACGTGCGCGGGCCGGCGCTGGGCATGAAGGTGGCAGTGCCGCTCATGATCGGACGCGGCCGCGGGCACGTGGTCAACGTGGCGTCGCTGGCTGGCAAGCTGGGTATCCCGGGCCTCGCCACCTACGTGGGCAGCAAGCACGCGCTGGTGGGCCTGAGCGCGGCCGTTCGTGAAGAGCTGCGCGGCGCCGGCGTGACGCTCACCACCGTGATGCCCAGCGCGGTGCGCACGCGGCTGATCGACGGCATCCCCGTGGGCGGCCTCTTCCCGAGCGAGCCCGAGGACGTGGCCCGCGCCATCGTGCGCAGCTGCCGCACGCGACCCGGCGAAGTCTCGGTGCCCGGGTTCCTGCGCGCCATGCCCGTCATCGAGAGCGCCCTGCCCGCTTGGCCCGTGCGCATGTTCCGCAAGCTGGTGCAGCAAGAGCGTGTGCTCACGGACGCGAAGCAAGCGGCGCGCGCGGCCTACGAAGGCGACATCCGCGCGCAGGGCCGCGAGGAGCGAGACGGGACGAGCCGTGCGTCCAGCGCACCCGCCGGTGTCGTGGCGTGAACGGCGGGATGCAGGTAAGCCTCCCGCCCATGAGCAGCGCCGAGGCCCGCAAGACCGAGCGCCGTGACGAGATCCTCGCCGCGGCCCTGCGGGTGTTCGCCGAGAAGGGCTACCACGACGCGGGCATCGCCGACATCGCGGGGGTGCTCGGCCTGGGGCACGGCACCTTCTACCGCTACTACAAGAACAAGCACGACATCGCCGTAGCGGTGCTCGATCACGTCATCGTGCGCTTCGCCGCCGTGGGCCTGCGGGAAGACCCCGAGAGCAGCGACACCCTCGAGGCCTACCGCGCGCAGACCGCTCGCATCCTGTCGGGCATGATCGAGCTCGGCGAGAGCGACCCCGACCTGGTGCGCTTCTTCCAGATGCAGGGCTTCGTGGTGGACGCCGCGCGCCTCAGCCGCGCGATGGACGCCTTCACGCTGTTCGTGGCGCGCTTCCTGACCAACGGCCGCAGCAAGGGCTTCCTGCGCGCCGACCTGGACGTGATCCCCACCTCGGAGGCCCTGGTGGCCCTCATGTTCGAAGGCGCCCGCCGCGCGCTCGGCCGCAAGGACCCCGCTCAGCGCCGCGCGTGGGTGGACGCCGGGATGCGGCTGATGTTCGACGGCATCGTTCGGTGATTCTCCACCTTCGTAGCCGGATTACGCTTGCTGCAAGGCACATGGGGCACCCCCGGCTGAAGCCGAGGGCAGCAAACCAGGCCTCGACGAGCTGAAAGTCCCCGCGAGGGGGACTGACGAGTGGCGAGTTTGGCGGCCGGCCTACCAAGGTTACCCGGACCCCACACAGGACGGCCGCTCCCGCGGCTGCGTCCGGGTACCTTTGGTAGAACACACCCTGCTGTCAGCCACCTAGTCCGCGCCGTCAGGCGGGGACTTTAGGACTATCCAAGCGTGGTTTGCTGCCCTCGGCTTCAGCCGGGGGTGCCCCAAATTCGCGGCGGGCCCGCTCGAGGTCCTGCTCGAAGTCCACGTCCATGCACGCGTCGCTGTCGAGGAACAGCACGCCCACCGGGCCGCCGCGCTGGGCGATGCGCTCCACCGCCGTGATGTACCAAGCGGTGGCCGGGTCCGAGTCACGGCCCATGGCCTCGAGCTCGTCCATCAGCAGCGTGCGCCCCACACCGGAGAACGCCCGGATGCCCAGCGACTCGCCGGACGCCTCGCCGAGCGGGATGGTCTTGGCGATGGCCGTGATGCGCCCGTCCACGATGCGCACCTTCATGTCCTCGGCGTCGTACTTGGGGCGCTGGGCGACGGGCACGAGGATGGGGTGCTGCCCGTGCTGCACGATGCGACGCAGAGTCTCGTTGGGGAACACGTTGTCCGCGTTGAGCACCACGAAGTCGGCGTCCATGCGGTGCCGCGCCACCCACAGCGAGAACATGTTGTTGGTGGTCGCGAAGTACGGGTTGTAGACCGTGCTGACGGTGGCCGAAGCGCCGCTGTCGCGGAGCCAGCGCGCGATCTCGTCCTCCATCATGCCGAACTCGTAGCCCGTGATGACCACGATGTCGTCGATGCCCACGGCCATGCACGCGTCGAACTGCCGGCTGAGCAGCGTGCCCGCACCCAGCTGCAGGAGGCACTTGGGGCGGTCGTCCGTGTGCGGCGAGAGGCGCGCGCCCCGCCCCGCCGCGAGGATGATGGCTCGTCTGATCATGCGTTAGTCCGTGGCAGCTTCTTGGGTGAGCCAGGAGTCAATGGGCTGACCCTTGGCCTTCACGAGAGCCGCTTGCAGGACCTGTACCACGTGCACCACCAGGCTGATGGCCATCCACGCCGCCACCACGAGGATGCCCTCGAGGGGCCGGCCGATCACCGCCGCCACGGTCAGCAAGATCAAGTTCGGGTTCCGCCGCGCGGTCACCAGGCGGAACATGCTGTCGAAGCGCCGCCAGATGTGCATCTCCACCTTGAACGCGGAGATGAACAGCCCTTCCAGCAAGCGCTGGAGCACGTAGGTGACCATGATCACCCAAAAGACGAGGTCAGCGTCCGGGCGCTCGCTGAACGCCGCGCCCAGGCCCACCATCCAGCCCCAGTACCAGAACGGCGGGTGGATGAGGTCGATGCCGTGGTCGAACGTGTCGCCCAGCTTGGACGACGTGAGCGTCACTCGCGCGAGCTTGCCGTCCACGGAGTCGAGCAGGCACATGCCCCACGCGGCGACCACACCGTGAACGAATTGACTGTGGCACCAAAGCCACACTGTCCACACCGCGAGCAGGAAGCTCACGAAGGTGACGTGGTTGGGCCGCAGCCGCAGCGCGTTCGCCACGTGCGTGAGCTGCCGCACGGGCCACGGGAAGAAGTACTTGGTGGCGATGTCCGTGACGCCCTTGTACGACCCCGCGAAGACCTGCTTCTCGATGGCCGGCCGGTCCGCTTCGGAGATGGGCAGCACGTACGGCGTGGCGCGCTTCCGCAGCTGACGGTTGTAGGCCAGGTCCTTCGGGTGGACCACCTTCACGGCGGCCGTGAGCGCCGGGGTCATGCTCTCCGAGCGCAGGGCAGCCACGGCCTCGTTGGCCAGCGCGCCGCTCACATGGAAGGCGACCGGACGGCCATCGGGGAGGCACAGCACCATGCCCTCGGTGGCCATCAGATTGACCACCAGAGTGGCCTCGATGACCAGGTCACCGCGGATGCCGATGACCGACGCAGTTCCCTCCGCGATGGGGCCTCCGTCGTCCTGCGTGGACGGGATGCCCTTGGTCGCGAAGGTCCGCCGGAGCCGTTCCTCACCCGTGAGGCCCCAGACGAGCGTCGGCGAAGAACCGACGATCAACGCCTTCGTCGGGGCTTGTGCGGAGGCAGCGGGCTCGCTCATGGCAGCGGGTGTAGCAGACGTTCCCGCCCGAGGCCCCGACTATGGCGCCTTTTCGGCCGAGTGGCCGGATGCGGGGCCCGGGCTCAAGCAGCCGCCGCGGTGTGCCCGTGCAGCCAGGCTTCCAGCACCGGACGGTTGTCGTGGTCCCACGGGTGGAACGACGGCCGGAAGTAGTCCAGCAGCGGACCGGCGAGGCGCTGCAGGCGCGCCGGCTTCCCGAACATGAAGCGACCGAGCTTGACCCACTCCTTGGGCGACGCGGCGATGCCGTCGGCGTGCATGAGGCGCACCTGCTGCTCGAAGAGCACGGCCCAGAAGATGACGGTGGCCAGCACCATCACGGCGCCGCGCTCGAGCGTGTTGCCGCCGGCCGCCTTGTAGACGTCGAAGGCCACGGCCTTGTGCTCGCTCTCTTCGGCCGCGTGCCACAGCCACAGGCGGCGCATCTCGGGGTGCGCCTGGGCCATCACCTCGGGGTTGCTGAGGATCAGGTCGCCCAGCAGCGCGGTGTAGTGCTCGAGCGCGCAGGTGGCGGCCAGCTGCATGCGCTTCGGCAGCACCTTCTGCACGAAGCCGAGCAGGTCCTTGAGGCGCGCGTCCAGCTGCGCGGCGGGATAGCCGTGCGCGTCGATCATGGCGTTCATGCGCTCGTGCTCGCGCCCGTGCATGGCCTCTTGGCCGCAGAACAAGCGCACCGCGGAGCGCAGCTCGGGGTCCGTGACCTCGCTGAGGTGCGCGCGGATGCTGGCGATGAAGAAGCGCTCGCCCTCGGGGAAGAGCGTGGAGAGGTTGTCGAAGAACAGCGTCACGCCGCGGCCACCGTCGTGCCAGTGCTTGGGGACGTCGGTCTCCAGGTTGAAGCGCAGGTTGCGGATCTCGATGGGGTGAGTCGTCGTTTGCGTTTGCATCGTGCCTTCCTTGGCCACTCGGGCCGACCTTCTGAAGACACTGTGCCCACGCACGCGCCGCCTTACGAGGACAGCGGGGGCCGCATTCTGGTCTGTTGGGGCCACGCCCGGCCCGCTGGGCCCCTCGCGCCGAGCCTCGGAAGGCTACCCGCGCCCCTGCTTCTGGAACACCGCGGGCGTCATGCCGGTCCAGCGGCGAAAGGCGCGCGAGAACGCGCTGGCGTCCGCGTAGCCCAGCTTGTCCGCGATGTCGGCGTGCGAGATCTTGTCTTCGCGCAGCCACATCATGGCCTGCTCGCAGCGCGCGTCGTCCAGCACGCTGGTGAAGCTGGTGCCTTGGGCGGCGAGCCTGCGCTTCAGCGTGCGCTCGGACATGTGCAGCGCGCGCGCGGCCTCTTCGAGCGTGCGGTAGCCATCGGGCGTGGGCAGCACAGCGCGCACGCGCGCCACGATGTCGCCACCGAACCCGAGCGCCTGGAGCTCGCGCTCGCAGTGCTCTCGCGCCACCTGCATGGCCGCCGGATCCGACATGGCCATGGGGAGGTCCAGCACCTCACGCGCGAACACGAGCTGGTTCAAGGGTTGGTCGAAGCGCAGCCGCCCCGGCATGAGACGGTCGAAGCGGTCGAGGTAGCCCGGGCGTGGAAACGCGAAGTCGGCCTCGCCGTCCACCGCGCGGCCGGTGGCCACGCTCGCGATCTGCCAGATGCCCATGGTGAAGGCGAAGAGCACCGTGTCGCGCTCGTCGCCCAGGTCCACCAGCTCGTCGATGATCAACGCGGCGCGATCGCCGGCCTCCACCACGCGCAGCGAGATGGCGGTGGTGCGCGTGGGCACGTAGCGCACCGCCAGGTTCAAGCCGGCCCGCACGGTGGCCGACGTGAGCGCCGCGTAGCCCAGCAGCCCATGCGACGACACGCGCATGTCGAGCCCGAAGTAGATGCCGAGGCCCGGCTCGCCGGTGAGGCTCTTGGCCCGCCGGATCAGCTCTCGGAACACGGGGATCTCGAGGCGCCGGTCCGGCTGGGTCAGGTCCTCCTGCGTGAGCCCGAGGCCCTCCAGCAGCTCGGCCGGCTCCACCTGCCAGCGCTGCACGAGCTCCGTCAGGTGGTGGGCGTGGATCGCGGGCAGCGAGGCGGGGGTCTCGGTCACGGCCGGCAGTCTAGCTCAAAGGACGTCGGCAAATCGCACGATCGCGGCTTACGTCTACGCCGCCATGCCCATCATGGCGCGGGCTTCGGCGGGAGACGCCACCTCGCGACCGGCGTTGCGCGCGCAGGTGGCCAGCGCCTCGATGAGCTGGCCGTTGCCCGTGGTGCGGCTTCCGTCCGGCAGATAGAAGGTGTCTTCCACGCCAGTGCGCAGCATGCCGCCGAGGTCCGCCGTCTTCTGGTGCAGCGGCCAGATCTCCTCGCGCCCGATGAGCGTGCACTGCCACACGGAGCTGGGCTCCTTGTAGCGCAGCAGCAGCTGGAGCAGGTCGGCGTCCACGGGCATGCCGGAGGCCACGCCCATCACGAAGTTGTACTGCGCCGAGGAGCACATGCCGGACTTCAGGTACAGCTCCACCGAGCGCACGATGCCCACGTCGAAGCACTCGAACTCGGGGACGGCGCCGACGCGGTTCATGGCGTCCACCATCTTCTTCACCTTGTCCACCGGGTTGTCGAACAGCATGGGCGGCCAGGCCCAGGTGTTGTCCGACTTGAGCTT